>WNFD01011762.1_pt1 | contig 13162 bp, 9 predicted proteins | sample 5400491 | NCBI WGS metagenome assembly WNFD01 (sample SAMN13153343, study PRJNA577476) | soil metagenome | isolation source: 120 cm saprolite under Douglas fir tree site 2 hole 2 replicate 2 | place: USA:California | collected 2015-04-18 | reverse complement strand
TGAGTCTGGCGCGTTTGTGGAACCATCGTGAGCGGGCTTGGTGGCGGCGAGTCCATGCGTCCCAGTGGATGACAAGCCATCGGGGCAGGGCCGGGTGGTGAGGGCGGCGAGCAGCCGCTTGATCTCGGGGATGGTGAGCGGGATCATGCCTGGCTCTGGCGGTGGCGGCTGATCGGGCCTGACCGGGGGCGGCGCCTGGGTGTCGGTGCGGTCGCGGAGTAAGGCGGTGGTGACGGCGCAGATGGCCAGGGCGGCCATGACCAGCACGGTGTGGCGGGCGATCGCGGTGTACAGCCGGGCCTGGCACTGGTCGAGGCCGAAGCAGTCCTTGCCGAATTCGAAATCTTCTTCTACTGGCCATCTCAGCCCGGCGGCGCGGATCAGCCGGGTCTTGGTCAGGATCTGCCCTTCGGGCACGAAGCAGTAGTGGAAGGCCAGCTCGCCAGTCCCCAGGTGGCGGCGGATGAGCAGGTGGTGGCGCGGGGAGGCGGTGGCGATCCATGCCCGGGCGTACCACCGCTCGCCCTTGGAGCCGTTGCCGGCGGAGCGGACTTCCCAGCGCCGGGGGTGCTTCAGCAGCGCCGTGACCGCTTGGGCGCAGGTCATTGTTGTGCCCGCGGCCAGGGTGATCGTGAAGTTCGACGGCACCCGCAGCACATAGGCCTGGTCGTTGTCTTCAAAGTGCTCGCGCAGCTGCGTGCAGTTGCCGTACACCTCGTCCCCGCAGTAGAAGTCCGGCCGTATCCCGTCGTCGCCGGCGTCCTTGCTGATGTCGATGGCCAGCTGTCCCCTGGTGCGGAACTCAAGGTCCGGCGGCAGGCCCATGAGCAGGGACTTCACCGGGTCCTCGAGGTGCTCGCGGGGGATCCACTGGCGGGCGCCGATCAGCGCGTGCCCGGTCTTTTCCCGCACGTACGACAGGTGCACTGTGTTGATCCCGCTCGCGACCTGGCCCGCGCACCCCAGGTACTGTCTCTTCACTCCCGCGGTGGCTTCGCCGGCCTTTTCCTGCCCGGTCTCGTCGATGGCCCCGATCACCAGGCCGCGGCGCCGTTTCCCGCGCCGGGCGGCCTGCTCCAGCCCGGCCACCGCGAACCGGCGCACCACCGCCATCGCGGCGAAGGTGTCCCAGCCGGCGTGATTGAGCAGCCGCTGGGTCTTATCCGGCGTCCGGTCCCCGGCGTGCCGGGCGATGCTCCACCCGTTCCGCTCCGGCAACTCGCTCATCACCGCGGCGGCGTACTTGCCCGCCTGCAGCCACGGCTCCACCCGCGCGAAACACGGCCGCAGCAGTTCCAGCAGCTCAGCCCGTTTCTGCAGCGCCAGCCGGGCGCCTATCCTGACGGCAGCAGCCGTCTCTGATTTTGGACTCGTCACACAGGCATGATCATGAGGCGGCTGCGCTCACATCCGCCCATCCCGTAACAAGATCACATCAACCACGCCAGCAGGCGCCTTCGCCCAGCTCACGGCACGAAGTGCGGCTGCCGTACTAGGGGCTTTAGCAACAACGGAACGTCAGTGGCGATAGCGGACTGAAGGCCGCTGGTACATGACCGATCCGGTAGCCGAGCGCCCCCAGATCAGCCCAGACTGCCATTGTGACCGACCAGTTCTTGCTCACCGAGAACGCCCATAGGGTCGCCGTTCAGCTGGCTGACCTATGGGCGACCGCCGTGGAAGCGCAGGCACGCCGAATTCGGAAGCCTCACAACCTCCGCGTGACAGTGCCCGACCAGTACCTCCAGGTCGTCGCGCTCCATCACGTGCTGGTCGCCGCCAAGATGGCGCGAGCGCATGTTCCGTCCGAGAGCGCTAGGCCCCGCATCGATGCAGCGATCAACGCTTTCCTCAAAGCAATCGTCGTCACTCGCGGCCCTGGTATGAACCAGCGCCAGGCGCTTGCCCTGGCTCGCGACGTGCTGGAGCATTTTGATGAGTACCTCAGCGGCACTGGCAAGAAGCAGAAAGAGGACCAGGCCCGTACCGGCGAGAGCAAAGAGGACCTAGCCCAGCGTTATCGGCCTGAACTCGGGACCACTGGTCAGCCAACCCTCCGAATCGGCTCAGCGCCGCGGGCCGAAATCGACCTGGCGGCCATCGCGCCCGCCGCCGCCCGCCAGCTCGTCGAGGCACTCTGCGCCATCGTCGGCGTTGACGTGCTTCCGGGCTTCGGCACCGCGCCGCTCCATCACGGCGGTGAGCAGGCAGACTGACCGCACGCGGTACGCCGATCCGGATGACGCCCGAGGAGGCGTCGACCGTCCGCGACCCGGACAGCGTGGGATTGACCGGGCCGCCCGCGCCTGGCCGCATCCCCGGCCGGGGATGCGGCGTCGATCCGGCAATCTCAGATCAGGTTCGTACCCGGCCTGCTGCAAACGGGCGAATACGCCGAGGCTGTTGCCGTCGGCGGCCAATAAACCGGGCCGGGTTATCACCCGGTTGGGAGCCCGGCAAGCGCTGAAACGAGCAGCGGTGCTCTCTCTAACTAGATGATCTCCGCGAGACAGCGACGCGACTCTCCCGTGAAAACCCGGGCTTTTACGTTATGAGCCGCCGGGGAGTGTGATCTACGGGGCTGCACGGGAGGGGTTCGAGCACGATGGTCAGTTCCGCAGCCTGCGTCGGCTACTGCCTTAGGCCGAGGCCGAAGTCACGGCGACGTATCCCCGGCCTAGGCGGTGTTCGAACACCCCGGGGATGCTGGGCTGTTTTGCCGGCCTGGCCGGTACCGCCGCCGGGAATGGGGCCGGCCGCGGAAGGTTCATCCAGCCCCTCCTCCGCCGACCGCCGACGTTAACGGTTACGGACGGGAAGAATTCTTCCTCGTCGATGCCGTCATAGCCATAACGGATGATCGACTGGTAGATCTCATCCGAGGCCACCAGGGCAAGGTCCGCCGTCGTCATGTTACGAAGGTGGGCCTTGAACTTGGGAGCATCCAGCAACCGGAACGCGACATCCAGATCTTCGCCGTAGAAGCCCCACCCGTCGTCGTGCACCTCGCCCGCATGGATAACTGCCCGCAAGCGCAGCGTGCGCGGACGTTCGGACTGTGGGATGCCGCTATTGTGCGCGGCGACCAGGCTGGCCAGCGCGGGTATCACACGGCTGAGCAGCAGCGGCTTGGGGAAATCGTCGGCCGGGTGGATCAGGACCAGGATGCCGTCGCCGCGGTCTGTGAACGGGTCGTAGTAGCGGTCGTCTATCCCGGCGGCGGCCAGAGCCTGCAGCATGATCCGGTAGACCTGCTGGCGTAGTTCTGCCTTGACGGGGTTGGTCCGCTGGGTGGAGCCCTCGATGTCCACCGCGATAATGCTCCTGTGAACAGGCAGTTCCGTTTCCCTGGCTGTTCTGGCCACGGGAGATGCCTTTATCGGCGGGATTTGCAATGGGTTGCGCTCCATCCGGCGCCGCCGCACGTCCTGGACGACGGCCGCAGTTGTAGAGGAGCGGATCCGGCGGGCGGCCGGAGTTCCCAGAGACGAGGCCTCGAGGAGGTTCTTGAAATGCTTGTCCACGTTGGTCCCCTTGTGTGCCGTGTCCACGTCTGATTCACCAAGCTTCTTCTGTGTCACTGCACCCACCGTCCTCCCTGCGGGTTGTCTCGCCGCCCGCAGTCGGGCGGCGCCGTGCTGTCCCTCTCGTATCGCAAGACCATGCGGATGCGAGCCAGCCTGCTTTCGGCCGCCTTCGGGGTCAGGCCCGCCTGACGGGCGGCGTCCTCGGCGGTGTAGCCAGAGGCGCGCAGTACCAGTACCTCCCGGATCTTCCTGTCCGTGATCTTCTCGAGCATGCGTGCCGCCTCGTCACGGAGCGCAACCGTGTTCGCCGGGTCGGATGCCGGGTCACCGCCGCTCATGTCGATCTCCAAACCGCCGGGCCGGACTGTTCGACGCTGGTCCAGCCACTTCCTGTACAGCCGGGGGAACTGCAAGACGCACGCATTGACGAAGTACGTTTTCAACGACGCTCTCCGGTCAGGTGACCAGCGCCGCTCCTCGAAGACCGCTTTGGTGAACGCAGGAAGCGCGTCAGCGACCATGTCGCAGGCGAATTCCTCGCGGTCGGCCTTCGTGAAGTCCAGCCATGCCTCCGAGCCGCCCGGCGGGCGGCCTAGGCGGGTGGCCTTGTTCATGATCCGCCCATCTGCGAGGAACTGCTGCAAGACCGGCACGGCATACCTGATCAGCGCCTCCTCCAGCGCCTGATGGCGCGGTCCGTGCAGTCCTTCTTCGAGAATCGCCTGGACGACGAGCTGGTCGGCGAGCAGCCGATCGGCGGCGGCGTGCTCGGGACGTGGCTCACCGGGGGCCAGGGCCGATTCAGCCCGTTCGACACGATCGTCCGTATCATGAAGGGCTTCACCGTCGTCGAGGTCTTGCTCGCGGGCTGTCACGCCCGCGGACATGGACGAACTCCGCCGGCGATGAGGCCACGGATGCTGGGCATTTCCCTGCCAGGTCACCATGCGTGGCCTCCTCGTTTCGACTCCGGATTATGCATAGGGTCCGGTGCCTGCGAGAACGTGTAGACCTGAAAGCAGAATTTCCCCCCGGCTGGCTACAGTGACAGTTTTATAACCTCGCAGATACCCGCCCGTGAGCTGCGCGAACGTCGGCATGGCTATCGAGCGCGAGGGCCGGTACCCGCTTCATGCCTAAACCACGGCGACCACCTCCCCGTACCACCGACCGGAGCCAGCCGTGACCGCATATTCGCCTCAGAGTCCCGCCCACTCCCCCGGCGACGGCGGGCAAGCAAGTTCCCCGACGCCAACGAAACGGGAACGCGTGCCATGGCGCCCAGTAGGTGCAGGGGTCACTGCGCTCGGAACTCCCGTCGGCATCGGGGCGCTCCATCCCGTGCTCGGTGAGATCATCGCCGTCATCGAGGTGGTGGGGGCGCTCACGATTATCGGCACGGCCCTCTTCGGGAGCCCAGCCCTGAGCGAGCGCGCCTTCCGCCTCCTGCGCTGGATCGGGAATCGGCCGGAGCCACCGGGGCCCGCGCCCGAGCCGTCGTAAACCAGCCCTCCTGCCTATCACCTGCTAAGCAGACCCGGATCCCTGTGCCCGGTCCTACGAGGGCCGCCACGGCGACGGGTCGGCCGACAGACAGTGGCCGGGTGATACAGCGGGTTATCACCCGCTAAGCGCGACCAGTTCAGCCCGACTGAAGGTTCTTCACCAGGAACTCACGGCTTCAACGCCTGCTGAGGCCGGGCCGTACTGGGAGAGCGGGACAAAGCGGGGGAGGTTACGCCGCGAGCGCCACAGGGTCCGGCGCCTGGTTGAAGCCGGGGTACCAGCGGTGGAAGTCGCCGGCGAGCTGGTCGTTGAGGACGCGGGTGCGGACCTGCAGCAGGAGGTGGGCACCGCGGGGTGTCCAGCGCATCTGCTGTTTCTTGACCATGCGCTTGCTGATCACCTGGTTGACCGCGGACTCGGTGAACGCGGTGGAGATGACCTCGCCAGCGCGGTAGCGCTCCCCGTAGTTCGGGATCCGGCCGGCGTTCGCGCGCAGGTAGGCATCGAACTCGCGCACTGCCTTGAGGGTCGCCGTATCATCCAGCGCAAAAACAACGATTAGGATCACGGCCAGGTAACGATGGGCCGACCAGCCGTTTCGATGCGGTTCCCCTGCGCTAGGGGGGTGAGCGACAACGCGACGATGGTTGGCGTTAAGCAGCCGGGTGGAGCCGCGTTAACGCCACTGGTCGTTCCAGCGTTGGTGGCATCGGGCGAGCTGCAGGGGGCCACGCCAAGTAGGGGTCCCGGTAGTACTGGCGGAAAAACCAACGGATATATCTCTGACCTGCGGCGGCTCGGCGGGTTCTTGGCCCCGGCGCCGGGTGCGGCCGTCCGGATAGCCCCCGCTCAGTGAGACGTTCACCGGACAGGTCATATGAGACGGCGCGCCTTCGCAAGTCGCTGTGGCCGTGTCAATGTCCGAAGTCGTGTGCACCGATGTCCGTAGTCATCTGCACACGCCGATCTGGTCGGGAGTCATAGTGGGTGGTCGGTCGCCGTTGCAGGTGGCATGCGGTGCTGGTGGCCAGTCCGCTCGGCTGCGTTTCCCGGGTCGTGCTGCACCAGAACGGCCAGCACCATGCGGGCCGGTCAGCACCGCGCTCACCCGCTGAGCGCTTTCTCTCGTCGACTGGTCCAGTAGCGCTTCGGGGCCAAAGCACAACTAAACGACTCGGGATGGCGCCTAGGCACCAAAAGTAAGCTCCCTGTAGTTCGACGTGCCGGAACCGGTAGACCGCGCCTGCTTGTCGAGGCCTTGACAATCGGGCTATACAGCGCCACCGTGCGGTAGCAAGGTGTTCTGGCTGGGGGGCCTGATGAAGCGTCTCGTCGAATTCCCACTCGACCAGGGCGGCAGCATCCTGATTGAGGTCGACGAGCCGCCCGCGGGCCCAGTAACGCGCGGGCTCGGGAAGGACCGCTCTGCTCTTGTGGAACAGGCCGATAAGACCTTTGAGGACGCTACCGCAGCGGTCACACCGGCCGCTCGTAGCCTGATCGCCCGGCTCCGGTCGATCGATGACCCGCCCGATGAGGTGGGAATCGAGTTCGGCGTGCAGCTGAGTGCGCAGACCGGGGCGTTCATCGCATCGGTGGCTGCGCAAGCCAACTTCAAGGTGTCGATGACCTGGCGGCGCCGCGATGCCGCCAATGGGTGAGCATGTCGCCATGGAAGGCCAGTTCAGCTACCAGGACTTCGACCTGCTGATTGAACCGGCTCCACCCGGCGCCTACAGGGCACGGGTACTGCGCTCCCCGGCAGGGGAGAGCGCCCCGGTGCAGTTCACGCTGCCATTCTCGGAGCTGGAGCTGGAAAACTTCGTCCTCAAGATGAGCCGGAGCCACCGCCGTACCCGCGGGCCCGGCCGACCCGAAAGCGCGCCGCTGAAAGAATTCGGCGGCAAGCTATATGGTGCGGTATTCCAAGGCGAGCTGCGGGACGCCCTGCAGCGCAGCCTTAGCCAGACGCGCGCGCAGCGGGTAGGAATGCGGCTGCGGCTGCGGCTGACCGATACCCCGGAGCTGGCTAACCTGCCGTGGGAGTTCCTCTACGATCCGCGCCATAACCGCTTCCTGGCCCAATCGCGCCACACACCCTTGGTGCGCTACCTGGACCTGCCGGACCCGCCCCACCCGCTGCGCGTGGAGGGGCCGCTGCGGCTGCTGGTCATGATCTCCAACCCCAGCGGCTACCCCGCGCTAGATGTCGAGCACGAGTGGGACACGCTCACCGGCGCGCTGGCCCGGCAACAAGAAGAAGGCCAGGTGATCGTCGAGCGGCTTACCGCCAACATGAGCGAACTACGGGCGCGGCTGCGCCGCGATGGATTTCACGTTTTCCACTTCATCGGCCACGGTCGCTACCGGCCCGATTGGCGCGACGGCGTGCTGGTCATGGAGGACCGCTACGGGCAGCCCCAGGAGGTGACCGGTGAGGACCTCGGCAGCCTCCTCAGCGAATACGACCAGACCCGCCTGGCGGTGCTGAATGCCTGCGAGGGCGCCCGCAGCGATGCCAGCGACCCGTTCGCCGGCGTGGCCCAGAGCCTGATCCAGCAGGGCCTGCCCGCTGTGGTCGCCATGCAGTTCGAAATCACCGACGCCGCGGCGATCATCTTCGCCCGCGAGCTGTACGCAGCGATCGCCGAGGGCTACCCGCTGGAAGCCGCCCTGGCCGAAGCCCGGGGCGCGATCCGCGACGAGGGCAACCTCACCGAGTGGGGCACGCCGGTCTTGTACTCTCGTGCGCCCGATGGGCACCTGTTCGACCTGACGGCGCCGGTCCGCGAAGACGCCGAACGCCAGGCTCAGGATGAGGTCAGACTACCGGTTCTAAGGGAGCGCGCCCACTCGACCGGGATAGCGGGCGATCCGGCCGGGGCCGTGGACGCTCCCCACGGTGTGGCGTTCAGCCCGGACGGGCGGCTGCTGGCCAGCGGCGGCGGCATATACGACAGGACGGTGCGGCTGTGGGACCCGGCCACCGGCGAGCACCTGCGCACCCTGCCCGGCCACACCGGCGGGGTCAACTGTGTGGCGTTCAGCCCGGACGGGCGGCTGCTGGCCAGCTGCGGCACGTTCGGCTTGGTGTGGCTGTGGGACCCGGCCACCGGCGAGCACCAGCGCACCCTGCCCGGCCACACCGGCGGCGTCTTCGGTGTGGCGTTCAGCCCGGACGGGCGGCTGCTGGCCAGCGGCGGCGACAGGACGGTGCTTCTGTGGGACCCGGCCACCGGCGAGTACCTGCGCACCCTGCCCGGCCACACCAAGTTGGTCCGCAGTGTGGCGTTCAGCCCGGACGGGCGGCTGCTGGCCAGCTGCGGCGACAGCAGGACGGGCGGCTGCTGGCCAGCGGCGGCGACAAGACGGTGCGGCTGTGGGACCCGGCCACCGGCGAGCAGCGGCGCACCCTGACCGCCCACACCGGCGGGGTCAACTGTGTGGCGTTCAGCCCGGACGGGCGGCTGCTGGCCAGCTGCGGCAACAGCAAGACGGTGCGGCTGTGGGACCCGGCCACCGGCGAGCAGCGGCGCACCCTGCCCGGCCACACCAAGTTTGTCCGCAGTGTGGCGTTCAGCCCGGACGGGCGGCTGCTGGCCAGCTGCGGCGACAAGACGGTGCGGCTGTGGGATCTCACCCGGCCGACAGGTAGCTGACCGGGCTTGAGATCGCGGATATGCGGATCCGGGTACGAAACGGTGTCGTAGAGGGACGGCCGGAATACGGCAGAAAGGGGCCGCGGGCCTGAGTTCCCGCAGGTCGGGGTGTCGGTAACGAAGCTGTCATAAGGTACACGCGATACCGGCCGCCTACCCTGGAGATGGGGTGTCGGTAAGACTGCTGTCACCAGGTACACGCGATTGCGTCGAGCCTGCTCAGCGCAAGGCCGGTCAGCTCGCTGACCGGCCCCGTCGGCGGCGTGCAGCGCGGATCTCGGCGTCGGCGACCTTGTCGGCGAGCAGGGTGTAGACCTGGGTGGTCTCGGTGGAGGCGTGACCGAGGCGGCGGCGCACGACCTCGATGGAGACGCCGCTGTTGATCAGTTCGGTGGCGTGGGCGTGGCGGAGCTGGTGGATACCGATCCCGGCACCGGCGGCGGCGCAGTACTTCTTCCACCGGCTGTGCGCCGCGTCGTAGGACAGCGGGCCGCCGCGGCCGTTGATGCTGGCGCGGAACAGCGGACCCGACGTGTACCCGGACCGGGCGAGGTAGAGCCGCAGCAGCACGACGTAGCCGCGGTCATCGAGCAGAACGGTACGGACGGTGCCGCCCTTGCCATGGACGCGGGCGTGCTCGTCGTCCGGGCGCAGGTCCAGGTCCTCGACGTACATCCCGCAGACCTCCGAGGCGCGGGCGCCGCAGACGTAGGCGGTCTCGAACAGCACCCGGTCCCTCAGCACGCCGAGGGGCGCGTCCTTGCGCGGCCGCCGGGAGCAGATCGCATCCAGCACCGCCGCGACGTCGGCGGCGGCGGCCGGCCTGGGCAGCGTCTTGGGGACCTCGATGGCGTCGATGCGGTCCATCGGGCTGGCGTCCAGCAGCTCGTGCCGGACGGCCCACTTGCAGAACGAGGCGACCGCGGCGCGCTTGCGCTTGCGGGTGGCCGGGGCTTGCCCGGCGATCTCGCCGAGGAACGCGCGGACCGGCGCCGCGGTCAGCTCCCCGATCTCGCCGTCGTGGTGGGCGGCGAACCCGGTCAGGTCGCCGCGGTAGGCGCGGATCGTGTTGCGCGGCTTGTTGACGTTGGCCAGGTCGGTGAGGAAGTCGTCGATGTGCCGGGCCAGAGGGTGGTCCGGCAGCACGGCGCGGGCGGCTCGCTCCTGCGGCGTGCCCGCAGTTGCCTGATAACCAGGAATTGAGCCGCGGCGGCGGCGCGGCGTTCGCGCAGGTGGCATCCTGCCATCGTATGTAATGTTGCCAGATAACGTCAGTTATCTGGCAACCTCCTTGCCGACGTAGGTCCTCTGGCCTGCAACGGCGGCCGATCACCCACGATGACCGGCGGCCTGGATGGCCCTCTGCCGATTAATACCGCCAGCGGTTCCTGCGTTCAGTCGGGCTCTTGCGTGAAAGCACAGCCCGGCCGAAGTACGTCCGGTGGTAGCTGGTGCCGCCGATCCGCTCAGATGCCCTGTCGGCCTGCACGGCCGGACATGATGAGTACGGAATTGTGCACGCAGGAATGAGGTGTGGGATCCTGCGGGGATGAGGGGCGCGGACCGCCGCCGCGCGCGCCGACCTGGCGCGGTGGCGCTGGCTCTGCTGTTCGTGACCGCGGCAGCGGCGCTGGCACTGACCCTCTACTACCACCTAGGCGTCCCCGGTGTGGTGGCTGTGGTGGTCGCATTCCTCATCGCATTGCCTGCTCTATACCTGGGCTGGGTGCCCCTTAAGGGGGCCCGGCAGCCGCCAGACCGAAACCTGGCTCAGATAGCCGACGAACTCGCCGCCCGGCTCCGCTCTCAGTGGGCCGATGAAGCTGAAGCCCGCGGGCTGAACGATCCCTATCCATTGCCCGTGTCGTGGACTGCGGCTGACCCACCCCTGGCAGGTGACCTGGACGCGCTGAAGACGCTGGCGACCAGCGGTGCCGGGTGGTCAGCACGAGGGAGGAAAAACTGGGCCAAGGGACCGGAAGACCTGGCTGGCGGGGGCGACAGGAAGCTGGCAGACGTTCTGGCGGCGGTGCCGACCGGACGGCTGGTCTTGCTCGGTGAGCCAGGCGCGGGCAAGACGATGCTGATGGTCGGCCTCGTACTGGATCTGCTGGCCCGGCGACGCCGTGGCGACCCGATCCCTGTGCTGGCCACGCTGGCGTCCTGGGATCCGGTCAGCCTGGGCTTGCACGCCTGGCTAGGAGCCACGCTCATCACCAGCTACCCAGCGCTGGCCGCGGCCGCGCCGCCCGGGTCTGCAGGAGGCAACCGCTTCGAGGCGCTGGTGGAAGCCAGGCTGATCCTGCCGGTCCTGGATGGGCTGGACGAGCTCCCTGAATCAGCCCGGCCGACAGCGATTACCCGGATCAACAAAGAGCTGAAGTCCGGCGAACAGGTGGTGGTCACCTGCCGCACGGGGCAGTACCGGGCCGCGGTCAGCCCGCAGGACGGCCAAGGGGCCGCCCTGCGAGCAGCGGCGGTTCAGCTGAGCACCCTGCCATTCGGCGACGTGGCCAGCTACCTGCGCACGGACGCAGGCCCTGCTGCCGAGGGCCGCTGGGATTTCCTGGGCTCCCTCAGCGCCGGATCGCCTGCGTGGCAGGCCCTGGGCACGCCGCTGATGGCCGGGCTGGCCCGGGCCATCTACAACCCCCGCCCCGGCGAGCATGCCGGGAAGCTGCCGGAGCCGTCTGAGCTGTGCGGTCTCGCGGACCGCCCGGCGGTCGAAGCCCACTTGTTCGACGCCTTCATCCGCGCCGCCTACCGGCCGCCCACCGCAGGCCGCTGGACAGCAGAGCGGGCCGAAAAGTGGCTATCGTTCCTCGCCCGCCACCTTGAACAAACGATCGGCAGCCCGGACCTGGCCTGGTGGCAGCTACGGCTCGCTCTGTGGGCCGACATCGTCTGGGTACTACTCGTAGTAGGCCCCCTGGCCGTGGCCGCGGCCGCGGCCTGGGTCGCGATCGTGATCTGGACCTGGGTCGTGATCGGGACCTGGGCCGGGATCACGACCACGATCGGGACCGTGGCCGCGATCGGCAGCGCGGCCAAGTCAGTGCGCAGGGAGTCGCCCAAACCAGTCCGCGGGGCGAGGGCGGGCCGCAAGGAGGGGGAGTTGCCAAGACCAGTCCGCGGGGTCCGCTTGCGACCACCAAGTCTTCGCAACATCGTGTGGGGGGTCGGGGTCGGGGCCTTGGTCGGATTCAGTACCGGGCCCGCATGGCCCGGGAATTTGCCCAGCGCCGTGCTCGCGGTCCCCGCCGGGGTCGCCGCCGGGGCCGTGAATTGGGTATTCAATCAGAAGGGTGCTCCGCTCGACCTCAGTTCCACCGTGAATCCCCTGGCCGTGCTTGCAGGAGATCGCCGAATTGGAACTGCCTTCGGGCTCGTGTTCGGGATCGCTACCGTGACCGTGCTCGGGGCCATGCTCTGGGTCGGGCACGCTATCGGTACCGGGGTCGGCGCCGCGGCCGGCGCCGGGGCCGTGGTCGGGGTCGTGAGCATCTTTAGCCGTTCGGCGTGGCCGTATTATGAGATAGCCCGGATATGGCTCGCGCTGCGTCGCCGGCTGCCATGGCGCCTCATGGGCTTCCTCGCTGATGCCCACGGGCGGGGCGTTCTCCGGCAGGCGGGCGCGGTCTACCAGTTCCGGCACCTCGAACTGCAGCAGCGGCTCGCACCCCGGCCGTAAACAGATCCAGCTGGCGCGCCGACTACGGCCTCACGCCCCGCCAGCGCGAGAACCGGCCAAATAGCAGTAAAGATCTCCTGCCACTTACTGCCGAAGGTCACAGCCATTCCCGCAGGACAGGCCGCGGCGTGCGCGCGCGCCCGGGCGGCGGCCGCGGCACGTTGCTGGGGTACGGCCAAGATAAGCACGAAACCCGCAGTGGGCCGGCCTCGCCGTGCGTCGAGGCCCTCGCCCGTCCTCGCCGCCGGGTCTGGCCGCCAGAGGGACTGCCTGTTCTCTGAAGCCGTTGACCAGGTCTTTCGGCCGAAAGCTTCGGGTTCTCTGAAGTCAGAGCGGGGTTGGCTTCAGAGAACGAGTCTACTCTGAAGCTCTGGACCACCCACGTGGGAGTCCCCCGCTCGATTCGCAGGCACCCCCGCTGACCAGGGGAAACGCTTCCTACTGCGGGTTTCAGGCTTATCTTGGCCGTACCCCATGAAGGCCTCGAGGACACGCTGGATCTCACCTGGCGGCGGCGTTGCTTTTGCGATGGCCACCCCGTCGTCACGCTTACGGTAGTGCCGCCCGGCGAAGTGCATGAATACGGCATCCAGGATTTCCTCCCCCGGTGCAGCCGCCAGCAGAGCCGTTCCCTCCAGTTCGGGTATTTGTAAGAACCGTGCGCCCAAGTGCCAAATAGTGGATCACGCTGGCCGGGCCGTGAGCCTTGAAGATCTCAGCTGGACAACTGACCGCGATCTGCGCAGAGGCGGCTATCGGGCGGATGAGCCCCTGCTACG
>WNFD01005086.1_pt1 | contig 13165 bp, 17 predicted proteins | sample 5400491 | NCBI WGS metagenome assembly WNFD01 (sample SAMN13153343, study PRJNA577476) | soil metagenome | isolation source: 120 cm saprolite under Douglas fir tree site 2 hole 2 replicate 2 | place: USA:California | collected 2015-04-18 | reverse complement strand
TCGATAACACGCTCACGCAAATCCTCAGAACACGGCTTGGGCATCGCTCATCCCCCATCAGCGATGCCGCAAGAATCGCTCATCCAACCCGGTTTGAGAATCCCCTACGATTCAACCACCCCGAAACCTGCTCTAGCCGTGGCGAACGTCGCATTTGGGTCGACCTCAGCGGTTCGATAGTGGCGCCGCGAACGGCCGGCAGCGGCCGCAAACGCGGCGTTCAAGGCGGCCAGGGTGAACCGCCCGGTCGGGTGGCGAGGGTTATTACTTTGCCGGCGGGGGCTGGTTGGGCGTCTTCGGCGGCGGAACGAGGCCGAGCGCGACGGCGCGTGGTAGGCTGTCGACGACGTCCCAGTGCTCGGCGAGCTTTCCCCGCTCGATGCGAAAGAAATCAGCGGTCGAAAAGCGCAGCTTGTTGCCGGAAGGGGGCAGGCCGAGAAACGGGCCGTCCTGCGTGCCGGTAATTAAACAACCCGCCACCGCGCGCGTGCGCGCGAGAGGCTGATTATCGTTGAATTCCGTGGGTTTTCGGCGCGCTCGGCCCCCTCAGGGGATGTTACGCGAATGTTCGCATTTGTATCGGCTGCATAGCAAGAAGCCGCTTCCGTGGCGCGTCACAGGCGCCTGCGTTGCGCGTCACGTCGAGCGTGGCAGGCGGTAGCGTCGGTAGCGTCCCTCGCGGAGCCGGCTCCGCAGCTTCAACCGATGTGCTGCCCGAGATCGGCGCCACGTACCGAGAGATCGGCGTGGAGTTGGACGTCTACCCTCGAGAAGTGGTGAGACCTCCAGCGGAGCCGGCTCCGCAGCACCCCGATCCAGCCAGGCTGTGATGCGTCACCCGTTGCCCGCGTTTCCCCTGTTGCGCGTGACCGGAAACACCTGATCGAGCAAACCATGTACGGCTTTCCGCAAAGCAAACGGATCAGCGCGACTAGCCGGTGCGAGGAGCTGGCATCGAATTAGCTGGTCGATCTCTGATTCGCGTAGATCGACCGTGACGGATCGCAGGCCGTTCCGGCGCCGCTGCCGATGGCGGGCCATGCGCTCGGCACCGGGCGAGCGCGCTGCGTCCGCGGTCGATGGATCGCTCGGCGCGCCGCTCATGGCGCCAGGTCCCACGCCAGCGCCCGGCCCGGCTCGCCACGCTTGCGGCGATAGGTCTGCCGCGCGCCCGTCCACGTTTCGATGATCGCGGCACCTTCCGCAAGATCCACGAGCCGGTTGCCACCGATCAGCCAGCATAAACCTGCCTGATCGATGCGGGCGAACGGACGGTCCCGATTGCAGCCGAACAGATCGAGCGGCCCCCAGCAGAGCGCCGCGGCCTTCTCTGCGAATCCGCCGTCGAGAAAGCGGCGCGCGTCATCAACGAATTGTTCCCAGCGCCGGGGCGGCACGTCGGCAGGGGAAAGACCGGGGTCGAGCCGGGCGAAACCTTCAAGCCAGGCGACTGGGACCTTGGCGCCCGCTTCAGTGAGGGCGGCGCGCTCCGCGAACTCGTCCCGCGCCCCATCTTCGGACAGTGCCTGCAATACCTCGGTCTTGCGCTCTCGGATCGTCGCCAAGATGGCCTTGGGTACTGGGGTGGTCCCGGCCCGCAATATCAACTTGTCGCCTTGGCGGTCCGCCTTGGCCCCAAGATCGGCGAGCTGCTGGAGAATATCGCGCGCCGCCGCGGTCAAAACGCAACCTCCGCTCCCGGCATGAGATCATCGATCGGGTTGTTGTCTGCCTTGGCTCCGTCAAGGAGCCGCAAAGCATCCACCGGCGTCATGGCGCGAATAGCTTCGTCGCGATAGCCGAGTTCGTGCAGCCGGCGGCGGATGTCGTGAGTGATTAGGAAGGGTGTGCCTCCACCAGCCTGACCAGATCGAGCAGTGAAATTTGCGTTCGTACCGTCCGCATCGAGGCGGCTTGCGTCCGCATCATCGGTTTGCGTCCGCGGATTAGAAGCCGCGAAGCCGTTGGCCAGATTGGATTTCGACGCAGATGCGGACGGTGCGGACGACGCGGACGCAAATTCTCCCTCCTTTTCTGACGCGGGATCGATGGCCTCAGCGGTGATCACGATCGTGCGTCTCCGCGCCCGGCCTTCGCGCACAAAGTCGATCTCGATCCCGATCTTGCGTAGGAGGGGCGCTGCCCGGCGCAGCCGCCCCCCCAGCGCCCGAGCATTGTCAGGCCAGGTCTTGGCCTTGGCGACACGTTCGCCCGCTTTCTCGGCTAGGGCGCCCAGAAGATCGGCGGCGGTTTGCGTCCGCACCGTCCGCACCGTCCGCGGCTCCATGAGCGCGCGCACGGCGGTGGCTATCGGATCGGCGTCGATGACGCCTTCCACCGCCTCGTCGCGGTTGCCGCAGTAGGCGGACCAGAAAGTGCCCGCGTCCCAGATCGCCGTCTCGCAGGCCGTCGCCCACAGCGCGAAATCTGCCATGCGCGGCAGCTCGTCCAGGCGTGTGTCGGGCAACAAACTGAGACCTTCCACCACCGCATCGAGCAGCGCGCCCAGGATGCACGGGTGCTCGGCCTCGAAAGCGGCCCACAGGTCCTTCTCCGAGCGGCGGCGCCCTTTCGGGATCGGCTCCAACGTCAGAAGCAAGGCACGGTCGGCGAGGTCTGCCCGTGTCACGATGTCCTCAATGCCATTCAGGATGATCGGTCGCTGCCCGTCGAACAACACCTCGTCCTGGTCCGTCCAGAGTTGCCGGGTTCCGAACCCGCCGCCGGTCGCGAGCCGGCAGAGCGTGTCGGAAATCCACGCCGGGAGGCCCGACACGTTGTCGAAGGCCAGCACATGGCCGTTGTTGGCGGCGATGAACAGGTCGCGATCGTCGCGCGGCAAGGCCCGCAATGGTGCCGTATTCGGGTCGAGCAGCGCCTTCAGGATCGCCGCGAAGGTCGACTTGGCCGATCCCTGCTCACCCGATAGCGCGAGCACCGGGTAGGGGCCGCGATTGCGCAAGACCGCAAGCGCCCAGGCGACCACCAGCACGAAGTCGGCGTCGGATTTGAGGTTGAGGAAAGGGCGCAGCTTCTCGACCGATCCGCCGGGCACCGGTATCGGCAAGGGCTTCATCCCGGCGGCTCGGCGGTAGCGCACCGGCGGATTGTCGATCACCCGCCAGCCGGTAGCATCGATCTCCACCGCCCGCCACATTTCGTCGCAAAGATCGAGGTAGAGCTTGTCGCCAAGTCCGCCGACGCGGATATGGACGACACGTTCGGGCGCATCGAAATGCGCCCTGGCCTCGATCACGTTGAGTGCCGATTGCAGCGCCTCCGAACTCGGCGCGCCCTGCGTCGCCTCGAAGTACTTGCGCGCCAGCGGCGGAAGCCCTTGGCGTGGATCGGCCAGGTCTCGCGATGGCCGCTGATGTCGATGTCGGCGAAGCCCGTGCTGTCCGGGGTGTGGAACAGTTCGGCTGATTGCGTGAGTTCGATCAGGATGTCGGCCTGCGTCGGGCCGCGCCCACCCGTCTCACCGCTCTCCGCGGCGATAGCCTCGTCGAGCGCCGTCATCCGACAGCCGGCTTTCTTCAACTGCGCCCGCAGCACCTCGAATGCGGCGCGGTCCCCCTTCTTCAGAGCAGCGAGAGCTTCCGGGACATCTGGCACAAAGGGCGCGCTCGGATCGGTCGTCGTCTTCTCGACCAGCCCTTCCAGCGGATTGCGGATTTCCTCGGCAGCGTCGATGGCGGTGGCGATCGTGGCCTCCGGTCCGATCGGATCGTCGGTGCTCATATCGCATGCTCGTCTATGCGGGACGCGTGGCCCGTGAGCAGATCGTTGAAATCCAATCCTTGCGGCGGCACCGCAAGTCGGACCTGCCGCCCCTCGGAAATGAAGCGTTTTGCGGCTCGTCGTGCGGCGCGCTCGCCGGCGCCGTTTGCATCGTGATCGGCGCAGATCAGCAACGTGCGCGCCTCGGGTGGCAGGATCAGCTTTTCGATGCCGACGGCGCTCAATGCCGCCCACCCGGCCAGGTGACAGGCTTGCATGACGCTGAGCGTCGTTTCGATTCCTTCGCCGAGCGTGAGCGGCCGATCCGGCTGAATTGGCGCGAGCCGTACCGCGCCGCCCCCCACCGGGCCGGTAAATATCCGCACCGGACGGACGGTTGCCTTACCGCTGCCATCGGGGGCGAGAAAAGTTCGGCTCACCGCGACCGAGGCAAACTCGACATGTTCGACAAGGGCGATCATCTGCGGCCAGCATGCACCGACGGGTGCCGGCCATAGGAACCGTACATGCTGAGAGAACGCACTGTCGCCGGTATCGGGAACGTGATCCCGCGTGCATGCAAATACCGCTCAACAGCAGTGCCATGCGCTGGCCCGCTTTCGCCCCACATATCAAGCGCCAGCGCGGTCCTCTTGCGCCGATCCGCGGCCTCGGCCTCGCGCCGCCATCGGATTTCCTCAGGATCAGCCCGACATGCGCATCCATCGCCCTTGCCGAGCAATCCGAGCCGTTGCAACGCGGTGAGGATATCGCTTTGGGTGCAGCCACCATGGCAGTAAGTGACGAGCCCGCGCTTGCCGTCCCGTAACGCCAGCGCGGCGCTGAGACTGCCATGAGCCGGGCACCGGCAGCGCCACCATGCGCCCGAGCGATACGCGCCGCCGAGCGTCGCAGCAATCGCGGACGCGGTCATGGCTGCGGCTCCGGCTCGCTGGTGCTGCGGCGGGCATGGCGCTCGATGAAATCGAGCAGATCAGCGCGCTTGTAGCGAACGCCGCGGCCGATTTTAATGTACCGGCATCCAGTACCGGACGCTCGCTCGCGTTCGATGGTGCGCTCCGAGCAGCGCCGAATACTGGCATATTCGCGTTGTGTAAGTAGAAGATCGAGCGGGGCGGTGAGCATTTCTCTCGCACGCTTATCGAGTTCTGACGGTGCGAGGCAGCCTAAGTCGGCGCTCCTCTTTCGAAAATGATCAAATCAACCGCTATTTCACCTTGATCTGTGTACGCCAGCGCTGGAACGCCCCGCGGATCGCATTATCGGTAACCCGGGCTGGCAACGCCAAATCGGCCTCCATAAAGGCCGCTTCAAATGATGGCCGGCCGTCCAGCCATATTGTCCGAGTGCTTATCGCAAACGCCAGGCCGGCTCGGACGAATTTGACCAAATGCTTGCCGAAACCCAGCGGAGGTCCACTCTCGGGGTGCTGCGCCCGCATTGCCTCGTAGATCTCTATCAGCTTCTCGACGAGTCCGGTTGCAGGGGTAAGCCCCTCCCGCCGGGGGCCGCCGTGCTTTTTCGAAAATCGTGCCTGAAAGACTGCCTCCGCTTGGGCCCCCATTTCGGCGAGATCCGCCAGCATTACCCCAAGTAGGGTCAGTCCCAGAGGGGGATCCCAGATCTGGTTTGGACGGTGCTGCAAACCAGTGCGACAGAGTTGAGGGAGCGCGAGCGTGGCCGCCGGATGCGCATTCCAAGGTTGCGGATCTGCCTCGTCTCTGTGGAGCAATCGCAGCAGCCTGCCGGCGGCTTTGCCTATGTCGTCCAGGCGCTCCCGACGGACCCCTTGCGCCGTTTCGCTATCACAGTCCGACATTCGATGAACTAGATATTGGCCGCGCGCATCGATCAGTCGATTGACGAGCTCTACCTGCCCGTCAATCGACAGCGGCCCAAAGGCTTTGGTAACCGCGAGGAATCGGGCAGGATCGATCCCCGGCAGAGAAAGCGCCACAAGAACTTGATCGGGCAGAGACAGGGTTTCTGCATTTACCGCGTGGTTATCGGAGGGCTGATCGGGCATCCCGTGCATCAATCGCTATGAACGGCACGCCCACCGAGCCCTTCAGCGAGAAGCGTCACCGCCAGCGTGTTCAGGCTCACCCCCTCGCGCTTGGCGCGCTCGGCGAGCTTGCGGTGCAGCGATTTGGGCGCGCGGAACTGCCATTTCCCGCTGTAGCCTTCGACAGGCTCGACCGAGGGCGGCGGGATCGGCCGGCCCGCCTCTTTCATGGCCGCGATCCACGAGCGCTTCGCGTCCTCGCCGTTGGCGATGGCCTCCTCGACCGTCTCGCCGTCCGACATGCAGCCGGGCAAATCCGGAAACTCGACCAGGTAGCCGCCGCCCTCGTCCTCGGTCAACGGCCGGACCGTGAAGCGATATTCGGTGTCACTCATGGCTCGCTCGCACCGCCTCGATGAACGCGACAAAGCGGCGGACATAAACCGGCTTGATCGGCCGCCGGGCCGGAACCGATACCGCCTCCGCGACGGCGGGATGCTCGAAAACCACGTGGCTACCGCCCGGCTTTGCGGACGTTGACACCATGGGCGGCAGCGACCGATTCCAGGCTCCCGATCCGCCAGTCGCGCGAGTTCGCCCGCATCCGATCGAGCGTTTTGTCGGCGCGCGGCATGCCGTGTCCGCTCTTGTCCGATATATGGTATCAGGGGCGGTACTGCACAAGCAAGCTCAGCGGCACGCCTCACCACGTCGCGACGGCAGGTCCACCACATCTGCGGCAGAGGCGGCCTCGGTCTTCCGGCTCATCGCGGCGGCGATCCTCACGCCAACGGCATCGTTTGCGGCGCGGAGCGGATCGGCCGACAGATGTGCGTAGCGCGCCGTTGTCGTCGCGTGCTTGTGGCCGAGCAGCGCGCCGATGATCGGCAGGCTCAGCCCGCCGGCGGCGCCGACGCTGGCGAAGCTATGCCGCAGATCGTGCAGCCGGACGCCAACCAGGCCGGCGGCAGCGCGCACGCGCTCCCATGCATTCTCAATGGCCGCGCTCGCGCTGTCGGCGCGCATGCCGGGGATCACCCGCGGGTTGTCCGTCATACGCGGCAGTTCCTGAAGCAGGACGCGGGCCGGCGCGTTCAGATACACGACCTTAGCGCCGGTCTTGCTGTCCGGCAGCCGCAGGCATTCGTGCTCGAAATCGACGTGATCCCAGCGCAGATCGACGATCTCGCCGCGACGGCACCCGGTCAGCAACAACAGCTTGATCGCCGCCGATGGGTAGGGATTGCCCGATCGCTGCGCTTCGGCGTCGAGAGCCTCGGCGAGCCGGGCGATTTCCGCTCCGGACAGGAAGCGCTCGACCTTGCGCACCGGTGCTTTCTTGACGCCGCGCGCCGGGTTGTCGGCGCATAAGGCGCGTTCGACTGCAAACGCGAAGAGCGCGCCGACGAGCGCGACGCATTGCGCGGCAACGCCCTTGCCGCCCGTGGCCATGCTGCCGGACCGCCGCTTCTCGCCGCTCTCGATCCTCTCGGCCGTCTTGCCGGCCGTGACGGCGTTGCGCATCTGCTCGACATCGGCGCGAACGATGCGATCGGCCCGCAGCTTGCCGAGCAAGGGCCGCAGGTGATGCTCGATGCGCCCCCGATCGGCCTTGAGGGTCGAGTGCTTCTTATGGCCGACGCCCTCTCGCAGATAGAGATCGATTAGCTCGCCGAAGGTCAACGCCTTGCGGTCCTCCTGGCGTGCCGTCGCGGGATCCCGGCCGGCGGCAACCTCGGCGAGCAGCCGCTTTGCCTCGATGCGCGCCGTCTCCGGCGTCCAGGGCGAACCATGCTTACCGATGGTCAACCGCCGCTTCGGCGAGCCGCGCCCCGAACCGGCCCGGTAATCGACCGCATAGGACTTCGCGCCGGCCGGCGTCACGACCAGCACAAAGCCTTTCACTTCGCTGTCGCGGACAAGGTAGGTCGCGCCCATTGGCTCGACGCCATCGACAACCCGCTTGGTGATCTTTGCCCGCATCGAGCATCCCCCATTCCCGCGATGTCGGCACCATGTCGGCACGAAAAATCGTAGCCACGACGGTGAATGTCGGGCTCTGGCGGGGGAAAAGCAAGGGAAATTGCGGGATTTTGGTGCCGACATAGGGCTTGTGTCGGCGATCGGCGGTGTAGGTTGTCGGACTCTGAATCCGCCAGTCTAGGTTCGAATCCTAGTCCCCCAGCCACGGGTTTTCAATAAGATAGCCGCCTTTTGGCGGCTCTTCCATGTCGCAATGGTTGCAACATACACCCGAGCGTTTCCGCCAATTTCTCCGCGCTCCCGACAGATCCTTGCGACAAGATTGCGACATGAGGGATGGTGCTGGCGGAGTATGGACGTGACGGGAGGCAGCCCTCCAATGGTTCGCGACCCGCTGTATGCCATGGTCAGCGCCGCCACGGGCACCGACAACTGGAGCGCGGTATCCACCGTCCCGGGATCGTTGCTAAGTGTCGGGCCATTCCACCAGTCGGAACAGCTCCGCGCCCTGCAGGCGGGAGAGGTGAGGATAACCGGGCTGATGCGGCACGAAGGAGAGAGCTGGTCTGGCGCGGTTCGCGTGACTGTCTCGCGCCTCGTGTTTTGCGGCCCCTTCGAGATACGTCAAGAGCCGCCGGAGCTGATCGAACACCTCCCCGGTGGCGGCAAGGTGTTTTTCAGGGAGTTCGAGTTAGAACGAACTACACCGAGCGTCGGGCGGCTCCCTGAGAGGCCATCGACCGCAAGGATGCGGGAGGCATCCGAGAGGCTTCAGGCGAGCGGCGAGATCACCGCCGAGATGACCGATCTCGCGAAGCATGGCTGCGTTCTCGAAGCCCTCAAGTACCGGGACAAGCCACCACACGGCTATGGCATTGACGCCTTCGTCCGCAACGTCCTCGGCAAATCATGGGGGCGGCGGCCTAAGTGATTGCCGCGGCTGCAATGCCATCCTGATTTCCTGATCAGGGAATCAGGCCGCCCGGACGGAATGTCGCGGCCCTACCCTTCGCTCCGTTGTGCTTCCGGCCATTGCGGGAGCGACGTGACGGAGAGAAACCATGCCCGATACCAACCTCGCGGACGACCTATTGCGCGGCGTCCGCGCAATCTCAATTTTCTTCTATGGCGACGATAGCCCTCAGCATGTTCGCGAAATCTACCGCCTGACTTCCGAGGTCGAGCCGGCCAAACGGTTGAGGGTATTCAAGCGGGGCGCGATCACCTGTGCGCGCAAATCGACGTTGTTGGCACAGATCGAGGAGCAAGAAAGGGCCGGCGGCACGGGGGAGGCCGCATAATAATGGAGCCAGGCAGGGTGCCGCTACCGCCCGCCAAGCCCCGGCAACAGCGTCTCCCGGCCGACCGTCGCCGGCGGGATATCGCTGAAACGATCGTCTTGTTGGAAAGCTTCGCCGATCGGCTGGATTTTTGGCCCCGCCTTTTGGCCGACCCGTAGGGTGGCTGATGACCGCCCGAAAAATCGCGCCGATAACTCAGGATCGAGTTATCGATCGGAAAATCACCGTCACTCTGTTTCCTGATGAGTTCGCCAAAACCAAGAGCGAAAAGACGATTCGATTCAGCAACCTCGCCGAGGCAATGGGTAAGCGGACGGCAAAAACCAAGGACGCCCTGCCTTACATCAAGCTGGCCACGTTCGGCAATCAGAAAACCAACCATGACTGTCTGCGCAGCAACGCCAACATGCTGTGGGGCAGCGGCATCGAAGTCGAGCATGACGCCGGGGATGTGAGCTTTGAAGAGGCGGAGCAGCGGTTGCGGAGCGCCCGCCTTGCGGCGGTCTTATGCACGACAGCCTCGGAGGGCGCGGAGCCCGGCCAAAGAGAGAGAATCTCAAATACATGTGTAGCGCGTTTCGAGGCGATTTTATAATATAATTTCACGCCGTTGGCTTTGGTTGTGCCAGATTGCTATCGGTTTGCTGGTCGTTTTGCAGCTATTTGAACCCGTGTTGCTCCAATAATCCCGCCGCAATGCGATCTGCTGGATCCCGGCCGCCCAGGTCGAGGAGGCAGCCCGATTGATCTGGGAGGCGCGCCCGGTTTCCTACTACGCCTGGAGCGGCCATGAGCAGCACGCCAATGTCACGCAGACGGCGCGTGCCATGTCATTGCTCTATGCGCTGACCGGCAGCTTCGACCAGCCCGGCGGCAATGTGCTGTTGCCGGCGGCGCCGGCCGCAGCGATCACCGGCCAGGAGCTGCTGCTGGCGGCAAAGGGCATGGGGCCGACCCTGGGTCTCACCGAGCGCCCGCTCGGCCCGGCGCGTTGGGGCTACTACACGACCCGGGACCTCTACCGGGCCATTCGCGAGGGGAAACCCCATCCGGTGCGCGCCGTGATCGGATTCGGCGCAAACATGCTGCTGGCGCATGCCGACGGCGGACCGGGCCGCGAGGCTCAAGGAATCGGAGTTCTACGCGCACGCCGATCCGTTCATGAGCTCCACCGCCGAGCTGGCCGACATCGTGCTGCCGGTCGCCTCGGCATTCGAACGCGAAGGGATGAAAATCGGCTTCGACATCAGCGCGGACGCAGTCTCTGCGAGATCCGCCGGGCAGCCTAAATACACTGGCCCGCCAGCCCGACAACATCGAGGAAGCCCCGCGCGGTGACCCGGGCCGCCTCCGCCGCTCTTCCGCTTTTGCAACCAGATTTCTTCTCCGGGATTCGAGGCGAGCTGCTCGATAGGCGATGGGAGCCGGGGCGGGCTTGACACGGTTGGCGTCCGCAAGGTGATGGCGTCGGCAGCGCCGTGGTTGCAGAGCCCCGGTCGCCTACCGACCGAGCACGGATGCCGATCGCGGCGCTATAGGAAGGGTGGTACAAATCGGGGGCTTTGGGCGGGAGAACGGCGATGGCGAAGGAGATCCTGTGCGGGTTCGGCATCGACGTGGACGCCGTCGCCGGCTGGCTCGGATCCTACGGCGGCGAGGACTCCCCGGACGATATTTCGCGCGGTCTATTTGCTGGCGAAGTCGGCAGTCCTCGTCTGCTCAAGCTGTTCGCACGGCTCGGCATCAAGACGACCTGGTTTATCCCCGGCCACTCGATCGAGACGTTTCCCGCGGAGATGAAGGCCGTCGCGGATGCCGGACACGAGATCGGCATCCACGGCTATTCGCACGAGAACCCGATCGCGATGACGCGCGAGCAGGAAATGGCGGTGCTCGACAAATGTATCGAGCTGGTGACGCGGCTTTCGGGCAGGCGCCCGACGGGGTACGTCGCGCCGTGGTGGGAGTTCTCGACGGTCACCAACGAACTGCTGCTGGAGCGCGGTATCAAATACGACCATTCGCTGATGCATCACGATCATCAGCCCTATTACGTGCGGGTCGGCGATAGCTGGACCAAGATCGACTACTCGAAGCCGCCGGCCGAGTGGATGGTGCCGCTGCGGCGAGGCCACGAAACCGACCTGATCGAGATCCCGGCGAGCTGGTATCTCGATGACTTGCCGCCGATGCTGTTCATCAAGAAATCCCCCAATAGTCACGGCTTCGTCAACCCGCGTGACATCGAACAGATGTGGCGCGACCAGTTCGACTGGGTCTACCGCGAATACGATTACGCGGTGTTCCCGATGACGATCCATCCGGACGTATCCGGCCGGCCGCATGTGCTGATGATGCTGGAGCGTCTCTATCACCACATGATCGGGCATCCGGGGGTCCGGTTCGTCACGATGAACGAGATGGCGGATGATTTCGCCGGCCGCTCGCCGCGCAACCCCTAGGAAATCTGGCCACGGCGATGTGCGCGTTATGTGGCGTCCTCGGCGGACCGGAGCACTGGACCGATGCCGTCCCCCGGCCCGGCGTTTTCACTCGCAACACCGATCCGGCGTCGCGCCGCCGGGAAAGGATGAACCGCGTGACGGCGGCGAACCGGATCCTCGCCCACTATCGAATGAACCTAGCCGACTGGCAGGGCAGCGCCTTCGTCCTGTCGACGGCAACCGGCAAGACCGAAATCGTCGATAACCTCGCGCATCTGTGGATGGCCGCCGAGCGACTTCTCGGCCGGCCCTGCGATCCGCTCGATGAGGAACTGATCGCCCGCATGGAGCGCGAGCTTGGCTGACCCGATGCCAGATTTCACGCCGGTGAATTTGATCACCGGCTTTCTCGGCTCGGGCAAGACGACGCTGTTGCAGCGGCTGCTGCTCGATCCGTCCCTGTCCGACACCGCCGTGTTGATCAACGAATTCGGCGAAATCGGTCTCGACCATCACCTGCTCGAGCGCATTGACGAGACGATGGTGATGCTGCAATCGGGCTGCGTCTGCTGCGCGATCCGAGGCGAGCTTTCGACCGCGATAAAGGATCTGCATTCGCGCCGCGAACGCGGTCTGCTGCCGCCGTTCCGCCGTCTCGTCATCGAAAGCACAGGCCTCGCCGATCCGTTCCCGATCCTGTCGACGGTGCGGTCCGATCCGGTGCTGCGGCACCATTTCTGCCTCGGCAACGTGATCACGACGGTCGACGCGGTGAACGGTGCGCGGCAGCTCGACGGGCAACCCGAAAGCATCAAGCAGGTCGCGGTTGCCGATCGACTCGTTCTGACCAAGACCGATCTCGCGACCGCCGAAGCCGTCGAGCGCCTGACGCAGCGGCTTCGTCGCTTAAATCCGGGCGCGCTGCTTTGGCGTGGCGCCGAAGGCGATCTCGATTCAGACGCGCTGCTTTCAGCTGACGGCGAACGCGTGGAGCGCTGGCAACTGGCAGATCGCGATGGCCATGTGCCCGACGATCATCATCGCCACGCCGACGATATCGCCGCTTTGGTGCTCAGCTTCGACGAGCCGGTCGATTGGACGCGGTTCGGTATCTGGCTGACGATGCTGCTCCACCGCCATGGCGATGCGTTGTTGCGGGTGAAGGGCATCCTCAACGTCGCCGACGCGGAAACGCCGGTCGTGGTGCATGCGGTGCAGCATCTCGTGCATCCGCCGCGCCATCTGGGCGCGTGGCCCGATGGGGATCGGCGGTCGCGTCTGGTATTCATCGCCCGGGAGCTCGACCCGGCGGTGATCGGGCGATCGTTCCGCGCCTTCAGCAGGGTTCCCCACACCGCCAATGGCTCGCGAGGGATCCGGCAATGACGACGGTCGACGCATTCCTGACCAATTGCCGGCTCGCCGACGGTCGTCTTGTCGATATCGGCATTGCCGGCGGGAAGATCGCGATTGTCGGCGAAGGCGCGGCCCCCGCGCGCTGCGCCACTCCGACATCTGGTCGGCCGCGGCCTGTCATTCCGGCGATATGGGCTTCGAGTTGTGCTATCTGCCCGACATGCCGGCGGTGCTTCGCGCCCTCGCCGGCGCCGGGAACTCCATCGAGCGCTGGTGGCAGCAGCTTGAAGCGGCCCAAAAGCATTCCGACGGTTCCGGCAAGGTGATCAACGCGC
>WNFD01011510.1_pt1 | contig 13169 bp, 17 predicted proteins | sample 5400491 | NCBI WGS metagenome assembly WNFD01 (sample SAMN13153343, study PRJNA577476) | soil metagenome | isolation source: 120 cm saprolite under Douglas fir tree site 2 hole 2 replicate 2 | place: USA:California | collected 2015-04-18 | reverse complement strand
AGCTTGCCAATCTGCACCGCTGCGGTCCCAACTCCGCCGGCTACAGCGTGAATAAGTACGCGGTGCGGTCCGCCGGAAGGAGATTTTTCCAGCAAGCCGGCCTTCCAGTACGCGAGATAAGCAGTGAAATAATTCACCGGAAATGCTGCCCCCTCTTCCGCGTTCCAGCCTTCCGGCACCGGCCAAAGCAGATTAGTCCCAGTCGCGATGCGTTCGGCGAAAGCCGCCCATTGTGCGTATCCCATCACGAGCTGGCCGTTGTCTTCGCGCACACCGGAAAATTCTCTTCCTGCTACGATCGGAGGACGCGGCGCTCCGGGATAGCCGCCCTGCGCGGTCATGATGTCGGCGAAGTTGATTCCGCCGGCTTTGACCCGGACCAATACCTGTCCTGTAGCCGGGACCGGCTCTGGAACATCTGCCACCTGAAGTACCTCTGGGCCGCCCAACCGGCTGATTAGAATAGCTTTCACTGTGCAGCAGTGTATCAGCCTCATGACGAGCCCCGGCATTGGACAGGGCCGGAGAGTCCGCATTGCTAAGTCTCTGAACTTTACGTCAGGTATATACTTCCCCTGATATATGTGCGGTTTTTCCCCTCCTGTTGGGATGGGGCACGGGGCACCGTTTCATCGCAAATTTATAGCGGTCCGTTTAACTCACTGGTTGACCATCACCTGCCGATATTTCGGCACGCTGGCCGGCCAGTGCGGAACTCAATCGTAACGGCTGCTGCCGGGAATGAGTTCCGAGGAGGTCTATCCATGGATTTGTTTGTGGTGCGTTTTTTATTTGTTCTTATTGTTTCTGCCACTTGTTATTTAATTCAGCCCTTCGATCTTCCTTCGAAGCTCCACGCCGGTATTGTCGGCACCATCATCGGTGTGGCCATTGTCCTCTTCGAATGGAAGCTGCGCAGCATTAGCCTGAAACGCCTGATTGGGGCAGCCATTGGCAGCGTGCTGGGAATTTTCGGCGCTTACCTGTTTGCCCTGGTCATCCGCAACAGCCTCCCGCCTGGTCACACGCAAAGCTTTTTGCAGCTTATCGTCATGTTGCTGATGGCTTACGTCGGCTTGATCGTAGGATCGAACAAAGGCGATTTGCTGAACCTTTCCGCGTTGGGCGGTGTCTTCGGGGGAGAGAAGCAGTCGAAGAAGAGCTATAAGATTCTGGATACCAGCGTCATCATCGATGGCCGAATCGCGGATATCGCGGAAACCGGATTTCTGGACGGCACCATTGTGACTCCCCAGTTTGTCCTTCGCGAATTGCAACTGGTGGCAGATTCCGCTGATTCGCTCAAGCGCAATCGCGGACGTCGCGGCCTCGATATTCTGCAACGCCTGCAAAAGGTGGCTTCGTTGCAGATTCAGATCGTTGAAGATGACTTTCCCGCGGTCCGCGAGGTGGATCTCAAATTAATTGAGTTAGCCAAGCTGTACGAGGGCAAGATCATCACCAATGACTTCAATTTGAACAAAGTCGCGCAACTTCAGGGCGTCGAAGTCTTGAACATCAACGAACTGGCCAATTCCTTGAAGCCGATCGTGCTTCCCGGCGAGACCATGCGAGTCTTCATCCTGAAGGAAGGGAAGGAATATAACCAGGGAGTCGCCTATCTCGACGATGGCACCATGGTAGTCGTAGACAACGCGCGCAAGATGATTGGCAAAACTGTCGATATCTCGGTGACCTCGGTGCTTCAAACCACTGCGGGTAAGATGATTTTCGGCAAGTGGGACGAACGAGCCATTCCTCGGAATGATTCGCGTCCTGCGATTAGTTCAGTCGGGGTAGCGCCAACTCCTGAGATCAAGAAAACCCAGGCCGTCATGGCTGAGCGCCCGTTGGAGTGAGAGGACATTTGAACGGTAAGAGTGGCTAGTGACTAGTGGTTAGTGATTCTGACTAGCAACTAACCACTAGCCACTGTTTTACTGGGCGTTCCCGGATGAGACTGAAGCCACTTTGATGGTACTTCCGTCGAGAGTTCCTTCCACCGCCGCCCTCTCGCCGGCCACTCGATCGAGCAGGTCCTCTTTCCCCTCTAACGTATAGACTTTGTCCCCGTCCACTAGCGTGTACTTGGCCCCGCCGCGCACACACGCTCTCGTGCATTCCGCTGGGCTCTTTCGGGAGCTCTTGGCATGCTTGGCGGCGCACTTCGAGTCCGTAATCATGCCGGAAATCCTTCGCGTCGCCGGGGCTGGTGGATTCGCATCGGCCGGAGGGTTGGCAGTCGCTTGCAAGGAATGCGCGACCGCGTATGCTACGGTGGCACTGGCGAAGAGAAGGGCGAGCCCTAGGGCGGCGACCAGGGCGGTAGTTGCACAAAATGTTATAAGAGCAAACCAGGAACGATTCTGCTGCACAAAGCCTCCAACACTGTCCCAACCGGATTCCGCGACGAGGGTCATCGCACAACCGTGGATGGGTCTGTAAACTGTCTTCGCAAACGAGTTGCCAATGTGATCGTCTCTGGGGAAGGCTCGTAAATTCCTGATTCATGCTGACTTGTGTGAACTGAGCGGTGCCACTGGATTGTAAGTAGATTGGTGACGGTCAAGAAATTCACGAAGCGAGCAAAATGGCGGTACCGCAAATACCTTAGAAGTGGTGGAGGGGCTATGAAACGTGTCACGGGAATAGGCGGCATCTTCTTCAAGTCGGACAGCCCCGATCAGCTCTATCAATGGTACGAAAAGCATTTGGGGATTACACGTGCCCCCGATGGTTCAGGGGCAGTTTTTGAGTGGCGGGACGCTTAGCAGAGCGACAAGACAGGCATGACTGTCTGGTCTATTTTCCCAGCTGACACCAAGTACCTCGGTTCCAGCCCCTCTCCTTTCATGATCAATTACATCGTAGATGACCTGGACGCCTTATTGAAGATGCTGCAAGAAGAAGGAGTGGAGATTGATCCCCATCGCGAAGACTATGAATACGGTCGTTTCGCTTGGATCACCGACCCGGAGGGAAGCCTGTCCTAATTCATACTTTGGGTAAGTTCGCGGCCAGCCAGGAAGTTTCTGAGATCTATGTTGCGCTCCGGGAAACCGAGATTGGTAGTTTTCGCAAACGGCTGGAAAGGGAAGCTCCGGACATTCTTCAGAAAGAAGTGACTTTTGTGGAGGGCGGCGAACATCGCCAGCAGTCGGTCGCCAACGCATTGGCCGGGGTTTCAGCTTCGCCGGACGACATCATTTTGGTGCACGATGCCGTCCGTCCCTTTGTAACTCAGGAAATCATCCATAGCGTCATTGCGGCCGCACAGAAATATGGCGCCGCCATCGCCGGACTTCCGGCCGTAGATACGGTCAAGCAGGTGGAGCGTACCGCCGAGGGTGCGGTGATAATCGCGACGCTGCCCCGGGAACGCGTGGTGATGGCACAGACGCCGCAAGGTTTCCGCTATAGCGTGCTGAAGAAAGCCTTCGACGAAGCCACCGCCGATGGCTTCAGTGGGACGGATGAAGCTTCATTAGTAGAGCGTTCGGGACACCAGGTGGCAGTCGTAATGGGCTCCCCGCGCAATGTCAAGATCACGACCCCTGCGGACCTGGAGTTGGCCGAGTATTATCTAAAAACCGAGCCCGCAGACGGATGCAGATGACTTCAGCCCGAAAGCCAAAATCGGAAGTGGCAAAATTGCAATTCCGCATCGGCTACGGATGGGACTCGCATGAGTTCCAACGCGGCATTCCACTCAAAATTGGCGGAGTGACGTTGCCGCACCCGAAGGGTTTGGGTGGTCATTCTGACGGCGATGTGTTGTTGCATGCTCTGACCGACGCGCTCCTGGGAGCCGTAGCCGCTCCCGATATAGGATCGCTTTTCTCCCCCTCGAATCCCAAATGGAAGGGAGCGGACTCGGCAGTTTTTCTGAGGGAAGCGCTGGACCGTATACGCAGCGCGGGTTACATCGTAGCCAACGTGGATTCCACGCTGATCCTTGCCGCGCCAAAAATCGGCCAACACGCCGCTGCCATTCGCGCCCACATAGCAGACTTGCTTAGCCTTCCAATCGATGCGGTCGGAGTGAAAGCCAAAACCCCGGAAGGAATGGGCACAGAGAATGCCGCGATCGCCCATGTAGTGGTGTTGCTAGAAAAGAAAAGTGCAGCACGGTCGAAGCCACAAAAGGAAGAAAGGTAATCTGGTTGGAAGTTCAATCGTCAATCGAAAATCAACAATCGTCAATCCCCTACACTGACTCGAATTCGCCCTTCAGTTTCCCGTGGCGTGCTTGCGCCGCATCCACCAGCGCCTGGAAGATGGCACGTGAAGGTTCGTCATTTTCCACGGACCGCTCCGGATGCCACTGTACTGCCAGCACAAAGTGATCCGGCGACGTGCCTTCCAGCGCTTCGATGATTCCATCCTGCGGGCACCGGGCGACCACTCGTAAGCCATCACCAACAACATCAGCGGCCTGATGATGACTTGAATTGACCGGAATCTCGAGTCCCGCAGGCGTGGCCTTAACGATCCCAGCCAGCCTTGATCCCGCATCCACTTCAACCGTGTGTGCCACGGGCACTTTGCGTCCGGCTTCGTGATTGATGGGAGATTCGATGTGTTGGATCAGCGTTCCGCTACGCTGCACATTCAATATCTGCAACCCGTAGCATATCCCCAAGATTGGCTTCCGCATGTTGTAAGCATCCTGCAGCAGCAACTCGTCCACGGTGTCGCGGCGGGCATCGGCGGAGGCGGTTTTCTCGTTGCGGGGCGCGTTGTATTTCGCTGGGTCCACATCGGCCTTGCTTCCCGGCAGCAGCACTGCATCGCAGCGCTCGATCAGGTTCATCACTGCGGCCGGAGACTGGTCGAGCGGAATACGAACCGGCGTTCCTCTCGCGATCTCGACTGCGCGCTCATATTGCGGCAACGATCGCTCGGCATATTCGGGGTCACCCGAATGAGGTACCGGTATAGCGATGCGCGGTGGCATAACTCCATTGTATCTCGCGCGATTTTCAGCTCATGCGCTCGATCTTGGCTAACGCCTTCGACTGGCGATAATGCCGAATTTCGAGCGCAATGGACAAGACCATCACGATGGCGCCGACGATCGCAGTGATGGGCGCTGCGATGTATTGGTAGGCCAATCTCAAATCAGCCGGAACCCCGCGCACGTGCGCAGCAATTACGATTCCCAGGATCCCCAGCAGCAAGCTCACAGCAAATGCGAGAAGACTCATTAGAACAGTAGCCAGAAGAACGCGTATCGGGATCAAAAACAGGCAAGGCTCACGAGCAGCCGTTTTGGGCGGGAACACACCACTAACCTACACGATTAGCGGATTCCTGGCAGGGGTGAGCGGGACGGTGCGCTAGAATACAAACCATGTCGCAGGCTGCTCCAGCCATCACGCGTCCGCCGGCGGAGGTCGTCCGCGTGACGCCTGTTTCGCAGGCCCCCAACGGCATCTGCTATGCCGTGTCGGGAGAGATGACGGTAACCGAAACCGATTTGCAGCGGATGGTGGCAGCCGTGCCGACTTCCGCCGCGGCCGCGCTGCAACGCAAGGCGTACTACTTTGTCCCGCTGACCGTGAACCAGGGGGACGAAACCGTGATCGCCGACCGTTACGATGTCGCGCTTAGCGACAACGCCGTCTGTCACCGCAATTTCGATTTGGGCGACTCACAATGCGTTTTCATCTCCACGCGCTTGATGGACGACAAGTTTTCCGTGGCTTTCGAGTTCTATATTAATGTCGGCCACGCGGTTGTCGAACGTGCCGGCGTATCCCAGGCTTTCGCCGACCTTGCTTGGAAACAGGTGGCAGCAGGAGTGCGTGGCGAAACCTCTCTGGACGCCTGGGACGCTCGCAAACTGGCCACCGGCTCCAGCCCGGACGCGGAAAAATATAAGAATGAATATTTTGCCGCGAGCTTTGCCGACGCTATCTCCATTTACCTGCTCTCGTTGTTCCTCGACGTCGATTACCACGATTTGCGGGAACGCGATTATCCGCTGCTGGCGCCTACGCCCATGGCTGAGCGCCTTCGCAAGGTCGCGGAGCTGTTTCCACCTAATCCAGGATTTGAATTCGCGATTTATAACAAGCGACGGAGTTCGGTTAGATAGAATCTCAGCGCGATCAGCGCAGATTGATCTCCGAAAGGAGCGGGCTGGTCTTGCTCTTCGACGATTAGTACAGATCGAGATGGATTTCTCGGCCACTAGTGCACGATTACCTTGCGATCTTTCCAACCTCGGACCGAATTCCACGCCTGATCCTCCCCCGAGGCTGGCAGATGACAAAAACCCGAGTAGTATGCGCCGTCGACTGAGTAGGAAAATGCCAACTCGCCGATCCAGTGAGCGGTCCTGCCGTCGCCGATCATTTTGGGTTCAGCGTGTTCGACGGTTCCGTAGACGTACGGCCAATTCCTTGCTCGGTTTTGCGCTCTTCGACTAATCCACGTCCCGACCATCCGAAGGATCCCAGCGACGGCAAGTACCGCGCCGAATTCCAGGATGTATCGCCAAAGAGGCCAGAACAGGTCCATGCTTGTCACGCTCAACGCAATGCATTTAACAAGCGGCAATCGAAAATTCGCAATCGAAAACTTTACGATTGACGCTCCATGGCTACTACTGCCCGATCTTTCGCAAAGATCGAGGGCGAATCCTTAGCTTATGCCGGAATGCTGCCACTCTTTGCCATGCGGACGATTTGATCGGCAGCCCGGTAAGCCAACGCCTGGATAGTGCAGGTAGGCTGATTTCGTCCACTGGTTACAAAGCTGCTCCCGTCCACCATGAAAAGGTTGGGAACATCGTGGGCGCGGTGGTATTTATCAACCACCGAACTTTTAGGGTCATTCCCCATGCGGCAGGTTCCCATCAGGTGTACGGTAGCGGCCGCATCTTCGACGGGGAATGCCCATTTCTTGAGGGCACCTGCGGCGTCGAGCAATTCCAGCGATCGGTCATTGAAGAAATTCATCGTCTTGAAATCATCAGCATGACTCTTGTAGGTCACGCGCAACGCGGGCAGTCCCCAAGCATCTTTAGTGTCCGGATCGAGAGTGATGTTGTTGGATTCGAGCGGTAGACAAGTGGTATGGCTGAAAACGGTCACCGTGCGGTTAAAATTTTCCTTGAGCGCTTTCTTAAAGCCTGCGCCCCATCGCGGCACGTCGGGCGATAACCCGGTCAGCGCGAAGCCGATGGGATAGAACTCGAAGCGGGCATCGATGCCGCCGCCACCGTAAAAGCCACGCTTTGGGTCGGAATCATAGAAATCCTGCACCACGCGGGTCACGCGTACGCTCTTGAAGTCATTGAGGGGGTACTCGAAGGTTCCAAGTGTGAGGCTGCCGCTATCCAGCATAAAAAACTTGCCGACCAGTCCGCTGGAATTTGCCAGGCCCTGGGGGAACAGATTCGACTTGGACATCAGCAGCAGCCGTGGCGTCTCTGCCCCGTTGGCGCAAACAACCACCGCCTTTGCCTTCTGAAAATGTTCCTGCTTTTGCGGGTCGAAGTAGAGCACCCCGTCCACGCGGCCCCGTGTGTCGGTGGAGATTTTGCGGACATAAGAATTCGGCCGGATTTCACAGCGGCCAGTCTTTTCGGCAATGGGGATCACAGACGCCAGCGTGCTTGATTTGGCGCCCCATTCACAGCCAAAGAATTCACAGAAACCGCAGTGGGCACACGCCGAACGTCCGCGGTAAGGCTGGGACAATATCGCAGTCGGCGCCGGATAGGCATGCCATCCAAGTTTGCGTGCCCCGCGCTCCAGCAGGACGCCGGAAGACTTAATGGGCAGCGGTGGCAACGGATAGGGTTTCGAGCGCGGAGGGTCGAACGGATTAGCTCCCGCCAGACCCGAGATTCCTAGTTCCCACTCCGCCTTAGTGTAGTAGGGCTCGAGGTCATCGTAGGTGATCGGCCAATCGGCCAACCCCGTGCCTTCCACCGCTCCCCAACGGCTGCGCTCCAAAAAATCAACCTCATGAAACCGCCAGTAGTTGCCCGTGAAATGTACCGTGCCGCCACCCACACAACGGCCATACTGTGCGAAGGAAGTGAGCACCGCTTTATCGGGGGCCGTTTTGCGGAAAGTGTTGGGTTGGAGCGTGTGATCGTTGGTGAGTACCTCCTGTCCGATGAAGGGCGGATCGAAAACATCCTTAAATTTCAACTCATCGTGGATAAAGTCTCCTTCGTGGAGATAAGGTCCCTGCTCCAGGACCACAACCTGGAACCCGGCGGTGGATAGCTCTTTGGCTACAACCCCTCCGGCGCCACCTGCGCCCACGATTACAAAATCTACCGCCGTTTTGTCTTCGAATTTAGTCATCTCGCAGCGATTTCACCGTCGCTTGTTGTATTCGGTGTCGTAGTACCCAAAAGGCGGAGCGTAGGTCATCTTGTCCTCGAACCCGATCAGCTTCCATCCCGCCTGGTTGTGGTTGCCGCCGTAATCCGGGTGGGACAGATATCCCATGATGGTGTGCAGGCGGACAAGTTCAAAGAACCCGCTGTGCTCGATGCCGGTCAGCAGTTGAATCTGTTGCGCGGAACTTCGAGATGAAAATCCGTCCGCAACGGGAAAGAGCTCCAGCGTTTTCTGTTGCAGGTCCTCAAGACCTTGCGTATATGCAAGCTGTTTGTCGACGTCAAATGTCATCAGTGCACGATCGATGAAGTAAATGACACGGGCCTCGCGCGCCCCGGGTGCATCATCGCTCGGGATAATCTGCGCGGCAACGGCTTCAATCTCGAGGGCGTCCTGAGGAGCGAAAAATTCAAACGACGCAGATTGGCCCGATTTGCCTGAGCGTTGGGCGTGCTGTTGCGCCGCCACTATGGCGGGCCACCGCAACGCGAGCCAGGCCGAACTCAGCCCCAAGGCCGAGCTCAGAAGAAATCGTCGCCGGGTATTGTCGGCGTCCATGGTGGAAGCCTGATATTCAGGTGAATTTTTGGGAGTGTATCACTTTCTGGTTTCGTAACAAGCGCCGAAGTTAAGCAAACTCCTCGGGGACGGGTGACATCGTTTGGCCGATGCTGTCCAGCTCCTTCTTCAGTGCGAGGCTGTCGAGACTGATCAGCGGGAGGCAGAGAAATAGACTGATTCTGCGATCCAGGATTAGAAAGGCCTCGCGAAACGCTCGTTCCACCTGGGCTTCGCTTCCGCGTACCGCCGCTGGGTCGGGAACGCCCCAATGCGCGGTCATCGGCTGTCCGGGCCACACAGGGCAGACCTCTTTGGCAGCGTTGTCGCAAACCGTTAGGACGAAATCCAGCTTGGGAGAGCTGGGCAGAGCGAATTCATCCCAAGCCTTGCTGCGCAGACCGTGTGTGGAGATATGCGCCATCTCGAGTTGTCTTAAGGCTTCGGGCCGAACCGTTCCTGCCGGATGGCTTCCGGCACTGTAGCCGGCGAAATAAGGTCTTCCTTTGAAGTTGAGAATGGCCTCGGCCATGATGGAGCGCGCGGAATTGCCGGTGCAAAGAAATAGCACGTTGTAGCGTCGTTGCATTGCTTATTCCCTTCTAGTTGCAACAGGTGGGTCCACAACATGGGTTCGATTTGCCGGCGGGCTTGACCGCCCGGACAAAGGCGCTCATGAACTTGCCATCGACCTGGGGACTAATCGCGTCCACATCGACGTCCGCCGCGGAAAGAAACTCATGCGGATCTTCGGCGCGATAAATCCGTGTTGGCTCGATCTCAATTTGCTCAAAACCAGCGGCGGAGAGTTTGCTGCGGTATTCGTCATCCCCGAGGGCACCTGCCACACAGCCGACCCACAGAAGCACGCTCTGGCGGATTTCCGGTCTGATATCGCCTCGGGTCACGACGTCGGAAACCGCAAAGCGGCCGCCCGGCTTCAGCACGCGAAAGGCTTCCCGCAGGACGCGATCTTTGTCCGCCGAAAGATTGATCACACAATTCGAGATAATCACGTCGACCGAGCTGTCGGGCAGCGGAATATGTTCGATCTCGCCTTTTAGGAACTCGACGTTCTCAACGCCCGCTTTCTGTTTGTTCTGATTGGCGAGGGCGAGCATCTCGTCCGTCATATCGAGACCGTACACCTTTCCGGCGGGCCCAACCCGCCTGGCCGAGAGGAGGACATCCACGCCGCCGCCCGAGCCCAGATCGAGAGCCACTTCCCCTGCATTCAATTTCGCCAATGCGGTTGGGTTTCCGCAGCCTAACGAGGCGAGCATGGCCTCCTCTGGGACTTGTCCCGCTTGGGAGGAATCGTACAGATTCGAAGTGATCGGGTCGCAACTCAAACCGCTTGCCGCGGTAGCGCCGCAACACGCACTGCCGCCGCGATTCACGCGTAAGGCTGCCTGACCATACTTTTCTTTGACCACGTCCTTGATGTCGGTAGTGCTCAGATTGTGCCTGTGCTATTTACAAAGCTGGATGATAGCTTGCGGTTTGACTGCCTGGTTTCGCGTGCAGCACTCGGCGTATAGGAATTGCAAAAGCTCCCGCAGCGCTTCCGTGTTTGCGGTGTAGCGCAAGAAAGTGCTTTCGCGGCGCACGTTGACCAATTCCTCACTCTTCAATTTGTCCAGGTGATGCGAGAGAGTGGAGTTGGGAATGTCCAACTCGGACTGGATATCGCTTACGACCAGGCCGTCGGGATGCATGGATAACAGCAATTGCATGATTCGCAATCGCGGTTCGGTGCCCATGGCGGAAAGCATGTCGGCGTACTTGGGCACATTTTCCATGCTTTTCTTGCTTAATGCGGTCGGCATATTTCGATACTTGCAGAAATACGAACCAATGTCAAGACGATTTCCTGACATGTTCAGCTAGGCTAGGTAGCGTGCCGACCGCAGAGGGGGAGACCTCGACCATCCCCAGACCAAGTCGCCTGCGTGAGAGGGCCGACCCCAAAGACCCATGCGAACCCGCCGGCCAGCGCTACCGCGGCGGTGATGGCAAGTGCCAATTGGAAATTCCCAGTGCGATTCACGATGAATCCGGTGAGCGCCGGTGAGACGACGCCCGCGAGATTTGCGAAGCCGTTTTGAAACCCGGTCCATCTCCCCGCTGCCTTGGGGCCGGCAAGGATCTGGCCAAACGAGTAGATACCCGACCCACCTATTCCGGATCCCGCGCCTACAATCAGTAGCCACGGCAGGTATGTGTGGGGACCGGCTAAGACGCAGCCGGCCAATGCTATGGCTGCTGTCGTGTGTCCGATCGCCATAGCCGATTTTCGGACCAGGGTTGGGGTGAAGCCGCGGCGTATCCAGAAGTCCGAAAACCAACCAGTAGCGATTGCCGATGTTGCATCCACGAGGTAATACACGGCCGCAGTCTTCGCCATCGAGTCAACGGAAAGATGACGCTCGTGTACCAGATAGTACGGAAGCCACGTGACCATGAGATATAGCACGGTAATTGGCACAAAACTGACCTGTGCAGGCACCCCAAAACGAGCGCTGACGTAAAATGCCAGCCACCGTAGGGAGTGCCGTCCCGCCGGCCTGGACTAGTCCTGGTCCTCGCGGCATCCATTTTTTCCAAGCCGGCCATCAGGAGTCCGGCTCCGAATGTGCCCACTGCTGGACCCGACTTCAACCCGGCGATTAGGATGCCGTTGGCGAAACCGCGATTCTCTTCAGGTACGTGGCGCGCGAGGATTTTCGAGCATGAGGGAAATGCCACCGACTCACCGATACCCAGCAGCAGCCGCATCGTCAGCAGCATGGTGAATCCCCGCACCAGGCCAGTCGTTGCAGTTGCAAGTGACCAGACTAGGTACCCAACCGCGATGACCAGATTCACCTCAAATCGGTCAACCACCCAGCCCATGACAAATTGCAGCGCAGTGTAGGTCCAGAAGAATGCTGAAAACAAAATCCCAAGTTGCCAGGCGGTAAGGTGTAACTCATTTTTGAGTAAAGGGGCCGCCAGGGACAAGTTGCCCCGGTCGACGTAATTGATTAGAAGCGAAATTGCCAGCAGAACAAACCAAGGCGTGACCGCACCGAATTTTCGCGGTTTGTCATCGGTCCACTCCATCCGGAAATCCCCGGCGCCATTCTCGGCTCGCTACAGGTCATTTGCAAGAATTGAAAAGACGGTTATCAGCAGCCAGCGCGAGATCACTACAGTGCTGAATGCGAGGCTTAAAGGTTTTCCCTCGCTGCCATATCGTCGGACGCTAGTAGAGTATTTCTATGAAGCGGAAACGCACACCGAAGCAAGTCCTGAAAAAGCACTCACTCAGCCTCGCGGTATTGGGAGTCCTCATCTTATGGATCGCGCTCTACTCACTATCTGACCCGTCCACCCACATCGGCTCATTCTTCGGGAACGCTATTGCGGACTGGACCGGAGTGTTGTTAACCGTGGTGTTGACCAAACACCTATACGAAAAGGGCTCAGCCGAGAGCAAGCAACCGAAGGGCAGGTTGCCGTCAGCGGTCCTGGAACTCCTGCGCGAGCACTCGCTGACTTTGGTTCTTGTAGCCACGGGCATCGTTTGGGTATTCGTATTCAGAGCCATGAATCCGGAAAGCCGGTGGGGTCAAGTCGTCGGCAACATCGTCTCGGAGTGGACGCAGGTTCTTGGGCTTGTGTTGCTGACAAAGCGTCTGATGGAGGTCGGCTCCAAGGAGCACTGACTATCGGGCAGTTTTGTACTGCCTACTCCAAAATCGCTGTGCTGTAGTTAGAATCAACGCTTCATGTTCGTCACCGTGCGATCTTTCGCAAAAATCAATCTCGGATTGTGCATCGGCCCGCTTCGTGCCGATGGCTTTCACGAGCTGCGTACGATCTACCAGACCATTGCTTTGCACGATGTCATCCGCGTCGAGGTCACTCGCGGAGCGGGCATCGAGATTCGCTGTGAGGATCCGCGCGTCCCCAAAGACCAATCCAACACCTGCTACCGAATTGTCGAACCCGCCATGGCGGCACTCAACGCGAAAGGGCGCGTGGTTATCGATATCGACAAGAAGCTACCCGTCCAAGGGGGGCTTGGTGGCGGCTCCGGCAATGCGATTGCTGCGCTGCTGGCCCTAGAACGCATTTTCAAGAAGAAGCTTTCGGGCGCCGAAAAGTTGCGGATTGCTGCTGTCGTCGGTTCGGACTTGCCGCTCTTTCTGCTCGGTGGCACTGTTTTGGGCTTGGGGCGTGGCGAGGAGATTTCTCCTC
>WNFD01010807.1_pt1 | contig 13169 bp, 8 predicted proteins | sample 5400491 | NCBI WGS metagenome assembly WNFD01 (sample SAMN13153343, study PRJNA577476) | soil metagenome | isolation source: 120 cm saprolite under Douglas fir tree site 2 hole 2 replicate 2 | place: USA:California | collected 2015-04-18 | reverse complement strand
CCGCCTTCTGGGTCGCCGGCGGCCTTGCCGCGGCAATTTACGGCAATTTCTTCGCCAACCATTACATCCGCGATCTGCGCTGGCCGCTGGCCGCCCTCGTCCTGGCATCGTTCTGGCGCACCCGCGTCCACTTCACCGTCACCCGCGCCGAGCGCAGCATGCCGCTTGCCTTGTCCTTCGCGCTCATCGGCTTTTTCATCTGGGTGGCGGAGAACATCGCCACCTATTTGGGCGCGTGGTCCTACCCGCACCAGCTTCATCAATGGGCGATCGTCGGCCCCAACAAGATCAGCTCCTGGACACTGCTGGTCATCATCAGCTTCATCATCGTCGCCGCGCTGAAACAGGTATTTCCGCGGCGGGTCACGGCAGCGTCAGCCGCTCAGCCCGTGGCATCGCCATCCGATTGAAGCCGGCCCCGAGGGGGTGGCGGCTGCACGAGGGATGTGTAAAGTTGCGGGCATTGCGTCGAGAGCCGCTCGCCCTGCCGGGCGCAGGCGCTCCGCACCCACCGGGTTCTTTGGAAGGACGACCGCGATGCTTCAAAACCGTTTGCAGCCGGTGCTCGACCCACGCGCGCTGGCGCGCGATCTCTCCAACAAGCTGCTGATCGACGGCGCCATGGTGCCGGCCGCGACCGGCCGCACCTTCCCGGTGATCAGCCCGGCGACGCAGGAGCATGTCGCTGACGCCGCCGAGGGCGCCGCCGGCGATGTCGACATCGCCGTCAAGGCCGCGGCCAAGGCGCAGAAGGCGTGGGCGAAGCTGGCGTCGCGCGAGCGCGGCCGCCTGGTCTATGATTGCGGCCGGCTGCTCAACGACCACGTCGAGGAGATCGCGCGGCTGATCACGCTCGAGACCGGCAAGGCGATCCGCACCGAGAGCCGGGTCGAGGCCGGCGTCTTCGCCGACGTGCTGATCTTCTATGGCGGGCTCGGCTCCGAGATCAAGGGCGAGAGCGTGCCGTTCAAGCCGGGCATGCTCACCATCACACAGCGCGAGGCGATCGGCGTCGTCGGCGCGATCATTCCCTGGAACGTGCCGCTGCTGCTGATGGCGCTCAAGATCGCCCCGGCGCTCGTCGCCGGCAACGCGGTCGTGGTGAAATCGGCCGAGGAGGCGCCGCTGGCGGTGCTGCGGGCGTGCCAGATCATGAACCAGGTGCTGCCGCCGGGCATCCTCAACATCCTCTCCGGCGACGGCCCCGGCTGCGGCGCGCCGCTGGTGGCGCACAAGGGCGTCGGCAAGGTCACCTTCACCGGCTCGGTCGAGACCGGCAAGCTCGTCTACAAGATGGCGTCCGAGAAGCTCATCCCGGTGACGCTCGAGCTCGGCGGCAAGAGCCCGATGATCGTCATGGGCGACGCCGACATCGACAAGGCGGTGGACGGCGCCGTCATCGGCATGCGCTTCACGCGCCAGGGCCAGAGCTGCACCGCCGCGAGCCGCATCTTCGTCCAGGACGCGCTCCACGACGCTTTCATCCAGAAGCTCAAGGCCAAGGTCGACGCCATGAAGATGGGCGACCCCTTGGACGAGGCGACCGATATCGGCGCGATCATCTCGAAGCAGCAATTCGACAAGGTGAAGAACTACATCAAGATCGGCGAGGAGACGCCGGGCGCCAAGGCGCTGCGCTGCTCTTCCATGCCGGCCGACCGGAAGCTGGCGCAGGGATATTTTGTGCAGCCGGTGATCTTTACCGGCATCGCCAACGACAACAAGCTCTGCCGCGAGGAGATCTTCGGCCCCGTCACCTGCGTCATCCGCTTCAAGGATTACGAGGAGGCGATCCGCCAGGCCAATGACAGCGATTACGGGCTCGCCGCGACGATCTGGACGCGCGACTTGAAGACCGCGCTCGACGCCACGCAGCGGCTCGAGGCCGGGCTCGTCCAGGTCAACCAGAACCTCGTCGTGCAGGCCAACATGTCCTATGGCGGCGTCAAGCAGTCCGGGCTCGGCAAGGAGGCCTCGCTCGAATCGATGCTGGAGCATTTCACGCAGAAGAAGACCATCATCCTCAATCTCGGTTGAGCCGGGCGCGGATAGCGGGCTGCTCGGCGGTTTTCTCTGGCTGCGCTCGTCGCTGCCCCAGGAGGAGGGCCGCCTCGTCCTGCCCGGGCTTGTCGCCGAGGCGCGCATCACCCGCGACGAGCACGGCATTCCCACCATCGCCGCGACGAGCGATCGCGACGCCGCCTTTGCGCTGGGCTTCGTCCATGCCCAGGATCGCCTGTTCCAGATGGACACGATGCGCCGCTACGGCGCCGGGCGGCTCTCTGAATGGTTCGGCGCCGCCACGCTGCGCGCGGACCGCTTCACCCGCACGCTCGGCCTCTATCGCGCCGCCGAGCAGCAATATGCGTTGCTTACGCCCGAACTGCGCGCGGCGCTCGACGCCTACGCCGCCGGCGTCAACGCCTATCTGGCGCGCCGCCAAGGTGCGCTGCCGCCCGAATACCAGCTGCTGCGCGCGGCGCCCGAGCCGTGGCGGCCGGCCGACACGCTGGTCTGGGGCAAGCTCATGGATCTGCAGCTCGCCGGCAATTTCCGCAGCGAGCTGCTGCATGCGCGGCTCGCGCAGCATCTCTCGCCCGAGGAGCTGGCGATACTCTATCCGCCCTACCCGCATGACGCCCCGGTGGCCTTGGGCGGCGCCTCCGCGTCGCTCGAGGGCCTGCCGCTCGACGCCATTTACGCCAGCCTGCCGGGGCTGGTCGGCCCCACCTTCGCCTCGAACAACTGGGTGGTCGACGGCATGCATTCGGTTTCCGGCAAGCCGCTGTTGGCCAACGACCCGCATCTCGGCTTTAGCGCGCCGAGCGTCTGGTATTTGGCGCGGATCGAGACGCCCGGCGCTCGACTCGACGGCGTGACCGCGCCGGGCGGTCCCTTCATCATCATCGGCCACAACGCGAAGATCGCCTGGGGCTTCACCACCACCGGCGGCGACGTCGAGGATCTCTTCGTCGAGCGCGTCGACCCCGACGACCCGACACGCTACCTCACGCCCGAGGGACCGCAGCCCTTCGCCACGCGCCAGGAGGAGATCCGCGTCCGCGACGCGGAACCCGTCGCCATCACCGTGCGCGCGACGCGCCACGGCCCGGTGATCTCCGATCTCGGCGGCGGCTACGTAGGGGCCGCTGCGGCGGGAACCGTGCTGGCGCTGCAGGCGACGTGGCTCATGGACGACGACCGTTCGCCCAACGCGCTCTGGGCGATGAACCGCGCCGACGACTGGCAGGAGTTCCGCGACGCGCTCAAGGACTTCGTGGCACCGCAGCAGAACATCGTCTATGCCGATGTCGACGGCCATATCGGCTTCATCGCCCCGGCGCGCGTGCCGATCCGCGCCCAGGGCGACGGTTGGATGCCAGCCCCGGGTTGGAGCGGCGACTACGAATGGACCGGCTTCATCCCGTTCGATGAGCTGCCGCAGGCGCTCGACCCGCCGGGCGGCCGCATCGTCAGCGCCAACAACAAGATCGTGCCGGAGAGCTACCCCTATTTCCTCGGCCGCGGCTGGGACCTGCCCAACCGCGCGCAACGCATCAACGATCTGCTCGACGCCGCGCCCAGGCAGTCGCCGGAGACCTCGGCCGCGATCCAGGCGGATACGCTGTCGCCGATGGCGAAGGACCTGCTGCCGTTGATGCTGCAGCAGGTCCGGCCGGCATCGAAGCAGGCGGCAGAGGCGCTCGAGCGGCTCAAATCGTGGGACCGGCGCATGGATCGCGACCAGACCGCGCCGCTGCTCTTCGCGGCATGGCTGCGCGCGTTCAATCGCGCCGTGCTCGCGGACAAGCTTGGCAGCGCCTTCGACGATTATTGGGGCATGCATCCCGAATTCGTCCGCCTGATCCTGACCGAGCATCCGGAATGGTGCGAGGAGCCCGCGGAAGGTGTCGCGAGCTGCGCGCCGCAGCTGTCATCGGCGCTCGAGCAGGCGCTCGCCGAGCTGCGCCAGCGCTACGGCGACGACCTCAACGGCTGGCAGTGGGGCCGCGCGCATGAGGCGCAATTCGTGAACCAGTTGTGGGCCAAGGTGCCGCTGATCGGCGGCCTGATCGCGCTCGGCATCCCCGCCGATGGCGGCTACGACACCGTCAATCGCGGCGCCACGCCGGTCGCCAGCCCCGATGATCCCTATGCCGACATCCACGGCTCGACCTTGCGCATGATCGTCGATCTCTCGGACATCGCCGCCAGCCGCTTCATGATCACGCCGGGACAGTCGGGCAACCCGCTCTCCCCGCATTACGGCGACCTGATGCAGTCCTGGCGCGACGTCACCTATTTGACGCTCGGCACAGCCGCGCCCGCCCATACGCTCGTGCTGGCGCCGCCATGACCACGCCCGCGCCGAACCTGCCCCTCTCGCTCGCCGATATCAGGGCCGCCGCCGCCGCCATTGCCGGTGCCGTGCTGCACACGCCCGCCGTCGCGGCGCCGGCGCTGACCGAGCTTGCCGGCGCCGAGATCGTGCTCAAGCTCGAGACGCTGCATCCGACCGGCTCGTTCAAGGAGCGCGGCGCGCTCGCCAAGCTGCTGGGCCTCGATGCGGCGGAGTGCAAGGCGGGCGTCATCGCCATGTCCGCCGGCAATCACGCGCAGAGCCTCGCTTACCACGCACGCCGCCTCGGCATTCCCGCGACCATCGTCATGCCGGAGGCGACGCCTTTCACGAAGGTCGAGCGCACCGAGGCTTATGGCGCGCGTGTCGTGCTGCGCGGTGCCGGCCTCACCGAGGCGCGCCACGCCGCCGCCGCGATCGCCGCGGCGGAACGGCTGACGCTGGTCCATCCCTATGACGATGCGTTGGTCATCGCCGGCCAGGGCACGGCGGGGCTGGAGCTGCTGGCCGACCGTCCCGAGCTCGACGTCATCGTCGTGCCGATCGGTGGCGGCGGCCTCATTGCGGGGATCGCGACCGCGGCCAAGGCGCTCAAGCCGACGATCGAGATCATCGGCGTCCAATGCGCGCTCTATCCGTCGATGCTGCACGCGCTGGGCCGCGGCGCCGCGCCGATCGGCGGCCCGACGCTCGCCGAGGGCATTGCCGTCAAGGAGCCCGGCCGGCTCACCCAACCCATCATCGCCGCGCTGGTCGACGACATTCTGCTGGCCGACGAGCCTGCGCTCGAGCGCGCCGTCGCCGTACTGCTCGACATCGAGAAAATCGTCGTCGAGGGCGCCGGCGCCGCGCCGCTGGCCGCGCTGCTGCGCCACGCCGAGCGCTTCCGCGGCCGGCGCGTGGGCCTCGTCCTCTCCGGCGGCAACATCGACGCGCGGCTGCTCGCCTCGATCCTGCAGCGCGGGCTGGTGCGCGCCGGCCGGCTGGTGCGGCTCCGGATCGAGATCACCGACAGTCCCGGCGCCCTCGCGAAGATCGCCGGCATCATCGGCGAGAAGGGCGGCAACATCGTCGAGATCTACCATCACCGCTTGTTCCACGACGTGTCGGTGAAGCTCGCGGAGGTTGAAGCCGTGGTCGAGACGCGCAACCCCGGCCATGTCGGCGAGGTCATCGGTTCCTTGATCGCCGCAGGATTCCCGACGCGGCAGCTCTCCAGCACCGCCCTCGACGGCAGCGACTAGCCTGTCGCGCCCGCGGCGAAACGCCGCAGCGCAAAGCAAAGAATTGGCGCGCCCGGCGAATTGGCGGCGAACACGCTCGGCAACTTCTCTACCGCCGAGCGCTCGATGACGCCGCTGAGGCGAATGTCGGCGGCGCAGCCAGCGGCCCGCGCGAACCGCGCCTGAGCGCCACGGTTACGCGCGCCGCTTCACCGCAAATGAATCCGGCGCCTAGGGAAAAAAAACCAGGGGTCACCCGTTGATGAGGGGTGATCACGGCCACGCCCCGAGCCTTCAAATAAAATACCCGCATGCCCAACGCGCACCAACCCAGTGGAACGCGATGCATAACGTTGCGTCGATGAGCAAGCCTATCGCCCTGATCGCGCGCTATCTGTGGCGCCACCGCATCGCGCACGCCCTCGTCATCCTCGCCATTCTCGGCGCCGTCGCCGCATCGGTCGCCGCACGTTATTCGATGAAGTTCATCGTCGACGCCATGACCGAGGATCGCGCTCATCTCGCCGGCGTGTGGCAGGCCGTCCTCATTTTCACCGCCTGCGTCGGCGCCGACAATGTGCTGTGGCGCGTCGCCGGCTGGGCCGGCGCCGGCGCCTTCCCCGCCATCGGCGCCGAGCTGCGCCTCGATCTCTTCAGCCATCTGCTCGGACAATCCAACCGCTACTTCAACGAGCGCTTCTCGGGCGCGCTGGCGGGCCGCGTCTCGACCGCAGCCAACGGCGTGTTCACCTTGGAGAACACCTTCACCTGGAACGTGTTGCCGGCGGCTGCGGCGACGCTGGGCGCGGTCATCGGCCTCGGCACCGTGCGCTGGGAGATCGCCGCCGCGCTCGCCGTGGCGGCGGCAGCCATTGCGCTCGGCATTGCCTATGCCGCAGCGCGCGGCGGCCCGCTCAATCACGCCTTTGCCGAGCGCGCCGCCGAGGTCAGCGGCGAGATCGTCGACGCCGTCACCAATCACAGCATCGTCCGCGTCTTTGCCAACCGCGCGCGCGAGACGGCGCGCCTCAAGCAAGCGCTTGCCGCCGAAAACGAGGCGCACCGCCGCGCGCTGATCTACATCGAGCGCCTGCGCCTCGCCCATGCGATCGCCGTATGGGTGGTCAGCGGCGCCGTGCTCGCCTGGGCCGTCAAGCTCTGGGCGGCCGGCACGATCACCAGCGGCGACGTCGTGGTGTGCGGCTCCTTCGCGCTCGCGCTGCTCCAGGCGTCGCGCGACCTCGCCGTGGCGCTGGTGGAGGTAAGCCACCATTGGAGCCGCGTCGCCGAAGCCGTGGCGACGCTCACCGTCCCGCACGACATGGCCGACGATCGCGCGGCGACGAGCTTCCGCTGCAACGGCGGCATGATCGTGTTCGACAACGTCTCGTTCGGCCACGAGCACGGCCACGTCACGCTCGACGGCGTCAGCCTGCGCATCACCGCCGGGCAGAGCGTCGGCGTGGTCGGACCGTCCGGCGCCGGCAAGAGCACCCTTCTCGCCCTGCTGCAGCGGCTCTATCCGACGAGAAGCGGGCGGATTCTGATCGACGGCCAGGACATCGCGGCGCTGCGCCAGGACAGCCTGCGTCGCGCCATCGCCCTCGTGCCGCAGGACATCTCGCTCTTCCACCGCTCTATTCTCGAGAACATCCGCTACGGGCGCCCCGACGCGACCGACGCGGAAGTCATGGCCGCCGCCCGCGCCGCGCGCTGCGAGGATTTCATCGCGCGCCTGCCCGAGGGCTACGCGACGCTGGTCGGCGAGCGCGGCGTGCGCCTTTCGGTCGGGCAGAAGCAGCGCGTCGCCATCGCGCGCGCGCTGCTCGCGGACGCGCCGATCATCCTGCTCGACGAGGCGACTTCGGCCTTGGACACGGAGTCGGAGGTCGCCGTCCAGCAAGCGCTGTCCGAGCTGATGCGCGGCCGCACCATCCTCGCCGTGGCGCACCGCCTGTCGACCATCGCCGCCTTCGACCGCGTCATCGTGATCGACGAAGGCCGCATCATCGAGGACGGCCCGCCCGCGCAACTGCGCCACCGCCGCGGCACCTTCGCACGGTTATGGCAGGCACAGACCGACGAATCCGCCCGTGACGCCATGACCGAAGAATGGTGGTCGCGTCTGCCGCCGCCCGACCATGCGGCAGCGCCGAAAGCGGCGGTGAACTCAGCGAGGAGATAGCAAATATGCGGATTGCGCAGGTTGCGCCTTTGGGAGAAAGCGTTCCACCGCGAAAATATGGCGGCACCGAGCGCATCGTCTCGTACCTGACCGAAGCGCTCGTCGAGCAGGGCCATGAGGTGACGCTCTATGCGTCGGGCGGCTCGCTGAGCGCCGCGCGGCTTTGCGTCTCCTATCCGCGCCCGCTGCGCGAATTGCCGGGGCATCCCGACCTCGAGCTCATCTACCGCCATGTCATGGCCGAGGTGCGTGCGGCGTCGGCGCATTACGACATCATCCATTTCCACACCGGCTGGTTCGAGTTCCCGTTCTTCACCCAGGCCGATGCGCCCTGCCTCACCACCTTGCACGGGCGGCTCAACATCCCCGAGGTGCAGGCGCGGCTGCGCGCCCACAGCTCCTTCCCGCTGGTATCGATCTCCAACGCGCAGCGCGTGCCCGTGCCCGAAGCCAATTGGGTCGGCACCATCTACCACGGCATTCCCGATCGCGGCATCGCCCCGCGCGCCGGCGGCGACTATCTGGTGTTCCTCGGCCGCATCTCGCCGGAGAAGCGACCCGACCTCGCCATCGAGATCGCCCGGCGCGCCAGGCTGCCGATCAAGATCGCGGCCAAGGTCGACCAGGTCGACCAGGCCTATTTCGACACCACCATCCGCCCGCTGCTGGCGCTGCCGGGCGTCGATTTCCTGGGCGAGCTCGACGATGCCGAGAAGAGCGAGCTGCTGGCCGGCGCCAAGGCCCTGCTCTTCCCGATCGACTGGCCCGAGCCCTTCGGCCTGGCGATGATCGAGGCGATGGCCTGCGGCGCGCCGGTCATCGCGTTCCGCCGCGGCTCGGTTCCCGAAGTGGTCGACGAGGGCGTCACCGGCTTCATCGTCGACGACGTGGCCGGCGCCGTCGCCGCGCTCGGGCGCATCGACCAGCTCGACCGCCGCACCGTCCGCGCCAGTTTCCTGCGGCGCTTCTCGATCGCGCGCATGGTGCGGGACTATGTCGAGGTCTACGAGCAGCTGATCGAGCGGCCGGCCGCCCAGCGCGCCCTGTCTTATGGGAGGAACGCCTAGCCTGCGGCCTTGCCGCCCCCGGCGCCCCGGCGTAGGAAGGGGCATGGCGGCGCGCACGCCGCGCCGCGGGAGGCGCCATGGTCGTCCACCGCAACGTGCTCGACTCGATCGGCAACACGCCGCTGGTCGAGCTGACCCGCTTCGACACCGGCCCGTGCCGCCTCTTCGCCAAGCTCGAGAACCAGAACCCCGCCGGATCGATCAAGGACCGCATCGGCCTGTCGCTCATCGAGGCGGCCGAGCGCGACGGCAAGATCGGCCCGGGCGGCACGCTGATCGAGGCGACCGCCGGCAATACCGGCCTCGGGCTGGCGCTGGTCGCGGCGCAAAAAGGCTACCGCCTCATCCTCGTCATCCCCGACAAGATGAGCCAAGAGAAGGTATTGCATCTCAAAGCCTTGGGCGCCGAGGTTCGGATCACGCGCTCGGATGTCGGCAAGGGACACCCGGATTACTACCAGGACATGGCGGAGCGGCTGGCACGCGAGATGGGCGCGTTCTACGTCAACCAGTTCGCCAATCCCGCCAATCCGCTGGCGCACGAAACCACCACGGCGCCTGAGATCTGGCAGCAGACGACGCATCAGCTCGACGCCGTCGTCGTCGGTGTCGGCTCGGGCGGGACGCTCACGGGCCTCGCGCGCTTCTTCGCGCGGGTCGCACCCCAGGTCGAGATGGTGCTGGCCGATCCCGAAGGCTCCATCCTGGCGCCGCTGGTCAATACCGGCCGCGCGGTCGCCGCGGGATCCTGGCTCATCGAGGGCATCGGCGAGGATTTCATCCCGCCCGTTTGCGAGCTCGAGCATGTGCGGACCGCCTATTCGATCAGCGACCGCGACAGCTTCGCCGCGGCGCGCGAGCTGCTGCGCCGCGAAGGGATCCTCGGCGGCTCCTCCAGCGGCACGCTGCTCGCCGCGGCGCTGCGCTATTGCCGCGCGCAGACCAAGCCGAAGCGTGTCGTCACCTTCGTCTGCGACAGCGGCAACAAGTACCTGTCGAAGATGTACAACGACTTCTGGATGTTCGATCAGGGGCTGCTCGACCGCGCCGAGCAGGGCGATTTGACCGACCTCATCGCCCGCCGCCACGCCGAGGGCAGCGTCGTCACCGTGACGCCCGAGGACACGCTCGCCACCGTCCACCGCCGCATGAAGCTCTACGAGGTGTCGCAGCTCCCGGTGCTCGAGGACGAACGGCTCGTCGGCATCATCGACGAATCGGATCTGCTGGTCGCCACCAACGCCGACCCGACGGCCTTTGCCGAGCCGGTGCGCCGCGCCATGGTGAGCAAGGTCGAGACCATCGCTCCCGACGCGCCGCTCGCCGCCCTGCTGCCGATCTTCGCCAAGGACCATGTCGCCGTGCTCGAGAAGGACGGCAGGTTCGTCGGCCTCGTCACCCGCATCGACTTCATCAACCATCTGCGCCGCCGCATGCGCTGACGCGCAAGGAACCCTCCGCATGGCCCAGAAGCAGAGCAACCGCCGCGGCTTCGCGACGCGCGGCATCCATGCCGGCCAGGCGCCGGACCCGACCACCGGCGCCATCATGATGCCGATCTACGCCACCTCGACCTATGTCCAGTCGAGCCCCGGCGTGCACAAGGGCTACGAGTACTCGCGCACGCAGAACCCGACGCGCATGGCCTATGAGCGCTGCATCGCCGATCTCGAGAGCGGCACGCGCGGCTACGCCTTTGCCTCGGGCATGGCGGCGACGGCGACGCTGCTCGAGCTCCTGGATCAGGGCGCCCATGTCGTCGCCTCCGACGATCTCTATGGCGGGACATACCGCCTCTTCAGCCGCGTGCGCCAGCGCTCGGCCGGGCTCTCCGTCGATTATGTCGACATGCGCGACCGCGCCGCGCTCGAAGCGGCGATCCGGCCGGAGACGCGCATGATCTGGGTCGAGACCCCGTCGAACCCGATGCTGAAGCTCATCGACCTCGCCATGCGCGGCGTCGTCACCGTCGCCGACAACACCTTCGCCAGCCCCTATGTGCAGCGCCCGCTGGAGCTGGGATTCGACCTCGTCATGCATTCCGCGACCAAGTACTTGAACGGCCATTCCGACATGGTCGGCGGCGTCGTCGTGGTCGGCGAGGACGCGGCGCTCGCCGACCGGCTCGCCTTCCTGCACAACGCGGTGGGCGCCGTCGCCGGCCCCTTCGACAGCTTCCTCGCGCTGCGCGGGCTGAAGACGCTGGCGCTGCGCATGGAGCGGCATTGCGCCAACGCGCAAGCCGTCGCCGAGCATCTCGCGCGCCATCGCCACGTCGCGCGCGTGCATTACCCCGGCCTCGCCAGCCACCAGCAGCACGCGCTGGCGCGCCGCCAGATGCACCTCTATGGCGGCATGGTGACGATCGAGCTCAAGGGCGGGCTCGCCGAGGCGCGGCGCTTTCTGGAGCGCGTCGAGATCTTCGCGCTGGCCGAGAGCCTGGGCGGCGTCGAGAGCCTGATCGAGCATCCCGCGATCATGACGCATGCCTCGCTGCCGCAAGAGCAGCGCCAGGCGCTCGGCATCGGCGACACGCTCATCCGCCTGTCCGTCGGCGTCGAGGATCTCGACGATTTGCTCGCCGACCTCGATCGCGCGCTGCGCTAGTCCGCACATGCGGCGGAGCTCTCCGCCGACCGCGCCAATGCGAGTCGCCGCGAATTCATCGCCGACGGGCTGCCGGCGGGGCGGATCGAGCGCGTCGCCGGCCTCGCCGAGCGCGATCCGCTGGTGGCGGACGACCCGATCTCGCCGCGCAACCGCCGCATCCGTATTGTCTTGCTGCGCGAGGCCAAGGAAGCGCCGCCGCAGGCCATCCGGCGATGATCGCCGCCTTGGCCCTGGCGCGGCGTGGGGCAACTCGGCCATAATCGGCTGGAGCGCACGGGCCAGTCGGTTGGGGATGATGGAACGATGCCCGAAGGCCATGGGCGAGTGACGCGACACACGACGGCGGAAGCGGCACGCCCAGCGGACGCCGCCCCCTCGCCCTTCGTCCCGCCGCAGCATTTCTACCGCACCGCCGCGCTCGGCTGCCCTTACGTCCCCGGCCGCACCGAGCGCAAGCTCATCACCGAGCTCGCCGGGCATGACGCGATGAGCTTCTACAACGCCCTCTCCCGCGCCGGCTTCCGCCGCAGCCATCATCTGGCCTACCGGCCGGCCTGCGCCGGCTGCTCGGCCTGCGTGCCCGTCCGCATCCCCGTCGCCGCCTTCGCCGCCACGCGCTCATTGCGCCGCGTCGAGCGCATCAACCGCGATCTCGCCGTGCGCGTGGCCGAGCCGCGCGCCACGATCGAGCACTACCGGATATTCACGCGCTACCAGCGCCTGCGCCACACCGACAGCGACATGGCGTCGATGACCTTCGGCGATTTCCGGGCGATGATCGAGGACAGCCCGGTGATGAGCCGGCTGGTCGAGCTGCGCGCCGCCGACGGCGCTTTGCTCGGCGCCTGCCTCGTCGACGTGCTCGATGACGGGCTCTCCGCCGTCTACAGCTTCTTCGATCCCGACCAGGGACGGCGCAGCCTCGGCACCTTCCTCGTGGTGGCGCTGGTCGATGAAGGCCGGCGCCTCGCCTTGCCCCACGTCTATCTCGGCTACTGGATCGCCGAGAGCCCGAAGATGGCCTACAAGGCGCGCTTCCATCCGCTCGAAGGGCTCGGTCCCGAGGGCTGGCGCCGCCTCGACCCCTGACCGGCGGCCCGGGTCGCCGCCGACTTGCACCCTGCCCTCTCGATCATCGTCTTCACCACCGCCTCGGGCGCCGGCTACGGGCTCCTGTTCTGGCTCGGCCTGCTCGGCGCCGCCGGCGCGCTGCCGCCCGGGCGCGGCTTCGGCATCGCCGCCTTTGCGCTGGCGCTCGGCGCGGTGACCGGCGGCCTCCTCGCCTCGACATGGCATCTCGGCCATCCCGAGCGCGCCTGGCGGGCGCTCGGGGAATGGCGCTCGTCCTGGCTCTCGCGCGAGGGCGTGGCGGCGCTGGCGACCTACGCGCCCGCCGGGCTCTTCGCGATCGGCTGGGTTTTCCTCGGCACGACCGGCGGCGCGTGGTCGGCGGCGGGCCTGCTCGCCGCGCTGGGCGCGCTGGCGACCGTCTACTGCACGGCGCAGATCTACCGCTCGCTGGCACCTATCCAGCGCTGGCACAACGGCTGGGTGGTGCCCAACTACCTGGCGCTGGCGGCGATGACCGGGGCGCTGTGGCTCGCCGCGCTGACCGCGCTGTTCGGGTGGGAACGCCCGCTCGTCGCGGCGATTGCGCTCTCCGCCATCGCCGTCGCGGCGCCGCTCAAATGGGGCTACTGGCGCTTCATCGATCGCAGCGGCAG
>WNFD01005085.1_pt1 | contig 13169 bp, 9 predicted proteins | sample 5400491 | NCBI WGS metagenome assembly WNFD01 (sample SAMN13153343, study PRJNA577476) | soil metagenome | isolation source: 120 cm saprolite under Douglas fir tree site 2 hole 2 replicate 2 | place: USA:California | collected 2015-04-18 | reverse complement strand
GACTGGTATTTCAGCCGCAGGAAGCTAAAGAGCGCCGCTGACTAGAAAAGATTGCGGATCTCTCGCCCGAATCACGTGATCAAGCAGTGAGTTCATACTCAATCCGCATCAATCCGGGAAGATTTGTAGCCGAGGCTTTTGTGGTAGCGTTTAGACTGCCTGCGGAAGCGCATGCGGTCCGGTGATCGTCCCGGTCTTCAAAACCGGCGGACGGCGGGTCTACTCGTCGTCGGTGGGTTCGACCCCCACTCGCTTCCGCCATCCAGAACCAGCATTATTACTGAAGATTTGCACTTTCGTGCCATCCAGTCTCCTAGATACTGTGCTTAGCCTAGGGCATGACTGAGAGACGCCCAGTCGTAGCTGTTTACGTCCGGGTTCATCAAAGCGATTGCCGATACTCCCGGCTGTGCTTTGACCCTCCCCTGTTGCCGTTCACGGGATGATCCGACAACTTGGTTGCCGCTTGGCTCCAGTTAGGCAAAGATTTGCATTAACCCCGCGTAGCACACCTCTCGAAGTTCTTCCGGTGGTACGTTTCGTCCAGTGCTTCCCGCTTCAATAGATGCGTCACGAATCGTGTCGGTGACTTGCCCGAAGAGTGCAGCAGCGCTGTTCATAACATTCGCTGCCGCCTTCGCCGGTAACATTGGTTTTACGTGCTCGGTCCATTCACACTGGAGTTGTGCCAAGGAGCGTCCGAACGTCTGTATGGTGTCGTGAATGTACACGGCGTGTTTGGCACGCTCTTTTGAATTTCGCTTGTCATGAATCAAGAGCTTCTGAGCCAAGTAGCTGGCGCCGTTGGGGATCTGCACAGGGGTTGGCTGTTTCACGGGGTAACCAGCCGAGTCAACCAGTGTGACATACCAGGGTGCATGTAGTAGCAGGTCGAGGTAACGAAGTCTCTGCGAGGTCACACCCGCCACGCTGATCGTCGCCGTGGTTTTTCCTCGATTCCCGGCTGCTCCGACGAGTGGAGTAAGAAACTCAGCGTAGAATCCGCCCGCATTCTCCCCAAGCCCGTAATGGGTAACCGGAGGACGATGTTCACCTAGAAACTCCTCTTTGAAGCCGCTTTCTTTCAGACGCTCTTGCAAGTCTTGCTCAAGGACAGCAAGCTTCTCCGGTATTGCTACATCCGTGTCGACAGTCGTAAGCGGCGAAAACTCTAAGCGCTGTGAGAGCGGGTGTAATCGGTACAACCGATGCGCCCATCCACCGATGATCACGACCTGGTTCAGCCATGGATTCAACGCCTGCACGAGGCGCACGAAGTGTTCGTTCTCGGGAGATTCAACGGTCATTTCACCCCCAAACTTGGGGCGAGCACTCGCCGCCATATCTCGTCAGCTTGGGCACTACCTCTAGCTGGGTGCGCTGCTACATCCAACCAGATTTGTAGAACGTCGGATGCAGGCACTCCACTCATGTTTACCGCCGCACGGAAAATAGAAGCACGAGCCGCGGGTACTCGCACAAAAACATCTACTGATTCTCCTTCTCTCGCGCGCGCCAATCCCAATAGTCGGAACAACTCAGGATTGGGTTCTTCAACATACAGGTGCTTAGGAGCGCCGTGAACGAAACTCAATCCAAGCAATTCAGCGGCAGAGAAAAGGCCCGCACACACACGGATTGGTGAACCGGGACGCTTAGCCGAGTGAGGGCCAGCCATACTGAAACGCCTCACACGTGGCAGATTGGGGTTCAATAATAGCTGGCGAACAGCCGCATGTAGTGCGTCAGGGGCATCGCTGCGGATCAGCCATCGCATTCGAAGTTCGCGCCAGCTTGGATTGACGGCTTGCCAACGCTGCATCAGTTGCTCGACGCGTACTAACCGCAACGACTCTTCGGACTCGTGGAGAAAACCCTCCTCTTGCAGTTGCTTCACAAAGCGAAACGCACTCATGATTGAAACGCCTGACGCCCGCGCCAGCTGTGAAGCGTTTCGATATTCCTCCCGGGGTGCGGCTAACAACGATTCCTGAATCTTCGGAGCCAGCATTACCTTTAAGAGCCACTGATTAATGCCAGAGAATAAACCGATCTTTGGCTGTTCCCGGTGCAACATCATGTTTCTTGAGAGCGACTGACGATTCTGGTTTAGAACCTCAAGTCCGGGGCCTGCGAAAGAGCGAAACCCCTCCTCATCAAAGATTCCGACAGCGACTCCGGGTGCGTTCGCCGCCGCGAATTGTCGGATCTGTGCAGCTGCTGATTCTGGAATGCGCGGAGCACATACGACCGCAAGGGGCGAAACTTGGCCTCCCAGTCCGCGGGCAGCCGCTTGAGCCTGAAGAATCGCTTGAGATATGAGGGGAACCAGTCGGTCTGGACGTCCTTCTGAAGCTCGCTTTATTTCGACTGCATACACAAGGTCATCCTTGCGTACGAGGAGGTCTAGTTGAGATCGCGGTTCTTCTTCGACTCGCCAACCTGCGCGGCGGAATGCCTCGACGAGGAGATTCTCAACGCGAGCTTCGCTGAATTCAAAGTGTTCGATTGGCATTTCCTAGTCTTCTAAAGTCCGAATATCCTTAGATTTAACACGGCCCGGTTAATTAACAAGGCCAAGATAATTAACACGGCCTGGTTAATTAACAAGGCCATGTTAACACTTCTCTCAAGGCGCGGCAAGGGAGTGCCCGCAGCATCCGCGCAGAATTTTACTGTAATTTAGGTTGCAACAACAGATAAGTCAAATGTTTTCAATACGCTGGCATGCCGAGCACGAGGCAGCGAAAGGCGCTGGTAACCGATTGAAAAACAGGCTTTAGCTGTCCTTGAGTAAAGGTGGACATCTGGCCACAAGCCTCCAAACATAATCCCTCGAAAGGCCAGGGCATAACTCATAAAACGCCTCGCGTCCAGTTGCAACTTAGAGCTGTCGCCAAAGCTTGAACGTGGACTGGAATAGTTAAGAGCATAGTCAAGCTACCCGAGGTGCTCTGCCTCCGCTTCAGTTGTCTGGTGGCGGGAATGATCACTGCACAGTCCCGTAGAGATTGCCTTACTCCCCAGGCGGCTGGGGCCAGAAATATCGTTCTCGCTGTCTCGCTTCTTCGTAATTGCGGCGGGCGCTCTGCACACTTTCCGAATTCGACACCTCTGCTATCGGCACATCCCACCACGACTCGTATCCGGGCAACCGGTCGTGGTACTCGGTCTCAACGACCACCACGGAAGGTCCGTCGTGACTCCGCATGTTCTGTAGCGCGACGGCCAACTGATCTCGGGTTGTCGCTCGTACGGCATGAGCTCCGAGACTGGTAGCGTTCGCAACGAAGTCGACAAGAATCGTCTGCCCTTGCAGCCCGTCATCGCGGTACCGGTATTCCGTGCCGAACCCACCGCTGCCGCAGGCGCGGCTGAGCCCGCCAATACTGGAAAATCCGTGATTGTCCAGCACGATGATGTTGATCTTCAGATGCTCCTGTACAGCCGTCACGATTTCCTGTGCCATCATCAGATAGGAGCCATCGCCCACCAGGACGTACACCCCCCGGCTGGGATCGGCCATTTTCACGCCGAGCGCGCCGGCAATCTCATAGCCCATGCAAGAGTACCCGTATTCGAGGTGGTAGCCTTTGGGATCGCGGGTGCGCCAGAGCTTGTGCAGGTCGCCGGGCAAGCTGCCGGCCGCACCTACGATGACGTCTTTCGGACCGAGCATCGAGTTCAGCAGACCGATGATCTCGCCTTGACTGAGCGGTGGACCCACGCGCCGACCGTAGATCCGCTCTACTTCCGCGTCCCACTCGAGCCGCAGTTGCTTGATCTCTTGCGCATATTCTCTTCCTACCGCGTAGGAACCCAAGGCCGCACCTAGCTCTTCGATGGTTGCCAGCGCGTCGCCCAACAGCGGCAGAGCGGCGTTCTTCGAGACGTCAAACTCCGCCACGTTGACATTAATGAATCGCACTTCGCGATTCTGAAACGCGGTTACCGACGCCGTGGTGAAGTCGCTGTAGCGTGTTCCGATTCCAACAATCAAGTCAGACTCGCGGGCCAGCCGGTTCGCAGTCGTCGTGCCGGTCACCCCCATTGCTCCAGCCGATTGGGCATGATCGAAGCAGAGAGTCCCCTTGCCTGCCTGGGTTTCGGCGACGGGAATTCCCGTCCGCGCAGCCAGCCGAGACAAGGCCTCGGTGGCGCCTGAATAGATCACTCCGCCGCCCGCAATGATTAAGGGGCGTTTGGCACGCCGAACCCACGCGACCGCATGTGCGAGCAGCGTCGCATCGGGCCGCAGGCGCGGCACGACCCAAGTTCGACGATGGAAGAATTCCTCCGGAAAGTCGTACGCCTGGGCCTGCACATCCTGGGGCAAGGCCAGGGTGACGGTCCCGGTTTCAGCGGGAGACGTTAGCACGCGCATCGCCTCTGGTAGTGCGGTCAGGATCTGCTCAGGTCTCTGAATCCGATCCCAATAGCGCGACACAGGTCGAAGGCAGTCATTGACCGATACGTCCTGTGTTGTGCCCCATTCAAGTTGTTGCAGGACCGGGGCCACATTGCGGCGCGCGAAGATGTCCCCGGGCAACAGCAGCACCGGCAGCCGGTTAATGGTCGCTCCCGCCGCGCCAGTCAACATGTTGGTTGCTCCGGGTCCGATTGAGGTGGTGCACACCAGCGTTCGCAACCGGTTGCTCATCTTGGCGAAGGCCGCAGCGGTGTGCACCATGGCTTGCTCATTGCGGGACAGGTAGTAGGGAAAGTCCGGGTTTTCCTGCAATGCTTGTCCGATTCCGGCCACATTGCCATGACCGAAGATCCCAAAACACCCGCCGAACAGCTGTTGCTCCCGACCGTCCCGCGCGGAGCATTGAACTTTCAGGAATTTAACGATTGCCTGCGCCGTGGTGAGTCTTCGAACCATTTCCGCCCTCCGTGAGGTTAACTTGACGATCACTTGTTTCCCTTTAGAAGCTCCCTTCCGCTTCCAGCGCCGAGCCCGAGGTTCCTGCTGGAGTGTCGGGCTCAGGCGGAGCAAAGGGCCAATCCCGCTTGCGCCAGGCCAGAATGAGGTATGCGGCGAAACCCACGCCGATCGTACCGAACGCGTATGCCATGTATTTCCATCCCCCCGGCTGCAGTGCAGGAGTCACGAACACACCCAGCCATCCGACCAACGCGAAGAGCGCCGGCAGTGGATAGATCCACATCCGAAACGGTCGAGCAGCCTCGGGGTTGTATTTCCGGTACAAGAGCAGTCCGACAATTTGGGCAACGAACATGGAAAGGATGCGCGCCAGCATAAGTGCAGTGATGATCTGCACTAAATCAAAAAAGCACGCGATCGTGCAAAGGGATCCCACCAAAAGCAATGCCCGGTGGGGAAACTGGCGGGTGGGGTGCAACTCCGCGAACCAGCGAAAGAACGCACCATCGAGCGCTGCGGCGTAGGGAATACGCGAGTAGCCCAACAACATCGCGTAGGTGGCCGCAAACGCGGTCACCTCGACCATAACGGTCATCAGCGCCGAGGCCCAAGGACCATAAATCTTTTGCATGTACACGGAGCCGATCGCGTTGAATGCCTGCGAACCCGGCACTACCATCTCCCGCCAGGGAACCACACCGGTGAAACTGACCGAGATCAGAAAATCAATGACGGTTACGACGATGATCGAATAGATTACTCCGCGGGGGATGACTCTCGCGGGCTGTTTCACCTCGTCACCGAGGTAACATATCTGGTAATAACCGAGAAAGTTGAACATCACCAGCATGGTTCCGTTGCCCAAGCCGAGTATGAAAGGCAGTCCGATTGTCCAGGCACCGGCGGGAAAATCAAGGAGCAGCCTGGTGGACAGGTGCGTCATGCCCGTGAAGATTACCCAGGCGGCGGTAACCAGCATGCCCATCCAAAGCACGAGCATAAGCCGCGCGATGTCCTGAATCTTGCGATAGAGTGCCATCATGGCCACCGCCGTAATGCCCGCGGCGAGGAGCTTCACACCCCAGCGATAGGTGATCAGTTTCGGCCAGAGGAACCCGGTGTATTCCGCCATGCCGATGCTGCTGGTTGCGATTTCGAGTGTGCCACTGAACAGGAATTGCCAGACAAACATCCACGCCATCATGTGGCCCCAGCGCTGGCGACCGAAGCACTCACGCAGGAAGATGTAGGAGCCGCCGGAAGCCGGGATCGCCGCGCCTAGTTCCGCGAACACGAGGCCGTCGGCGATAGCGAGAAGTGCTCCCACCAGCCAAGCCAACAATGACTGCGGACCCCCCATGGTCGCCAAAATGGCCGGCACTGTAATGAATGGACCGGTGCCCACCATGTTTGACATGTTGATGGAAACGGCGTTGAGGAGTCCCAGGCTTCGCGGCAGCCGGGCCTGCTCCGCCCCGGATCGTGCCGCGGGAGTGCTGGAAGTGGCCGTCAAGTCTGAACCGATCCTTTGGATTTTCCAGTCAGAATACTGCAATTCGCTGAAGATTACCCAGGAATTCTCGGATTTCCCAAAGCGCTTAGATCAGCGCACAATAAGTTCGTACGTTGCGGGCATTGTCTTGTATTTTGGGGCACCAGACTCCTTGTCTCCTGTGAAGGGCTGGGGCCGTTGCCACGGGGGGGCATGATATAAGCGCTTTGACTTCTTGCCTCGAGCCACCGTATTTTACAACTGGAGCGGCTATGCCCGGAAGGAACAACGGCCCACGCACGGACCCGAAAGCGCCCAGCATTTACGACGTGGCCCGCGAGGCGCGGGTTTCGGTATTCACAGTATCGGCCGTGATCAACAACAAGGGTCGCGTAAGCGCCACGCTTGGCCGTCGCGTGGAAGCGGCGATCCGCAAACTGAGCTACAGGCCAAATCTTCTTGCCCGCAGCCTCGCGAAACAGCAGACTCACACAATCGGGATGGTGGTCACGGACATCGCGAATCCGTTTTTCCCCGCTATCGTTCGGGCGGCGGAAGACGCCGCGCAAAAGGCAGGCTATAGTGTCCTGCTTTGCAACAGCGACGACAAGCAGGACAAAGAGGCTCTGTATCTGGAACTGCTGATCTCCAAGCGCGTCGACGGCATCATCCTGAACAAGACACCGGGTCCGTTGTCTGCCGCGCAGCGAATGATGCTCTCCAACTCCAATGTCCCGATCGTGCTGCTCATGCGCACCTGCCCTGGTCTCAAAGCCGATCTGGTTCAGACCGATGATCAACTGGGAGCTTTCTACGCAGTAGAGCATCTGGCCCGAGTCGGGCACAAGAGAATCGCTCTGGTCGGCGGCCCGCCGCACGTGAGCAATGCCCGGGCCCGGCAGAGGGGCTACCTCAAGGCTCTGAAAGCGGCGGAACTGCATTTTGATCCCAAGTTAGTTTTCGAAGGCGACTACCGGGTAGACTCGGGTCATCGCGCAGGATTAGCTCTCTTGCCACACCGGCCGGACGCAGTCCTCGTTACGAACTACCTGATGACGGTCGGCTTCATGAGCGCAGCCGACGAAATTGGGATGAGCTGCCCGGAAGATTTCGCGCTGGTGAGTTTCGACGACTATCCCTGGCTCGGTTGCTTTCGTCCTCGCCTCACCACGATTGAATTGCCCAAATACGAACTTGGCGGTTCTGCGGTAAGTCTGCTCTTGGAACGGCTGCGTGGAAATGGGGGCCGACCCCAGAACGTTACGCTCCTTCCTCAGCTTCGCGTCCGTGAATCCTGCGGGTTCATGTTGCGGACTCACAGCAAGCCCCGAAACAAGAGGGCAAAGGCTTTAGACCGCCGTCATTAGGGTTTAGCCTTTCAATGGCTCTTCCCGGATCAGGGGCAGGCGGTCATCCATTTTTCCCCAGGCGGAACGTATCCAAACATGACTCGGGTCTTCTGTGACCGACAGCGCACGCGCGCTTCCAGCCAGGAAATTCAGGTAGTAGACGTCGTACCCAGGACCGGCCACGACGGGGTGGTACCCATCTCGAACCAGAACTACATCCCCGTCTCGCGCGGTTAGGACCGAGTCCCGCGAACCGTCAGTCCTGTACAAGCGTTGGTGTGCGAACGCTCCGGGACGATACATGCGGTAGTAATAGATCTCGTCCAAGTCGACTTCCCCGGGAGGATTATGGACGTCGTGTTTGTGCGGAGGATAACTCGACCAGTTGCCGCCCGGCGTGTACACCTCGATCGCGATCAAGCGATCGGCGGGAAAGTCGGGAGGCATGATGTCCACGATTTGGCGCGAGGCGTTCCCCCCACCTCGCAATGAGACCGAAACGTCAACGGGAGTCACCAGACGCGACGGAAGCTGCGACTGCGATGGAACGTGACACTCGGCAATCTCACAGGTGCTGATGGCCGTAAAGCGGGCACGGTCTCCCGGGGCAAGATAGAGGGCATACGGCAGACCGTCAAAGACAGTTCTTCGCTTGCCGATTTCCTTGCGCTGCTTATTCCATTCCACCGCACAGGTTCCCGAAAGCAGGACGCACGCCGTCTCTTCGCCGGGGTGGTGGCATTCCCAAGACTCACCCGGCACCAACCGCCTCACCGAGAAGCTCATCCACTCCCAATGCACCGCCTGGCGGGAAAACTGCATCAATTCGCCAGACTGCCCTCCGGGTACGCTCCGGGAGTGGATCAGGTTGTCAGTGATTTCCATGAACATCGCACTCCTTCTCGCTTCTCACAATCTCGTGCCTCTTCTCTCTGCCAGTCACCTTGTCGTCGTGCCCGCAAGCTCGTGCACAACGCCCCGTAAGTAGCGCAAGCTCGCAGCGATGCTCTGCGCCGGTGGAATCGGCGTCGCACCAAACTTCACGTCCTGCTCAACCACCATCCACCCCGAGTAGTTGTTCTTCTCGAGCACCCGGAAGAAGGCAGGAAAGTCGATCGATCCTTTGCCGATGATGGTGAATACTTTTTCCTCGATGGCCTGATCAAAGGTGAGATGTTTGCGCCGTGCCTCAGCAAGAACCTTGTCGTCGCAGTCCTTGAGGTGTACAAAACGCAGAATGCTGCGATATTTCTCGGCCTCGGCAATGGCGTCGGCACCTCCGTAAACAGCATGCCCGGTGTCGAGGCACAAGCCAATTCCGGTTTTAGCGGTAACGTCAAAGAATCGTTCGCATTCCTCGGGAGTCTCGACGTAGGTGGCAACGTGCGGATGAAAGACCAAATCTAGTCCGAATTCGGAGGCGACCCGCGCCGCTTCTTCCACTACTTTCGCCACATTCTTCCATTGGGCAGCAGTCAGGGACGCGCTGCCATCTGCCGGCACACGTCCCGAGATGCGATCGCGCTCCGCAGACTGTGCATCGGCAAGCACAAGAAACGGCGCCTTCAGAGTCGAAAGCAGGTCCCCCACCTTGCGAATCTGGTCCACCGCAACCTGCGCTGATGCCGGATCGCTCAAGACCACCGGAACGAATGACCCAAGAAGCTTCAGCTTGCGCTCCTCCAGTTTAGGTTTCAAGACTGCCGGATCGGTCGGAAAAAAACCATATGGGCCGAGTTCGGTGCCCGTGTAACCGCCTTCCACCATTTCATCCAGCATCTTTTCGTACGACTGGTTCCAGGATGGCCCAGGATAGTCCAGCACTCCCCAACTGTCGGGCGCCGAAGCAAATTGAAAACGCCTTGACAATGAATTCATAAGTACCTCACAGGCAAAAGTTGCACAGCGAACCTGCTTGCCGGAAACTCCGCACCGCGCGTAAAATTGTCTGCATCAAGCCCAAGGAACAATCACCACTTTCATCGAATCCTCTGCCATCGATTTCTGCATGGCCTGCTCCACATCCTTCAGCGGAAAACGGTGCGTCACAAACTCGTGCAACGGGTAGTGCCGCATAAAACGCGCCATCTGCCGCATGCTGGGACCATAGGCGGCAGGTTCCTCCCCGCCCACGCCCAGAATGCGCACATTCTTTGCGCAAAGATGGCGGTGCGGACTGATTCGAATTTCGCCCAGGTCGGAAAAATTTCCGGCTTCCACTAGCAAGCCGCCGAGTCGAAGCATCTCCAGCCCTTCCAGTACCGCTTCTGGCACGCCAGCGCATTCCACGACCACGTCGGCACCTCGCCCATTGGTCAGGTCGCGAATCACCGACAGGCGGTCCCCGGTTGGCGTGCGACTTGCATGGATCACTTTGTCAGCCCCCAGCTTGCGCGCAAACTCCAACCGGTACTCCGACAGATCGACCGCGATGATCGTTCCTGCGCCGAGCATCCGGGCTTTCATAACGAAGCACATCCCCAGAGGCCCAGCGCCCAGCACAACTACAGTGTCGTCGAAGCGGAACGACTCGTTTGGGAATGCCGAAATCTGCTTCGCCCGATCAAGCCCCACGGTGACGGCCATGATCTCGGTTAGCACGGCGATCTCCGATGGCAAATCGTTGGGGACGTGTACCAGGAAACTGCCCGGCATCACGTAAAGGTATTGCGACCACCCACCGAAGAGGTGTGGCGGATTCTTCGCACTGATGTTGTTGCCGTAATCGACCGTGTTCTCGCAGCAGTAGTACGGGAAATCGTGCCGGCAGTAATAACAGGTACCGCAGCTCACATTAGGACCGACGATAACTCGGTCGCCAACCTTCAGGGGAATCCCTTCGAAATCAACCGCGCGTCCGTCGCCTCCGATGGCCGCAATCGTTCCCACGTTCTCGTGGCCTTGGATAATAGGAAACGGAATCTGCCGCGGGGTTCCGTTGCCTCCGTACTGGCCAGTAAAACCCTGGTACGTGTGCTTGTCGGTGCCACAGATCCCGGAGAGCTGCATTTTCACCAGCAGGCAACCAGGCTGGACTTCGGGTAGCGGATACTCGCGCAACTCATATCGTCCGGGTTCAACCAGAGTTGCCGCCAGCACGCCGTTGGGGGACATATTCAAAATCCAGTCAGTGGCTGAAAATTCCTAAGCGTCACAGTCGAAAATACGGGGACTCCGAAGAGTCCCATTAGCGGAGAAGCGCCCTTTGCTCTTACTAGAAATTCAGCTTCAGCGAGAGCTGGCCAATGCGGGGTGCAAGCGCCTGCTGAGCTTTACCAAAGGCCGCACCAGCATTGATGTTGCCTTGCACATTCGTGAACTGGGCGTGGTTAAAGAGGTTGAAGAATTCTGCTCGGAACTGGAGATCCAGCCGCTCGGTGATGTGGGTGTCCTTCAGCAGAGCCATATCCCAATTGTTGACACCCGGTCCGTGGAAAAAGCGGCGGCGTGAATTGCCGAGCTGTCCAATCGCCTCCCGAACGAATGCTGCTGGGTTGAAGTACGGACCCTTACGGGGGTCGCCGATACTGAGTGACGCCCCGGTGACATTTGGAGTATCAATCGGCAGCGGTATCGGCCCCGTAAAGAAGGTACCCAGCAAGGAGTTGTCATCCGCCTCGATGAGCGTGACGGGCAAACCTGTTGAGAAGCGGGTAATTCCGCTAATTTGCCAGCCTCGTGTCAGCATTCCGGGCCCGCCCAGCTTGTCGAAGGGCAGATTGTAGCCATAGCTGATGACAAAATTATGGGTCGCGTCAAACGCCGACAGCGCCATACTGGCCTTCGGTACGAACGGGTTGACCTGTTCGCCATAGCCGGATGCATTGTCCAGCGATTTGCTGTAGGTGTAGCCAGCAAGGAAGCTGAGCGACTTGGTAGAGTGCTTCAGGTTCACCTGCAGTGAGCTGTAACTCGATTGGCCGTTGGTGATGAAGTAGCCGTTGGTATTGAATAACGGCCCGAAGATGGGAAGGCGCACATTGAAGTTGTTCTCGTTACCCGGGCCGCAACCGGGTGTTGCCAAACACAACTGTGGATTCACAGGGTTGGATTCCATGGTAGCTAGAAGCCGATGCGACTGCGAGCCAACATAACTCAGGGTTAGCACCGTGGCATCGCTGAGTTGACGCTGCAAGGAAAGCTCGTAGTTCTCCGTATAGGGCAGCCGGTTCTTGACATAGAAGCCAGGCGAGCTGCCGATCGGAACCAACTTTGTCCAATCCACATTGTTGTCCGGATTATGGGGGCCCACATTCAGTGGCGGGAACGCCACCGGGAACTTCTGACCTTGCGGGACGCCATCCGTCCGGTTCACGAAGGGTGTTGCGAAGTTTGGCTCGGTGCCAACGTAAAAGAAGCCAAAGGGCGCATCACCGATTTCGTTGAAGTTGGTAGCCCCTTCGAAGGCCGTATAAAACATACCCCATCCAGCACGAATGCTGGTTCTGCCGGGCCCGCCGGTCACCTTGCCAAGAAAACCACCATCAACATCCGGCGAGTAGGTCAGTCCGAAGCGAGGGCCAAAATTGTTGTATCGCGTCGGTGCCAGGGTGCTCGGGATGCCCGGATCTCCCGGGAACACCCATCCCGTCGGCGAGCCAGGAAACACTCGCGACTGCAGTCCGGGCACAATGGTTTCGATCTGGTTGTGCTGCTCCCACCACGGGGTGCTGACATCCCACCGCAGGCCATAATTCAGAGTTAAGTTCGACCGCGCACGCCAGCCGTCTTGCGCGTACAAGCCAAAGTACCGCGCTCGGCCATTGGACGGCGTCGCCTGACCCTGCACGTAGTTTGTGGGCGCCCCGATCAGAAAGTCGAGAAAATCGATTCCCGTTTCGTTCCCGGTGAATACGTAATTACCGTTTACGACGTTGGAGAGTTGTTCCACCAGTTGGTTATAGTGAAAACTACCCCCGAACTTGATCGTGTGTGTGCCGACCACTTTGCTGAAGTTGTCCAAAGCCTGGAAGGTATTTTCGATCAGGTGGTTGGGACGGCTGGGCACACCGATCGTCAGCCCCGAGCCAGTGAAATCAATCTCGGGAATACCTTCGATCGAAGGGTTGATAGGCACAATTCCGAGTCCGCCGGTAGTGAAGCCAAGGGAACTTAGGGAGTGCCCAGTACCGCCCTGTGGCTGATTCAGCCGGTGATTGTTTCGCACGAAACCGATGCGGGCTTCGTTTACGGTGCTGCTGCCCAGAGTTTTCGTGTCCCCGATCGTTATCACCTGCACCCGTCCTGTGCCGGAAGCTTCAAAACCGGGCACGTTCGCGGTGGGATAGGGAGTAGTCAACTTGTAGTTGTCGAAATAGTAGTAAGTGGACAGCAAGCCTATGCTGAGGTTGGCATCGATTCGGCCACTGGTTTTGTTATCAGAAATGCTGAGAGGATCGCTGTTGGTTGAAAAACCATTGGGGTTGTTCGGAGTGGGTAT
>WNFD01010961.1_pt1 | contig 13170 bp, 15 predicted proteins | sample 5400491 | NCBI WGS metagenome assembly WNFD01 (sample SAMN13153343, study PRJNA577476) | soil metagenome | isolation source: 120 cm saprolite under Douglas fir tree site 2 hole 2 replicate 2 | place: USA:California | collected 2015-04-18 | reverse complement strand
TTGGCTCAACGACTCGAGAGTCTGTGTGGCAATGCGATTTTGAGCGCTTTTGTAAAGAGCCAGCCTTCAGGCGGGCACCGTAGATTCAAGAACATGCTCACCTAAAGGTGAGCGCTACAGGGGGCTGGCGCGGAGTTGCCACGCAGACTCTCCAGACCCAACCACTCACTTGGCCTGGATCGAGAGAAGTTCGACCTCAAAAATGAGCGTGGAGTTGGCACCGATCGCGGGGGTTGGACCGCGCGGGCCATAGGCCATCTCGGATGGAATGAAAAGTTCCCACTTGGATCCAACGGGCATGAGTTGCAGGGCCTCCGTCCACCCTTTGATGACTTGTCCCACGGGGAAAGTCGCAGGCTGGCCGCGTTTGTACGAGCTGTCAAATTCCGTCCCGTCAATGAGCGTGCCTTTGTAGTTGCAGACGACAGTGTCGCTGGGTGTGGGCTTGGGCCCCTTACCTTCCGTCAAAACCTTATATTGAAGACCGCTGGGCAGCGTGACGACGCCATCCTTCGCCTTGTTGGCAGCCAGAAATGCCTCGCCTTGTTTCTTGTTCGCCTCTCCAGCCGCCTGCATGGCCTGGTCCTGCTTTTTGTGTAAATCTGTTTGGAGCGCCGTAATCAGGGCCTTTGCCTCATCTTCCGTTATGAGCGTCTTGCCACCAGCCAGCGCATCTTTCAAACCCTGCGTTACGATGTTCGCTTCAACCTCTACGGCATCTTTCTGGAGGCTCCTGCCGACATTCACCCCGATGGCATAGCTGAGTTTGTCCTTCTCCGTCTTGAGTTCCATCGCGTCTGGGCTTTTCGCCGCAGGCGCCTTCACTGCAGCCGCTGTGCTCCCGGTCTTTGCGGGCGCCTTCGTCGCCGGTGAAGTGGTTGTCTTTGCCGCCGCTGTTTGTGGAGGTTTCGACGCCGGCGTCTCTTGCGCTCGGGCATTCCCAAGCAGCATCAAGCCAGCCGCTATCACTGTTACCGCTGTTTTGTAGGTTTTTCTCATGCGAGCATTCTCGCACTGGTCAGGCATTTCCGCAAATCGGCGTTTTCTCCGCGAGCACTAGAAAGTTACTGGGCCATCGGGGAGCCAATTCTTATCGGCTCCATGAATGGAACGAAAGCATTGTCGATTTTGAAATAACACGGGCAGTGTTCCGAGGTGCTCGCCGTCAATGATGTTGCTGGTACAGACCTATCACATTTCCTGCTGGGTCGTGGAACCTCGCAGTGATCTCGGGCGCATCCGCGCCGATCGGCTGCACGATGTCCCCTCCGTTGGTGACGACGGCGTCTAGGGTGGCGGCCACACTGTCAACCATCACGTGAACAAGAAGGCCGGGCTGTGAGGCGGGCGAGCGGTGGAGTACCCAACTGCCGCTTACTTCGCCGGTCGTGTCGTCAAAAGAGATGGAACCATCACCTCGATGTCTGATGTTCCACCCGAAGACCCGCCCGTAGAATTCGGCGGAAAGCGCTATGTCGGTGGCGGGTATCTCGATGTAGCAGATCTTGCCGTTCGCAAGCGTGGGAGCCATCGGTGTGCTTCAGGGCGTGGTTATTCTAGCACGCTCTTAAACCCGGTGTTCTTGAAGCGACTCGGTTGATTCGGCTGCGCGTCCCTCCGTTTAATCAAGAGTTCGCTCTAAGTCATTTCCTCCGATTGCCTTACAGTGGGCATCCCCTACCCTCAGGAATGTTTCAAACCTAGTAGCCAATGCGGCCCCACCTGACCAGGGTCGTTTGAAAGTGTCGAGAACGCCCAGCGAACCCCAGCCAGAAAGGTGAGAATCATGCGTATCGCACGCTTAATCTGTTCGTTGCTACTTGCAGTTGGAATGTTGGCGATACCGGTTCAATCCCGAGCACAAGTTGCCGTGGGCATCTCCGTTCGGGTTGGTCCCCCGGTGTTGCCCGTGTACGTTCAGCCCATCTGCCCTGGACCTGGCTACATTTGGGTCCCCGGCTATTGGGCTTACGGTCCGGACGATTATTTCTGGGTTCCCGGCACCTGGGCCGAGCCGCCGGAAATCGGTCTGCTCTGGACACCCGGGTTCTGGGGATGGCAGCAGGGTCTCTACGTATGGTACCCGGGGTATTGGGGGCCGGAAGTCGGCTACTATGGCGGCATTAACTACGGTTTCGGCTACACCGGGGTCGGGTTTTTCGGTGGTTACTGGCAAGGGGGCACGTACTACTACAACCGCGCCGTGACCAACGTAGACGTCGCGGTCGTTCGCAACACCTACAACACGACAGTTATCAACAACTCCACAAACAATCATGTCAGCTACAACGGAGGCCCGGGCGGAACGTCCGCACGGCCAACATCCACGGACATGGCTGCGGCTCGCCAACATCATGTCCAGATGACGTCCATGCAAATGCAGCATCAGCAAGCCGCCAGCACCAATCGGGAATTGCGGGCTTCTGTGAATCACGGTCGGCCCGAAGTTCCAGCGACAGCGCGGCCTGGCCAATTTAACGGGCATGACGCCATGGCGTCCAGCAGGGCTGGCAACTCGAACCGGCCCCCTGAGAACATGAAGGAAACAAACCGTCCGGAGAATCCCTCGATGAATACAGGGCCCGGCGGCGCAGGCCGGCCGCCGTCGAACGCCTCTCCGGTCAATCCGGCGCTGGAGCGCAAGCAACAACAAGAAATGGAAAAAATGCGCCAGCAGCAGGATGCTGAGAGACAGAAGATGGACAAACAGCACAACCAGGACCAGCAGAAGCTGGCTCGACAGAGAGCGGATCAACCGCGGCAAGAGCAGCTTCAGCAACGCCAGCAGCAACAGCTGCAGCAAATGCAGCAAAAGCACGATCAACAGTCACACCAGCTGCAGGAGCGACAACAGAGGGAGGTGCAGAAACAGCAGAAGCAGGGTAACGGGAAGGAGGAACCTAAGGACAACCGGCCTCCAGGCCGTTAAGGAGAAGTCGAGCGCACGATCCAACGGGGCGGTCCGCTGAGCGGGCCGCCCCGTATTTCTTCGCCATCCCGGCCTACTGTCCCCAGCACTTTCATTTCTTTGTGCGGCGCAGATGAGCTCTGTCTTTTTCATTCTCCTCGCAGGAATAAGACATGATTTCGGTGTTCTGCCGCGCAATGGGGAGCGTGATGGACCAGGGTTCCGTGTAAAACTTTGGATCTTCGAAAGTGACAGTCCATTTGATGTTGTTGCTGTCGATCTTTTGGAACTTTTCGACGAGATGTAACTGGTCGCTGTGCTCATGACCGGCTGTGTCGAGCCAGGTCCGGTCGTTCAGCCCGATGGTGTCCACAACCAATGTGTCACCTTCCCATTTGCCGATGGAATCCCCAAACCATGTTGGGTCCACATCTTTGGGATGACTGCGTCCGTCCGTGTGAATGATGCGAAACGTGTGCTGATTCTCGAAAAGGATGGCTGTCACTGAAGGGGTCTGAACGATTTGGAACGGCATGATGCCCGCCTGAATCCCTCTCGCAGGACCGATTGGCAAGCACTGCGTCAAGGGGTCGTCGATTTCGTCCTCCTTCTTGAATCGGTCGGCTGCATAGGGCGTAAACGGAGGTTGATGCCCTAGAGCCTTCGAGATGTCCGGTGTGAACGGCGCCGACCAAACTCCATTTAAGTCCGGTGGGGTTGACGCCTGAGGACCGCGCGAGGCCGTGTGCCCAGCGCATGCAATCAGAAAAGGCAAAACGAAGTACACAGCGATTAAGCAAACGTTGCAGGCGTGGAAACGATTCCTCATTCTAGCCCTCTGTTCGACTGTTAATCAGCTTCCCGGAAGCTGAAATGCGTCGATCAAATGGTTCAGTAGCGCAGGCGTCCCACCGGCTCCGAGCTCATTCCTGGAACTCCAACACCACCGGCAAGTTGCCGGCGCTACCTGAGCACGTTGCCGCATCGGCCCACCACAATCTCCAATACGAGCTGCGGGCCCAGCCCACCTTCCCTCAAAGTAAGTGCGGCAAAGCTCCAAGTTGCTTCCCCTTCACTTCTTGTTGTTATTGGTTCCCGAGCCGTAGCTGCCTTGGGAAGGAGACGTCGGCCCGGCTGATATCTCCCGGCCATCCGGGAAGGTAACCGTCGTGCAAGCCGCCAGATGGGAACCGTCTCTGGCGCGAAAGCCCTTGATTGTGACCATATCTCCCGGCTTCACCGTATCTTTTCGCCAGCCCTGCCGGTACAACACGTTCGGAGGGCCGCCCTCCAGCGCCCAGTTCACCACCTTGCCGTCTTTGCCTTTCACATCCACATAGAAGTAGATGTGTGGATTCATAAACTCCATCTTGGTAACGATTCCTACGAGTGTGAGGGGGGTTTTCTGGTCGAACTCCACCGCGAATCCATGGTGCGCCAGGACGGGCGCCGAAGCAGACAACAGGGCAAATGCTAGGCCACAAGAAATAGACGAAATAAATTTCATACTCGCGCCTCCAACGAGCGACTGCGAGCTGGCCTTCTTGTATAACTAAGGTCTCGTACGGTCAAGCAGGATGATTTTGTCGTAGTGGGTGAGTTTGCTTTGTCGCGCCCGTCCCGCGTGCGGGACGGGCATTTCCTGAATCCACAGTGTCGGCCTGAAGGCCGACGCTACAAGAGTGCGTCTACTCTGAGTTGCCATACCAACTCACTCTTGCCTGGCCTATTCGATATCGCCGTACCAAAAGCCGGACAGGCAAGAGTGCCTGTCCTACTGGCCCCAGATTTTTTCGCGCGAGTTCTCGTATGGATAGACGTGGACCATCCAGCCGAAAATCACCGGATAGAAAATTCCTCCGGCCTCGTCGCAAGCTTCCTTGCTCGCAATCGTGCCTTGAAAACCGAACTTGGCGAAATCGGCATGGCCGCGTTGTCCCTTGGGCGGCATGCAAAGTTTGGTGTGCAGATGCCATTGCGCAACGCTGAGAGGAACGCGCGCGTTCAATTGTTCTTCAGTCACGCGTTTCGGCATTGTATACATCGCGCCGATCAGATCGTAGCCAGATTTCGTCTTCTTGTAGAGCAGGGAAGTGGGCCGCGCGGGGTCGAACGTGAATGATTCCACGAATGCATTCTGATAACTGGTGAAATGATACTCCGCTTGCGGAAGATTCGGCATGAAAATGCGGAAACCTTCGGTTAGAGCGATGCGGTAGTCCTTGTATTTCTCAATCGCTTCGCGCAATTGCTGCGCGATCGTGTCGGCTTTCGCCCAGTCCTCAGGCGTGGAAGGACGCAGCGCAGTCATGTACATGTGCGGACCCATCTGGTGATGATGCATGTGGCTCATGGCGTTGACCGCGCCGTTCTCGGCCTGATGGTCGCTGTCGTCCATGCCCTGTCCCATCTTCATCCCCGGCATGTCGTGATCCATATTCATGCCGGGCATATCGTGATCCATTCCGGACTTGTCTTGACTCTGCGCGGAATCGTCGGCCGGCTTTTGTTGCTGCTTTTGCTGCGCTGCGGCGTTTCCACGCACAGCGAGAAAAATGACCGCGAAAATTGCTAACGCAATGATCTTGCGAGTGTTCATGCCTTGACCCTCTCTCTACCTATTTTACGCGCGGCGCACCCAAAATGTATCAGCTCGAAACTTCTCTGTGCTCTCGGTGCCCTCAGTGTTAAATGCTTTTCAAGATTTAACCCAGAGACCGCGGAGGGCACAGAGGGTCACAGAGAATGCGCGGAGGCGAAGCTGTGCGGACACGCATGCTAGAATCCAGACGTGTCAAAACAAATCATACGTCCCGCTCGTACGATCTCCGGCTCGCTTGAAGTCCCTGGCGACAAGTCGATTTCACACCGCTACGCGATGCTCGCGGCGCTGGCCGAGGGCACAAGCGACATCGCGCATTTTTCGGCCGCGGCGGATTGCCGCAGCACGCTCGATTGCTTTTCACGTCTCGGAGTGAAGGTGGAATCGAACGGGGACCGCGTCCGGATCACCGGAGCCGGCCTCGGCGGGCTGCGTAAGTCGCGCCGCGCGCTCGACGCCGGAAACTCCGGCACAACGATGCGCCTGCTCGCCGGGATTCTTTCCGGGCATGAGTTTCGCTCGACCATCGACGGCGATGGCTCCCTGCGGCGCCGTCCGATGCGTCGCGTGATCGATCCGCTGACGAAAATGGGCGCGCGGATCGAAGCGCGCGACGGCGGCCACGCGCCTCTCGAAATCGAAGGGACGCGCTTGTCTCCTATCGAGTACACCCTGCCCGTCCCGAGCGCACAGGTAAAATCTGCGGTCCTGCTCGCAGGATTGTTCGCCGACGGCGTTACGTCGGTTATCGAACCGGTCCGCACGCGCGACCATACGGAGCTTGCCCTGGCAGAATTTGGAGCGCGACTGGATCACGACGGCCGCGCGATTCGAATTCATGGGAGGCCGCGCCTGCAGGCATGCAATTTGAGCGTCCCCGGCGATCTTTCGTCAGCCGTATTTTTTCTGGCAGCTGCCGCGGTGCTCCCTGAATCGAATGTGGTGATTCACAATGTCGGCCTGAATCCCACGCGCTCGGCCGTGCTTGACGTTCTCGGCTCCATGGGAGCGCCGATCAGCCTGGTTTCCGTTCGCAGCGCAAACGGCGAACTCGTTGGGGACATCTCTATCCGCCACGAGCCGCTCAAGGGCGGCGTCATCGAAGGCGACTTCATCGCCCAATTGATCGACGAACTTCCCGCAATCGCCGTGCTGGGCCCTTACACCGAGCAGGGAATCGAGATTCGCGACGCGGCGGAGTTGCGCGTGAAGGAGAGCGACCGCATCTCGGCGCTGGCGGAAAATCTGCGCTGCATGGGAGCGGAGGTTGAGGAACGCCCCGATGGCTTGCGTGTCGCAGGACGCTCGGCGGGCGGCCTGCACGGCGCCGAGATTGAGCCGCACGGCGATCATCGCATGGCGATGGCCTTTGCCGTGGCGGCGCTCGGCGCGGAGGGTGACACCGTGATTCGCGATGCCGAGTGCGCCGGGGTATCGTTCCCTGAGTTTTTCTCCACGCTGGAACGACTGGTCGAGCGTTAGCGGGCATTTCTCACAAATGCGTGTTGGTAGCACAGGCTTCAGCCTGTGGGCTGTTTTGCGCTAACGAAAATCAAAACCACACAGGCTGAAGCCTGTGCTACTGGACCGCGCCGGACTTGCGCTCTGGCTGCATGCTATAGAGCGAGCCAACAGCAGTAATAAAATTCTTGTTTGAAATTCACATGTGTCCAGAAGTTCGCCGGTTACGATCCCTTCTTGCTGATGCGAATATCACCGTGCAGCGTGCGCAGGTGGATTGCAGGTCCGCGGGTTCCCACCTGTCCCGCGAGTGAGTGATCGTCATTATCCCGCCCTCCGGGGCCTTTGAGGCCGGGAAAATCGCAATCCAGATCGCCATTCCGGGTCTGCGCGTCCAACTGAAAACTCGATTGTGCAGGAAGCGAGAGTGAGAGATCACCGGAACGGCTTTCCACGGAAATGTCGGCGCGAGGAGGCTGCGAAAACTCGACCTCGACATCGCCGCCATCATCTGTAATTTGCACGCGGCCGCCCGGATTGCCGATCTTCACATCGCTCTTGCGCGTGGCCAGCGTGACGTCCCCGCTGGAGTCCGAGAGTTCCACGCGTCCCGATCCTGCCTCCAACAGGCCATTGAGTTGCGTGAGCGTCAGGTCCGTTTGCCGCGAACTATATCGCACGCCCTTGTCCACGTGACTCATTTTGATGGGCCCAAAAAAATCTCCTTGGATCGCGGCTTGTCCCTTGATGTCGGCGATTTCGACCTCGCTTCCCCTGCCGGTTATATTCACGTTGCCTGCCGCCCCAACGATGTGAATATCGCCATGCGTGGAATTCACCGAAACATCGCTGCCCGAATTGCGCACATCGATATCGCCGTTGCGCACCGAAATTGAGACACTGCCTTGCGTTCCGGAGATGCGGACATCGCCTCTGTCCGTGCGCACAGAAACGCTCGCTTGCTTCGGGACGTGCACTTCGAGCGCCACCTCGACGCGATTTCTGCCCGCATCGTCATTCGGACGAATCTCGAAGTTGCCATTTCCGGTGTCAACGAGACTGACATGGACGCGTCCACCGGCGGACTGAGCATCTGCTTGATTACTGGCGTAGGCCGTTTTCTTCACGGTGGCCCGAATCTCCGCCGCATCTTCGGGCACTACTGTAATGTCGCCACGGCCCGAAGTGATTGAGATGTGCGAAGCCGCAGGCACGGCCCTGGTCGGAATCTCTTCCGTGAAGGAATAGGGAGTGCCCCGTAGGAATCCGATGTCGCCGAAATCCTCCATGTTTCGATGCGTTCGAATCCAGTCGGCGCCCCCGACAATACCGAGAAGAACCAGCACACCGATAACCAGGAGCACTTCACCACCGGTCACGTTCCCCGACGGCGCGCCCTCAGTGCGCCGCGCCGCCATTCGCTCGTAGAGCTTCAGAGCGCCCCAGAAAATCAGCAGCAGCGGCCACCAACGGGAAAACACACCCCACATTTCAAGGTCAGGATGATAGGAGTGCACGAGCAATAGCGCACCCACCAGGATCAACACCGCGCAGCAGCTTGACGACTCCGATCACCAGCAAGATCACGGGCCACAAACGGTTGAACGAAGCGACGTGCATCTGCTGGAGCAGGAACAAAGCACCGATCGTGATGAGTACTACGGGTCCCATCAACCCGCGACGGGAACACCGCTGGCACGCGCATTTCGTTCCATTCGCCATCTTTCGCTCCCTCCTAAGAATGCCGCCGAGTCCGCTTCCAAAGCATCCACGCGCCCATCCCGATCAGCAGGACGGGCCAGCCCTTGTCGAAAATCCAATCAAAGGGCAGGACGTGAAGATTGTCGAGCAGAAACAGGACTCCCAGCACGATCAAGACTATTGGGCCAATCGGCGCGCGCGTTTCTCGACGTTCTTCCGAAGACGGCACCGGCTGTTTCCTGGTGCGATCTCGCGCCACAATGAATGCTTCGACCGGCATGTAGCAAATGAAGGCCGCAAGGATGAGTCCCCAAAGTGGCTGATCGGCCCCGCGCGCATTCACCGTGACGAGTCCCGCGAAAATCGCGACGTGAACCAGCGCCTTCATGTACTCGCCGTTGCAAACCGCCCCCAAGCCGGGCACCCATCCCAGCGCAAATGCGAGCCAGGGGTTTGTGCCGAAGGGGGCCGCTGGAACCGCTGGGGTTCCCGGCCGCGCAACCATCGCGGATAAGCACGGCTCGCAGTACAGCGAGCCACGGACCTCGCGCCTGCATGGCGCGCATAGAGCTTTACCGCAATTCTGGCAATAGCCGGCCGCTTCGACCTCCGTATGGACGGCGCAATTCATCCAATGCTCCTTCCCGATTGCGAGTAGATTTTGAGAGATGCTTGATTCAGAGCAGGGAAATTGTGGTCGATGCGGTTCATGAAACGCTGCGGTACATTCTGTCGCGGGGGGATCGCGTCCCCAGGAGCCTCGGCCGGGGGCTCGGTTGTCTGCTCCGTTTCGTTCGCAGGATGCAGTCGCGTCTGAATCTCATATACCAAGCGCAAATCGCTGACCAGCTTCATACCGCGAGCGTACACCTGATGAGCCTGGCGATTTGCGGCGTGGACCACGTTTGCGGGATTCAGGTCTGCAATTGCCGGGGCGCGCCACTGTATCCCAAGCGCCTGGGAAATCACGATTATCGTGACCATTACGGAAACAGCGCCATAAGCAAAGCGCGGCTGCGAAAACGGACGAAGCCAGCCAAACCACGCCCTCCAGCTGGATTTCACGCGCCGTGGACCGAGCGTAGCTTCGAGAATAGCCGATGGCAAATTCGGAGGTTCGGCGAGGGGCTCGAGTTGCGCCAAGGTGCGCACCAGATTGCCTACGTTGGCGATCATTGAGGTGCACCGAGCGCACGACGCCGCATGTGCGTCGACCTGCTCTCGCACCGAAGGCGCAAGAGTTCCGTCGAGATAGTTGCTTAGCTGCGCATCGATTTCTTCGCAGCTCAAATTGTGATGCATCGGTTCCATCGTGCTACGCAGGACGAATGCCCATTTCCTCGAGCCGCTTTGCCAGCTCGATGCGGCCTCGATTGATCCTTGATTTCATCGTACCTTCAGGCACTCCCAGGACTTTCTGAATCTCCTTGTAATCGAACCCCTGGAGGTCTCGCAGAATCACGGCTTCCCGCAATTCGGGTGATACCTTCGCAAGCGCTCGCTGCACTTGCTCGCTGAGCTCGGAGTCGAGAGCGGCCTGGTCCGGCAGGCGGCCGGGCGCAGGTTTGCTCTCGACCTGGGGTGCGTCCTCCATGGAGTCCGTAATGCGATCACGCTTGGTCCGGCGGTAATGATCGATCAGCAAATTTCGCGTTAAGCTCGTCATCCAAGTGGTGAAGGCGCCCTGGTCCGAATGGAAGCTGCCTAGCGTGCGATACACACGCAAAAACACCTCCTGTGTCATATCTTCCGCCTCGTGGCGGTGGCCGGTGAATCGGTAGCAAAGGTTGTAGATACGCCTTGTGTGCGCCCGCACCAGTTTTTCCCAGGCCAGGCCGTTGCCCTGGAGGCATTGCTGGACCAGTTGAGCGTCTGGCTCCAACGTTTCGATCGCCTCGCTATCCGCGCCGGCTTCCGGCCTCCACTCCATGAAACGAAAAACCGGGCTGGAAAGTTCCCTTGGCTGGCCTAATCCGTGCGTTGCCTACGGTATCCCGTCTGCCAAGGGCACACAAGCGCCTGCAGTGTCCTAATTTGAAAATTGTCGGAACGAAGGTGGTGGATAGGAAGTCGGGGCTTCAGAGTCTGTGTGACAACTTCGCGCCGGCCCCCTGTAGCGCTCACCTTTAGGTGAGCATGTGCTTGAATCTACAGTGCCCGCCCGAAGGCGGGCTCTACAAAAGAGCTCAAAAACTGCGTTGCCACACAGACTCTGAAGTCCCGACCTCCTGAAATGCAAATATCAGACTGCATTCAAAACATTACCCGAAATTAGGACACTACCCAAGCGCCCCGTAACGATTCGTCAGAGCGCTTGGGATCGGACACCTCGGATTATGTCCTTTCTTGACACTCACTCGGCGCAACGGGTACGCTCGCGGGCGAATGCGCGCAACTCTTCGCAGGCTCATTGTTGCTTTCTTGGTTCTCGCGGCCCTGGTCGGTCTCGCTTATCAATCGCGCCACAAAATCCATTTGGCAGATTTCACCTGGAGGAAATTCATCCATAGTGTGAGCGAGGCGAATGTCTGGCTGCTGCTGCTGTCGATTGTCGCAATTTATGGCTGTTACGCGATCCGTGCCCTGCGCTGGCAGCGCTTCTGCCGCTATGTGGGCCCCACTAGTTTCGTGAATACGTTCACGGGAACGGTGATGGGCTTTGCCTCGATTTTCGTTTTAGGGAGGGCGGGAGAGCCTGTCCGTCCTCTTCTACTCGCCAGGAAAGATCGCCTGCCGGTAGCCAGCGTGTTCGGGATTTTCTTTCTGGAACGCTTCTGCGACTTCGCAGCTGCCGCGATACTCGCGTGTCTGAGCCTGCTCGTGTTTCCGAATCGGCTCTCCGATGCGGGCGCGGACATGGAGGTGGTGAATGGGGCGCCGCGGCATGGCGCCTGGGTTTTGCTGGCCGCCCTAAGCGCTCTCATTGTGATCCTGGTCTACTACCGCTTGCACGGGGCGGGAGCCGTCGATCGGGGTCTCGAACGCTGGCGCGCAGCCGGCGGGATGCGAAGCCGCATCGCGTCGGCGATCACGGGAATAAGTGATGGTTTGCAGGCCATACGTACTCTCCCGGACCTTTGGGCTGCCATAGTTTACACAGTGATGCACTGGGTGCTCGCGGTCTTGATCTATTTGTTCGTTGCAAAAGCGTTTGGCGACGCGTTTCTTCATTCCGATATGAATTTCTCCGGCGCCATGCTGGTACTGGCAGTCACTCTGGTGGGATCGGCGCTACAGCTTCCAGGAGTGGGTGGCGGCGCCCAGATCGCCAGTTTCATCGGCTTAACAAAAATTTTTGGCGTGGAACAGGAACCGGCAGCCGCCATCGCCGTGGTGCTGTGGATCATTACATTTGCGGGTTGCACTCTCGCGGGCATCCCACTGCTGATTCATGAAGGGATGTCCATGGGCGAGTTGCGCAAGCTGGCGCGCGCGGAAGCCGAGGCCGAAGAGGTCGGTAAGCACATTGCTGTCCCTGGTGTGAACGGTGTCAACGGCGTGCCCCTATCCAATGGTGGGCTTAAGGGAAAGGAACGAGGAGATTCTCCCAAGTGAAGTGCCCGTTCTGCTCTTTCACGGATGACAAGGTCATCGACTCGCGCGAGGGTAGAGTCGGAGACCTGATTCGCCGCCGCCGGGAATGCCTGAAATGCGGGCGCCGCTTCACCACGTACGAGCGCATCGATGAGATCCCTTACATGGTCATCAAGAAGGACGGACGGCGGGAGCGTTTCGACCGCCAGAAAATTTTGCAGGGGTTGCTAAAATCCTGCGAAAAGCGTCCCGTGCCCACGGCAAAGCTGGAAGCCCTGGTCGACGAAGTCGAGCGCTTTGTCCACGAAGCGCCCGAGCGCGAACGCAAGACCAGCGAACTCGGCGAGCTGCTGATGAATCGCATCAAGAAACTCGACAAGGTCGCCTATGTCCGCTTCGCTTCCGTGTACCTGGATTTCAAGGACGTCAAGGAATTCATGTCCGAGCTGAAGGGTTTGCTGAAAGACCGCTCGAAAAAGTAATCCGCCCTCACAACTGAAGCGAGTGGTGGGCCAGTTTTCGAAAGGACGACTTCTCTGGAGTTGGAAGGGAGAAACTTAAGGCCGGTTGCCCTTGACGGGTGTCGATACCGGCTTCAAGCTGGCGCGCCAGCAGCGCTCACAAAGCTCATCGGGATAGACGAAATAATTCGAAGCCTTGCGGCACCTGGGGCAGTTGAGTGCCACGGGCCGGGCCACGCCGCGAACGCTGAGGCCGCGAGCAAGGGCCTGACGTTCGACCCATTTGCCGAATTCGCGCGCAACGTTTCGCTCGGGTGCCGGTTCGTGCAGAGCGCGCGATTCGGCGGGTGCCAGGAAAAGCGGCCAGGGACGCAGCCACACGGCCAAGCCTAGTACAGCTAAGATTATCAAGGGTACGAATACCATGTCTCGCTCCGATTCCGGTCCAAGAGGTGCGTAGCTCCTACAGGAGGAACATACGTGCTCCCGCGAAGGAAGTCATA
>WNFD01005084.1_pt1 | contig 13171 bp, 8 predicted proteins | sample 5400491 | NCBI WGS metagenome assembly WNFD01 (sample SAMN13153343, study PRJNA577476) | soil metagenome | isolation source: 120 cm saprolite under Douglas fir tree site 2 hole 2 replicate 2 | place: USA:California | collected 2015-04-18 | reverse complement strand
CAGCGACTCCGAGTGCCGAGAAATCCAACTCATCGAAAACTTGCAGCGTGAAGGTGTCCACGAGTTGGATGAGGGGATTGGGTACCGGTCGCTAAAAGATCTAAAGCCAGACTTCTACACGGTGGAGACGATCGCGGCGCAGGTCAGCAGAAGCCCATCCTACGTGAAGGGCCGGATTTCACTCACCGATTTGATTCAGCCCGTCCAAACTGCATTCTACGACCGTAAACTTACGATTGCCCACGCGCTGGAAATCGCTCGCCTCCAACCGAAGGACCAGGAGCGTGCTCTCATGGAATGCTTTCCGGGCCATCGCACTTCTGGTTCCATCCTGAAGGATCGCAAAGCAGAAGCGCTAACCGTGCGCCAGCTTCGTGAATGGATTGAGCGCGAGATTCAACTCGACTTGAAAAATGCATCATTCGATACAGAGGATGCGAATTTGTTGCCCGCCGCAGGAGCATGCACAGCCTGCCCCAAACGGACGGGGAATAATCCGCTGCTCTTTCCAGAGATCCGGAACAAGTCGCTGTGCACGGATCCAGCCTGTTACCAAGCGAAGGTCCAGGCGTTCGTTCAACTGCGGGTTGAGCCTTTGGTGAAAGGAGGGCAAACACCTGTTCAGATTTCCGAGAGTCCTTCTTGGCAGGTGCGGTCCAAAGCTCTCAACACGCTCTACGAAGGTCAATACCGTCGTGCGGATCGCGCGGGAGAATGTCCCCATACGCAGGCCGGCGTCATTGTAGACGGCCGCAAGGCGGGGACAATCCTGCACGTTTGTACGGATGAGAATTGCAAGACGCACCGACAATTCTCCCACTACGAGATCTCACCGCAAGAGCGGGAGCAGCGCAGAACGCTCGCGCTTGCGATTCGGGTTCAGAAGGAATCGCGTTCGCGCATCTTACAGGCAGTTCGGCAGAAGCTCCCTCCGGCTCTGGCGCGTGCGGACTTCGAGATGGTTGCGCTCGACTATTTCCGACGCCTAGGCCATGACAATCATCATCGGGTGTTCCAGGTCTATGGCTGGGAGGAGAAGAAGACAAAGACATCCTGGGGAGGAAATTCAGTGGACCACGAACGGTTGGCCGAGGCCCGAATTCGGGCGCTGACGGCAGCCGACCTCAACCGCTTCATAGTGGCGTGCTCGCTGGTCCCCGATCTGTACTGCCCTAGCTACAGTTCCGCGGAGACTCTGTCGAAGGAATCGAACCTTATGCGAACCGCCGTCCGCTACAAAGTAGACGCATCGAAAGTCACTGCCGAGGTCAAGGTAGAGCTGTCGAAGAAGCGGAAGGGTGGCAAGGTCCAACGACGCAATGTGCAAAAGGAAGCCGACAGCGGACGTCGCAGTCGCACCCGGAGCGCCTGATAGAAAAGCAGATTCCCGCCCTATGGGCGCAGACTGTACCCACGACTGTACCAATAGGCAATGTTTTCACGCGCTGGGGCTTAGCTGAGAGCGAAAAGCAGCTTCCCCAACTTGTTGCACACATTGAAAAAGGACACTAGGAAATGGAGTTGTTAGAGTCGGGTTCGGTGCGCCCAAGGCAGGCGGGCTCCTGGTACCGTCATAAAAACGTAATACTAATGGTGGTGAATGAAGGCAAAATGGGAACGAATGATGAATAAAGAAGGAGAAAGTGATTCGTCCCGTTTCATCGCAACTTGCTGAATTCCTTCGATTAGCACCAACTCCGGCAAGTTCTGATTAAGTTGGTTGTTCGGCTGTTAACCGAAGAGTTGCAGATTTAGGGTCACCCAGACGATCCGACGAAACGCGCACGACTGCGTAGCCCCAATGATCTGAGGACAACTTTCGGTCCAACTTCAGTCCAATTCGAGAGGGTGGTTGCACCGCATGTTTCCGCGCAAGCGACACCAGATGCGGAACTTATGTGATTTGCCCTGCTTACTTGCAAAGCAGGTGCTCTCCCAGCTGAGCTACACGCCCACAGTACGAGGCCCATTCATTCTAAAGCATTTCTCCCGATTCCAAAATCCATTCCCTCGCATTTTGCGCCAAACTGTTCCACACCTGTTGTCCCTCGCCAAAATCACATCTGTGCCAAAAACGAGGCAATTCTCCATGCGAGCTTGCCATAGAAACAGGAATGGAACCGGAAACCTTGCGCCAAAGCCACGGCACATTCCGTTGGCAATCCTTGGACTGATCCAGCCCATGCGTGAAGGCAGACTTCGAGCCTGCAGTTTCCGAAAAAACACTTGGGTTAAGCAGCCCGATTGTAACGATGATGCAATCCGCCGAGACGGTCGTGAGAAATCACGCGGTCCGGCGCTGTAGAAGGAATCCTGCCGTGCGGTGTTCCCTTCCCTAGTCCCAGATGCGTGCGGTCCTCATGATAATAGCTGGCGTATTCGGAATGCAGCCGCTTCAGATGGCGTCCGTTCACCGCGATGAGATGGTCCAGCAAGTCGCGGCGGCAACTTTCGATCCATCGTTCCGCGACGCCGTTTTGCCAAGGGCTTTCGAACGAGGTTCGCACAGCCCTGATCTTCAGAGATCGGACCGTTGCGGGAACCTCGACCCCATACTGACCATCCCGGTCCAAGATCAAAAACGGAGGAGCGGATTCAAATGGAAACGCTTCCCGCAGTTGCTGGACGACCCAAGGACTGGTCGGGTGTTTGGTAATGTTGAAGTGCAGGATGCGCCGACGATCATGCTGATGATGAAAAAACAATACAGCACACCAAAGGTGATCGTCGGTACGGTGAAGAAGTCCATCGCGGCAATCGCTTCGCGGTGATTGCGAAGAAAAGCAAGCCAGCGTTTGGCTGGCTCCGGATCTCGCGGCGCTCGTTTCATCCAACGGGAGATCGTTCACTCGGAAATATCGAAACCCAGCATCAGAAGCTCCCCATGGATGCACGGTGGTCCCCAGGTTGGATTTTCCGCGACCACGCGGAAAATCAATTCTCGCACTTCCTTAGGAGTTTGTGGTCGCCCGACAGCCTTTCCGACTCTGGAAATCAGCTTCCAATACAAGCGGAAGCCGGCCCTGTGCCACCGAACGACTGTTTCTGGAGTCACAACGATGAGGGCTTGTTTCCATCCGGACCAGAACCTTCGTGCCAAAACCCAGAATTGCTTGTCGCATACGAGGAGTCTTGGCCTGGGACGCTTTCGTTTTAATGTCGCGACTTGTTAGCGAAGAGCCAAGTTCTCAAGAAGCAGCGTGCGTCGGGTGCGAAACAGGCGGAGGATCGCGCCAAATAGGAGACTGAAAACGTCTGTCAGGCTGTGCTGCTACAGCGTTTAGCTTGTGGAACGCAACGCTGTATCCCGTTGAAATCACAGGCGGACAGAATTTTGGCGAACGACAGGGCTCCAATTTCGGGCCCAAAATTTTGATGTCAAACAATAGCAACCACGTAGGTTGGAATTCCCGACGGCTTCTTCAGTGAGAAAAATCGCATGGAGGAAACACATGTGGCCTCCACCCGCGAGAGGCAGTCAGATCAGTTCGCGAGCGGATCGGGACGAAGCTGGAACTTTACAGCCTTGCTTGTCATCCCCTTACCGCCTTCCATGTGCCAGGGTGCACGGGTCGCATACGTCGACCAGAGCCCTTTGCCTTTCCAGCCAGCTTTAGGATCATCGATTCGGCCATCCAAGCTCTTTGAGAAGAAGCCCATCGGATAGGGAACGCGGAGGACAACGAATTTTCCGGTCGCTGGATCGAGGGCCGCCAACGAATCGGTATCGTTTCCAGTTGCGATCGGAATATTCTTGCCCATGCCGAAAGTGTCGAACTGATCCACCCAGTTGTAGTAGTTTGTGTCAACGCTGCCAATTCTTTCATCGACTCCCTTGAAAGAGGGCCCCGGCGTCCGATACAGCGTCCAGCCTTCAGGGCAGTGCTGCCCGGTTGCAGTCGGCCCATTCAGTGGACCCTTGCACTTGCGCCGGTCGAAGCTGGCGAAATGCCCGCTCGCCAGGACGGTCCAGACAACGCCGTTGCGGTCAATGTCCATCCCGCGCGGTGAGAATCCTTGCACGGGCGCTTTCGGATTATTCCATGGCACCTCGTAGATTTCCGCGAGAGCGGTTTTCGCGGGGTCGGGTCCCGGGTTCAGCCGCACGATCGCGCCGGGGAAGCCCAGCACCGTTCCCCAAACGGACCCATCCACAGGACTCGGGCTAACGCCATAGAAGCCAACCTTAATCCGTGTGTCCTTTGTGGGGTCGCTCGGTTGGCCGGGTTCTGTGTACACGTCCCGCTTGCCGTTTCCATTGGTGTCCAGGATGAACGGAGTCCAGCCTTGCGATTTCTGTACGTCATGGGTCTCGTCCCACACCTTCGTCTTGAACCAGCCGACGTTATCGCCCCCGGGGTTGCTGAACCACAGCGTGTTGTCCGCGTCTTCAGCAAACATCAGGTGCTGCGAGCTGGCGCACATGTCGATCAGTGTCCACTGCTTCGTTTTCGGATCGTAAAAATTGGTTTGTCTTGAGCTTTGAGTTATTGGGAAAGCGATCGCTGATGGGTGACTCGATCCCTGCTTGCAGAAGTCCGGGTTGTCCCGCGGACGAGTCGCCGCTGCGGTCCAAACTCGCCCTTTAGAATCCATCATCAAGCTGTGTGCAGTGGCCTTGGCAACAGAGATGGGTTCGGTTCCCCAATAGACCGATGGTTCCAGCACCGTTTCCGGTTCGGCCTGAGGAGTACCAGGTTTCACTGGAATCGGTATTTGGGTCATCGTGTTTTTCACGGGATCCAGGATTGTCAAAAGATCCGTGCTGTTCTCATGAACCCCATAGACGAGACCGTTGGGGTTGGAATTCGGATTCCTTCTGTCGACTGAAATTTCATCATGGAAATAGTCCTTCGGTCCGGCCCAGTCCCACTCAGTGACAACGACGTTTCTTTCCAGACCTTGTGGACGCGGCGGAACTGGCGGCAATTCTCCAGCCTTAATGCGATCGGTCCAATCCGCATACATCTCAAGAACGCGCTTCCGCCCCATCTGTGTCGCCCTGCCGAGCATCGTGCTACCGACTTGACCTGACTGGATGCGTCTCTCCCACGCTGCCACCGATGAGTCGAACGCGCCGAGATTCGCTGGTATCTCGCGCGTCGACTTGTCACCCAATTGGTGACATCCCTCGCAGCCATCGGTCTTGGTCATTTCAATCCACTCGCCCTGCTCCCTCATGCGATCTGAGATGCCGTTCCCGCTCGGTCCCGTGCCCGGGAAGTCGCTCTTCGGCGGGATATGCAACAACGAGTACCAGTAGGCGGCTGGATAGTATTGCGCCGCCTCCTTCGGGCTGGGAGCGATGACCGCCTTCAAATCCAGGGGCTTGCCCGGGGTGACCTGAACCTTCGGCGAATCCACCAGCCCATAGCCGCGCACCCAAACGGTGTAGTTCGCTTTCGGAAGATCGGGGACCAGGTAGCGCCCTTGATCATCGGTCACCACAATCTTACGGTATCCCGTCCCGAGGTCCTTTGTTTCTGCAATCACCCAGACACCCGCTTCGGGACCCTTCGAACTGGTGACCACGCCAGCGATGTCGGTGGAATCCATGGGGATTGCTACGGCGGCGGGTTTTCGAGCAGTATGCCCCAAGCGAAAAACTGCCAGCAATGCAACAATGGGGATCGCCACGCAGAAGATCTTCTTAGTCATAAACTTTGATCTCCTTCGACAGCCGACTGACTGTCTCAAAATCCAAAACAGGGAATTGGGGTAAGTCGACATCAGGAACGCCTGTCGAAAGGAATCCTAAGCCCGAAGAATGACGTTGTCAATCAATCGAGGCTTAAATCAGCTACTGCCTTGGATTGTTTCGATATCCTTTAACGGACTATGGTTTGTAGGTGGGAGGAACTTTCGATGGCCAACGCAAAAGCAAAAGTGGCGGTCCTAGGGGCTGGTTTCGCTGGACTCGAAACCGCCTTTTATCTGCGGCATACTCTGCACGACAAAGTTGACCTGAGATTTGTCTCCGACCGAGATTATTTCCTTTTCAAGCCGAACACGATTTACATCCCTTTCGGCGAGGATCCCGAGAAGTTCAAAATCCATCTCGACGAGCCTGTGCGTCGCAAGAACCTGACGTCCCTTCAAGATTCCGTTCAGGGGATTGAACCGGATGGCAAGAGAGTTCTTCTGCGCAAGAGCGAGCTCAGTTATGACTATCTCGTCGTTGCTACCGGGGCTGATATGCGTCCCGAGGAAATTCCGGGGCTGAAAGAACACGCGGTGACTGTGTGGACGCCGGAGGAGATGCTGCGGCTACGCGCTGCATTCTCAAGATTGAAGGAGAAAGCGCGGAACGGCGTACGGCAGAGATTGCTCTTTCTCGTGCCTCCGAATAATCGCTGCTCCGGTCCGCTCTACGAGATCGTTATGATGACGGATACGTGGCTGCGAAGGGAAAAAGTTCGCGATCGCGTCGATATCACGTGGACGACATATGAGGATGGATTCATTCAAGCTTTTGGGCCGCGGTTAAATACGGTGGTCACAGACGAGTTTGAAGAACGCGGCATACCAGGTCACAAAGGCTTTGTTGTGACGCACGTTGAACCGGGGGTTGTTCATTATCAAAACGGAGAACAACGGAAATTCGACCTTCTCGTTTCTTTCCCACCTTACATTGCCGGACAGCGCTATTCCCCCTTGCCGATGGACGAGCGCGGGTTTATTCGCGTGGATCCCGACAGCCGTAGGGTAAAAGGCTATCCCAACATTTTCGCTGTGGGCGATACTTCTGATTTCCCCGTCAAGCAAGCCTTCCTAGCCCTCCTCCAAGGAGACGCTGCGGCGGATCATTTGGCAGCGGACATCGAGAACAGGAAACCGAAGGTTCTGTACGAACCCGTCAGTATGTGCGTCATGGAGGAGTTCAACAAAGCGACGTTCGCGCAAGTCCCATTGGAGTACACCGGTAATCCCACGCGGCCCATCGCGGTTGACACAGCAACGTGCGAGCTTCCTGCAAGTTGGAGCAACAAATTGGACTCAGTCCACACTTGAGGAGCGCTGCCACGGCTTTCTCCCAATCCTCTCCTTGATTGCCAATGACTAGAGCAAGGTCGATTCTTGTCATTTCTGCTCCTAACTTGGGAGGTGCACACCCAACCTGAACGGTTATGCCTATGCGTTGGCAAAGCTCTCCAGCGCTGCTCGGCTCGGGATCATCATCGTCGATCCTTGGATGGCAATCAGGTGTCTGACCTTGAAATCGCTCAGCGTGCGCGTCACCGTCTCTCGGGTTGTGCCGATGAATTCCGCAATTTCTTCGTGAGTCAGAGGCACTTTGATTCGGGTCCCCTCTCTTGTCTGTTGTATTCCGGCGGACCAGGCCAGCAGAAGCCTGGCGAGCTTTTCCTGCGCGGATGCGGAAAGACCAACCGTCCGCAATTGGTCGCAGGCCGCCTGGTACTGCGTGGTCATCTGCCTGGCCACGCCTTGAGAAGCTTCCGGATGCTTCGCAACGAAGCGCTGGAAATCTTCCCGGCGGACGAAGGCAACATGGCACGGGCGAATTGTTTCGGCGGTCACTTCATAGGGGGCCCCCGACATTCCCGCAAGCAGGCCCAGGATCTCGCCAGATTTGGCAACTCTCATGATGAGGGTCTTGCCTTCGCTCGAACTGATCGAGAGTTTCACCTCCCCTTCGCACAAGACGAAGACCCCCCGCGCGTCTTGCCTTTCCATGAAGAGAAATGCGCCCTTCGGATAGGTCGACGTAGACTTGATTGCGTCGAAGTCCTTCAGCGCGGCTGGCGACAATTGGCAGAAGAAACCCGCCGCCTTGCGCTTGCAAGTCTTGCACCCATCATTCAACTCCAATCCGTAGGGACCCTTCATCGTAGCCTCCCGATTCTGTTCATCTCGAATTCGTTCGAACACCCCGCATTGCTTCTTCGGCAAAATACTTCGTCATCGGCGTATCCGCCAAAAACTCAGCACCGGTCTCAGCGTGGATCTCGGCGAGCAGATGTCTTCCGGCCGAATCCATGAAAGTTACTCCGCGCAGATCGACCGAGAGTTTCCTCGGCCCGAGGGATGGGGCCAATTCCTGCCACGATCGATTGAGCTCACTGGTCAAGAGATCGGCAACCCTTCCCTCAATCTTAAGAGTCACGATTTTTTCCGCTTCGTGAATGGTGATTTTCACCGTGAGCTTGTCCTGACTTGATCCACACCCCACTATTAGCAATGTGAGAGCCAAAGTCCTTCTTGTGCGCGCGCACGGGCCATCTCCAATTGGGACAGTGGACTAGCTGGAAAGAGGGAACATTTTCAGGAAATGACGAGAGGAAAGTGACGACGATCACTGACGATTTATCGTCACCCCTGGCTATATATAGTCGTTTCGCTCGATGCCCAACTTCTTCAGCTTGGAATTGAGGGTAGTCCTCTTCAGACCGAGCCGGGCTGCGGCGCCTTGTGGGCCTGCGATTTTTCCTTTCGCTTCCCGCAGCACTCGAAGGATATGTTCTCTCTCGGTCGCTTCGAGCGTGGAATCTCCCTCGGGGCTTGATTCTTCGAGCACTTCGAGTTCACCGAGAGGAACTCGCAATGCGGGTCCCTTCGAGAGAAGAACAGCTCTTTCAATGAAGTTCTCCAGCTCCCGAATATTTCCGGGCCATTCCCATCGTGTGAGCGCCCGCATGACGTCATCTGGAATGGTCTCGATTCGCCGGTCCATGCGCCTGGCGAACTTGTCCACGAAATAGCGAACCAACAGAGAGATGTCTTCGCGGCGCTCGCGAAGTGGCGGAATCGTGATCGGGAAAACTTTCAGCCGGTAGTACAGATCGCTGCGGAATTCCTTGTCCGCCACCATCTTCGTCAAGTCGCGATTGGTCGCCGCCACCAAGCGCACGTTGACCGGAATGGTCTGCGTGCTGCCGAGTCTTTCGAATTCCTTCTCTTGCAGGGCACGCAGGATCTTCGGTTGGAGCTCCAGGGGAAGATCCCCGATTTCATCCAGAAACAATGTCCCCTCGTTCGCCAACTCCAGGCGTCCAATCTTCCGGGAGATTGCTCCGGTGAAAGCGCCCTTTTCGTGCCCAAACAATTCGCTTTCCAGCAAACCGGCGGGTATGGCCGCGCAATTCAATTTGACCAGGGTCCGTTCATTCCGTGAACTGAGCTGGTGGATCGCCCGAGCAATCAGCTCTTTTCCCGTCCCGGTCTCCCCCAGAACTAAAACGGTAACGTCCGTCGCCGCCACGGTTTCGACATGCTTCAGAACTCGCTTCAAACCCACGCTCTCGCCAATGATGTCCTCAAACCTGGACTCAGTATTGAGCTCCTCTTCGAGATACTGTTTCGCCTGTTCGCTTCGCCGTAAGGCTTCCTCTGCCTCCCGTTTTTCGGTGAGGTCTCGGATGACACTCAACACCATTCGGCCCTCTGCCGTCTCAACCGGACCCAGCATGATGTCGGCGGGGAATTCACTGCCATCCTTGCGTCTGCCATAGAGTTCCAGGCCGTTGCCCATCGGGCGGACGCGAGCTTGATCGGAATAGTCTTTTCGGTGGGCGCGATGCGACCGGCGAAATCGCTCGGGTACCAAGACGTCGATCGATTGGCCTAGCAACTCCGCCCTGGTATAGCCGAAGAAGCTTTCCACCCTTGCGTTCGCTTGCGTGATTTGTCCTTCCTGATCGCTGGCGATGATTGCGTCAGGCGAGAATTCGAAGAGTGCGCGTAGCTGTTGTTCGCTTTGCCGAAGAGCTTCTTCCATTCTTTTTCGTTCGGAGATGTCGCGGATGACACTGAATGTGACTCGGCCCTCCGCAGTCTCAATAGGGCTGAGCATGATGTCGACAGGAAATTCCGTGCCGTCCTTGCGAAGGCCATAGAGCTCTAACCCCACGCCCATGGGGCGTACGCTGGGTTGAGCGTTGTAGGCTTGGCGGTGATTCGGGTGCACACCTCGGAATCGTTCGGGAATCAGGGTCTCGACAGGCTGACCTACCAGTTCTTCGCGAGTGTATCCAAAAGCTCGCTGAACCTGCGCATTCGCGTTCGTGATGCGACCCTCCGAATCGGTCACGACGATGGCGTCAGGCGAGAATTCGAACAATTGTTCGAATAGCGCCTGCTCTTGCGAAGATGGCAATTTTTGTGGCGCCTCGCTCATTGTGTCCCGTAGGCACCCTGGCAATTCCAGGTGTCGCCACCCGAAAGAATCCTATAACAGTAGTCTTGCGGACGGATAACGGTTTTCAAATCCGCAGAATAGCTAAATTATTTCCTCCGATTGGACGCTGGGCTGAAGGAAAAGGTTCGGGCGTGCTCCGCCAATGAGTCTGCTATGCGGAGTCAAGGACTTGACGCCTTCCGTTTCGGTCCCAGTTCCACGCAGTCCCATCATTTCGCCGGTAAGTGACGTAGATCACGCTCAACTGTGAGAGAGCGCACAGTCCCGCACCTATGCGCCACGTCACAAGTCTGTGTGCTCCGCGCCATATCTGGGCATGTGACATCTCCGTGTGATTCTGACCGTTGAGACCCCGCTTGGTCCCACGGACTGCTTTGTTCGCCTCAGAACGAAGTCATGAACTCAGTACTGGTTGTTCTGCGGTGATGAGCGCAGGTTCCAAGACGACCGGGCACAAAATATTTAGGCGTACGAGCAAGAAGACGATTCTCGCCAGCACTGCATGGGTGGCACTGGCGTCAAAAACCGCAAATCAAAAATGAAATTTCATGCTGAATTGAAGTTGGCGAGCCGGGTTTGCGGTGTTGGCGCGGCCCAAAAAGGGCGAGCTCTGTATGCCGACGAAGTTCTTGACATTGACACGATTCAGGACATTGAACGCATCAATGCCAAGTTCTAACCAAGGCACGTTGGTCCGAACAGAGGGCTGGCTGACACACCCCTTTCCTGACTTGCACCCCAAAGGCCCGGGACTATCTTCACCCTTGTTCCATGTGCGGCCGCCCACAACTCTGCCAGCAGGCCACGCCCCGCTGCCTTTACCTTCTCCTCCCGCAAACCTAATCCGCCTTGAGAGATGGAAGTCAACACTGGCGTACCCTGGTCCAGCCCCCGTATTTCGGCCAATTCCGAGCGGCCGGTCGTTTGGCACGGTGTCATGGTTGTCGTCGAAGCCGGTAGTGACGTTGTAGGGGATCCCTGAATTCAAGCTGACAATCGTGCCGGCCCTGAAGCCCCAAGGCAAACGCGAGGTGCTGATGAGACTTAATCGATGACGCCGATCGTGGTCGGCTCGCCCGTATTCTGGGCCCAGGTCATAATTATTTGCGGGCAGGGAAAACATTCCACCCGTGTCGTCCATGGACTTGGAAAACGTATACTGCCCAAGAATGTCCAAAGTTTTTCGCAGGCTCGTCTGCAAGGAGACGGTCAGACTTTGATTGCGCGACCTTCCGGACGATTCGAACTGATTGATGTCAATGAAAGAAGGATCGGGGAGTGCTCCGCTTCCGGGTAGCGGCGCATTGATGTTCCGAGTGCGGTAAAGCTTTAGTCCTCGCACCAAGGTGTAATCGACAGACAAGAAGTTCTTGCCTCTGCCGAGCTTGCGTTCGATCCCAAAACTCGCCTGTGTCAGATAGGGAGTACGGATATTTGGGGCGATCCGCAATAAGCTGGGAGGAGGGGGCGATGCAGGATCGTAAGGGACCGGGTAACCAGGATTCTCAACAATAATCTGATGGCCCTGCGCCCCATCATAAAGCGAGGCCTGCTGCCGCATGATTTCCGGCTGACGGTCATAAAAGATGCCGAATCCACCGCTTATCACCGTTTGCCCGCGGTGAGGGGCATACGCGAAGGCGATCCGCGGCGCGAAATTGTTGGAATTGGACAGGTTTGGCTGCCATTCGTAGCGCAGCCCAAGAGAAATGGATAAGTTCTGTCGTGCCTGGATCGCATCTTGAAAAAATGAGTAGTACTCGCGTTGCGTGAACGAGGTCCGCGGGCTTCCCTGGTTCATCGTGAAGGTTTCGGGCTGGCCCGAGGAGTATGCGGCTAAACTGGCAAATGTGAAGGTGCCGCCAAAGTTCGATGCATCGGTTGTTTGAAACGATCGAAGCCGCGCGCCGGCCCCAAAACTTAAGGCATGACTTCCCCTAACAAGTGTGGCGGCATCCTGGATTGTGAGTGCTTTTTCCCGTTGGCGCAGACTTAACTGTGCGCCGCCGGAACTGAAGGCGCCCAGAACTATAATTGCCGGCTGGTCCGAACGGCTGGTGATTTGCTGAGGCTCGTCTTTGTACGCGAAGCGCACCTCGTGCAGAAAATTGGGGGAAATAATAGCATGCTCGATAATCTTCACTTCATTTTCGTGAATCGAGAAGTCCGTTGCGTGCTCGGCAAGATTGAATCCGCCGACTCCCTGATTCTGTTGTGACTTGTTTTTAAATTTGTAGGTGAACGTCAGAGTGTGCTTCGGTGTTAGATCAAAATCGAGGCGTCCGAAAAGGCGGGCATTGTGCTCAGGGTTGGGAACATTTTCCACCACTGAGCCGGCCGGAGTGCGGGCGTGGACGGTGGCGCTTTCATCGCTGGCGTAATAGCGGCCCGCCAGAAGGAATCGAATCTTGACTGGATGGGTGAGGATCAATACTGTTTTCCCGAGTGGCCCATCGAGCTCCGTTTCAGCGATTTCTCGTTGCAACGGCGGCCGCGCACGGGAGAATGCGTTGCGCGCATCCAGGGCGGAATTCCGCAGCAAGAATGTGAGATTGCCATGAAAGTCGCGGCGGGAACCCTTCCTGGTAACCACTTCGATGCGCCCCCGTCCGGGCCGTCCAAACTCGGCCGAGTAAGGGCTTTTGTTTACATAAACTCTTCGGATGCTTGTCAGGGGCACCTCCAGCCCGCTTGACTCCACTCCGTCAACGATGATTTTGGGTCCAAGAGCGCCGGCAGCCGCTGGATCCAAAAAGATAGAAGGCACCGCCAACGGATCACTTTCTCTGACGGGGAGATTTTCAAGCCAATTGCGATCCAGCTGGACAGCATCGATGTTTTGTCCCACTGTCGGTATGGATACACTGTCCGCCATAACAGTCACGTTCTCCGCCGAAGCGGCAATTTGCAGAGGGACGCGGATTGGACTTTCCTTGCTTTCTCCGACCTTGACCGGCACCTCCGCCGATTTAAAACCCTGCAAATTGACGATGAGCAGATAATTGCCAAATGCGA
>WNFD01005083.1_pt1 | contig 13171 bp, 15 predicted proteins | sample 5400491 | NCBI WGS metagenome assembly WNFD01 (sample SAMN13153343, study PRJNA577476) | soil metagenome | isolation source: 120 cm saprolite under Douglas fir tree site 2 hole 2 replicate 2 | place: USA:California | collected 2015-04-18 | reverse complement strand
AACCGCGCCGACCACAGGCCGCCCTGCGCCGTGTCGAAGGCGTTGGCGCTGTTCTCGAAGGTCTGGATCTGCGCCACCAGGCCTGCGATGTCGCCCTGGAAGCCGTTGTTCTCGATCGTGGTCGCCATCTGGCCGAGATGATTGCTGTCCTGGATCCATTGCGTGACGAACGCGGTCTGGTCCGCGCTGTCCAGGAACGGCGTGGCCGGGGTGTTCGTCGCCGGCAGCGGCGTCGGATTGAAGAGTGCCTGCACGCCGGCGTCGCCCTGCGCGATGTCGATGATGTCGCGATGGATGTCGTTGATGGCGCGGCCGACGAATTGTCCGAGATTGGTGCCGAGCACCAGCGTGCCGGTCGGCGAGTTCGCCAGCTCGACGGAGGCGATCTCCTCGTTGAGCTGGGCGATGATGTTGTGGACGTGCAGATCGGTGAGGTTGTTGATGTTGGGATCGGCCGCGGTCAGCATCTGCTGCACGCCGATGAGATCGGAGACGATGGCACTCACCTGATCGGGACCGACGCCGCCGATTTCACGGGTCGTTGCGTCATTGAAAAGATCGGTTGCTGTCAGCGCCATCGAAAGGTCTCCTCCTGGTTCCCCAAACTTAAGCGTGCCATCGTCGCATCCATAAGAAACGGCGCGCGCCAAGTGCGTGCCGAGCGGATCGCGTTCGCTCGGCGTCACGCGCTGGGAGAAAAGTGGCGCAATGGGCGGGCAGTATGACCACTTGGCGGCAGTCGAAAGACTTTGATTTGGTATTGTCTAGTCGGTGTGCACGCTGCGACGTCGTCGCTTCTCCATCGCGCTGCCTCGAATGTGGACAGATTTTCGCCAGTTCATTGCGGCGCAAGCGCGCGCTGCCTTTTTCAACGCGCGCGCTGCCTTTTCCTTGATCGCATACGAGATTCGAGAGCGATCGGTTCTGCGAAATCAGTCCGATGTCATCCGACGCGCCACAGTTCGGGCGCCTCTTCGCCAACGCGCGGTCGCTTTACGGCATCACGCGAGGAGAAAAATGGCACCATCCGCGCTTGCTGGAATCAGGCGGTATCGAGACCGCCACAAATTGCAGGTGCTCGAGTGCGGTTCGCTGCAGGTCATGGGGAACGAGCGACAGCTTCTCCTGAGATTTTTTCGGCTGCAGAGCATCTTCGGACTCAAGTCTGCTGTTCCTGCTGAACGTGAAGAAGGCCGTTGCAGCTTTGCTCTTGACCAGCGGCCTCGCCAGACCGCAGCCATATTCCTTGCACAGTTTGGTCAACGCCGTGAGAGGCGTGCGAGTACCAGCGGCGGTGGCTTCGAAGGAGCACGCTTCACACCGCCACGCCAGAGACCGGCGCAGCGCGTGACGGCTCGAACGGACGGTCGGGGTGCATCCGGAACGCCAGAGCCGCGCCCAGCAGCAACAGCAAAATCGAACCGGCGAACGGCAGAGTCCAGCTCCCGGTGCGATCGATCAGGTAACCGAACACGAGCGGTGAGATGATGCCGGCGACACCGAAGCCGAAATTCATCATGCCGCTGGCGGACCCGGAATAGCGCGGCGCGATGTCCATCGGCACGGCCCAGATCGGCGCGACCACGAGTTCGACAAAAAAGAACGCCGCCGCCAGCGAGAGCGCGGCGATATTGACGTCATCGACCAGCATCACGGGAACGAGCAGCAGGAAGCTGCCGAGCATGCCCGTGACGATGACGTTGCGGCGCGCCGCGACGCGGTCGCCGGTCCGCCGCAGGATGCGATCGCTCAGGACACCGCCAAGCGTATCGCCGATCACGCCGGCCAGGAAAACGCCGGCGGAATAGAACGCCGATTTCTGCAGGTCCTGGTGATAGTTCTGATAGAAGAACGAGGGGATCCAGCTCAGGAACAGCCACAGCGTCCATCCGTAGCAGAAGTCGACCGCGGTCACCGGCAGCATGCGGCGGAACAATTGCAGCCACGGCACCGGCTCGCTCGCGCTGGTCCGGCTGCGCGCCGGCAGCGATGCAAATTCCTCGGCGCTGAGCGGCGGCGTCGTGGGAACGTCGCGAAAAGACAGCCACCACGCCAGGACCCAAACAAGGCTCAACAGCGCCAGCACGACGAAAGAACCGCGCCACGACACGAGCTGAACCAGGAGCGCGATCAAAGGCGGCGTCAGCGCGTTGCCCATCCGCGCGAAGGAGTGGGTGATGCCCTGCGCAAAGCCCCAGTTCCGCTCCGGCGTCCAGACCGCCATGGCGCGCGTTGCGGTCGGAAAGGTCGCGCCTTCGCCGATGCCGAGCACGAGCCGCGCGGCGAACAGGCTCGCAAGCCCGCCGACCACCCCGGTCGCAGCCGTGGCGATGCAGACGATCAGGCCGCTGACGCCAAGCGTCAGGCGGGCGCCGAACCTGTCGCCGAAATAGCCGCCGATCAGCTGAAACAATGCGTATGGATAGGCAAACGCCGAGAACACCAGGCCGAGCTGGGTATTGCTCAAGCCAAGCTCCGCCTTGATCAGCGGCGCAGCCGTGGAAATGTTGACCCGATCCACATAGAGGATGAGATACATCAGGCACAGGATCAACAGGACCCTGTCGGACGCGCCGAACTTTCGCATATCAGGCAGCCGGGCTCAGGCTGCCTTTGATCTGGGTGCGATGCATGACGCGCCGTGCGGTGTCGTCGAACGGATCGCGCCGATGCATGGTGCAACGATTGTCCCACATCACGAGATCGCCGACCTTCCAGACATGCTCCCACTTGAACTCCGGACGATCGACGAAGCTCCAGAGCTCATCGAGCAGGGCCTCGGACTCCGCCAGTTCGAGCCCCATCAGATAGGCGTTGCGGCGGCGGCCGAGATAAAGCATCTGGCGCCCCGTGTCGGGATGCGTGCAGACCAGGGGATGCACGGCGCCGGGCGAGGTCCGGGGATCGTCGGTCGCGGTCACGCCCTGCCGCAGAAAACCGCCGCTGTTGTAGGTGCCGTCGTGCTTGATCTTCAGATCCGCGATCCGGCTCTTCATCGCAGGCGGCAGCGCGTCATGGACCGCGTACATGCTGCAGAACGACGTGTTGCCGCCGGCCGGCGGAATCTCGAGCGCATAGAGCGCGCTCGCCATCGGAGGCACGTCGAGATAGGACATGTCGGTGTGCCAGACGGCCTCGCCGGAGCCCAGGCTGCCGATCGGCTCGTTGTTCACCTTCACATTGGACACGATATATATTTCCGGCAGGCCCTCGACGAAGCGACGGCCGGTCTCCTGGACGGGGGCCCAATCGAGATCGCCGAAGCGGCGGCTGAAAGCGATCAGATCCTGGTCCTCAAGCGCCTGGTTGCGGATCAGGATCGCCTGATGCTGATGGAAGGCGCGCAGGACCGCGGCGAATTGCGCATCGTCGAGCGATGTCAGATCGACGCCGCGCAACTCGGCGCCGAGGGCCTTGCCGGTTGGAACGACATCGACCGGATGGCCTGCGGCGCCGCGGCCAATTTTTGTTTCGATGTTCACTGCAGGGCCTCCCGGGACGTTTTGGTTGAACAAGTACGTTTTGGTTGAACAAGGACGCTTTGGTTGAACAAGCGCTTCCTGCTCGGGCCAGCAAGTCGATCAACACCATAAAACAAGACAATGACAGCAAGACAATTACAGATTGTCGACGGAGTACAAGACCAAATTTGGACGATCGGACCGGCGAATTCCGCGGGCATCATCGTTGCGGAGATGGATCGCTCGCGGGCTTTGCGCTGGCGGGACGCGGCCGGTCCGGCAACGGCCCCTCATTGCCCTCGAACAGGATTCGGCCCTCGAACAGGATTCGTTGCGCGGCGCCTTCGAGATCGTCGTGCTGGTCTCTGCCGGCTCATGGCGGACGCGCCATGAAGCGGCCGTCGTTTTTGCAGATGCGAACGGCCAACAGGCGAGCGCACCCCGACGGCCTGACGGCTCCCGCGCGAAAAGACAGTGGATTGACGGCGGGGAGGGCGGTAACATTTTCCAACTCTTGAGCGGAGGATTCAATATGCGTTTGGTGTTTTTCTCAGCCGCAATCTTGCTCGCGCTGTTGTCGGTCGCGCAAGCCCAGCAGTCTCCGGGAACGACCGGTGACACGATCGGTCATCCGCCGCCGCTTCCCGACCCTTCGACGCCGCAGGCCGCACCGGCCACCTCCACGGCCCAGCCCGGCGAACCGGCCAAAGGCTATCTCGGTGCCTATGGGCCGCCCGGGCCGGCAACCCCGTACTACACCGGACCATTGCCGCAGTACACGGGAGGCCCGGGGCTGAATGTCGCGGGGCCGGATGGCGAGACGCGATCGGTCAAGGCCGTGCCATGCGCGAGATCGGCGCGTGAGACCGACGGCTCCACGACCTGCGTGGGTATCCCCGATCAAAGTCCAATGAGGCGCCGGCGCTGATCAAGAGCGCTGCGTACCGCCATTCGCGCACGGACCGCGCCGGACAAATGGGCGCGGTCTTCATTCGCCCGAGGCGGCCGTGTCCGCTGCTGGCTTCGCTCTCGTTGGCGCAGGAGCCGTATTATCCCTGGTCGTGCGAGGTGTGCCGCCGGCCACGGCGGTCACAAACCTTTTATTCTCCAAACGGGTGCAAATCAGCCAGCGGCCACAAACCTCAAAGTAACGGAGCCCTGGCACGATGTTCGCATCCGATTGCCGGGCAACCTCCCAGCTTTGGAGCGCAGATGGCCGAAATTGTCCGATTTGTTCCGAAATCCGAGCTTGAGCGGGCCCGTCTGATCCGCGAGGCCCGTGCGATCTACGAAAGCATTTTCCCGCAGGCTGATCCCGTCAGCGACCGGCGCGACCCGAAGCCGTGAGGGTTCGCCAGATCTCTCAGGCCCAAGTCTCTCAGGCCCAAGTCTCTCAGGCCCAAGTCTCTCAGACCCAAAGGTATTTCTGTAATCGAATGGCCGACAGCGCAGCCCTACAAGACCGGCGGTAAAGCAGGCCGAGGATGAGTTCCACCATGATCGCCCCCGTTGCCGTCGTCCGTTAAGACGCGCGATAAGCCTCGAGCGCATGGGCGACAAAGATGCCGGCGCTAAGCAGGCCCAGAAGCGCAGTGACTGTTTCAATCATCTGACGTTCCCGTTTTTACTGTTACTCGTTACTGTTACTCTTGGGAACGCGTGATAGTCGGCATTTGTTTCACGACTGCTTCGTCAATCCGGCGAAATGGTTTCGTGCAGCGGCAGCCTGCTGACGATTTCTTGAGGGAACCAGGATGCTCGGTGACGGCTGCGCGATCGCAGCCTGATGTCAGAGCTTTTCCGAGAGGCGCTCAAGCCAGAAGCCTGAATTCGGGCTTGGCGAGGCTGCTACAGGTGTCCTCAACGAGGCGCGCCTGAACGCGGAGCCGCTCGGAAATCATTGCCAGATAGCCGCGCAGTTCCGCACCGCTATCCCTGATGTGATTTCGAATCTCGCGGCGTTCGAATGCCGTCAGCAACGGGTCGGCAACGCGTCGCCAGGCGACCCTCTGCGATTCCTTCAGCTCATCGATCTTGCGGCCCAAGATATCAGGCTCGGTCATGCTGTCGCCCCGCCCTTGATGGATCGTAGGGCTGAAACTCTAGCGCTGATTCCTAAACAATCCTTAACGGTGCCGCTTTCTGTGTCTCCGCGCCGCGCGTCGCGCCCCTCGTCTCCGACGATCTCCAGGACCCAGCGATGCGAGCGCAGATCAATGGTCGCTGAGCAGAAACTCGTGCCGCATACGTTCGACGACGGCCGCCAGCGCTTCGTCGACCGCTTTTCTATCGGCCTTGCCGAACTTCACGCCCCGAACATCCCAATTTGGATCGCGATGCGATCTCGGTGTCGTGTGCTGGACGATCACGCCGACGAAGTCCTCGCAGCCGGGCGCGGCTTTCTTGACGGCGTCCGAAATCGCCGATTCGAGCTCCGGGGCGGTCATCGCAACGCGGAGCTCCTTGCGCCACCAGTTTTTCTTCCGCGGCGAGACAGGGGCCGGCTGCACGGGGGGCGTCGACGTTTCTCCTTGCGGAGTTCCCGGGCTCGGCGTTTCAAGGCTCGGCGTTTCAAGGCTCGGCGTTTCCGGACTTGGCGTTTCCGGACTTTTCGTTTCCAGGCTTGGCGTTTCCGGCCGCTCTCGTGCCTTCGGCACGGCCAAGGAAGCGAGCGCCTTCACATTTTTCGCAACCTTTTTTGCAGCCTTCGTAGTCGCGCTGCCGTCGCTGTCGTCTTTGGTCGCGTCGTGCAGAATCAGAAAAAGCACCGCAACCCAAGAGCTGAGGATCAAAATCCAAGCGAACATGGTGTCATCACTTCGTCGCCGTGCTCCAGACCGCGGATGTTCCGCGTGCCTGCCGGGGAGTGCAAGCAAATTTCGGGCAAAGCGGCAACCTCATCCCGTCTCAACATTGTGAAATCGAATACCGGCAGGAGTTTGGTACCGCTCACGCGGGGAACGGCCGCGCGTTGCCGATCACGGCGACGGCCTCGGCCATCGTTTGCGGGAGGCAATGCGCGATGATTCGGGGAACCGTCGGATGTAACCGTCACGGCCGGCTTAACACGCACCCCCGTCGCCGGTTGCAACGTGGAACCGTTCAGCCCGATGAGCCGGCGCACTGCGTCCAGCGTGATCAGTCAAGGCGGGCGCTGCGCGAACTGCATCCAGTTCGCTACAGCTTCTTGGGTGTCTTGAGCTTTCGCCGTCCTTCTCGTGCCAATCGCGTGCCGAGGGTGGCAAGCGTTGCCGGCATCAACGAAACGCGTTGTGCATCTTTCGTTTGAAATTGAGCATCGCGAAATGGAAGCGCGTGCGGATCGGATGCCGCTGCATTTCTCGCTGCATGGCCATCTGCTTGCGCATCATCATTTGTTTTTGCATGGCCATTTTCTGCTGCATCATGGCTTGGCGTTTTGCCGCCAGAGCGTTGGCATCGGGAGCCTGCGCCGACGATTGCTGGCTCGCTTCGGGAGCCCTGCCACCAGCGTCAGCCACGGTTGTATCCAGCCCGGCGTGAGCCGCCGTGGCCGATAAAAGAACAGCTGCGATCAGGAAAAACTTGCGCATCGTCGTCTCCATTTGATGATGGCGACATTCTCTCCAATCCGACATGAAGTGATGTGATCAGGGTCACCCCCCTGCCGCCCTCGCGACATGTCGGGCCCGTCGCTTTCCTGTAAGGTTCATGTCAGTGTTTGGCTGAATCTTCGTCTTGCGAGATCGACCCGCTCGATTAGCCTTTGTCGCGGGGGTGCCGTGCTCAACGGCGCATTGACCCGCCCTCAGAAACCCCGTCCTCGTTTCCCATGGGCGGGGTTTTTGATTGTCTTGTTTTTTGATTGCCTTGTTTTTTGATTGCCTTGGTCTTTGATTGCCTTGGCCCGAGTTCCGGCTGTCCCAATTTGGGAAAGGGGGCGTGGCTTTGCGATCCCGGCAGATCGCAATCAGGACAAAGCCGGCAGATCCAGCGGACGCCTGATCGGCTTCGCGCTTGATCCGCGATCAGCCGTTCTCTGAACAGCCAGACGGACAGTGATACCATCCACCATGCAGGGCATATCCCCGCCTATGCCAGCAAATGGACACATTCCCAACGTGCAATCCAGGAGAGGCTGGCTGGGGCGTGGCAACTGGGCCGCACCTGAGGGGGCTCAAAAGGGAGACTGAGCGCAGAACCGAAGGCGCGATGGAGAGGAAACCAAAAGTGTTTCGAGTAATCGCAATTGTCGCGATCGTCATTGTACCAATGCAGGCTGCTTCCGCGGCAACCTGCATGACCAAATCCGAAGCGCGTCACATCTATTCGACTTCTCACCTCTATTGGCACGGTGCCAATCATTGCTGGGATGCGACGCCCGGCGGACATCGCTATGCGGAGCGGCGTCGCCATCACTTCGTTCGGCAGCATCGTGACGACGATGAGGTTGCGCAGGCCGAGCCGCAGGCGGTCACTCAGGTCACGCAGGCGCAGCCGCAGCCGGTTGAAGTACCAACGCCGTCACCTGCACCTGCGCTGACGCCACCTGAGCTGACGCCGTCCGATCTGATTCGCGTGGGGCACACCCTCAGGATCGAGGAGCTGGAGTCGACGCTCAGGGATCGCTGGCCTGAGACCCACATGGAGATTCGGACCAAGCCTCGTCTCATCGAGGCCGCAACCGCTGAGGCGCAACCGTCGGCGTCGGTGGGCATCGTGATGCTGAGCATCGGCGGCATCCTCGTGATCTGCACGATTCTGGTGTCGTTCGGCGTGATGGTGGAGCAGCGCCGACACGGCCGATATGTGTGAAACGTCCAACCTTTGCACACCGGACGCTCGGGGCACCGGGTGACCGATCCATCTCTTCGACCGGCGAGGCACCGGGGTGGGGTGGGCAAAACATTTTGCTCGCGCGCCAAGGCCATAGGCCCTCTCGGCACGCTATGGAAATTTCCGAAATTCGGTCGCGTGATCCCTGGCCCGGAGCCAGAATTCATCGGCGCGGGATGGCACAATTATGCCCTCCGCGACGACTATAAGATTTCGGTTGTGTGAATTTCGGTTCGGACTCGATCGGCCTTCACATCTTCGTGCCGGCGAGCACGATATAGGCGCCGACAACGACCCAAAAGGCGTACTCGCTGACGATCGGGATGGTGATGAAGACGCCAACGATCCCAACAATTGCCATCACGAGAGAGGCGATAAATCCAAAACTCATTTGCACCCCGGTCTATTGACGCACGGTCCGCGTGCAGCGCACATCCCACCGGTCAATGCATATCACGGTCGCTGCTGCATACGGCCCACGCGGATCAATAGCAAGCGCCTGTGTTTGCATTGACTTCTTCACGCCCGGCGCACACGCGATGGCGTCTTTGATCGTTGCGAGTTCTTGCCGTTCGGCAAGACGAACGCTCGTCGATCGGTCGCTTCCTCTTTGGCGATCAGGCTTGCCCGATATTCCGGTCGCTCGCGTATCGGGCAGCGGTGCGCGATCGGCCGCGATCCTGACCACCATCGGCAAAAAAATCCCCGCCCGCGGATCTGGCAGGCAGGGGCAGTGGACCACGCGAGTACTTGGCCACAACGCGGAACAGATGCGGCCAGGCAATTGTATCTTTGGTTTGTGACAAGCGGTTCGCTTTGCGAAAGCAGGCTATAAAAAAGCTGAGTTGAGCTGTTCTCCACTTGGGAGGCTGCAACCCTGTGTTACGATGCCAGCAGACTGCGACGGGAGTCCCTTGCGACGGGAGTCTGGGGTGAAGACACTCAGCATGGTGGTCGCTATCGCGGCATTTGTAACCGGCGTCGTCGCCGCTTGGTATTGGTATCGCTCGGCTCGAATTGATCCAAAAACCGGCTGGAATCCGCCTGTCGGCGATGCCACCACGGACCCCGATGCCTTGTTGGCAAATCTGAACGCACTTTTCGTATGGACTTTCGCTATCAAGGACGCGCTGAAGGAATCCAGCGAGCTAAATAGGTCCGCAGCGATTTGGACCGCAGTATCCGTCCTGTTCAGCGCTGTTGCGGCCGTGATCGGAAACTTGCCTTCAGGCTAGACAGGTCAAACGAATTTTTCCGAACGGGATCGTTTCGATCCGTTGCAAGTGCTTCGCTGCATTCGGGGCAACTCTTTTCCCTTTACCTTCATCCCGAGCTCGACCAGGCGGCGGATGGCCTCGGAACGAGAAGAAATCCCAGTAATCCTACGGATGCTCCTTTCATGGAGTTTTCGCACAGCAGTTGTAAATAGCGTGCCCAGCAGCCGCACAACGCGACCCGGCGATTCTCCGCCAGGGCGGCGTTGCGCCAATCACTCCGAGGAGATGCAGATGCTGGCGGAAAAGTTCTTTCTGGTTTTGGAAACGCTCATAAGCCGCACCAATCCCCAGGACAGTCCGCGCGTGGAAAGCATCTCGCCGCAAGTTCCAATCAAGCTCCCACGCAAAGACGTCAAATAGCCAGCGCACGGCTCGCCTTCACGTCGCGGCGCTGGGTGCAGCACGCGATGCTCTCAGCATCACTCAGCATCAAGTGAGTATGAAATGTGAAGCAGTTCACATTTGTGCGTTGCGGTCAGGGCTAATCAGGCGCCAAGGGCTTTTCTAGTATCGGACTCGAACGGTAGACTTCCCATGAACCTCCTGGTGATTACTGCTTTCGCCGCTGTCGCTCTCATCGCTGCCACGACCGAATTGCTCTGGTCTCATTCAACCAAGCTGTCCGCCGGAAGGACCATGCCCTCGTTGCAGGAGCTCGACACTGCTGCCTGCTTGACAAGGCTCCCGATCGAGGCGTGTGAGGATATATCGTCGACCGCGACGAAGCGTCGGTAGAGCGGCGCCGCGCTGATCAGAGCCCCGGATGAGGGGTAACGCGCGCGGCTTGGCTCGGTTGAGTCGATAGCTCAAGCACAAGAGATAATGGATTTGTGGCGGGGATGGGCGGGGCCACCGCCGGGACAAGCGGCGACCCCTAATCGTGCGGTACGCAACACAAAATTCCGCACGACTGCGAAGACGATAGAATTTTGCGCCGCATCGGCAACGAGACTCGCTTGTTAAGCCTTATGTCCGCACTGCGAGTTAATTCTGGAACTGCAGAACAAAGGCCGCAAAACGGCTCCTTTTTGCTTTGGCCGCGCTCGGGCGCGTGCCCGTTAAGCATGTGGGGACATCCGTTTACCTCGATCGAAGCCGCGGTAGCTCCAGCAATGCCCACGCCACGCCTGAAAATCGGCCTCGGTTCGCTTTTGCAGAAATGTTGACCAACATTCCAAGGGAGGTATTACGCCGCTTGGCACGGCGAGAGGCGGTCAACATGAAGCGCAGGATTCCGAGTGGCTGACCGCTGCGCTCTCAGGAGGCGCATTTGTTTCGCACTTTCAAGTACCAGCGCCGATCGCGGCGCGCATACAGCGAACCCAGGTCCCATTCCCAGGCCAGGCGCGCGCCGTCGGGCGTCAGCGATGACAAGCCGGCTTCATGGAATGCGAGGCCGGCGCTTACCAGGTCGCAACGGCCAGCCTTGCTCGTGATGTTGTCGTCCGGCGTTGGGCCCTCGACGAACAACTGACCGAGGACGCTGACGGCGCAGGCCGACAGCTCAGGTTTGCGCGCGATCATTGGTTGGCTGCCGCGTCTTTCCGGAAGAGGCGATCGGTCGGCATCATGGCTGATTCCTCGACACCAAAAAAACCGGAGAAATACGGTGTAAAATGCTTGGGACGGTGGGCAGTGAGAGGATCGAACTCCCGGCCAATGGCGTGTAAAGCCGAGGATTGCGGGAGCGGCTGGAGCGGCAACCAATCATTAATCATATAAGTCCATGATCCATGACAAGTTTGGGTGGGCAACTGCGCAAGAGCCGTCGCGTGGACAATCCAACGACGGCTCTTTTGTTGGTCCGCGGTGAGGACATTTTTGCGACTGACCTGACCCCGTAAGGAACGCAGGTGGCTGAGACGCTGGATAAAAAGCACCCGGAAAACCGGTCCGCGACACTTCACCGGGCTTCGAGCCGAGCGCCCGCGATCGTCATATCCCTGACTTTCTTCGCCTTGGCTTTCATCAGCGCAGCCACCGCCTATGCTTTGTCGAATTTCAATCGCGTTGCTGAACGGCCTCCACATGAGACGGCTTCAGCGCCAATACCAGATCCCGTCGTCAGTGCGACGCTGAAGGATATTCAGTTGGCACAACAGCAAAACGCCGCGGCGTTGGAGCAGCTCACGCAGAGTTCCGCAGTTCAACAGACGGATCTGAAAAGAATATCCAATCAACTCTCTTCGCTGGCGGCGCGCGCGGACGCCCTGCAAAATACGCCGGTGACGACGTCTGCGATCCCACAGCCAAAGGATCGCGCCCGGGCCGTCAGGACGTCGCACCAAAAACCTTCTCCAATGCCCAGTCCTATAGGACCCGTCTCGGTTGGAGGCGCCCCATTGAGTCCAGCGCCGGCACCTGGATCACGCGCAGAATAGGCCTGCGTCGCTGGTGGTGCGAGGAGTTGGTCTCGCGCCGATGCCGTTCGGGAACGAATTGGCCGACCAGGAATCGACTCTGTGCTTGTGGCCTCACAGGCCCAGCCGGCCGGAAGCGGGAAGAAGCAAGCCGGCCTCAGCGGCCCGGCCGGCTATGGTCACAATTGGCCCGCAATGCTGGCGAAACACAATGACCGTCCCCGCGTGCATGTTGAGCGTTGATGTCCAAGGATGCAAAAATGAGAGCGCAAGCTGCGGCCGCGCTGCTGCTGTATAGCCTCTCGCTCGGCGGGTGCGCGACGTCAACTCCTGGCTCATCACCGATGGACGCGCGCGCTGAGTCCCCAGCGCGTCCGAAAACAAGCGCTTATCCGGCCGTGGAAGATCTGCCGCCGAAGCGCGAGAAGGCTGCAATGACGGCCGACGAACGGTTGAAACTTCAGAAAGAACTGATCGGCGCGCGCGATCGCCAAGCTAAAGCCAATCAGGCGCCCCGCGCCAAAGCCAAAGCGGGGGCTGCGAGCCTTCAACCCTGAAGCGACAACATCCAAGGCGCTCCGCCAAGGCTGGGCGGCTGAGGCGGCGACGATACAACGCCGCCTGAGCGGAGTATGATCGCCCGGCGGCGTTGGCATTCCATGGTCGGCTTCTCAAATGCCGGCAGCATTTGTTTTGCACGGCACATGCCAAACTTGTGTGAAAACGATCTCCGTATTTTACCGGTGGTCAGGTGGGAACTAAACGCTCCGATCAGACTTTCTCTGTCACCGGATGCCTTCCGAGATTTCGTGTCCGGTGCGAAATGGCGGCCTCAGCCCTAGCCCCGGGCTGGGGCCGTTTTGTTTGCGTGTGCACAATTGGCTTAGATGCCGCCCGTCACCACGGATTTGCTGAACACCACCTGGTTGGACGGCGGAAAAATGACCGCCGCAATCGAGTGAGTGCGGCGGTCCAGGCTAGGGAGGAGACCCGCAAGGCGGGCTCCAAAACATGGAAGCATATTGCGGGCCACCGGCTCTGCCCCGATCAGGGCACAGCCACTGACATCGCAGCTCCGAGCGCTATGCGTTGGTCCGGCACGGGGAGCAAATCGGCAGGTTGCTCATTCACCTGCGCCTTCGCACGGCGCAATGACGTCGGCGGGTGCATCATGATCGACAACATCAGGGGAGGGGCGCTCGCCAATGATGTCCGTGGCGAGCAAACGCTCGATATCGGCAAAGCCGGCCAGGTCGCG
>WNFD01017718.1_pt1 | contig 13174 bp, 11 predicted proteins | sample 5400491 | NCBI WGS metagenome assembly WNFD01 (sample SAMN13153343, study PRJNA577476) | soil metagenome | isolation source: 120 cm saprolite under Douglas fir tree site 2 hole 2 replicate 2 | place: USA:California | collected 2015-04-18 | reverse complement strand
GACCTGACTTTTGCCTGACTTCCTGACTAGGTGCAAGTCTCTCACCTGCGGAAACTGCCAGTCAAGCAGAAATCCCCGGTTCCACCACCACCAGCCCGGCCGCACCTCCGCTCACCCGCTGCCCAGGGTGAGCGAACCCCGGATTTACTCCGCCGGGCTTAGCGGGCTGCGGGTCCTGTTATGGAGTCGGGTCGGTGGACGGTCTGCGCATCGGCATCCCGAGCAGGACGCCGGCGGGACTCGCGCCATTGACCTCCCGTTCGGTATAAAGCCCGTCCTTTCGTGCCTGCCAGGCGTCTCCGCCGCGGGTCCTCCGCACGGCCAGCGGCGGGCGGTCCGCCACCAGATAGTGCGGTGCCGCGCGGGTGACCGCGACCGTGACCACGTCCCCGGGCCGCGGCGCGCCGCCAGCTGACCCGGTGCCGGTCAGCCCGGTGCCGGTCAGCCCGGTGCCGGTCAGCCCGGTGCCCGTCAGCCCGGTGCCCGCGAACCCGGTGCCTGCTGGGGTGAAGTGGACGAGCCGGTTGTCTCGCGCCCGCCCCGATATCCGGTGCGTCACCTGGTCCTTGCGGCCCTCCCCCTCGGCGACAAGCACCTCGACCTCGCGGCCGACAAACGGCTCGTTCCCCGCCAGGGACATCTCCTCGACGAGCGCGGTCAGCCGGTCGTAGCGCGCCTGCACGACCGGCGCGGGCACCTGGCCGTCCATCTCCGCCGCCGGGGTTCCCGGGCGCTTCGAGTAACGGAACGTGAACGCCCCCGCGAACTGAGCCTGACGCACGACGTCGAGGGTGTCGTCGAAGTCCCGTTCGGTCTCGCCGGGGAAGCCCACGATGATGTCGGTCGTAATGGCGGCGTCGGGGATCGACGCGCGGACGCGGTCGATGATCGCCAGGTACTTGTCGCGGCGGTAGGCGCGGCGCATGGCCCGCAGCACGGCGTCGGAGCCGGACTGCAGCGGCATGTGCAGCTGCGGCATGACGCTGGGCGTCTGCGCCATCGCATCGACGACGTCCTCGGTGAAATCCCGGGGATGCGGCGAGGTGAACCTCAGCCGTTCGAGGCCGTCGATCCCGCCGCAGCTTCGCAGCAGTCTGCCGAACGCCTGCCGGTCGCCGAACTCCGCTCCGTAGGAGTTCACGTTCTGCCCGAGGAGCGTGACTTCGAGCACGCCCTCGGCGACGAGCGCGCGGATCTCCGCGAGCACGTCGCCAGGGCGGCGGTCTTTTTCCGTGCCCCTCAGGCTGGGCACGATGCAGAACGTGCAGGTGTTGTTGCAGCCCACGGAGATGGCGACCCAGGCGGAGTAGGCGGACTCGCGCCGGGCCGGCAGCAGCGAAGGGAACTGCTCGAGGGACTCGGCTATCTCTACCTGCGCCTCGTCGAGCACCCTGGCCCGGTCGAGCAGCGCGGGCAGCGACCCGATGTTGTGCGTGCCGAACACGACGTCGACCCACGGCGCCCGGCGCACGATGTCGTGGCGGTCCTTCTGCGCCAGGCAGCCACCCACCGCGATCTGCATGCCGGGGTGGGCATTCTTGACCGGGAGCAGGTGCCCGAGGTTGCCGTATAGCCTGTTGTCGGCGTTCTCCCGGACCGCGCAGGTGTTGAACACCACGACATCGGGAGTCGCGTCGCCCGGTGCGCGCTGGTAGCCGGCCTGGTCGAGCAGGCCGGCCAGCCGCTCGGAGTCGTGCGTGTTCATCTGGCACCCGTAGGTGCGGATCTGGTAGGTACGCGTGGCACTCATCTCGACATACGAGGGTACGCCCGGCCCTGTTAGCGGGCGAATTCGGTTGCGCGGGACTCTCGCACTACCGTGATCCGGATCTGGCCCGGATAGGTCAGTTCTTCTTCCACCTGCTTGGCGATGTCACGCGCGATCACGCCTGCCTGGATGTCGTCCACGCGCTCTGGCTTGACCATGACCCTGATCTCGCGCCCCGCCTGCATGGCGAATACCTTCTCGACGCCCTCGCGGGATGAGGCGATCTGCTCCACCCGCTCCAGCCGCTTGACGTACGCCTCGAGCGACTCACGGCGCGCTCCCGGACGGCCGCCACTGATGGCGTCCGCCGCCTGGGTCAGGACCGCTTCGACCGTGCGCACCTCAACTTCGTTGTGATGCGCCTCGATGGCGTGCACCACGTCTTCGGGCTCGCCGTACCTGCGCGCGATCTCCGCCCCGATCAGCGCGTGGCTGCCCTCTACCTCGTGGGTCAGCGCCTTGCCGATGTCGTGCAGCACGGTGCAGCGCTTGAGCAGCCCGGCGTCCAGGCGCAGCTCGCTGGCCATCATCCCGGCGATGTGCGCGGACTCTACGAGATGCTTGAGCACGTTCTGGCCGTAGGACGTGCGGTAGCGGAGCCGGCCGAGCAGGGCGACAAGCTCGGAATGCATCTCGGTGATGCGGAGCTCGACGAGGGCGTCCTCACCTGCCCGGACGCAAAGCTGCTCGACTTCTTCCTTGCTCCGCTCGTATGCCTCCTCGATGCGCTGCGGGTGGATCCGCCCGTCCAGGACGAGCCTTTCAAGCGTGAGCCTGCCGACCTCGCGCCGGACCGGGTCGAAGCAGGAAAGCAGCACCGCCTCGGGCGTGTCGTCGATGATGAGGTTGACGCCCGTGACGGACTCGAAGGTCCGGATGTTGCGGCCCTCCCTGCCGATGATCCGGCCCTTCATCTCGTCGCCGGGCAGGTGCAGCACCGACACCACCGACTCGCTGGTCTGCTCGCTGGCCACCCGCTGGATCGCAAGCGTCACGATCTTGCGCGCGCGCGTCTCGCCGTCGCTCCTTGCCTCCTTCTCGATATCCCTGACGATGAGGGATGCCTCGCGCTTGGCCTGGTTCTCGATGCTGGCGACGAGCTCGGCCTTGGCCTGGTCGGCGGTGAGCGCGGCCGTCCGTTCGAGCACCTGGCGGCGTTCGTCGTCGAGACGGTCCAGCTGAGTGCCGCGGCGTTCGAGCTCGCGCTTGATCTGGTCAAGCGCGTCGGAACGCTCCTCGAGCCTGCGGACCTCGCCGTCAAGGCGCTGCTCCCGCTCGCCAAGCCGGCCTTCCCTGCGCTCGAGGTCCGCGCGCAGCTCGCGGATCTCGTCCTTGACCGCCCGGATCTCGTCCTCGACCTCACGGCGGGCCTGCGCGGCCTGCGCGGTCGACTCCTCCGCCCTGCGCACGACCGCGGCGGCCTCCGACTCGGCCCGCGCGCGGATCTGCTCTGCCTCCGCGCCCGCGTCACCCAGCTGACGCTCGCGGAGCGCGGTCGCATCGGCGCTGACCTGTGTCACGCCGGCCACAGGTACCTGGGCTCGCCCGGATGACCGGCGCAGCACGATTCCGAGCGCGAGGAGGGTGGCGAGCAGTCCGATCACCATGAACAAGACTGAGATTCCGCTGCTCACGGCGCACCCCTCTCCGCTCGACAGTCCGCAGGCTCCTGGTACCGCCGTTGCGGTACCAGGGATGCCCCTGGTGCGAGGGGTTACGCGCGTGCGACCGCCGCATGGCCAGCCTTCTGGCCGCTGGCCCCGCCACGGCCCGTGACCGGCCGGCGGGCCGCCTACGGCCGACGTCTGCGGCCATGCAGCCAGCCGGTCCGACCGCAGGTCGCCGCAGGCCGCTGGGCCTCGGTGCAGCCGTGACTGACCGTATCTACTTATGTCTAATCCGCGCAGCGCGGAGTAATACCTCGCTTCCGTGAGGTTAAGCGCAGATAACGTTTTGAGCAAGCAAACCGTACCGTTCCAGGCGAAGCTAACGTTTCCGTCAGTCTCTTGTCACAGACTGTTACCATCCTGTGTCTGGTGATGACCTTGTTCAATCGGCCATCCGCACCACGAGGTGCGCAGGTGAGCAGTCCAGGACCGCCGGTCACCCACTCGCCACGGCCACCACGCCCGGCACGGCCTCCCGCCCGTCACTGGCAGTAGCGTCCACCTTTCCGCGTGGGGCGCACGAGGCTGGACACGCAGACGATGACGCCCCCGGTGACTTCGCCGGGGGCGTCAGGCTGTCAGAGTCAGGCGGTTACGCCTGGCCGAATTCCCCATTCTTGACCCCGTCCGTAAAGGCGCCCCAGTCGGCCCGGCTAAACGTCAGCCTCGGCCCGGCCGGGTCCTTCGAGTCACGGACTGCGACCACATTCGGAATGTTGCCGGCGACCTCGACGCACTGGCCACCGTTTCCCATGCTGTGGCTGCTCTTGCGCCACGCGGCGGCGACCTCCACGCAGGCACCGCCGTTTGCCATGCTGTAGCTGCTCTTGCGCCACTCAGCGCGACTCGGCTTCACGATCGTATTCTCCTTGCACTCGGGTGAGGAATTCGAGGGACGCCGCAGGCGACAGCGCCTCGGTCTGGAGAACCTTATACACGAGGGCGAACTCCGCGACATCCTCCGGCCGCTCGATCATCTGCGCGCTCCGGACGCTCTCAGTGTAGGCAGCCTCGGCGCCGCCGGGCAGGGTCAGCAGGGTGAACTGGCCGAGCAGCCCCGCGTGCGCTCCGGCCGCGAACGGCAGGACCTGGAGCACCACATTGGGCAGGGAGGCCACCTCGATCATGTGAGCGATCTGTACGGCCATCACCTCCGGCCCGCCCACCGGGCAGCGCAGCAGCGCCTCCCACAGGACGAACCACAGCATGGGCGGCTTGGGCCTGTTCAGGATGGCCTGCCGCGCCAGCCGGCTGGCGACGAGCTGCTCGATCTCCTCGTCGCCCTTGCCCGGCTGGCTGGCGCGGAACACTGCACGGGCATAGTCCTCGGTCTGGAGCAGCCCGGGAACCGCCTGGGCTATGAACTCGCTGATGCTGACGGCCTCGGCCTCGTAGTCGAGGAACTGGAGGAACCCCGACGGGTGCGTGTGGCTGTACCGGCGCACCACATCCCAGAGCCGCTCAAAACGGCCGTCAGTGCCCAGCTTCACATCGCACCGCTGGACGAACTGGAGGCTGGCCAGGCGCTCGCCGTTCTCCACCCGGCCGACCTGCGCGCCCGAATAGTGGATGGCGCGGCCCAGCTCATCCATGGACAGCCCGGCGGCCATCCGCGCACGGCGCAGCTCGGCGCCGAAGTACGCCAGCAGGTCCGCCCCAGGGTCAAGGTCTCGTGCTCGTGGCATGTCGCGTGCTCCCTCCCGGATCTGACAAGACAGGACGAGTTCGCACCGGAATCTGGCGGCTCGTGACACCGTCTCGCTGGTGACCCCATCCCTATAGCGCAGCGTAATCCTGTCGATGCATCCTGTGCAGGACAGCCACGCAGACCCAGGGAGGGAGCAGCCAGTGAGCGCACCTTTCGTCAGTGCCGACGGGAGCACCAGCCTGCTGCTGCCCGATGCGGTGGCCGTGCTCGCCCCCGCCCGTCCCGGTGCCCGGCCCCGCCGCCAGGTATTCCCTGGCAGCCCGGCCGAGGTAGCCAGCGCACGCCGGTTCGCCCGGTGCGCCCTGGACCGGTGCCCGGTCACCGGCGAGGCCGTGCAGTGCCTGAGCGAGATCGCGGCCAACGCGGTGCAGCACACGAGGAGCTCGGGCGGCACCTTCGAGGTCATCCTCTGGCGCGGCCCGTCCTCCGTCCTTGTCGCCGTAGCCGACGCGGGCTCGGACACGATTCCCGTGCCCGCCCCGCCCGACGCGGGCAGCGAGTCGGGACGCGGCCTCGCCCTTGTCGCGCTGCTCGCTACCAGCTGGGGGCATCACGGCAGCCAGGACGGACGGGTCGTCTGGTGCGTACTCGACTGGGCCACCGCAGGCTGCCCGGACGCGGCCGGAGTGCCGTCAGCTTCCTAGACCTGCGTGCCGCGCTGCCGGGAGGGGAACGAAGGCGCGCGGCACGCAGCGGGCGGCAGCGCCGGATGACCCGCGCGACAGGGGTTCGCGGATCACATCTGCCGCCGCTGCCGCCATGAGGCCGCGCCAGGGCGCGCGTGTCCCCCCGGCACGCCCACCGCCCGGCGCGGCCAGGGGCGGCGGCCGGTACCCCCGTACCGGCCGCCCGCCCCGCACCACCGCGCAGCCACTGGTCGCGGGACTGGCACCCGATAGCCGCTGCGTGAGCGTTACTCATGCAGACGGCCTGGGTTCGCGCGAGGCGATTCAATCTAGGATCTGAAGGTATGGTCTCAGGTCGTTGACACGTGCTAGCCGCACGTCGTGTATCAAGATTCCCGAGCCTTCTATACCGAGCAGGATACGATCGAGGTCAGCGATTGCTATCCAGCTATCACCGATCGCCGCATAGCGGACACTGATCAGCTGGCGGTCTATCGGCACCTGAATTTCCCGCCAGCTAGCGGCATCCAGCTCCTCGGACCGGAGAATCACAGGATCTGCGGGATGCTCCCGGCTGCCCGATCCACTGCCGAGTCGCCGGACGGCCCGGCGGGTGAGGTCATCGATAGCTTCTTTGCCTATGAAGCCGCGAGCAGGATCCGCCCTGTATGAAGTTGTCCGAACGTATCCGCCTTCACCGGATATGTGCGTGAGACAAAGCTCATCGACACGCCGACCGGTGACACCGCCGTGTTCAGCCTGCCGCCGCACGTCCCAGTCTGGCGTAAGGCCATACAGCGGCAGGTGGCCACCCATATACCAGTTCCGCATGTCCCGGCGGTAGCGTCTTTGCTGCCGCCAGCGGCGCCAGCTTGCCAGCCGGCCGGGCCCGGCCAGGCCGTAAGAGCCGGGTCGAAGGCCGGGATAAGCTCCTGCCCCGCTGCTGACCGCTGTCCCGCGAGCCGGTGCAGGTCATGACGGACCCCTGCGGCCACAGCTGACGGCAGACGCTTAGCGGTCATCACAGACTTCCACGGTACTTGGCCGTCTCACTCTTGCAGGCTGGCTCAGCCGGTTTCCGTGTCTACAACGGGGACTTCGAAGTCTGTGTCGATGGCGTCAAGGTCCGCGGCAGCCGCGTCGGGTCCTTCTTGTTTGAGCGCCTCACTGACTACCCGGTAGGCCACCGCTGGAGGGTAGCCCTTGCGGGCGAGCATGCCGACGAGGCGCCTGGCACGGACGGGCGGCGGCTGGCCCCGGGTGGCTGGCAGCCTGCCCGCGACGAGACGCCTCGCTGTGGCGGTTTCCTGCTCCGGGTCGAGTCCGCTGATGGCATCGCGAACGTCCTCTTCCGCGACGCCGCGCCGCCTCAGCTCGGCGGACAGAGTCCTGCGGGCCAGACCGCGACCGTGATGACGGGATTCCACCCATGCCCTGGCGAACGCCGCATCGTCGATGAGCCCGACGTCGGCGTACCGCCCGAGCACTGCCTCGGCTGCCTGCTCGGGAACTCCGCGGCGGCGCAGCGCACCGGCGAGCTGCGCCCGCGTCCGAGGGGCCACGGTCAGCATCTGCATGCAGATCTCCCTGGCAGCGGCCTCCGCTCCCTGCCGCTGCCCTTCCGCATCCGAGTCACGCATGTCCCTACCTCATCGTTGGGCCGCGTCTCCGGGCACTCGCTCACTCGCCTCCCGGCCTCGGCGCGGCAGCCGGACGCGCGGAGCTGGCCACCTTGCCCCGCGTCGCCGACCCCGCTGACGCTGCCGACGCCGGGCCGGTCCCGGGCGTAGCCGCACCAGGGATACCCGCACCCGCCGCGGCGGACGGGTCGGCGTCAAGCCGCGGGCCTATGCCGAGCTTCTCCTTGATCTTCTTCTCGATCTCGTTGGCAAGATCGGGATTTTCGCGCAGGAAATTGCGGGCGTTCTCCTTGCCCTGGCCGAGCTGGTCGCCCTCGTAGGTGTACCAGGCGCCGGACTTGCGCACGATTGCCTGCTCGACGCCGATATCGACCAGGCTGCCCTCCCTGCTGATCCCGATACCGTAGAGAATATCGAACTCCGCGACTTTGAAGGGAGGGCTTACCTTATTCTTCACGACTTTAACGCGAGTCCGGTTTCCTACTGGCTCGGTACCGTCTTTGAGTGTCTCAATACGGCGCACATCCAGCCGCACGGACGCGTAAAACTTAAGAGCTTTCCCGCCAGTGGTCGTTTCTGGACTGCCGAACATCACTCCTATCTTCTCTCGTAGTTGGTTGATGAATACTGCGGTGGTCTTGGTCTGGTTCAGGGCGCCGGCTAGTTTGCGGAGGGCCTGGGACATGAGGCGCGCCTGGAGGCCGACGTGGCTGTCCCCCATCTCGCCCTCGATCTCCGCACGGGGCACGAGCGCGGCCACCGAGTCGATGACGACGATGTCGACGGCTCCGGAACGGACAAGCATGTCGGTGATCTCCAGCGCCTGCTCGCCGGTGTCCGGCTGGGACACGAGCAGCGCATCGGTGTCGACGCCGAGCTTCTTGGCATAGTCAGGATCGAGCGCGTGCTCCGCATCGATGAACGCCGCGATCCCGCCCGCCTTCTGCGCGTTGGCGACCACGTGCAGTGCGACCGTGGTGTTATGCGATAGCACGCCGTTGGCCAGGAAGCTGTGAGTATGAGGCAGCATCACATCGAACGTCGGCTGGAGCCCGGCATCCTCAACTGCGACAACTTCCTCGTACGTGTACGGCAGCTCCTGAAGAATCCGGAGGTAATGAACGATCGTGCGAGCGCCCGCGGAGAACTGGTCCTGGCGACGGTCGCACCATTCGACGATCTTTGCCAGACGCCGCCGGGAACAGGACAGGTCCATGTCCTGACGGAAAAGGTCCCCTGCGATGCGGTCGAACTCCCTGTCTCCACCGCAGTCGTCGCGTAGATCCCGGAGCAGCCCGGAAATGTGCGGGATGTTCTCGAACTGAGGATCCCGGGATGATACCCGGAAGTTCTTCTCCACCTGCGCCCGGCGGCGAGCGGAACGGAAGCCGACCACGGAGAGAAACCGCTCGACCACGGCAGGGTTAACGATCACAGACCAGTAGTCGCGCTCGTACTTGGCATTGTACTTGGACGAGACGGTTGCCGGGATCCCCAGACCGTAAAGCATGAGCTGCACCTGACGAGCAAGCTCTTCTGATGCGGTCCCCAGCCCGATGGTGGATGAGGGATCGATCCACCCGTCGCCTTCGAAGAGGGCGGACAAGAATGCCCGCTGCGCCTTGTGCCCCGCTGCGCGGACGCAGGCAGGGATCTTTTTACCCGCGGCTTTCGCGTAGTCGAGCCCGTATTCCCTGGCGAACCGTTCCCGGATATCCTTGCCCTGGACTGCGAACTCTTTTCCGTAGTAGGAGCGCACCTGTACCCCGAACAGCGCCTCCATGAGCCGGGTGTACTCACCGCTCACCTCGGGATCCCAGTTCGTGAACCGGATGGAGTAGTCGTAGCAGAGCGTCCCCTCGGCGACGAGATAGCCCAGGACAATGGCCTCATCCTCACTGAGACCGTCGCCTCCCGCTGCTTCCACGGCGCCGAACAGCGCGGACACGAGCGTGTCTCCCTGCTGGATCCGCCCCGCTTCGCGCCACACGATGAACCCGCGTTCGCTGACCACGCGCAACGGATGGTTGTGAGTCACGCTGACCGTCCGGCCAGACCGCAACCGCAGCCGGAGAACGGGCTTGCGGTTGTTATGTGTCAGTGCGGTGACGCTCTCCAGCTCACCGCGCTCGTTGACCAGGCGGATGTCGAGCTCGCTTACGTCAGTCACACGCGACGTGCAGCTTGCCTTCATACCGGCACGCTCGAAGATCTCAGCGATCGTCTCCAGCCCGCGGTCTGTCCACACATAAGTGTCAGCCGTCAGGCATTTCCCGCTGCTTTCTGGTCCGTATATTTCGACGATGCGGCCGCGGGGGAAGCCGCCGATGCCCAGGGCGACATCGAGCCCGATCGATCCGGTCGGAATCACCTCGATCGGCAGGCGGGCCTCATCACCGAGACGCATGACCGAGCCCTTGCCGAACTGCCGCTCGATCTGGGCGAGCGCGGCCTCCAGGGACTTCTCCCTGTCGCCGCTCCTGCTAGGGGACGCCTTGTCGCTCGATGCCATCTGAACTCCATATCGGGATGAAGGGCCCGCGGTGACGCCCACTTCCGCCTGCGCTGACCGAACTATCGCAAGTTGTGACCAGACCCGCCAGGCATCCCGCCGGTGGCTGTCGATACAGACGCTAGAGGTGGCCACTGACATTCTCGGTGTCCGGGGCCGAGAGGCCGCCCGGGTTAGGGCCGCCGGAGATCCGCGACCGCCTCCGAGAAAGCACTGTCCAGCCAGCAGCTGGCTTGTCCGACCCTCTCACTTTAGCGAACAGTTGTTCGATCATGAACACGACACGCCGGAAGAAGCTGAACATTCGGGAACGCGCCTCGCACCTGGTGACGCGCCGTGCACGGGCGGGCTGCCTCAGCGAAGGCTCTCCGACACGTTGAACGACGCGCAGACCGCCCGCCAGATGACCTTGGCCTCGTCACCGTCGGCGAGGGCCTGGCTCACCGTCCGGCCGCCGAGGTTCGCGAGCACGTAGTCCTTCGCCACGCTTTCCGCGTACCCCTCGCCGAACTGCCTGTTCATCCGCTCCCAGAACTCCGTGAGGCGCACCCGGCCAGGGTACCGGCGACCACGGGCCGCCCGGCCGCGGGAGGGAGGACTAGACCTTATTCCCAGCGAATTTTGTCAGTACTTACAGGGAACAGTAGTCCCATGAGCGGGTACGAGCGAGCCTGCCGGACCCAGGGAGCGCAGATGACCTCATCGCCGCGTGAGGCCGGGCTACCGGCCGAGGCCATCCCGCAGGCGCGCGACGCCCCGCCGCACGAACGCGAGGCCGTTCCGCCGCACCAACGCCAGACCGGGCCGCGGGAACGCGAAGCCGCGATCACGCCGCCACGGAAGACACGCACCAGCGGGCTCGCCGTCATCACGCTCGCGTTCGGCATCCTGGCCTTGATTCCTTTTGCCCTGATCTGCGGCGTCGTCGCGCTCGTGCGGATCAGGAAAACCCGCGCCCGCGGAAAGGGCATGGCCATAGCCGGTCTCGTCATTGCCGGGGCATGGATCGTACTTGGCGCGTCACTCGCCGCGGTCGCTATTATCGCGCACCGTGATCATCATGCGAGAATTGCGCCGCCGCGGCAGCCCGCCATATTCAGCGTGCGCATGGGCCAGTGCATTAATAATCAGCCGAACGGAAGCGCGGTGCAGGTCATCTCTTGCACCCAGTCGCACGACGCGGAAGTATTCGCCGTATTCCAGCTGACGGGAAAACAATGGCCCGGTGACGCCGCGGCACAGCAGCAGGCCGACCAGGGATGCCTCAGCAGGCTGACAGGTTACGTGAACCCGCAGATCGCGAGCACCACCCTGACCGAATCCTACGTCTACCCCGGCCAGGCGGCATGGGCAGCCGGCCAGCGAAACGTAATCTGCGAAATCCGCGACACCACCGGCAAACTGACCAGCTCCGTCCGCGCCGCAGGCTGACCAGACTATGCTGGCTGACGTCATCCGCGCCTTAAAAAATATCTATGCCGAACGGGCGCGGGGTGGCACGTACCTGAACGGCACTTCGAGGTGGCTGGGTATGGAAGGGATGCGTGGTGACTGGCCCCCGCGTAAATGACCTGCGCCAGCAGCTGACGACCGGCAACGTGCTCGTGATCGTCGGCGCTGGCGTATCGGCTGGCGCGTCCGGTGGGGCCGGCGTCGCGTCGTGGACAGGCCTGCTGCTCGATGGTTGCGACCGGGTCGAGGAGGTCGCTGCGGCCCGGCTGCCGCAGCGGTGGGGCGAGCGGATCCGCGAGCAGATCGAGTCAGCGGACCTGGACTGGATGCTCGGGGCGGCCGAAGACATCACCCAGCGGCTCGGGGGCCGGCAGAGCGGAGAGTACCGGAGATGGCTTGCCGACAGCTTCGGGAAACTGCACGCTCGCGAACGTTCGGTGATCGAGGCGCTTGCCGGGCTCGGCGTGCCCGTCGCGACCACCAACTACGACGGGACGATCGAAGAGGTGACCGGCTGGCAGCCGGTCACGTGGCGGGACGGCGCCAAGGTCCAGCAGGTGCTGCGCGGGGACCGGTCGGCGGTGGTGCATCTGCACGGCTACTGGGACGAACCTGAATCGGTAGTACTGGGAATCCGCTCCTACGACGCGGTGCTCGGGGACGCCGCGGCGCGGAGTCTGCAACGGGCGGCGATGAGCCTCCGGACTGTGGTGTTCGTCGGATTCGGCGCCGGACTGGGCGATCCGAACTTCGGGGCGCTGCTCTCCTGGGCGGCAGCCGCGTTCCCTGATACCGCGTACCGGCACTTCCGGCTTTGCAAAGACGACGAAGTCAGCGGCGTGAGTGCGCAGCACCGGCCGCAGGAGCGAGTTGCCGTGCTGAGCTACGGAGCCCAGCATTCGGACCTCGCCCCGTTCCTGCGCTCCCTGGCCGGGCCCTCACCCGGCGGCGCGGCGCCAGCATCCGGGTCCGGGGTGGCTCACGCCGGTATGAGTGGCAGCCGGCCGGGCGAGGCCGCACTGCCCGCGAGTTCCGCCGGATTGCCGCCCGCCCCGGTGTGCGTAGGCCGGGATGACCTTGTCGCGGAGGTGGCCGAAGGGCTGCTGGCAGTTCCCCGGGTCCCGGTGCCAGTGCTTGGCGGACCGGGCATCGGCAAGACCACGGTGTGCCTGGCGGCATTACACGATTCCCGGGTGGCGGCACGATTCGGGGCGCGGCGCTGGTTCGTCCGCTGCGACGGTGCCACAGACGCCGCAGCGCTGGTGAACGCGATCGCTGCCGAGCTGGGACTCGTCGCGGACAGCGGTGGCGGGCCATTGCTCACCCGGGTGAAGGACACACTGGGGACGGGTCCTGGGGTTCTGGCACTGGACAATCTGGATACCCCGTGGGATGCGGACACCCTGGCCGTGGAAGAGGTGCTGGCCGCGCTGGCAGCGGTGCACGGTGTGGTGCTCGCTGCCACGGTACGCGGCACCCGCCGCCCCATCGGGGTGCCGTGGCGGCACGCGCCCGCAGTCCCGCCGCTAGATCTCGCCGATGCGCGGATGCTCTTCATCGGGGTAGCCGGCGAGGAGTTCAGCGCCGACCCGCACCTGGACGGCCTGCTTGAGGCGGTCGACCGGGTGCCACTGGCCGTCGAACTGCTTGCCTATAACGCCCAGGGCCAGCCCGCCCTTGATGGCCTGGCCCGGCGCTGGGAACAAGAGCGCGTCGCGTTGCTGGCCCGGGCCGGCGGCCAGACCAGGCAGCTCAGCGTAGCCGTCTCGGTAGAACTGTCACTCACGAGTCCGCTGCTGTA
>WNFD01006127.1_pt1 | contig 13175 bp, 6 predicted proteins | sample 5400491 | NCBI WGS metagenome assembly WNFD01 (sample SAMN13153343, study PRJNA577476) | soil metagenome | isolation source: 120 cm saprolite under Douglas fir tree site 2 hole 2 replicate 2 | place: USA:California | collected 2015-04-18 | reverse complement strand
CGTATATGCGCTGGAAGGGCCAGGGTTGCCCGAGCGGGTTTTGGCTCGGCAAGCCGAGTCGCTGCGCGAACGGCTGCTGCACGTCCCCGGCGTCAAGAAGGTCAATATCCTCGGTGGCCGCCCGGAACGTATTTTCATCAATTTCACCTACGACCGGCTCGCCACCCTGGGCGTGAACCGCCGCGAGGTGTTCGCTGCGCTGCAGAACCAGAACGTTGTGGTGCCGGCTGGCTCGATCGATACCGGCGGGCCCCGGGTGTTCGTCCGCCTTGATGGTGCATTCGACAATCTCCAGAAAATCCGCGACACGCCGATCGTTGCCGGCGGACGCGCCTTGAAGCTGTCCGACGTCGCGTCGGTTGAGCGGGGCTATGAGGATCCGCCAAGCTTTTTCGTCCGACACAACGGTCGGCGATCGCTGATTCTCAACGTCGTCATGCAGGACGGTTGGAACGGCCTCGAGCTTGGCCGCTCACTCGATGAGGCAGAGAAGTCGCTCAGTGCCGATTTGCCGGCCGGTGTCACGCTATCGAAGATTACTGACCAGGCGGCAATTATTCACGATGCCGTCGACGAATTCGGGTTCAAGTTTTTCGTCGCACTGGGCGCGGTCATGATAGTCAGCCTGCTTAGCCTCGGTTGGCGGGTTGGGATCGTGGTCGCTGCCGCCGTGCCGCTTACGCTGGCAACGGTCCTGGTGATCATGCTTTTCACCGGTCGCGTGTTCGACCGCGTGACGCTCGGCGCGCTCATTATTGCGCTTGGCCTGCTCGTCGATGACGCGATTATCGCGATCGAGATCATGGTCGTAAAATTGGAAGAAGGCTTCGATCGGATCGCAGCAGCGTCCTACGCTTGGAGTCACACGGCCACCCCGATGTTGGCGGGCACACTGGTGACGATCATCGGCTTCATGCCGATCGGCTTCGCCCGGTCAACGGCGGGCGAGTATGCGGGCAACATCTTCTGGGTGACAGGCTACGCGCTGATCACGTCGTGGGTGGTTGCCGTCGTGTTCACCCCCTATCTCGGCGTGACGCTGCTGCCGGAGATCAAGAAGCTCGATCACGCTTACGCGCATATCTATTCGACGCGACGCTACAATCAAATCCGCCGCCTTGTCGCCTGGTCGGTCCAGCACAAATTCGTGGTGGCGGGAGCCGTTGTCGGCGCCTTTCTCTTGGCGGGCGTTGGCATGACCGCGGTCAAACAGCAGTTTTTTCCCGACTCCGATCGGCCCGAGCTTTTGGCCGAAGTACAAATGCCAAAGGGGACCAGCATCGAAGCGACCGATGCCGTAGCCAGGAAGGTCGAGACATGGCTGGTGCAGCAGCCAGAGGCGAAGATCGTCACTGCCTATATCGGTGGCGGCGCACCGCGTTTCTTTATCGCCTATAATCCAGAGCTGCCCGACCCGTCCTTCGCCAAGATCATTGTGCTAACGGCCAACGCCGAGGCGCGCGATCGATTGAAGGTTCGCCTGCGTGAGCGCATTGCGGCGGGACTAGCGCCGGAAGCGAAATTGCGCGCGGCACAACTGGTGTTCGGTCCTTATCAGCATTTTCCCGTCGGGTTCCGGATCATGGGACCGGATCCTGGTGTGCTACGCGGAATCGCGGCCAAGGTCGCGGCGGTCATGCGGGATAATCCCAACACGCGGGACGTTAGTCAGGACTGGGGCGAGCGCGTGCCGTCGATGCACTTTGTGCTCGACCAGCAGCGGCTGCAGCTTATCGGGCTATCCCCGGCCGAGGCCGCCGAGCAGCTGCAATTCCTGTTGACCGGAACGAGCATCACTGAAGTCCGCGAGGACATTCGCACGGTTGATCTGGTCGCGCGCAGCGCGGGGCCCAGCCGGCTCGACCCCGCTAAGCTGGGCGATCTCACGCTATCCAACAAGCATGGCAAGATCATCCCGGTCCGCCAGATCGGCCAAATCGAGACGCGCTCTGAGGATCCGATCCTCCGGCGCCGCGACCGCATTCCGACAATCACGGTGGAGAGCGATATCGACGAGGCCTTCCAGCCACCCGAAGTTTCAAGTCAGATCGAGCGGGCGCTGGAGTCGCTCAAGGCAGTTTTGCCCGACGGTTATCGCATCGAGACCGGCGGCAACGTCGAAGATTCGCTCAAGGCCAACGCCGCATTGGCGCCCGTCTTCCCAATCATGGTGGTGCTCACGCTGATGGTGCTGGTCTTCCAAGTGCGGTCGATCTCAGCCATGACCATGGTGTTCCTCACCGCGCCGCTGGGCCTGATCGGTGCCGTGCCCATCCTGCTGATCTTCCATCAGCCCTTCGGATTCAACGCGATCCTCGGGTTGCTCGGGCTCTCGGGCATCCTGATGCGCAACACGCTGATCCTGATTGGCCAAATTCACACCAATCAGGCCGGGGGGCTCGACAACTATCACGCCGTCGTCGAAGCGACGGTCCAGCGTGCCCGACCAGTGCTGTTGACCGCACTCGCAGCCGTACTCGCGTTCATACCGCTGACGCAATCGGTGTTTTGGGGCTCCTTGGCCTATACGCTGATTGGCGGCACCGCCGGCGGCACTGTGCTGATCCTCGCGTTCTTGCCGGCGCTTTATGCAATCTGGTTCAAGGTCAAGAAGACGAAAACGGAAAGCGAAGTCGAGGCGGCGGCGATCCATCCGCCAACGATCGTCTAGTGCCAGCGCGAACCTTGCGGCGATTCAAAGGTCTGCCCCTCGGCGCACCGTCGGCCGCGGCGCGCCGCCGGCAAGAGCCGCCACCGCGGATTCGAATCCCGCCCTGTCCGCCAGCCTTCGCCCTGACGGGCTTCGGGTGGCAGGCCACTTCGCTTGACAGGGCGAAGGGTGCCTTCCGAAGCTCCGAAGGAGCGCAGGGCGGCTCTTGCCGCTTGTGGTACGTTTACTTCCTAGAGTTGAGCAACGGAGATATTTACGACGAATGATCTGCGGCGCCGATTTGCTTCCCATCAGAAAGGCAGTGTTGTTTAAACGCGGACCTACCTCCCGGCTCGTCGGTGCAGGCGAGCAATGGTGAATCGGCGGCGGCGGCCCACGGTGATGCAGACGGTTATGGTGGAAGATGGGCTAGTATGGGGTGCTGTTGGCCTTGCCGTGAAGGCCGCCACCTGTTTCCGCCGGTATCCTGGAGTCCAGCATCATGACTGCATACGAAGATCGTCTTACGTCAGAGCAACTCGGGATGATGAAGGATGAGATCGAGAGTTTTCTCGACAGTTTCGCGACACACCAAGGGGAGCCGCTTCAAAGATCATTTATCTTCTTTCCCGGCGGCATGGGGTCCGAGCTCGTGCGCTCCAACAAGGTCTTCAATCCCGGGTTGCCGGGGGGCAGTTATGGCTATGAAACGCTCTGGGTCGATCTCATGAGGGTCATCCTGGAGGAAGCCGCGCTCCTGTTGCAGATGAACGGAAACCAGGACTCCTCCAATCGGTTCATTCTTGCGAACGGGGCTTTGAAGAACTGCGCGTTGGCCCCCTACGACAATGTTGCCACGTGGTGCACGGCCAACCACCTCGATCTCCTGATGGTGGGATGGGATTTCCGCCGCAACGCCGACTGGAACGTGAACTTCTTCCTGCAGGTCCTCGTCCCGGAAGTGAGACGACGCGCAAGCCAACGGGGGCTGGGCGATCCTTTCAAGGGCGCCACGATGGTAGGACACAGCTTCGGTGGCATGGTCGTGAAATGGATTCTCAACAAGTATGACGATCCGTTTTGCCAGAACCTGCGACTCGCCATCACCGTGGCCACTCCGTTTTACGGCAGCACCGGGCAGACCCAGCGGCTGTTCACGTCGGAACCGATGTTGGGACCGTTCTACGATGCCGATGACGTCACGAAGACCATTGCCACCATGCCGGGCGGCTACTCTCTGTTCTTTCTCGATAGCCAGACCTACGACGACTACAAAGGAAAGCTGTCCGCCGATCCGGATTTTCCGCTCGATCGCTACCCGAGTTTCGACAAGGACGATCACAGCATCCGCGTCGATCCTTACAAGTTCCAGGCGAGCAATCCGCAGAACCCGCACCTCTGCCGATATCCGATCAAGGGCCCGAATCCGGCCAATAACTGGACATGGTTCGAAGGTTATCTAAATGGCGGCTTGAAGGACTATGCCCGGGCCGCCGTGCCGCTCGATGCGTCGGTGCGAAGCAAGCTGCACAACATCAGAGGCGTTCAGACCAGCGGCGGGGTCGACGCGGCGGCCACCAAGATCATGCAACGGTGGGGCTGGTACGACGTCACCCAAAACCGGATGCCGCAGGCGGCAGACGTCATAAAGACGTTCGGCGGTCCCGGAGACGGAGTCATTCCGGCGTGGTCGGCACGCCTCGTCACGCAAGACCAAGCGAACATTCATACGATACGGGGAGATATGAACGCGTCCGTGGACCTGGAACATATGACAATGATGGACTACCCGGCGGTCCGCTCCACTCTGTTGAGCTTGATCAAGCCCGGAGCAGCGCAGGCCTTCGTGCAAACTCCGACCCTCACGCCCGCACCGAAGGAAGAACTCGAAAACGTCAGGCTACACATCGAGCAGCTCGCGGCAACGAGAGCAATGCTGCCGGCAAAAGTCGCGGTCAAGCAATACATTGACGCGCTGAGCCCGGAGCAGCAGCGGGCGTTGGCGCTGCGGTGGTTCATCGAGCTGCCCAAAGGCGCTCCTCCATCGGAACGCCTGCGCTGACGACCGTTCGCAACCCCGAACCCTGTCAGCCTTGCTCGAGATAAAGACTTGGCGCCCGCGTACGCACCGCCGATTCGGCACGACGGTCGACATCCCGTACGTACGCCAATTCGTCGATCCGGGAGTCGACATCGAGCCTCTGACGCGACGGGCCAAGCAGGCTTTTGAGATCAAGCAGGCAGCGCAGCTCGAACACCGGCAAGCCCAATGTTCGAGCGCATTCAGCCGCACGTTCAAGGCCCGCCTCTGCCTCCTTCGGTTCCTGCGGGCGAAGATCGCGGGCGAGCAAGGCCTCGATCCTGCGCACCTCCGGCTCGACCCATCTCGAATCGCTGGAGACCGCCAGCGCCGCGCGCATGCAGGCGGCCTGGGCGCCCTGCAGTTGGCCATGGCGCCGGCGCGCATCGGCAAGGATCGCGAGATAGCGGGCCAGACCCAGAGAGTTCTTGGCCGCTTCGGCTGCCGCGATCGCTTCTTCCATGACAGCGATGCCTTGTTCGAGGTCTCCCTGCTGGCACAAGGCCCATCCGAGAAAAGCCTTCCCGACCGTCAGAAAAGGCCGCAGGCCGTGTTGCTCCGAAACTGCCGTCAAGCGCCGCGCTGCGCCCATAAGCGCCTCTGGCGCCCCGCACATGCCGACGATCAGCCCGACATAGCTGAGCGAAAGCGCCGTCGAATGCGCATGCCGCAACTCCTCCGCCGATCGCAAGGTGTCGAGTACGATCTGCAATGCCTGATCGACCTCACCGAGGGAGAACTGCGTCAGGCTTAGCAAGCACCGACTGTGGACCTGAGTGTTTTGGCCAAACATGTGGGTCGCAGCGTCGTCTCGCTCGAGCGAATAGAGTTCGAGCGAGCGCTCGAAATGACCCTTCGCTTTCGTCATTTCGCTCTGGTGAACATAGGCCATCCCCGCCAGCCGATGGCCGACAACGCGTGCCGAGCCGTGCGAAAGGCGGTCCGCCAGCGAAAGAAAGCGCTCGGACAGCGATATCGCTTCCGACGTGCGCCCACGCGCAATCAAGAAGGTGAACTGCCCGAACAAGAAGGGAAAGACCAGGGGTGTCGGCTCACCTGCCAGGCTGAGCTCCATGCCGCGCTCGCAACATTGGGAAACCTCGTCAGACGTTGGTCCCTTGGTGCCGGTAAGCGGTCCAATGAGAGCTGCCTGCAGGCTGAGCTCGAGCTGGCGTCGCAACTCCGGTTGTTGAATACCTTCAAGCAGCGAGAGGCCGCTCCTGACGTGCGCGATTGCCTCGACCAGGGCCGATCGCCGGCTCGCACCGTCCGCGGCATCGAGCCAGGCATTGATCGCCTCATGGCTGCGCCCCGCTTGCGTCAGATGATGAGCCATCACCTCGGGGATTATGGGTTCGGAATTGGAATGCTGCTTCAGCAGCTCGGCTATGCGAGCATGCGTCGTGCGGCGGTCCGCCTGCATCATCGATTCGTAAGCGACGCGCTGCAACAGAGCATGACGAAATTCATACGTGGGCTTGGCGTCATCGTGCCGTCGCCGCAGGATCTCCGCCTCGACCAGCGCCTCCAACGGCTCGATGACCGGCGCGTCGGCATCCGCCAACAACGTGCCGAGAAAGTCCGCCGCAAACGAGCGTCCAATACAAGCCGCGGCCTGAACGACGCGCCGCCCGCCTTCGAGGCGGTCAAGCCTTTCGGACAGCATCTCGCCCAAGGTGAGCGGCAGATCGGCCGGCGTCTGGTGTCGGCCTCCGGCGCGCGCGCTAATGAGCGAGAGAACCAGCTGCTCGATGAACAGCGGGATGCCGTCGCACGCCGCGGCCGCCCGGGTCAGCAGCTCTTCCGACACCACCTGCGCCCCAGGCACGGACCTTGCGAGCTGAAGGCATTCCTCGCGCTCGAGCTGTTCGAGGCGGATGACGTGGTCCGGCACCGGAAGCAAAGGGCCTTTGGGAAAGGACCGCGTGGTCAAGAGCACCAAAACGGGGGCGTGCGCCAACTGCTCGACAATCCTGGGCAGAAGCTCGGCCGAAGACGGATCGAGCCAGTGCGCATCGTCGATCCACAGCAATACGGGTCGCTTGCGCACGATCTGCGCGAAAAGCCGGGCTATAAAGGTGAATTGCTCTTGCTTGACGGCCAGCGGCGTGGGTGGGGCGGCGCTGCCTGCACGTGTCAGCGCAAAACCGAGAACACTTGCGAGCACTCCGGCGTTCTCCGGCGTGTTGGCGTCGAAACCGCTCAAGTATGCCGATATTTTTGCACTCCGGGCGACTTCATCGTCCTCGGCGACCAACCCAAGACGCGACCCGAAGAAGCTCGCGACCGCGTAGAGCGGGGTAGTTGCAAAAAGCTCCAGGCAGTTCATGCGCAGGATGGTGGCACCCGAGAACGCCGGCCTTCGGCAAAAGTCCTGGATCAACCGCGTCTTGCCAACGCCGGCCTCGCCCACAACCTGTACCATCGTGCATCTCGACTCTTGCGTGGCCTTGCGCCAATGCAAGAGAAGCTGCTCCGATTCTTGCTGTCGTCCAACCATCCGCATCGCGCCGCGACGCATTCGTCCGCCCGTCCGGGCGGTGGCGTGTCTCGCCCCGACGATCTTGTGGACCGGTATGGTGCGGGACAATCCTCTGATCCGTTTGTCGCCAAGCGGCTCGGAGTCGAAAAGCCCGTCGATAAGCTCAAGCGTCTCCTTGGTTACCACAACGGAGTTGACAGGCGCCTCCTCTTTCAGCCGGGCTGCGAGGTTCACGGCCTCGCCGACAACGCCGAATTCCGTTCGCCCCATGCTGAGCAATTCCGGCCCAATGACGAGGAGCCCGGTGTGCACGCCGATCCGGACCGCGAGAGGCGTGTCCGACTCATTGCCGCGGTTCACCTTCAGGGTGGGAACGCGTTTGAGGAGGTCCAACGCCGCTCTCACCGCGCGCTCGGCATCGTTCTCATGAGCGGTGGGATATCCGAAATAGACCAGGATACCGTCACCGCTGTACGACGCGACGAAGCCGCCGTAATCCTCCATCGCCGTCAATGCTGCGCGCTGGTACCTCAACTGCAAATCCCGCAGGTCTTCGGGATCCATCCATTCCGACAGCTGTGTGTAGCCGACCAGATCGCTGAACACGATCGTCAGATATCGCCGCTCCCGAGCGACGGCCGGCGGGCTTGGGCTGTCAGCTTCGATTCTCACATCAACCCCGATGCGCACTACGTCCTGCATGTCCCCATTTGAGACGTGAGCACGGGTAGTTGCTTCCTTCAATCTCATCACCTCAAGACAGCCAATGCAACCCCTGCACCTTCACCGCCATCGACCGACCTGTGACATCGACAGCATGGCGGATGCGTCGCGTAGTTGACTGTCGTCGGCGCAAGACAACCAGGCGTTTGCGGACTGTATCAATGCGTGACGACTCGAGCAGATGCTCTTGCACGCGAGCCGTCAGCGCACGGCTATAGTGCCGTCAGCCGAAACAACGGCTGGAAGTCCGGCAGCAATGTCACCCGGCCGACGGCTGAAGGGGCAGGGCCGGGCAGACTGATCCTGCAGCGCCCAAGAAGACACCGGAGAATCACAAGGATTTCCATCGTCGCAAAGGCGCTGCCTATGCAGACCCGAGGTCCGCTGCCGAAGGGCATCCATGCCTTCGGCATTACAATCCGCCCGCCCTGGATGAAACGGTTCGGGTCAAAGCGATGCGGGCGCTGCCAAAGCGCCATGTGCCGATGCACCAGCCATGGGGCGATGATCACCGCTGCACCCCGCGGGATGCGGAAATCTCCGATCTGATCGTCGAGCCGCGCTTCGCGGGCGATGATGTAGGCCGGCGGGTAAAGCCGAAGGCTCTCGTACAAGAACGCCGTCGCCACGCGGCTCGACCGCAGCGCCTGCATGTCAGGCGGCGCCGTCATTGGGCCCTGGCACAGCTCCTGTCGCACCGCCTCTTGATGGGCGGGAAAGAGCGCCAGCATCAGCGTCGTCCAGAACAGCGCGAGGGATGTTGTGGCAAAACCCGCCGCCAGCATCGTGCCGATCTGGTCGCAGATCGCATCCGCTGTCAGGGGGGCGCCGCTGCCACCATCGCGTGTGGCGCGCAACACATCGAGCATGTCGCGTGCCTGGTCGGGATCGTCGATCGGCGGCCGGCGGTCGAGAAGGCCCTGGACCCAGGCACGCCATCGCGCACCGACGGCCTGCCGCTCGGCCGGTTGGGCGATGTTTCTCCACATGAGCAAGGCGACATAGTCCTGCCATCTCAACAGCGCTCCGGCGCTCTCGGCCATGCTGGCGAAGTCGGCGAGCTGCGTCGTCCTGGTCTCGTCCTCGATGGAAAGCATCGAGCGGGCGATGATGTCCAATGTCAGCCTGCGAAAGTCGACGAGCAGGTTGCGCTCGCAATCGCCCGCCTTGGACCATGCAGCAACGTGGCTGGCCGCCGTGTCGTGAAACGACGGGATCAACCGCTCGATATGCCGAGGCTGGAAAACCGGCATCAACTGCCGGTGCAGCTGATGCCATTCCTCGCCTTCGAGCAGCACGATCCCGCGGCCGGTCAGCGGCTCCAGCAACCGTTCCGCGAGCACGTTCGGCTGATAGCGGGCCATGTGCGTGTTGAGGACGTGGTTGATGTCGTCAGGGTCACTCAGAAAGATGAACTGGCGGCCAAACTGACGAAACGACACGCGCAGGTCGGTATAGGCGCTGGTGCTGAAGGCGGCGAGCACGTCCGACCGGAAGGCCTGCAGCAGGCGGAGCGGCCCGACCGACGCAGCAGGCCGGACCGGCGGCAAAGGATCGGCATCCTCGGCCATCAAAGGCGGGGCCGTCGTCTCCGGTGTTGCCACCCCGGTTGCCGTCATCGCCGCTCCCCTACGCGAACTGCGCCAAGTCAGCTCGAAGATGAAGAAGCTCCCATCGGAGCGAGCGACCGCGCCTTGCGCTTCGGGGCAGGAATATAGCGCTCCAACCATCCCGACGGTTGCCCGTGCTTGTCGGTCAGCGCGATTGGCTCGAAATAGCGCTTCAGATCCTCCGCCGAAATGTCTGCAGGCCGCTCGAAATACTGCGGGTCCAGCGCGTTGTCGCCCGCGCGATAGGTCCGTCCCATCGCAGGCGAGGTCTTGGACCACACAAAGCAGTGCAGGTTCGCAGCCGCGATGACGTACCATCGGATCGGGTCCCAACTTCCCGATCGTGCGATGCGGCGCAGCGTCTTGAAGAGAATGCCCCAGCGGCCGGCTATGACCCACGGCCGGCGGAACAGGTTCTCTATGAACTGGACGATCCGGACCGGGTCATCGGCGAGGTTGGCGTGGCAGAGCGATTCGCCATCGAGGTCGCGCAGCCGCAGGTTGGCCGCAAGATTGCCGGCTTCAAGTTCTTCCCAGAAGCTCTCGGTGCCTGCCAACGGCGCGACGACGCTCAGATAGACCGGCATCGGCAGGCGCGGCTCGCGCGCGATGAAGCGGACTTGTTCGGCCATCGCCTGGGCCGACTGCTGCCTGGGGTCGAACAGGTAACCATAGCCGATGCCGATGCCGAGCCGTTCGGCGTAGGCGATGTCGTCGAGCACGTTGCGCTTGCGGCTGAGGTTCTGCTTTTTATTGTAGGCGCGCAGCATGTTTTCATCGAACGATTCGATGCCGGCAAAGAGCGTCATGCACTTGGAGGCGGCAAGATGGTCGATCAACTTGCGATCGCCCAGGATGTTCTGGGTTACCAGGGCGGCCCAGCCGCGAATGCGCCGGTCTGCTCGCATCATCTCGCAGACCTTCAGCATGTACGACCGGTCATCGGAAAAATTGTTGTCCAGGAAGATGATGAGGGGAAACCATCGGCGGAAGCTGAACCGGGGACTCGTGGCCAACGAATTGTCGATAGCGCGTTTGACGGCCGCGAGGTCGTATGTGGAATGGTCGCCGACCTCCGACGGGATCACACAGAACTTGCATTTGAAGCTGCAGCCGCGGGATGACTCGACGAGATGGACACTCGGGCTTATGCCATTCCTCGTCAGGACCGAGTAGTCGACGTCATAGCTCGAGATCATCTTTATCGGCGAGCGATATATCGGCTTCAGGGTACCGCTCTCGAAATCCTCCATGACGTCGCGCGCGCTATCGACACCTCCGGCACACACGACATCGAAGAATTGCGTGGCGAATTCGGGAAACAGCGTGCAGACGCTGCCCCCGGCGACGACGATGCTGCCGCCGCGCCGAAAGAAAAAGGCGAGCTGCCGCATTCGGTCGAAGTCAGGCTGCAGGCCGCTCAAGAAGACAATGTCATACGTCTCCGGGCGCGTCGTGTCGTAAGGCCCGTGCCAATCCTCGTGGTAAAGCGTGACGTCATAGCGACCGGCGTCGATCAACGAGGCGACGTGCAGGCCGGCAATGGACTGCATAACGTAACTTGAACGGCGCTTGATGCGCCCCGGACGGAGATGGGCGCACACGATTAGGACGCGGCGCCTGCCAGAAGGCCCGCGCAAGGCGGGCGTCCTCGGCCTGGCCAAGGCAGTCTCGACTATCATGAATTACAGAACACCGCGAGAACCTCTTGCAATGCGCGAATATAGTCTTTGAATACAAAATGAAAGAAGTCGAATCTGGAGGGCGCCATGCTTTTCGGTGGATGTTGGCAGGCGAAACGGTTCTCCTGCAGCCGCCCAGCGCCGCTCCCAGCCGCCCAGCGCCGCTCCGCGACGGGTAGCCAGAGCCCGAGCTGCCTATCAAAGGCACCACCAGGCATCATTCGTGCCCGCACGGCTTCACAACCCGTGCTGCCGTCTACTGACGCACGCCGATGAGACTGCGCTTGGCCTCACAAACGCGGTCGCCGATCAACGCGCGCTTAGCCGTGCAGGCAAATCTTGCGAACGCTCGCACTCACTGCCGGCCCGGATCGTGGATGCAGGTCAATCCGGGGGTAGATATCAGGCGCCATGTCGATCATGGAGTTGTTCAGCGGAAAGACCATCCAGATGTGTTTGCCGTCATATGCGCCTTTATTGAAATTATTCTCCCTCGCTACGCTGACCCTGCCATCCTGGGTGCCGCCCCTGAGGCTTTGATGGGTACGGATGACTGCTGCCAGGGCGTCATCGAAGGCACCCGTGGGAGTGATCGACTGGCAGACGGCCTTCAGGGCAACGAACGTACCGGACGTTGCTTTAGGATTATTGGGTTAGCAACCCCTGGACCATATGCCCCTCCCAAAGTTGCGAAGAGATGTTTGCAAATCGTGAACGGTAGGCGACAAAGTGAATATCCGGTTCGCTGGGCTCTTGTGTCGGCGCGGCCCCGCGCCTAGTCCCTCACCTGGACGGCGTCGGCGATGAACTGCGCCTCACTGTTCGGTATCGTAGAGGCGGACTCTCGGCAGAATGTAGCACCAAGAATCCAATTGATCTGCCCGTTAACCGCCGGCCCATTGCGCACGAAACCTATGCACTGCCGGTTGGGCTTCTGGAACGTGACGTACTGGGGTCCGCTCAATGCCCAACCAGATGCACCTGACGTGACGTTCTTGAGGGCATCCGCTGTCCGTAGCCATTCAACCATGCCCGATGCTCCGGCGGGGCTCATGCCTCCCACGCCGTGCGCCTCGACGAGCCTGTACAAGCCGATGGCAAATTCACTTTTCGAATCGGTGTAGACGAGCCGCCACGCCCGGATATTGCCGACCCGGAAGGTCCGCGTGTTCGAGACCCAGCATTGATTGAAGGGCACGCCGTAAACCGGTGCGGAGTCCTGGGCGAAGGCTGTTCTGGACGGGCACGCCACGCCCAGCAGCGAAAGGGCTCCCGCCAGGCATCCGAGCCAACCAGCCAGCCACCTCAAGTCTGCAAGCCCCCGTGCGATCCTCGCATCAAACTACAATTCCACAGATTGTTGACGCCAGCAATCAGCGCACTTGAGTGAGGCCATAAGGGCAAGAGGTGGCACTTGGAAAATCAATGCGCCGGCCGGACGTGTCCTGGCATGAAACGCCGTAGCCGGTTGGCCGGGGAGCAGCCGGAGCGGGAGCAGCAGCCGGCGCGGGCGCTGGGGCCGCTGCGGCGCGCGCCCTGGCTGCAGCCTCGGCTTTCTTTTGGTCGTCGTCATACTTTGCCAGCGCCGGCGCGGCTTCGCTAAGCAACGCTTGTTGCTGCGCGCCCGTCAGGAAGCCGGTTGCCGGCTGCTTGCGCGCCTGCTGCCAGCCCAGGATCATCTCCCGTGAGTGCGGCCCGAAAACGCCGTCGGCACCGTGCGTGTCGAAGCCGAGCGACGTCAAAGCCACCTGGATTCGCGTACGGTCCTGCGGCGAGAGTTTCAGGGCAGTCTCGGCAGCCTCCGCCGCCTTTTGCGCCGCGGCGTCGGCGTCGGCCTTTTGCTTGGCCTCGGCGTCAGCCTTCTGCTTGGCCTCGGCGTCAGCCTTCTGCCTGGCCTCGGCGTCCGCCTTTTGCTTGGCCTCGGTCGCAGCCTTCTGTTTGGCCTCGG
>WNFD01016448.1_pt1 | contig 13176 bp, 15 predicted proteins | sample 5400491 | NCBI WGS metagenome assembly WNFD01 (sample SAMN13153343, study PRJNA577476) | soil metagenome | isolation source: 120 cm saprolite under Douglas fir tree site 2 hole 2 replicate 2 | place: USA:California | collected 2015-04-18 | reverse complement strand
TCACCCAGGCCAGCACCGCCGGGCGGGCTTTTCCCTGGCCGAGGACGAAAAAGCTCAGTAGCACGACGGCCGCCCACGCTGGTGCCCATAAGTACGTGAGGATCAGAAAATCCTCGTAGAACAAATGAAAATCCCAGATGACGACGGCCACCGTCGCGATGGCGGCACCCAGGATGCCGGCCGCGAGCGCGGTCTGCCAGCGCTTCAGGCGAATTCCGAGGGTCTGCGTCACGAGCCCGGCGGTATAGACGTCCAGATAGTTCGCCCAGATTTCGCCCAGGATGACGAAGGCGAAGAACGGGACCGCGACCGCGCCCGGCGCGTGCTTGGTGATCACCGCCAGGACACCCGAATCGCTCGCCAGCGTCGGGTCGATCGTCGGCAAGAGCAACCCAAACAGTCCCAACAGCAGCATCGGAAGCGTGACGCCGACGATGGGCCACCAGGTGACCGCCCGCACCGAGCTGCGGGCCGGCAGGTAGCGCGAGTAGTCGCTGGCGAACGGATACCAGGAGGCGACGAGCGCGAAGCAGCTCATCACGCCGAGGACGAACGCCCCAGGGTAATCCGCTCCGGTGGCCGTCGCGCCGGCGGTCCAATGCATCTGGCCGGCTAGAAGGCCAAACAACAGGAGCGAGAACACCGCGAACGCCACCGCGCCGAAGGTCTCGAAGACTTTGATGGTTCGATGGCCATAGACGGCAACGGCGACGCTCACGGCAGCGATCACGAGCACCCAGGGAAACAAGAACTTGCCGGCCAGATCGGGACGCACGCCCGCGACCTGAAGCAGCTGGACACCAGCGAGCGCGGCGATGACGGTGTCGACGGCAAACCATCCGACGCCCAAAAAGAGCGTCAGCACCGCACCGGGATACGCGCCGCGATTGCCGAAGATGCGCCGCGTGAAGACGATTTGCGGCTGGCCGCTTTTTGGTCCGGTGTTGCTGAGGAGACCAAGGATCACCGCGCCGGCGACCGTGCCGATGAGGACCGCGAGCAGCCCGTCCCAAACCCCGAGCCCGTAATACGTCGTCAATAGGCTCGCGGTCAACAGGCTGGCGTAGTTGACGAAGGCGCCGGCCCAGAGAAAGCCCAGTTCTCTCGGACGCCCGTGCCGCTCGGCATCCGGAATGGCGTCGATGCCGTGCGTCTCAACCTTGAGAAACGCGTCTGACGGAATCTCGACCTGTGCCGTCATGTGTATCCCTCCGCTGGCATTACCCAGATCAGGTTCGAAGGGTTGGTGGAGCGTTCCACCTCTCAGCGTTCCAAACGCACCCCGCTTTTCGAGTATACCCGCCTGCGTCGGGGGCCTTAGCATGATCGGTGACGCGTGGATCGGGAACTCGAGCGCTTGACCGACCCCCTGAAGAAGAATGCCGCAGCCCCGCCCGGCACCATAGCGGCTGCCGAGGCGCGGCTGAACTACCGCTTCCCACCCGACTACGTCGAATTCCTCGAGTCTTCGAATGGGGCCGAGGGCTGGCTCGAGGTGTCACGACCGGCCGGCGAGCCCGACTATTACCTGATGCTCTGGCCGGTCGAGGGGGTGGTAGACCTCAACGAGATTCCTGAGGTCAAGGCGGCATCCGGCGACCTCGTCCTCTTTGGGAGCGATGGAGGCAGCGAGAACTACGGCTTCCGGCGCTCGGAAACTGGGTCAGGCATCGTCCAGTGCCCTAACGTCCGCAACGGCGCGAGCGACGATATTCCGCGCGGCTCAAGCTTGCTTGATTTCCTGCGCGATCTCCATGCGCGACCAGGCGTGCCCTTGTAATCGTCCGAACCCGAGCGCGACCCCGTTTACCAGTAGCGCTCTTCTTTCCAGGGGTCCGCGGCGTTGTTATAGCCGTTGCGTTCCCAGAAACCCAGCCGGTCATGCTCGACCCATTCGAGCCCTTCCAGCCACTTCGCGCTCTTCCAGGCATATCGCTTCGGGACGACCAGCCGCAACGGCCCGCCATGATCCGGCGTCAGCTCGGCGCCGTCGTGGCGGTAGGCAATCAGGACATCGTCGTCGGCCAGGATCTCGACAGGCAGGCTCGTCGTGTAGTCGGCGTCGCAATGAGCGATCACGTGCGTCGCGGTGCTGCGCGGTTTGACGAGCGCCACGAGGTTCTTGAAGGCGACGCCCTCCCAGTTGTTATCCAGCCGGCTCCAGGTCGTCACGCAATGCATGTCCGCGGTGATCGCCGTCGTCGGCAGCTTGCGGACTTCGTCCCACGTCAGGGTCGCCGGTGCCTCGACCTCGCCATAAAGGCGCAGCCGCCAGCGGGCCATGTCGTAGCGCGGTGGACTGCCGTACGACAGCACGGGCCACTTCAGCGTTAGGACCTGCCCCGGCGGAAGCCGATGCGGGTCTTTGACGACGCGTGGGTCCTGCTCGCGATCGCGGCGGAAGATCATTCGAAGCTCACCGGCACGAAGCCATGAGTGTTCTCGGGTTCGGGACCAGTCACTTGCCTAATCTATATCGGCGCCTATGCCCCTGCTGGATTCCGTTCCCGTTACCAGCTGCCACGAGTGCGTGGCGATGCTGACGCTGCCGCTTGCGCTGTTTCTGCTGCTGGCGGAGACCGCCGTCGGCGGCTTTGCCACGGTGGCCTACCTTCGGCTGACAGGCGGCTTGACCCACGGCTTTTTGAAGTTCATGGCCGTCACCTACGCCATCCTCGGCATCCTGGCGTTCCTGGTCGTCCTCGCCGGCCCGCCCGGCAGTTATCATCGACTGCTCTCCATCAACCAGCCCGCCGCCGAGGCACTGCTCCTCCTGCAAGGTGTGCTCGTCCTCGCCCTGGTCGCCCATGTGGTGCTCATCTGGCGCCGCGATCGATCGAACCTGAGTTGGGCTTTGACCCTCTCGGCATCCCTACTCCTGCTGGCCGGCATCGCCGCGGCGCTCTGGCCGCTGGCGGGATCGCTCCTCAACGGTGCCGCGATCGCCCTCGTCGTGGCCCTCTCCGCGGCCGTGCTCGGTGCGGCAACCACCGGGATGCTGCTCGGGCACTGGTACCTGGTGACGCCGGCGCTGACCAACCGGCCCTTGCTGCGGGCCATCGTCGTGCTCCTCGTCAGCCTTGTCCTGCAGGCGATCCTGTTTCCCCTGACACTCCGCGGCCTCGCCCACGGCTCCGGGTCTCTAGCGCATCCGTTGACGCTGAGCCCGGTGCTCTCCGTGCTCTGGGCCCTGGGCGCCGTTGTTCTGCCGCTGGTGGCCGCCGGCCTGGCCCTGCCGACCTGCCGGCTACGGTCCTTCATGTCCACCACGGGCCTGCTGTACCTGGCGATGATCGCCATCCTGCCCGGTCAGCTGCTTGGCCAGCTGTTGTTTTTCGTCGCCGCCTCCGCCTGATAGCGCGACTACCGCTTACGGGATAGCCCGGGCGGCGCGTTTCTGGGGCGCCCGACGGCTTGGTTGACCCCCTGCCGAAGCCTAGAATCTCTTAAGCCGTACCACAAGGGGGAATCTGATTTGCCACGCTCCGTTACAAGAGCAGTCGTCATCGTGGGCGGGCCCCTCGTGGCGCTCGCCACCATCAGCATTCTTGGCGCCCAGCCGACCCATCCCCTGGGCATCCGCCCGCTCGTCGTCACGCACGCGGCCTCGATGGGCTCGCTGCAGAAGGGCGTGAACGGCCTCGGGCAGATGGCCCTCCGGGTTAGTCCCGCGGCCCCGGCTGCCCCTGCCGCGGCCCCGGTCGCACCCCAGCCGGCCCCTGCTCATCCGGCTCCGCCGGCGGCCCCACCGGTTTCGGGCGTGGGCGGCGCGGCGGGCGTCCAGTTCAGCCTCGTCAACCAGGACCGGGCCGCCAATGGTGTGGCTCCCCTCGCCTACAGCGCCTCACTGGCGCGCGTCGCCCAGTACCGGGCCCAGGACATGCTCAATCGCAACTACTTCTCGCACTACGATCCGTCGACCGGCCAGCTCGCGTTTGTCCAGCTCCTGCATCTGTGGGGGATCCCGTACAGCACCGCCGGGGAGAACATCGCCTGGTCCACCGACCCGTCGATGGGGGCGATCAACACCATGTTCATGAACTCGCCGGACCACCGGGCGAACATCCTCAAGGCCGGCTACCACCGGATCGGCATCGGCGTCGCCAGCACCGGCGCGAAAATCATGGTCGTCGAGGTGTTTTCGAACTAACCGGGCCCGTAACTGCCTCCGACGGCCGGGACCGTTACCCCGGGGAATTTCTGGCGCCGAATCTGAGTTACTCTTGATGCAGTTCGTCCAACAAAGGGAGAGTCATGAGTAAAGCAGTTCAAGTAACGACCGCCACATTTGAGGACCAGGTCATTCTCTCGGAGCAGCCTGTCATCGTGGACTTTTACGCCGATTGGTGCGGCCCGTGCAAAATGCTGTCGCCGGTGCTGGACCAGCTCGCGCTCGACCACACCGAGGTCAAGCTCACCAAGGTCAACGTCGACGAGGAGCCGGCTCTAGCTGAGCGGTACCGCGTTCGTGGGATTCCCCACGTGGTCATGTTCCGCAACGGCAAGGTCGCCGAGCAGGTCCTCGGTTACAAGCCCAAGGCCGCGCTCGAGGCCAGCCTCGGCCTCAACGGGAGAGAAAAACCCGAGCCAGTAGGGCCGACCTCCGCCTGATCGTCAGCGCGCGGCTCGCGCCGCGGCGCACTCGTCGCACGGACAGATAGCCCGCAGGAAACTGAGCCCGTAGATCCCGGTGTTGTGCCCATCCTTCCAGTAGGGGCGCACGCCGAAGAGACCGACGGGCTCCATCTGATCCAGGTCGATCTGGTCGTCCTGAAGCTCGTTGGTGGTGGCCAGCTTCCCAGGGACGCCCATTTCGCCGGCGCATTCGGCGCACGGGCAGTTCCAGCGAAGCAGCTCGAAGTCATACGCGGACTGGTGGCCGTCCGCCCATTGAATCGTCATCAGCCGCCGGGCGCGGTCGGCCAGGATGTCGAGCGGCCGCTCCCGATCGGCGGGTTCGCCCGTGTCGAGGCTCGCGTTAGGCGGCTTCGTCGTCGCCCGGCGCGAGGGTCAAATCGAGATCCTGCCAGTTTGGCACGCGGCGGAGCTGGGCGAGCTCCAGCATGACGCGGCCCTGCGCCTCGAAGACGGCGTCGTGGACCGCGTTGAGGTCCTCGGGATTGATCCCCTGGACTCGATCCGCCAGCTCGGCGTCGTGGCGCGTGGCGTAGGCGACGACCAGGTCCCGGACGTCCTGTGTCCATCGCCGCGATCCGCCAGTAGGCGAGCCGGACCGGGGCGTGCGTCAGCAAGTCCTCGGCGGCGGCCTGGGACATGGCGCGCATCGCCGACTCGTAGTGAGTCGCCGGCCGGGTCGACATTGCCATTTCCTGAACCACTGGTAACTCCTGTGAACGCCCGCGTCGGGCCCGTCACTTCCTACCCTGTCCCAGACCCCAATAAACACAATAAGGGCGGCATTTCCGCCCTCCATTTGCCGGAATCCAGACCAGATGAGTATAAGTTCTCGCCAAAAGTCCGTCAATCGGGTCTTCGCCCTAGTCGGATTTGGACTCTGGTGAGATCGCCCTAGTCGGATTTTGACTCTCGGGAGAAGCCAGGTGTCTGTCCGCGGCGCTTCTCCCGGCGCAGGTACATCCGATCGGGGCCACCGTTGGGCCCTGGCGGCAGGATGGTAAAGAGCTCGAAACCGTCCTCAGACAGCTGGTTGACTTCCTCGACAGTGCTGACCACCTTGTATTCGAACGGCATCTCAGCGCCTAAGCATAGGGCAAGGTCAGGGCAGCTCGCCGAGAATTCGAATGCCCGCTGCCGAGCCGACGATCGCGGCACGAGCCATCCCGAAGAAGAGCCCGTGCTCGATGACGCCGGGGATCGCGTGGAGGGCGACGCCGAGCGCGGCGTCGACCGCCCCGAAGCTGGTGTCGAGAACCAGGTTGCCATTGTCGGTCTTGAACGGCTCGCCGGCCGCCATCCGGAGCTCGGGCCTTCCGCCGAGGGACTCGATCGAACGGCTGGTCGCCTCCCACAGGAACGGCAGCACCTCGATCGGCACCGGGCCACGCCCCAGACGGCCGACCAGCTTGCTCTCGTCCGCGGCGCCGGCTCTCGGCCGACGTCACGACCGCCTCGATCTTGAGGCCGTTTCGCACCTTCCTGGCCAGCGCCTCGATGAAGTAGCGGGCCGTGCTCCCGGTCCCCAGCCCGATAATGGTCCCGGGCCTGATTAGCTCGAGGGCTCGCTCGGCGGCGGCTTGCTTCTGAGCCTCGACATCAGTCGGTGCGGTTGCCATTTATGTGATAGGAACGATGTCAGGTAGAATCAACCGGATGGGGCGGCTGACGAAGAGCGTGCCAGGGCGCGTCATCAGCAAGTTCCTCGCGGACCAGGCGCCAAATTGGGCGGCGCTCATCGCCTGGAACGCGCTCCTGGCCCTCTTCCCGATCGTCCTATTCGCGGCGTCACTGCTCGGCTATGCCCTTCGGCTTTTCGGCGAGGCCAACGACGCGGTTTACAAGACGATCTTCAGCGTCATTCCGAACGATAGCGGGCAGCAAACAGAAATCATCAAAGCCGTCAGCGGCGTGAAAAGCCAGAGCGGCCTTCTGTTCATCGTCGGCCTCGTGGGCCTGCTCTGGGGCGGATCGGCCTTGTTCGGCATCATGGAGCAGGCGTTCGCGGTGATCTACCACACGAAGCCTCGGGATTTCCTTCCACAGAAGCTGATCTCCGTTGGCATGGTTTTCCTGTTCACCATCCTCGTGGGCATCGCGGTCGCCACCTCGTCCCTTCTGCCCGCCCTCAAACAGATCCCCAACATTCCCCCAGTGCTCTACTCCGGAGTGGCCGCCTTCATCCTACAGGTGCTCGTTGGGATCATTGCGGGCTTTCTTCTGTTCGGGACGATGTATTACGTCATTCCGAACCGCAAACAAGAGTTCCGCAAAGTCGTCCCCGGCGCGCTCGTTTCGGGCATCCTGTTTGAGCTGATCACGCTGGTCTTCCCGCTGTATATCTCCTTGAACCGTGGCCTCAACCAGTATGGGGCGACGTTTGGACTACTTTTCGTATTGATGACGTTCCTTTTCTTCCTGGGACTGGTCACGATGCTCGGCGTCGAGCTCAATAGCGTGCTGTATCCGGAAGAGGTCGAGCCCCGCCGAAACAAGATCAGCGCGGCGTCAAAGATGTTCGACGAGCAACGGCAGCGCGCGGGGGGCCAACCCAAGCCGTCGAGGAACGCTGCGCAGGGACCCGTTCAGCGCGGCGTCAAGGGGCGGACCGCGGTGTTGTTGGCGGTTGGCGCCTCGATCGTCGGCGTCCTGCTCGGACGGCGCAGCGCGAGCTCTGACTGAGGCGACCTGGCCAGGAACTGACCGCGCACTAAAATTGTCCCGTGGCCGTTGAAGCTGTCGTTCCTCCGCGGCCGGCACCGGTCAAGGAGGCATCACCAGGGCGGGCCTGGTGGATCGAGCCGGCGCTCACGGTCATCTGCTACAGCGCCTTCGTGATCTATGCCGGCTGGTCCGTATTTTCCGGCACCGTTGTCTCTTTCGATCCCTACGTCTCGCCATTCTTCTCGACCTGGCTCGGCTTCGGCCTGATCAAATTCCCCATCATCGGCATCCTGATCCCAATCCTCGCGGTTATCCCACTCGGCCTCCGCGGGAGCTGCTATTACTATCGAAAGTCGTACTTCCGGTCCTTCTTCTGGGACCCACCGGCCTGCGCCATCCAGGAATTGAAACGCGGCCGCTACCACGGTGAGAGCCGCTTCCCCTGGGTGCTCAATAACTATCACCGGTATTTCTTGCTGCTGAGCCTGATCGTGGTGGTGTTCCTGTGGGTCGATGTCGTGCGCGCCTTTACGTTCCAGGGTCACTTCTTCGTCGGCCTGGGCTCGGTGGTGATGCTGGTGAACGTGATCCTGCTGAGCCTGTACAGCCTGACCTGCCACTCGTTTCGATACTTGATGGGCGGCCGGATCGATCGCTTCTCGCGGGCGCGGGCCGGACGGCTGTGGCATCGGATCGTGATGCTGCTGAACCGCGCGAACCCCCAGCACGGCGCCTGGGCGTGGTACAGCATGTTCTCGGTTGCGCTGACGGACGTCTATATCCGGCTCTTGATGGCCGGCGTCATTCACGAGCCGAGGGTGATCTTCTGAACGAGGCCTTCCAGACACTGACGACGGACGTCTTGGTGATCGGCGCCGGCGGCGCCGGCATGCGTGCCGCGATCGAGGCAGCGGCCGCGGGCGCCCGAGTCGCCGTGGTCTGCAAGTCGCTCCTGGGCAAAGCGCACACGGTCATGGCCGAGGGCGGCATCGCCGCGGCCCTGGGCAACCTCGACCCCGAGGACAACTGGCAGGTCCATTTCCAGGACACGATGCGCGGCGGTCAGATGATCAACAACTGGCGGATGGCAGAGCTTCACGCCCGCGAGTCGCCGGACCGTGTCTACGAGCTCGAGACCTACGGCGCGATCTTCGACCGGACCCCCGACGGCCGCATCCTGCAGCGCGCCTTTGGCGCCCATACCTATCGGCGACTGTGCCATGTCGGTGATCGCACCGGTCTGGAAATGATCCGCAGTCTCCAGGACCGCATCGTGCAGCTTGGCATCGAGGTCCACATGGAGGTCACGCTGACCAGGCTGCTGAAAGATGGCGACCGCGTGATCGGCGGCTTCGGCTACAACCGGATCGACGGCGCCTTTATCGCGTTTCGATCCAAGGCCGTGATCATCGCCACTGGCGGCTGGGGGCGTCTCTACAAAGTCACATCGAACTCCTGGGAGGGTACCGGAGACGGCGTCGGCATGGGCTTCGACGCCGGCGCCGAGGTCCTCGACCCCGAGATGGTCCAGTTCCATCCCACCGGCATGGTCTGGCCGCCCGGCGTCCGCGGCATCCTGGTCACCGAGGCTGTCCGCGGCGAGGGCGGCTACCTGACAAACCGCGAGGGCAAGCGCTTCATGCTGGAAGTCGACCCCAAGAAGAAAGAGCTCGCTTCGCGCGACGTGGTGGCACGGGCCATTTACAAAGAAGTCGAGGCGGGTCGCGGCACCGAGCACGGCGGCGCGTACCTGGATGTCCGCCATCTTGGCGCGGAAAAAATCAAGAAAAAGCTGCCGTCGATGTACGAGCAATTTCTCAGGCTGGCCGATGTCGATATCACGAAAGAACCCATGGAAGTCGCGCCGACCATCCATTACGCAATGGGCGGATTGCGGGTCGATGCCGAGACCGGCGCGACGACGATTCCCGGCTTGTATGCCGCTGGTGAGGCGGCCGCCGGATTGCACGGCGCGAATCGCCTCGGTGGGAATTCACTGTCGGATCTCCTCGTCTTTGGTCGCCGCGCCGGAGCGGCGTCGGCCGCATACCAGCGCGACGTCGAGCTGGGCACGATCGACGAGCGCCAGGTCGCGGACGAGCAGGTGCTCCTGTTGCTGCCGCTTTCGGGCGACGGCAAAGAGAATCCCTACCTGCTGCAACAGGAGCTGCAGGAGGCGATGCAGAACGGCGCCGGCCTGGCACGCGAAGAGAAACCACTCAAGACCTGCCTCGACCAGGTCCTCGAGCTGCGGCAGCGGGCGGCCCGGATCCACGTTCCGGGGTCACGCAAGTACAACCCCGGTTGGCACACGGCCCGGGATCTTCGATTCATGCTGACGACCGCGGAGGCGATCGTGCGCGCAGCCATCGAGCGCCGCGAGAGCCGTGGTGCACACTGGAGGCTCGACTACCTCGAGAAAGATCCGGCGCTCGGTCGCGTGAACTTTATTGCCTACAGCGACGGCGGGCGGGTCAAGCTCAAGACGCGGCCGGTGCCAGAGATGCCTCCCGAGCTGGCCAGGCTGTTTGCCGAATCCGCCTCTCCCCCACCTGCGTCCCCACCGCCGGCGTTTCAGCCACCTAAGTCGCAGCCGGTCCGAACATGAGCACCAGGTCTCCCAACGGCCCGGTCGTCCTCCAGATCTTCCGGGGTGACACCGACGGCGGCCAGGAGCAGCGCTTCGAGGTCCCCTCGATGGAGGGCATGGTCGTGCTCGACGCCGTTCACTACGTGCAAGCGCACTTCGCGAACGACCTCGCCTGCCGGTGGAATTGCAAGGCTGCCAAGTGCGGCTCGTGCAGCGCCGAGATCAACGGCCGGCCGCGCCTCATGTGCAAAACGCGCGTCGACGAGTTCGGTGGCCAGGAGATCCATGTCGGACCGATGCGGGCGTTTCCTTTGATCAAGGACCTCGTCACGGACGTCTCATGGAACTACGAAGTCAACAAACAGATCCCCGGGTTCACACCGGCGCCGAGTGAGCCGGTCCCGTACCGGATGCTGCCCGAGGACACGGAGCGCGTCTACGAGTACCGCAAGTGCATCGAGTGCTTCCTCTGCCAGGACGTCTGCCACGTCCTGCGTAACCACGACGACAAGTCCGCCTACTACGGGCCGCGCTACATGGTGCGCATCGCCGCGCTCGAGATGCATCCGCTGGACACGGGCAAGCGCACCGGCCTGCTGCACGGCAAGGCGGGGATCGGCATGTGCAACATCACCAAGTGCTGCCAGGAAGTCTGCCCCGAACACATCAAGATCACCGACAACGCGATCATCCCGCTGAAAGAACGGACCGCGACGGACGTCTATGACCCAGTGGCACGCATCGCCCGCAAGATCAATCCCTTCCGGGGCGCCCCGGCGACGGATGACCTGGGAGAGGCCGAGGGTCAAGCGACCGGGCCGCAGCGGTTCAGCGTGAGGGACGTCGTCCGACTGAAAACCCGAGGTCACCGTCTGGCACGGGTTGGCAGCGTCCTCCCCGACGGCAAACTTGAGGTCTGGGTGCTGCGCATGGATGGCACGGTCCAGCACTGGGACGGGCCCAAGGTCCTGCGATCGTCCGACGTCACGAACAACTACGGGCCGCTCGACGACGTCGGCATCGGCGCCAAGCTCGTCGAGCAATACATCACCGAGGACCACGAAGCCCAGCATGGCGACTGAGGGTCAGTAATAAACGCGGCTGGGGTCGCCGGGTGGGGCGGCCAGCCCAAACGATCGGACGATGGCCCGGGCGATCTTCTCCCCGCCGTGGGACGATGGCTCGATCGGGTTGGCATAGTCTTCCGGCTCATTGCAGACGAGCCGCAAATCGATCACCGGAAGATTTGACTCGAATGCCACGCGCAGGATGACGTCGTTGAAGGCCATCAGAGCGACTCGAGCCGCGGCGCCCTCCTGTCCGCTGAGATTGCCGTTGTAGATCGTGCAGATCGTCGGCGGCAAACCCAACTGGCGAACGCCTTCGATGGCCAGCCGGTAACCCCGGTCAAACCCCTGGGCGCGTTTACCCAGCGTCAGAAGTGCTTCCCAAGAGAACTTCGTCTTGAGTCGCAGCACATCGAGGTTCTCGAGGACGTCGTTGCCGCCGATCGAGACCACGACGTGGGTGACGTCCTCGGGCAGCCGAAAAAGTTGGTGGCGCAGGTCCCCCATCATTGCGCCGTCCACTGCCAGGAGCGAGGCCGTCCAGCCTGAGGGCAGCATGCCGGCGAGCTGGGTCACGACATCCGGACCGGCCTCTGTGTAGGCGCCGTTATCGAAGATGGAGTCCCCGAGCAGCACGATATGTCCGTTCATGGCCGCAGGATTTTTTTAATCATGCCTCGTTTACGACAGGCAGCTGTCGCAACGGTACGCCACCATGTGAGTATGGCCGCCTCAGGTCCTCCGGTTGCAAGGCTCAAGGCCGCTGTCGAGGAGTGGGCCGCCTGGATTCGCGAGGCCAACGGGGAGCAGTTGGCCGAGGGTCTGATCCAGACCCGTGAAGCCGGCATCGACCCGCTCGAGGCGGCCTTCGCCACCGGCGTGCGCCGCTTCGACAAGTCGGGCGAGTACAAGGCCGATGGGGCGCTTTCACTCATCGCCTGGCTGCGCTGGAGGTGCAAGCTGTCGGGCGGCGCGGCCATGGAGCGCGTCGAGATCGCGCGCCAGCTCGAAAAACTGCCCCAGACCCAGGCCGCCTTCGCCCATGGCGAGGTCGGCTTCCAGCACGTCGCCGTGCTGGCCCACACCGCCGAGCACGTCGGGGCGGCCGCGGTGCGCAAAGACGAGACCAGTCTGCTGCAGTCGGCCCGGACGATGGACCCGGGTCAGTTCGTGACCGTCGCCAAGAACTTCGAGCACCGGATCGATGTAGCCGGCGCGTTGGCCGAGGCGAACCGGGCGTACGAACGGCGCTATTTCCACATCTCGGAGCCGGAGAACGGCCTGGTCCGGCTCGACGGCCTCGTCGACGTCGAAGGGGGCGCGACGCTCCGGACGGCGCTGCAGCCCTTCATGAAGCCGGTCAAGGACGGGGCGCGCAGCTTTGGCCAGCGCAGCGTCGACGCCCTGATGGAACTCTGCCGGCAGGGCTCGGGCAGCAAGCGCGACGGCGCCGGGCCGCGGCCGCAGCTGATCATCCGCGCCAGCCTCGACACGCTGGCCGGAATCCCGGGCGCGCCCGCCGGCGAGCTCGAGGGCGGCGGCACCGTGCCGGCCGAGACCGTGCAGCGTTACGCCTGCGACACCGCCCTCAGCCAGATCACCGGTCGGAACGAGCTCGACCACGAACTCAATCACGCCAGCCGGACGCTGCCGGCGCCGACGCGGCGCGCGCTCGAGGCGCGCGACCGGCACTGCGTCTTTCCCGGTTGCACCCGTCCGGTCAACTGGTGCGACGGGCATCGCGTGGTGTGGTGGACACGCGGCGGCGCGACGGCGCTGCCCAACCTGGCGCTGTGCTGTCGACCGCATCACCGCATGGTGCATGAAGAAGGCTGGAACCTGGAGCGGACCAAAGACGGGCACTGGAAATTACGACCGCCACTCCGACGGGCGCCGCCCAACGCCCGGTCAGCCTGAGCTACGCACCAGGTTGACGATGGCTAGAAGTCTGGATGGGTGTCGCGAAGGATTTCAGGTGATCGCCGTTGTATCTGCGACGGTTCGGCCTGACATCGTTTCCTAGGGCTCTCGGCGAACCTCATGACCCCGCGCAGTAGCCGCGGGGTCTTTCTTCTGCCAGATGAGCCCGTGGGCATAGCCCAGGTTTTCATACCTCGCACCGGGAAAGATCGATCCGTAGCGACGCTCGAATTCCTGACGCGTGATATAGCGATCGCTCGAGATGTGATCGAGCCAGGCTGCGCTGGTTCTGAATTTCAA
>WNFD01005080.1_pt1 | contig 13176 bp, 22 predicted proteins | sample 5400491 | NCBI WGS metagenome assembly WNFD01 (sample SAMN13153343, study PRJNA577476) | soil metagenome | isolation source: 120 cm saprolite under Douglas fir tree site 2 hole 2 replicate 2 | place: USA:California | collected 2015-04-18 | reverse complement strand
GCCCTCAAGACCCTCGAGGCGCGTGCGGTGCCAATCGCCGCCATTTGTGCAGCGACGACCGTTGTCGCACGGGCAGGGCTCCTTGGTGGACGTCGGCACACGAGTAACGGTCTTGACTACCTCAAGCAGCACGTGCCGGACTACACTGGGTCCACGATGTACGTCGACGCGCCTGCCGTACGCGACCGTGGCCTCATTACCGCCAGCGGTCTGGCCGATGTCGAGTTCGCGGAAGAAATCATGGCCGAGCTTGGCGTACTGAGTGATAGCGACCGAGCATACTGGACCTCGTTGTTTCGTGGGGGCCGGCTTCAGTCCGGAGCTGCCTAACAAGCGCTTGAAGCTGGCGGGCGGTCATCGCTTTTAAAGGAAGCGGAGTGTTGTGCCCTGGCGGGCACGAACTATCGTTCAACGACAGCTGTGCCGGCGAGCGGGTCGCCCGCAGCTTAAGCGCGACCCGTTAGGCGGCACGTCGACATGAATGCGTGCACACGCTATGGCATCCTCTTCGCCTTCGCTGCGGTGGCGTGCGCCCACCGCACAACCATCGGCCAGTACGTCGGCCAACGACTTTCCACCAAGCCACCGGCGGGGCCGACCTGCTACTGGGCCGCTTCTCAGCTGCTTACTGATCAGCTCGATACATCCATCGCCCGCGAACCTCGCTGGCTCGTCCTCGATACTCGCCCAGACGACGAGCGACCTGGCTACGCCGTCGCCTACTTGATCACGCCGGAGCGCCATCAGCGACCTAGTATCTTCGCCCAGTGGCGGCGCGTAGGGGATAGTCTCGATGTGAGTGAGATCAACACCTTCCCGCCAGCCCGGTGGGTTCTTGCCGATCGAGGCGATAGCCTCGTCGGGCGTGCCGTTATGGTGCACGACATGGTGATTCGTGATTCCACTGGTAGGCCCGCGTTGCTGCGCTCCGAGTGGCCGGCGCGAGCGTATCGCCTGTCCTGCGCGAAGGTACCGTAGAGCGTGCCGCCTAACATGCGCTTGAAGCTGCCGGGCGCTCACAAGTAGGGAAGAATTGCGTTGCCTCGCCGACGAGCCTTTTTTCTGCTGCTCCACCGCCTTGCGCCAACGAGTACTTCGCCCGCAGCTTAAGCGCGATCCGTTAGGCGGCTCGCTCAACATCGAGAATTCCATACGCTCAGCGCACATCCTCGTTTGCCTCCTGCTCTTTACGTCCCGATCGACGCTTCCACAAGCGGCCGCTCGCTACCACGCTTCTCCGGACACGCTCCGGTACAGCTCGCTGAATTCGTACCTGATGTACTTCGTGCGCGGTGCCGACACTCTCGGCGAACCAGTCACGACGCGAACACTCGAGTTCCGGCGCCTCGAGGGCGCCGAATCAGGACTCCGGCTTTGGGTGCGTCTGGAGGGCATCGGTCAAAACTCCTTCCGCTCCGAACAGACGTACACCATCACCCCTTATGGGCGGGTACTGACAGTGAACGGGCGGCCGGTCTCGGAGGTCCCTGATGCCCGGGTAGATGTGCTGCCTCGGTTCTCGGCCGCCGATGGCTCACTCTGCAGGCACTGCGGCGTCTCATACTTTCGACGGGGGCCGGCCGCCTAACATGCGCTTGAAGCTGGCGGGCGCGCACAAGTAGGGAGGAGTTGCGTTGCCTCGCCGGCAAGCGTTTGTTTCTGCGGCTCCACCGCCTCGCGCCTATGGGCGTTGCGCCCGCAGCTTAAGCGCGGTCCGTTAGGCGGCAACGACCCTTCCTGCAGCGCCAGGTATGGAAACGACCGAGCAACTTCAGGCATCTTAGCCGCAACGGGGCTCCGGCGGCGTTCGATCGGTTCTTGAAGTTGGCTTGAGGCGAGGGCGCGATCCTCCTAGCATCCAAGGAGGCCCACCATGCAGTCCCTCATCCATCATGCCATCCGGCCGTGCCGTGTCGGGACTCTGCTTATAGTCCTATCTGGCGCTGGTTGTCAGGCGTGGCACACGCAACAACTTGCGCCAGAGGCAGTTCTGGCAGCTCGCCATCCCGCGCAGCTCCGCATCACGAGAGCCGACGGCTCGCACGTAGTCATTCAGCACCCGAAGCTCCAGGGAGACACCCTCGTCGGGATCAGCCGCGGCCAGCAGGGGAAGGTGCGTGTTCCGGTTGCGGACATTCGAGCGATAGCGACTCGTGGCTTTAGCCCAGAGCGGACAGTTGCACTTGGCGTGGGTGTGGCCGCACTCGCCTCCGGAGCGTTTCTGATCGGCGTCGCGGCGTGCGGGTGCTACTAATGAGCGCTGTCGTACCATGGAGGCTGCCGCCTAACAAGCGCTTGAAGCTGGCGGGCGGTGACCGCTTTAAGGGAACCGGAGTGTTGTGCGCTGGCGCGCACGAACTCACGTTCAACGACAGATGCGCTGACGGGCGGGTCGCCCGCAGCTTAAGCGCGAGCCGTTAGGCAGCGCGGAGAGGGATTCTGAGAACAGCTCTCACCTCTACTGATCTCTCCTTCGTGGAGAGCTTCCGTCTCGCTCTCGAGACGGAGGGAATTGCATCGCAAGTAGGGAATCAGATCGCCGGGACCTTGCCCTTCAACGCTATGACTGTCACCATACTTGACGATCATCAATACGACCGTGCTCTTGAGGTTTTGCAGGGTCTGCAGCGCACAACTCCGCCATCTATCAGAAATAGTGGTTGGTCGCGCAGACCCGTACGTCTTCTAGTCCTTCTTCTGGCGGCCCTGGGGGTCATTCTCTGCGGTAGCATCTTCATCTTCTGATCGTTCCTCTTGCCGCATTCGGGGCCGCCGCGCTGCCTAACATGCGCTTGAAGCTGCCGGGCGCTCACCAGTAGGGAAGAATTGCGTTGACTCGCTGGCCAGCCTTGTTATCTGCCACTCCGCCTCCTTGCGCCCGCGGCCATTGCGCCCGCAGCTTAAGCGCGATCCGTTAGGCCGCAACACATGCGCGTTCCGCTCCTAGTCCTTGGTCTCCTGTCTTTGGCGACCGGAGGTACCCTCGCAGTGATCTTCACGGGCAGGTACTTCGCCCTAGAGGACCAACGCTTACCCAGGTCCCGCTGGAGTTGGTTCGACACTAACCCAGAGAACTTCAAGCCCGAGGTGAGGGGCGTTGTACTGGGCCTGCGCCGACTCGTCATTGTTACTGGGGCGATTACCGTACTCGGTGTGGTGGTGCTCTGGGTCGCGTTCTCCTAGTTGCAGCCTAACATGCGCTTGAAGCTGGCGGGCGGTGATCGCTCTAAGGGAAGCGGAGTGTTGTGCGCTGGCGCGCACGAACTATCGTTCAACAACAGATGCGCCTGCGGGCGAGTCGCCCGCAGCTTAAGCGCGATCCGTTAGGCGGCAGCACCGTCCTGCATCTTCCACAACGCGCGGCCGACCCTACCAGCAAGGATCTCTCATGGGTAAGCACATTCCACAGGGCGTGCTCGCAGTTACCTTCATGGCACTGGCGCTCAGCCTCGCCTACGCCGTTGCCGGGGCGCGACACTTCGATCGGCTGTGGCTTGTACCCGTTTCGTTAGCCTTCACTGGCATCGGAATGTTGGGCGTGGCCGTCGCGATCAAGCTACGAGAGTATGGAACCCGTCTCGCAGCGCTCGAGCGTCGGGACCAGGAACGGGCGGAAACGGGGCCCTAGAGCTGGAGAGGAACTCGGGATGGGCGTCGTGCTGCCGCCTAACATGCGCTTGAAGCTGACGGGCCTCGCCTGTAGGGAACTATTGCGTTGCGACGCCGGTGCCTCTCCATGCGGGGGGCGATTCGCTTGCGCCGGCGGGCTCGCCGCCCGCAGCTTAAGCACGATCCGTTAGGCGGCTGCGCACTCGTGACCCGACGCCAAAAGACCTTTCTTGCCCTTATCATCACGCAAGCGGCGCACGCACTTGAGGAGTATCTCGGCCACCTTTACGATGTGTTCCCACCAGCGCGCTTCGTTAGCGGCCTAATCTCTCAGGACCGGGAGCGCGGCTTCATCATCTTCAATGCCGCCCTTGTGATCTTCGGTCTGTGGTGCTTCCTGGGGCCACTCCGTCGCGCTTCACCTTCGGCCGAGCCGCTCGCTTGGCTCTGGGTTGGTATAGAGCTCATCAACGGCCTCGGTCACCCCCTGTGGTCCCTGCGAGAGTCCCGGTATACGCCCGGTGTGGCCACGGCTCCAGTTCTCCTTGTCCTTGCCCTTTATCTGGCGCACCAACTACGTCCGCGAGCAGCCGCCTAACAAGGGCTTGAAGCTGCCGGGCGCACTCAAGTAGGGAAGAATTGTGTTGCCTCGCTGGCCAGCCTTTTTATCTTCTGCTCCACCACCTTGCGCCCGCGGCCATTGCGCCCGCAGCTTAAGCGCGATCCGTTAGGCGGCTGCCAGCTCTGCACCTTGCAGTACCTACCATCCTCGACTCTTAGACAGGGAGCGCAACCATGAGACTCACGAAGAATCTTGGCATGCTCCTTCTGGGCATCTGGCTCTTGATACAAGGTCTTGAAGCGCTGGTGGGGCTCGGCTTCAGAGGACTCGGGACCATAGAGGCCATCCTTGCTCTCGTCGCGGGGATCCTCATCATCCTCGGCCGGTAGCTCGCGGTCGCTCTGGGGCAGCCGCCTAACATGCGCTTGAAGCTGGCGGGCCTATCGTTCTTAAGGGAATCGGAGCGGTTGTGCCCTGCCGGGCACGAACTATCGTTGAACGACACGCCGCGCGGCGGCCTCGTTGCCCGCAGCTTAAGCGCGATCCGTTAGGCAGCGCGCCATTTGTGTTCGGGAAGGAGGCAAGCTTTATGCAGACCACCCTTCGGTTTGCCCTACTCAGCTCATCTCTGCTCCTGGCAGTTGCCTGCCAGAATTCCACCGGTCCCCAACCCTCGTGCCTCCAGCCGGCGCCGCTGCTCGGCCAAGCGAACCCCGCGGCACCGGGCTACATCGTTGTCTACCAGACGGGCGTCGATCCGGTCGCCGAGACCACTCGACTCGCAGCACGCTACGGGTTCACACCAACCCACCTCTATACCGCTGCCCTGTTGGGGTTCAGCGCCAGTCTGACTCCCACGAGTGTGGCGGGGCTGCGGTGCGAACCAAGTGTGAGCTACATGGAGCACGACGGCGTGGTCACGATAGCGGGTTGACGGAGGCGCTGCCTAACAAGCGCTTGAAGCTGGTGGGCGGTGAGCGCTTTAAGGGAAGCGGAGTGTTGTGCGCTTACGCGCACGAACTATCGTTCGAGGACAGTTGTGCTGGCGGGCGAGTCGCCCGCAGCTTAAGCGCGATCCGTTAGACAGCCACGCCCTTGAGAACCATGACTAGGATCTGCGCCTTGCTGGTCGTCAGTGCCGCATGCCAATCACCGCAACGGCCGCAGCTGCCGGCTGCGTTTGGCGCGTACACCCGCGTTGATAACACGGTCGTGTTCGAACTCCCCGATTCGGGGGGCTATTTGGCTAACGGGACGCCGATCGATCGAGCGCGCATTCCGAGCGTGCTGCACGAGGTGTTGGCCCCACGCGACTCGGTCATGCGGGCCGTTTTTATCATTGACAATCCCCACCGTTCCTGGGCTGACATCGATTACATCCGCGCTAGTGCCGCTGCGGCGGGGGGCCAGGCATTCGACGCCGAGCGAAGCGGCCGCCTACCGATCAGAGGGTGGCGCGTCGTGCGTTCTGACTCGGCTCGTTGACGCGGCTGTCTAACATGCGCTTGAAGCTGCCGGGCGCTCACAAGTAGGGAAGAGTTGCGTTGCCTCGCCGGCGAGCCTTTTTATCTGCCGTTCGACCGCCTTGCGCCGACGAACCTTTCGCCCGCAGCTTAAGCGCGATCCGTTAGGCCGCAACGTGTCGGATATGCCCTCAATACCAGCCTCGGCCCCCGGACTCGGGGCGGCACGCGTCGCGCTTGTCGCGATCCGTGCTCCTTTCGCCGACCATGACCTGCCGTCACTGCACGGGCCCTACGTGATTCTAGCAGACGAGGCGCACTTAACAGCCGACCAAGCCGCCATCCGTCTCGCTGTGATGCCCAAGCCGATCTGGATCGCGGCCCGGCCTGCATCGGATGTCATCACGATCGAGACCGCTCCCCTCAGTTCCAACCCCAAGCTCGAGTCCAGCCACAAGTGGCATCAAGACATCCGCGATCGAGCGGGGCCATCCCTCACATTTCTGAATCGCCGCTTCACATCGCCCCTTGATGATCTGGGCGTCGTGTGCGCTGCCGGCCACGCCTCGGTTCGCGTCCGTGTGCGCGATTTTCATCAGTTCGAGCGTGACTACCAGCTCGCTGGCTATATCACGCGGGCCTCCCACTTTGCCGACAGCGCGTATCCCCAGACCTGCGGACTCACCGAGGAGCAAGTAAAGGGGGCTGCCGCGTTCGTCTGCTTCATGAAGTCCGGGCAAGTTCTCGTTCTATGAGCTCGATTTGTGGAAACGTTGCGGCCTAACAAGCGCTTGAAGCAGGCGGGCGCTCGCAAGTCGGGAAGAATTGCGTTGCCTCGCCGGCCGGCCTTTTTGTCTGCCGCTCCACCGCCTTGCGCCCGCTCGCATTGCGCCCGCAGCTTAAGCGCGATCCGTTAGGCGCATTCGCCGCCCGCTACGTTCCGCTCTAGATTCGCGCCGTGGGCTACGAGTTCGAGTGGGACGCCCGCAAGGCGGCCGCCAACCTCCGCAAGCACGGTGTCTCGTTCGAGGAGGCCGCCACGGCTTTCGCCGACCCACTGGCGCTGAACATGCCCGATCCGGAGCACTCAGCAGCCGAGGAGAGGTACGTCGTCCTGGGCCAGTCAACACAAGGCCATCTACTCGTTGTATGTTACACGGAGCGTCCACCCCGAACTCGACTCATCACCGCGCGCTCAGCCACTCGGCGTGAACGAATCCAGTATGAAGAAGGTCAGACCGAAGACTAGCAACTCGTCCGAGGATGTCGATACGATGCGTCCGGAGTACGACTTTTCGGGCGCCGTTCGTGGCGTTACGGCACGCCGCTACGCTGAAGGCGCGAACATCATTCTTCTCGACCCGGATGTCGCCGAAATCTTCCCCGATGCGCGCGCTGTCAACGAGGCGTTACGCACGCTCGCACGATTACAGCGCCCATCCCGCCGACGTAAAGGGCGGCGAAGCGCCTAACATGCGCTTGAAGCTGGCGGGCGCTCGCAAGTAGGGAAGGATTGCGTTGCCTCGCCCGCGAGCCTTTTTCTCTGCGCCTTCACCTCCTTGCGCCAGCGGCGATTGCGCCCGCAGCTTAAGCGCGATCCGTTAGGCGGCGCGCTCCCACCCCACTGACATCCTTTCGTTTACTTCTTTGGTTTGATGAGTGTGCCGGGCGCCGATCGCCGAGACGCCCGGGCGAGCTGCACCTCGCCGCGCCCCACCACCCCAAGTCCGTCCCGGTTCGGGCGGGCCGCGCACCTCCTGCGGTGCCCAGGGCTGCCCAGAACCAGCTTTCCAAGGCGGGGCGGCCCGACCTTCGGCGAGGGGCGCCGCGCGCTCCAGCATTTGGTCAAAGCGCGCCGTCTAAAACGCGCTTGAAGCTGGCGGCGCCTGGCACTTGGGGTAACCTTTCATTTGTGACGAACCAAGCTAGGCGCCGCAGCTTAAGCGCGGGCCGTTAGGCCGCGCCCGTTGGGTCGCAACTGGTGCGGCCCCGGGCATCAATGGTCGAGGTTCACTGTGAGCATCTGGCTGCTGCTCGCCATCTCCGCCATCGGCGGTCGAGCCATCACTTGGTCGCCGGCGCTCCTGACCCATCAGCCCGTGTCGTGTAGCACGATGGTGCACCTCACAGGCCCAGGGCCCTCCACCGGCTTCGCTATGGCGCGAACGGCGGATGGCCTTCTCATCCCGGCTCACGTGGCTGGCCATCCCGACACGTTGTGGCTTCTCTTCGACAGCGGCGCTGGTCGCACGGTGCTCGATCGCGACGCGGCTCGCCGCCTCGCGCTGCAGCCTACGTCAAAGGGGACAATTAGCGGCGTGGGTACAGGCGCAACCCCCGTGGACATTGTCACCGATGTTACGATCTCCATGCCCGGCGTGAGGATCGAGCACGTCGATCTGCGCCTGGCGTCCATTCCCGGTCCGGCACAGTCCGCCGAGCCCCACACTCACGGGATTATCGGCTACGATCTCCTCTGCGGTTCCGTCGTGACCCTCGACTACCAAGCGCGTCACATGACGGTGACCACCCCGGCAGAGTTCGGCCCGCCCCTGCACGCAGATGTCCTGCCCCTCACGGTTCGCGGGCGTTGGAGTTTCGTACGGGGATCTATCAAGGTGCCGGGGCAGGCGCCGGTAGACGACGATTTCCTGATCGATACCGGCTCGTTGGACTTCGTCAATCATCCGATCATCCGACAATCTACGGGTGCGTTGCGCAAGACGCGGACCGGCGCCGGCGGGTTCGGTGAGTCACAGGCTGGAGTGATCGGTGAGAACGAATGGTTCCGACTCGGCCGCACGACGATTGCGCACACGCAGTCCGCATGCTGCGCGGCCACCCCGGAGATTAGTCGTCAGATCGGCGCGGGCATCCTGGAGCATTTTCGCCTAACGTTCGACTACCCGCACCGGCGGCTCATCCTCGAGAGTCCAGCAGGCAGCGATCAGTCGCGTCCGCCGCGAGAGCCGTGATCGTGGCTCGGGGCGCGGCCTAACAAGCGCTTGAAGCTGCCGGGCGATGATCGCTCTAAGGGACGCGGAGTGTTGTGCGCTGGCGCGCACGAACTAACGTTCAACGACTGATGCGCTGTCGGGCGAGATCGCCCGCAGCTTAAGCGCGATCCGTTAGGCGCCAACAGGCCATTGCGCTCGACATGCTTGATACCACCGTGGTGACGTTGCTCGCGACGGCCCTGGGGGGACCTGCTGGTCAGCGCCAGGCAGCTGCGGTTGACACTGCCCGGCGGCCACGTTTCGGGTCATGAACCTGCTCATGACTGCCGACAGTCTCGGCGTAGGGACTTCCGGTGCCTCCATAGACTCTTCTCGAATCGACACGCTCACTACCAGTCGCTTTGAGGGCGCCCCCGACGTTTCGGGGGTCGTCCTGACATACCAACTCAGCTGCTTGTTCGCGGCTCCCGATTCCGTCATCCTGCGCATCAGAGTTAAGTGGGCCGGTCGCATCGAGCCTCACGACGACCACGAATCGTTCGTTTCAGATACTTCTACTACTCTCGGCTATCCTGAAATCGTCAAACGCAACGGTCGATGGATGTTCGCGGGGCCGTTCGCAGCGAACAATGTCAGTCCGGCCGCCGCGCTTCGTCGGTTTGCGTCCTCGCTAGACCCCGAAGGCCGTAGGGCACTCGCTCGACTCGCGGACGACCCATCGTTGACGTGGCGCCTAACATGCGCTTGAAGCTGGCGGGCGGTGATCGCCTTAAGGGAAGCGGATTGTTGTGCGCTGGCGCGCACGAACTGTCGTTAAACTGCAGATGCGCCTGCGGACGAGACGCCCGCAGCTTAAGCGCGATCCGTTAGGCAGCACCGACTGCACAGGTACCATGCTCGCTCGCACGATCACACTGGCCCTGTCCCTCGCGACGGCCTCCGCCCATGGCCAGGCGAAGAGACCAGGCCCCTCCCCAGAGAAAACCGTCCAGCAACTCTTTCACGCTTTGGACGCAAAAGACTGGCTTGCAGCTGTCCGATTCATTCACCCACGCGCGCTGGCATCGTTCCGTGCCGAGCAGCTCCGCGATGCAGGCGAATGGCGGTTCCACCCGATGATGCTCGATTCAAGCCTCAGCCCGCCCGTCCGGGCCTATTTCGACTCAATGCAGGTACGGCTCCGAAAGGGTGGGAACCCGTCCCTTGCCATGTTCGGTGGCGTGCCATCCACCGTTAGCCTCGCGCGGATCCCTCCTGACCAATTGCTCGCTCTTTACTGGCAGACGAGGGACCCGAAACCGCAGAACTACGATCGTGGCATCGCTCCCCGGTCCGAGCGGGCAGTGCTCGGCGCGGTGATCGGATCTGATACGCTCGCATATGTCGTGTACCGCGAGACGTGGGCGGCGCCGGGGTCCACGCTGAGCCCAGAGCTGTACGTAATTGAGGTAAGGCGGGACCACGGTGTCTGGCGTTGCATGCTCAACCGCGACATTGGTACCGGTAGTTGGGCAATGATTGCGACGCCTGCAGACAGTACCTGACTTCCGCCGAGGCGGTGCTGCCTAACAAGCGCTTGAAGCTGCCGGGCGCTGGCAAGTAGGGAAGAATTGCGTTGCCGCTTCGGCGAGGCTTTTTGTCTGCCGTCCCACCGCCTTGCGCCCGCGGGCGTTGCGCCCGCAGCCTAAGCGCGATCCGTTAGGCGGCGTGCAAAACCCTCGATGACCTCCTTCAAGTCGCGGATCGACTCCTTCTACGCTCAGGAGCGCAGGAGCACCCTTGAATCCCGGTTTGCGCTCGTCTGGGCCATCGTCGTCGCCGTCTGTTACCTACTCTGGAACACAACCCCGCCGGCCGATCGGGTCTCCCGGTTCGCTATCATCTTTGCTGTCTTCGGAGCCATCGTCTTACTCGTCGCTCTCTGGGCAGCATGGAGAGTCCGTGGTGTCATCAATCGCCTCCGCTCTCTAGCGCCTGACGATCGAGACGAGGTTCTGGGGCAACATCTTACACCGGAGGCCCGCGAGTTCTATGCAAAGCGTCTTGCGGCGGAAGGCTCGGTCGAATTCGACGGGCTTGTGGAGCGCTTTCCTTTCTCGCCGCTAGATCGCCGCGAAACCTTGGTCTTGTTCTGGGCCGCGGCGGCTATTGGGGCTATCGCCCTCGCTGCTGCACTGGGCATCGGCGGTCTGGAGCAGGCCTGGCGAGAGGCTGCTCTAGCGATCGGCATGGGTTCCGTTCTGGCCATGCCCGTTCTCTCACGGCGGTTCTACCGCCTTGCGAGCGTCATCGAGCTCACACCCCTTGCGATTATTGAGGTGCGGGCTGATGGACGGCGACGCTGGTTGTACTGGACTCAGCCCCTTGAGCTACGGAATTACCGGTGGCTGCGGCGCCTGGAGCTCGCGCCAAAAGGAGGACAGGGGCACATTCCGATTCACTATGCCCGGATTGGCTTTGATCGTCTCCTCGCGGTTGTCTTGGAGCGCGGCGGCTTCCGGAAACCTCCGCACGCCGCCTAACATGCGCTTGAAGCTGCCGGGCGCTCGCAAGTAGGGAAGAATTGCGTTGCCTCGCCGGCGTCCTTTTTTTCTGCCGTTCCACGGCCTTGCGCCCGCCAGCGTTGCGCCCGCAGCTTAAGCGCGATCCGTTAGGCCGCACGCGCTTGCCCATGGTCGATCATTCACGAATAAGCTGCCTGGGGGTGCCGACATCCCTCGCATTCTTCCATTCCCGCGGACCACAAGCACCGTGTTGCGCCTGATCACCGCCGCGGTCCTTACCCTAGCAGCGGCTATCGCCACAGCCGGGCTGGTGGATGCCCAGGGGATGCCGCCGTCCGCTCGCTCGACTTTCATCGGGGTTGCCGACAGTGTGCAGCTCGAAGTCGTGGACTGGGGGGGCGAAGGACCGACACTCATTCTCCTCGCCGGTATGGGCCATTCGGCGCATGTGTTTGATGGATTCGTACCGCGGCTCACGTCCCACCTGCACGTCATTGGCATCACCCGCAGGGGCGTGGGAGCCTCGAGTAGGCCGAAACATGGTTACGACTCGACGACGCTCGTGCGCGATTTGATCGCGGTACTCGATTCGCTTCGGCTCGCGAAGGTCTCATTTGCGGGACATTCCTTCGCGGGCAGCGAGATGAGCATCCTCGCCGCGCGTTTCCCCGAGCGTGTCGACCGGCTGATCTACTTCGATTCCGCCTTCGATTATCGCCAACTGCTGGATCGGGTTGGCGTCGCGACGGCACTCGGCAGTCCCCAGCCGCCGGAGGGGACCTACAACCGGAATACCGTCGCCGATTGGACACTCTACGCTGAGCGCAGCTCCGGTGCCGGATTCCCCGAATCCGAGGTGCGGGCAATGTTCCGATTCGGTGCCGACGGTATCTTCCAAGCCTCGGCAACTGCCCCGGAAACGCTTCGCGCAATGCTAGATGGCATCGAGCCCGCACCGCTCACAAAGATCCGCGCGCGCACTCTGGCGATTTATGCGGTACCCACCTCAGTCGAAGTGATGTACCCCTCCTGGTACGCCTTCGATGACAGCGCACGGCAGCGGGGCCGGACGGTATACGCGGCGGTTTCAGCGGAGCATGCGCTGCAACGCGCGCGCTTCAAGCGCGAAGTCGTCGGATCGCGGCAAGTCATGATCACGGGAGCGAGGCACTATCTCTTTCTAACGCATCCCGGTGAGGTGGCGCACGAAGTACTCTCTTTCATGCTGAGTAACTGAGATAATGACGGTTGAGTCGTACCCGTGTGCGGCCTAACAAGCGCTTGAAGCTGACGGCGCGCATAGATTAAGGAATGAATCTTTCTTCAGCGCGCCGCAGCTTAAGCGCGATCCGTTAGGCTGCAGCCATCCGACCTCTATTCTGAACGTGACCTTTACCTTCACCCTGACCAAGCGTGCTCACTGGCGAGCAATTCAGGACGCAACTCGGCGTACTCTTGCTTACAAGGTCGCTTGGGCGTTCTTCGCTGGCGTTCCGGTTCTCACCCTCATCCTGGTGGTCATCACCAGCCACGACCTACGCGACGCGGTTCTCAGTAACCTTGTCGTCCTTCTGGGCGGTCCGCTGCTCATGCTCGTTGGATTCCCGCTTATCCACCTATGGACAGTGTGGTCGATGCACAAGAACAACGCTGCTCTTCGGAGCGCTCAGACATTCGAATTCACTCCAACTGAGCTGGTAATGCGAAGCCCGCTCCACAATGCTGAGATCAAGTGGGAGGCAATTCATCGCGTTGTCGAGACACGCCATTCAATCTTGTTCTACGTGAGCAAAGGCATGGCTCACTTCCTACCTAAGGAAGTCGTTGCGCCCTCCGACCTCCCCCTTCTCAGGCATAACCTTGCCCAATGGCTGCCGGGCCGCGTGGCGCTCCGGACTGACGCAGCTGTGAAGGCTGCAGCCTAACATGCGCTTGAACCTGGCGGGGAAACCTCCCTCACTTTTGTAGACACTTCGACCTAACAAGCCGGAGGTGTCTATGCCACGGGCCGGTCCGAAGAAGGTTCAGGAATACAGCGCGGAGTTCAAACTCGCGGCGGTGCGGTTGAGCCGTCAGCGGGG
>WNFD01005079.1_pt1 | contig 13177 bp, 16 predicted proteins | sample 5400491 | NCBI WGS metagenome assembly WNFD01 (sample SAMN13153343, study PRJNA577476) | soil metagenome | isolation source: 120 cm saprolite under Douglas fir tree site 2 hole 2 replicate 2 | place: USA:California | collected 2015-04-18 | reverse complement strand
CCGCAAAAATTTACGCGGCGCTTCCCGCGCGAGCAGCATGGCTTGTTCGATGGAATTCACGAGGATCGGAAGCGCCCTCGTTTCCGGGCGCCCCTTCACACGGTAAATTTCATCCACGGCGGCCAGATTGAACGGATCGGCCGCCAGCCCGTAGAAAGTGTCCGTGGGAATCGCAATCACACTTCCGCGGGCGATAAAATCTGCCGCATACCGCAGCAAGTCCGTCTCCGGGGATTGCGCATTGACGCGCAGCAGTTCAGCCGGCAATTTTTTGGCCTTTGGCGAACTCGTGACGCCACCCTGCAGCGCTCTGCCAGCGCTGCCCTTATTTGGGCGACGCTACCATACCCCCTCAAACCACGCAATAAGAGCTTACAGATGAATCAGTTCCCTTCCCGCAGGACTCCGTTTGGCGAGTAGCAATCGGGAATTGGATTGCCACGCTGAAAATTTGCTACCCTCCTAGGTGATGGCTACGCCCGGCAAAACCGCTCGTGACGCCCGCACAATGGGTGAGCCTGCGCTCCTCACCAGCCGCGACAATCGCTGGCTCAAAGAGTTTCGCATGGCTCTGCGCGGCGGATTGCCCACAGAAAATGGCTTCGTGGGCGTCGAGGGCGTGCGGCTCGTCGAAGAAGCAATGCGTTCCGGGTGCCGCATTCAGGCCGTGCTCTTCAGCGAATCCGGCGAACGCCATCACGAACGTCTCTCCTCGTTCATCGACCGGCCGGAAATGGCTTTTCCCGTACTCCGCACCACGGACCGCCTCTTCGAAGGCCTCGCGGACACCGAACATCCGCAAGGGGTCGCCGCGCTGGTTCATCCGCGTGAAACCTCATTCGATGATCTCGTGCGCGCCCCGCTTTCTGTCTGCGCGCCCCTGCTCGTCGTTCTGGCCGGTGTCCAGGATCCCGGCAACGTCGGAACGATCCTGCGCACCGCTGCCGCCTTTGGCGCAACCGGCGCCGCCACCGCCGCTTCCGGCATCAGCGGCACCGCCAACCCCTACTCTCCGAAAGCCCTGCGCGCCTCCGCGGGCGCTGCTCTGCATCTTCCGATCCTCGCCGGAATGTCGCTTGCAATTCTTCTGACGCAATTCAAGATCGCTGGCATTCGAACGCTGGCATCAAGCATCCACGAGCCGGGGAGCGGAGACCAACCCCTTCTCGCTCCCTGGGAAGTCGATTGGTGCCAGCCGGTTGCTCTCCTTGTTGGCAACGAGGGCGCCGGTCTTCCTGAAGAAGTCGAGCGTAGCGCCGATGCGCGCATCCGCATTCCCATGGCCAGCGGCGTCGAATCCTTGAACGCCGCCGCCGCGGCCGCCGTCGTTTTTTATGAAGCCGCGCGGCAAAGAAACTCTCTGCCCGTGCCGCACATCCAAAAATAACGTGAGCCTCTTCTCAAAATTGCCGCGACCGGCACCCGAGCCAGACGTGCCCGCAGCCAACCAGCCGCTCGCCGAGCGCATGCGCCCGCGCACCCTCGACGAATTCATCGGCCAGGAAAAACTGCTCGGCCCCGGGAAACCGCTGCGCGTTCAAATCGAAAGCGACAATTTAGGCTCCATGCTCTACTGGGGACCGCCCGGATGCGGAAAAACCACGCTCGCGCGCCTCATCGCGCGCCTGACAAGCTCTGAATTCGTTTCTTTCAGCGCCGTTCTCGCCGGCATCAAGGAAATCAAGGAAGTCATGGCCGTGGCCGAACGAAAATCCCGCTCCGGCCATCGCACCATCGTTTTCGTCGACGAGGTTCACCGCTTCAATAAAGCGCAGCAAGACGCCTTCCTCCCCTACGTCGAAGCCGGCCACATCATCTTCATCGGCGCAACCACTGAGAATCCTTCCTTCGAAGTGATTTCGCCGCTGCTTTCCCGCACCAAGGTCTACGTTCTCGATCCGCTAACGACGCCGCAGATCGTTGAACTCCTCCGCCGCGCTCTCAAAGACACAGAGCATGGCTTCGGTAATGAATCGATCGACGCTTCCGAAGACATCCTCTTTCGCGTCGCGTCTTTTGCGAATGGCGACGCCCGCGCCGCTCACAACACGCTGGAACTCGCCGTCCGCAGTGCGCGTGCGGACGAAAAAGGCGCCCTGGTCATCACGCCGGAACTCCTCGAAGACGTCCTGCAACGAAAGCTCCTCCGCTACGACAAAGCCGGCGAGGAGCACTACAACCTCATCTCCGCCCTGCACAAATCCGTACGAAATTCCGATCCCGACGCCGCCCTCTACTGGCTCGCGCGCATGCTGGAATCCGGCGAAGATCCTCTCTATCTCGCGCGCCGCATGGTCCGCATGGCCAGCGAAGACATCGGCCTCGCCGAACCTGGCGCCCTTGCCGTCACCCTCGCCGCCAAAGACGCGTTCGATTTTCTCGGCGCGCCCGAAGGCCATCTCGCCCTCGCCCAAGCCGCCGTCTATCTCTCGCTCGCGCCCAAATCCAACGCCCTCTACACCGGCTATGGCGCTGTCATGGAAGACGTCCGCAAAACCGAATCCGACCCCGTCCCGCTCCACCTCCGCAACGCCGTCACCGGCCTGATGAAAAAAATCGGTTACGGCGAAGGCTACAAATACGCCCACAACTTCGATGATAAAGTCACCGACATGACCTGCCTCCCCGATAATCTCGCCGGCCGCGCCTACTACAAGCCTACCGATCAGGGCTTCGAACAGCGTTTACGCCAGCGCCTTGACGAAATCCGTAAGATAAAATCACGCGCTGTGCCAGGAGCCTGAGGTGAACTCATGAAATGCACGGTCTGCATCCTGCTCAACGGCCTGCTGGACCTCCCGCTAGCTGCTCAAGACCAGTCCGTGCAAAAACCATGCGGCGCCAACTATACCGGCTCCCACCCCGGACCCAAACAATGACCTGTCCCTGTTCCCTCAGCCGATTTCGCTGGCTTCGCCGTCTCTGTTCGCTGACCTGCGCGCTCGTGGGTTGCTGCTCTCTGCCTGCCGCTCGCGCACAGAATCTCGACAAACCGCTGCAATCGATCGACGAAGAAATCACCGCCTTCGCCTACGCCCCCGACGGCCGCATCGTCTATTCCGTCTATCGCAAGGTGAAAACAAAAGTCTACGACGCGCTTGAGCACGACGACATCTGGATCCAAGACGCTGGCGGCAAGCGCCGCCGTCTCCTCGAAGGACAAAAATACACGCGTGGCAATCAGACTTTCAGTTATCTCATCGATTCCTTCCGCTTGTCCCCCAATGGCCATTTCATCCTCGCGCAACTTCTCACCACGACGGTTCTGGATGACAGCGGCAAAACCGAAGACTCTTTCCAAACGCTTCTTCTCGATGACTCCGGCAAGGAAATCCGCATCAACAAAGGCGACAACGTGATCCCGGACGCCGCCAACGCCACCTGGCTGCCCGACAACTCCACCATCGCCCACCTCTCAGAATCCGTGAAGCCGCGCCTGCTCTTCTCCCTGAAATTCACGCGCCCATCGATCGGCGCTCTCCGTTCTGCTTACGAAGGGCGCACCTTTCGCGACATCGTTTGGTTGCCAGGGGCAAACTCCGCCATTGCCGTGGAACAGGATCGCGCCCTCACCGGCCCCTCTCGCCTCCAGCGCCTCGACCTGCTCAGTGACGATGCCAAAGAGTTGGCCACCCTTGAAACCTACGAAGGCGGCATCAGCGTCTCCCCCAGCGGCAACAAGATTGCCTATTTCCTGGACAAGGAAATTCTCGAAATTCGCGATCTCTCTTCCCCCAACCGCGTAGCCCGTCTTCGCATCGGCCTCGGCGTCTTTCGCTGGTCGCCCGATGAATCGCGCCTCCTCCTCAAGCGCTCCCTCGAGAAAAAATCCGGCGATCTCGTCTGGATTGACCTTCCTCCGCTTGCGCCGATTCCCGCGAACCACGAAATTCCCGTCGCGCAACCCACGCCCATCCCCATTCTTCACGGTCTCAGCTTTCGCGACTTCGCCATCTCCCCCGACGGCCGCTCCCTCGCTGTCGTCATTACCGGCAAACGCAATCTTCTCGTCTTCCCCCTCCTTTCGCGCTGACCCGCACCCGTTGTAGGGGCGCTGGTCACGGTTGTGTGTGGCCGCGCTGTAGGGGCGCGCTTTAGCTTTAGCGCGTCCCTCTGAAGCGCGTCCCCGCGTTTGGGTATTCTTTGTTCCTGACTGGCCACGGTTGTGTAGGGGCGCGCTTTAGCGCGTCCCTCTTCATCTGAAGCGCGTCCCCGCCTTTGGGTGTTCTTTGTTCCTGAGGTCCGCCTTCCAGGGTGGAATCCATACTGTGCATCCCGATGTTGTCTTTGGCCACTCCACTGTGAAGGAACCAGAGAACGGATACTGCTGAGGTTCGGCAACCATACCCCTCCGAACTGGATTCATCCAGATGTACCAAGCGATGGGATCGGAATCTTCAACGTGGCGCAAAACATGATCGTAAAATCGGCGCTGCCAAAAGCGCCGAGGAAGTTCGTGGCGAAAAAGGTAGCCGGTGGATTGTTTCCATTGCGCCACAAATTTCACCATGTCCGAAGTAGCGTTCTTTCCCTCCACGAGAATATGCACGTGGTCCGGCATGACGCAAAACGCATGAACAAGGACGCCCATCGAATCGGAGACACGCTTTAACGATTCGATGGCAGTCGTGGCGCGACTTGCATTCTGGAAAATAGGGCAACGGTTTTCGCTGCAGATAGTAATGAAATAGATCCTGCGGCCGACATATTCCTGGCGAGCAAAACGAATATTCTTACGAGGACTACAGCGCATTGGTCGGATGGTAGCAAGAAACTGAACACGGTTGTAGGGGCTATTGTAGGGGCGCTAAACACGGTTGTAGGGGCGCGCTTCAGCGCGTCCCCTCCGGGCTTCTCCTCCGATGCTCCATGAAGATGCACGCATCTTCAATCACGATAAGCCCCGCCGCCCGCGCCTTCTCCGCCGCGGCCTCATTCTCAACGCCCAACTGCATCCAGACGACCTTCGCGCCCACGCGAATCGCGCTCTCTACCACTTCCGCCACTTCCTCCGCCCGCCGGAAAACATCCACGATATCGATTTTCTCCGGCACATCCTCCAGCCGCGCGTAACTCTTCTCCCCCAGCACTTCCGTCTCATTCGGGTTCACGGGAATAATCCGGTATCCCGCACCCTGCATGGATTCCGTCACGCCAAAGCTCGGCCGCATCGGATTCGACGACAATCCCACCACCGCGATGGTCTTGCTCGTTTTCAAAATATCCGTGATGGGGTCTTCACCCGCGGAGGCGCCGCGCTTCATTCCATCCGGGAGATGGATTCTCATCGCGCCGCGAGTTCGCCCTTCTTCAGCTGTGTAGGGGCGCGCTTTAGCGCGTCCCTGTCTTTGCCTTGCTCTTCGCCATCCGGGAGCAGCACTCTCATCGCGCCGCGAGTTCGCCCTTCTTCAGCTGTGTAGGGGCGCGCTTTAGCGTGTCCCTGTCTTTGCCATTCAGCACCTGCGCCATCGCCGCCAAACACTTGTCATTCTCTTCCGCCGTCCCGACCGAGATGCGCAGCGCTTCCGGAAATCCCATCCATCCCAGCGGCCGCACGATCACGCCCCTTTGCAGCAGATCATCGCTCAGCGCCTGCGCATCCGGACCCACCACAATAAAAACAAAATTCGCTTCGCTCGGCACCGGACGGAATCCCAGCTTCGCCAATCCCTCGCTCAACCGTTTCCGCTCCGTTGCATTGGTCTCGATGCAGCGGGTCACGTGCTCTGTGTCGTCCAGCGCCGCCAACGCAGCAGCTTGCGCCACACCTGAGGTATTAAACGGCGTTTTCAATTTATTCATCGCGGCAAGCAGCTCGGGCCGTCCGATGGCATAGCCGATGCGCAATCCCGCCAATCCATACACTTTCGAAAACGTGCGCAGAATCAGCAGATTCTTTCTCTTGCGGTACGCCTCTGCCGAATCCCCCAAGCCCATACTCACCGCATAGTGGATGTATGCCTCATCCAGCGCCACCAGCACGCCATCCGGAACGCTCGCGACAAACTCGCCAAATTCTTCGCGCCCAAACGCGCTGCCCGTAGGATTGTTGGGATTCGCCAGATAAATCACGCCCGTTTTCGGCGTAATGGCCTTCGCCATGGCCTCCAAGTCAAAAGCAAACTCCCGCTGCGGCACGAGCACCAGCTCCGCCCCGCTCGCGCGAATCGCCACGGAAAACGGCGCATACGTCCCCTTCGACGTGAGCCCCTGCAAACCCGCGCGCAACAGCACGCGCGCCGCCAGATCGATAATCTCGCTCGAGCCCAGCCCCACGAAAATCTCTTCCGGCGAGACACCCCGCCGCTCCGCCAGCGTTTGCCGCAGCGCGTGTGTTCCGCCGTCCGGATAGCGGTTGGAATCTCCCAGCACCGCCCGCGCCGCCGCCATCGCTTTCGGCGACGGCCCCAGCGGGTTCTCGTTCGAAGCGAGCTTCACCGCATGAATCTTCAGCTCCCGCTCCACTTCTTCGATCGGTTTTCCCGGAACGTATACCGGCAGGCCACGCAGGTAATCCGGAATCAGCTCTTCAATCGTTCGCGTCATCTCTTCCAGTCTACTTCCTCCATCGCTTCGCTGCCAATCCGCCGCTCTCGCGTGGTGGCCATTCTCTAACTTTCAAAGACTCTTCAATTGCGCCACTTCCCGCACCGTCAGCGCGCGAAACTTCCCCGGAGCCACATCCAGAACCAACGGCCCCAGTTGCACGCGCTTGATTTTTTCCACCAGAAATCCCACGCGCTGAAACATCCGCCGGATCTGACGATTCCTTCCCTCGATCAGAATCACCTCATACCAGGGGTTCGCACCATCCTCCATCAAGCGAATTTTCGCCGGCGAAGTCTTCACACGCTTCCCATCCTCCAGTTCGATCGTGACTCCCGCTCTCAGACGCTCGATCGCCCGCTCGTCGGGCTTCCCGCTGATTTTCACCAGATACGTCTTCGGCACATGCGAGCCGGCCTTCATCAGCTTCTGCGCCAGCGCTCCGTCATTCGTCAGCAGCAGCAAGCCTTCGCTGGCGTAGTCCAGCCGCCCCACCGGATACACGCGTTCGGCGCATTTCTTCATCAGCTCCATAACCGTTGGCCGTCCTTCGGGATCGCTGACCGTCGTCACATAACCTTTCGGCTTGTGCAGAACGAAATACAGCAGCCGCTCCCGGCTCTTCAGCGGCTTTCCATCCACGCAAATTACGTCCCGTTCCGGATCGGCCTTCGTGCCCTGTTCCGCCACCACTTTTCCATTGAGCGTCACCCGCCCCGCCGCAATAATCTCCTCGGCTTTGCGCCGCGAAGCAATCCCGCGCGCCGCCATGATTTTCTGTAATCTTTCAGAGGCCATGGTGGGAGGTAACGCTAATCGGCAATGTGAGCCGTTTTCGTTATGTCTTCCCCCGCTACGAGCAGGAACTCATTTTTCGCTCCCGCGAGGCGGCTTTGACGGTATGGCCTGTACTCTTCGTTGTTATAGAAAGCCTCCGCGATTTCTTTGGAGGGCCATTCGACGATCGAAAAAATCTGCGGAAGCTTTCGCTCACCTTCAATCTTTTCAACCTTCGACGTGCGCGTCAGGAACCGGCCGCCGCGCTGCTCAACTAGCCCGGTAACATTCCTGACGTAGTCCGAGACCCAGCTCTGGTCCGTTATCTCGAGTTCTGCAACTGAATAATACTTCATGCGGGATCCTCCCAAGCGGATTGATGACAAAGTCGCTCTTCTCTTGTAGTGGCCGGTCTTCAGACCGGCGCTTTTCTCTTTCTTCTCTGCGACCTCTGCGTTCTCCGTGACCTCTGCGTTAAATCCCTCTTTCTCTCTTCGTTTCCTTCCCAGTTCTGTCAAACTTCCGCAATTTCTCGGCTTCCTTCTGCTCGATGAACCGGTATCTCCCCCGCGGTATCCCCTCCACCGTCAGCGGCCCCAATCCGATGCGCTTCAACTTTTCCAGCGGATGCTTTTCCTTGAACAACGCGCGCCGCAGCTCTTCCTTTTTCGAATCCCGCATCCGCACTTCGTACCAATAATTCGCCGCGCGCCCCCGCGTCGCGTCCGGCTGCCTCACCGTTTTCATTTTCGCGCCAATCTCTTTTCCCAGCCGCTCCAGGTCCGCCAGCGTCAGCATTCCCTTTACTTTGACCTGATAGACCTGCTCCAGGTGCGCCCAGTTCTTCAGCATCTCCGCCGCCAGCTCGCCGTCGTTCGTCAAAAACACCAGCCCCGACGCCGCATACTCCAGATTTCCCACTGGAAACACGCGCTCGGGCAATCCCCGCAAACAATTTCGCAGTGTCTTCCGCCCTTCCGGGTCCGCCATCGCCGATACCACTTCCGGCGGCTTGTTCAGCACGATGTAGACGCGCCGCCCTGGGTTCGCTTCAACGACTTTCCCCGCCGCCTCGATCCGGTCCTTCGCCGCGTCCGCTTTCGTCCCCAGCACCCGCACCACGCGCCCATTCACGCGCACCTGTCCGCTGGTGATCAGCAGCTCGGCATGCCGCCGCGAAGCAATCCCCGCCCTCGCAATAATCTTCTGCAGTCTCTCTTCCATTTTTATTCTTGTCTTTTCCGCGTCTTTTATTCTTGCTTTTATGTAGGGGCGGACTTCAGTCCGCCCTTCTTTCTGTCGGCCGTGCCCTAACCTGTAGCGGATTCGTCTCGCTTCCTTCGCAGGCCGACGTAGGCTGCTCCGATAACTGCATATAGTGCAGCGTTTATGAGCGCCACAATCGTCCAGAGCGGATAGATCCCTTCAGAACCGATCTCAACATCAATAAGAGGAATGGTCAGGAAAGAAGGAGGACAAAGAATCATGCATATCAGATACAGAGGAATATTTGGGGGCGGCGGAGGCGAAGAGTCCGTCAGGACCTGGTAGGCAACGAAGGCGACCGTGATTCCCAGGCCGACCGCTGTAAAACCGAGGATGGTTCGCCAATCTTTGCTCATGACTCACAAATTTCTCTCTGAGCGGCCTTCCTCTCTGCGAATCTCTGTGTCCTCTGCGTCTCTGCGTTATCCTTTTCCTTCTCTTCAGTCTTCATTCCCCCGCCGCCGCCGCTTTCGGCGTTTCCTCGCCCACCGCCTCCGGCATCCCCTCATTATTCGCCGCCGTCTCTTCCAGCAATTCCTCCCGCGCTTCCATCTCCGCGCTCGCCGAATTTCCTGCCGCGGGCCCTCCGATGCTCGCTTCGTTGGTGGACCCTTGCTCGATCGGCGCAAATCCCTCATCGCTCCCCAGCGCCTCCCGCGCCAGCGCTTCGAACTCCTTCAAGCTCGGCAGCTCCTCCAAATCGCTCAATCCAAACCGCATCAAAAATTCTTTCGACGTCTTGTAGAGGATCGGCCGCCCCATCACTTCCTTGCGCCCCGCCGTGGTAATCAGGTGCTTGTCCAGCAGCGTGCTAATCACTCCTGAAGTGTTCACTCCGCGAATCTCCGAAATTTCCGGCGAAGTCACCGGCTGCTTGTACGCAATCACCGCCAGCGTCTCCAGCGCCGGCATGGACAACCGCAACGGCGGCCGCAAGCTCTTGATAAACCGCCGCACCACGTCATGCTGCTGCGGTTTGGTATACAGCTTGTACCCGCCCGCCACCGCGCGAATCTCGATCCCGCGCTCTTCCGTCGCATAGCTCGCCACCAATTCATCCAGCGAAGCCTGCACCGCCAGCTTTTCTTCGCCCAGCGCCTTCGCCAATTGCTCGATCGTCGCCGGCTCATCCGCCGCATAAATAATCGCTTCCAACGCCGCTTTTCTCTCTTCATTCGTCATATGATTCTTCTTTGTGGTGGCCGGTCTTTAGACCGGTTCTTTTCCGGTTCTTTTCCTCTTCTTCTCTGTGCCCTCTGCGTCCTCAGTGTCCTCAGTGTTAACTTCTTTGTCTTTCCTTTTAGCTTTTGATTTTCAACTTTCGACTACCTATATTCCTCATCAATCTGCTTGATCTCGCCCGACTCATCAAACACCAGATCAAACATCTTATGCTTCCGCACCAAAATCTCCCCAAACTGCTTCTCTTGCACCAACGCCACCGCCTGCAGCTTCACCATTTCCAGCACCGCCAGGAACGCCACGATCATCGCGTGCCGCGAAGGGCAAGCCTCAAAAAACTGAATCAGGTTCACCGCATTCTCGGCACTAGCCAAAACCTGCGCCCGCAGCGCCGCGATCATCTGCGCCACCGTAAACTCTTCGTGCCGCAGCTCGATCCGCGAAACTTCCTTCTTCCGCTCCAGCACCTGCTGGAATACTTTCACCAAATCCACGAGCGAAACCACGAGCTCGCCCTCGGTCCCTTCGTCCTTGTAGAGCGACTTGTCCGGCTTCGACCAGACGTTCTCTTCAATCTGCTGCCTCTGGTACAAAAGCTGCGCCGCGTTTTTGAATTTCTCGTGTTCCACCAAACGCTGCACCAACTCCGCCCGCGGGTCCGCCGCCGCTTCTTCCGGCCCCGCCAGCGGATCAGGCGGCAGCAGCATTTTGCTCTTGATGTAAATCAGCGTCGCCGCCATATAAATGAATTCCGCCGACACATCCACGTCCAGCTCTTCCAGCTTGTGGAGGTAATCCAGGTATTGCGCCGTGATCTTCGAAATCTGAATGTCGTGAATATTCATCTTCTGCTGCCTGATCAAATCCAGCAGCAGGTCCAGCGGCCCCTCATACATCGGGATATTAATTTTGTACGGCGTCGCCATCTGAATTCTTTCTGCCTATCCTTTACCCGCAACCAGCCAAGCCGCCCAGCCCAGGCAAACCGCCACGATCGCTGAAAGCATCGCCGGCGCCGCCGAAAAATACTTCCAACTGAGGACCAGCGAAGCTACTTGAACAACCATGAAAATCCAGCCCAATAGTCCAATTGCCTGTGGATTGCTGCTGGCGAGAGTTCCCAGATGCCAAGCCAGAAATGCGGAGAACAGCAAGTAGACCGTAATGGTCAGCCCAAACCCTTTGTAGAAACCTCCATAGCTGAAGCTGGACCCTCTCACCTGAAAATGAACGTTGTTCATCCCGTCGAAGACCACGCGCGCTTCCGGTGACGGAGGTTTGAGTCTTAGAAATCCGACCGTATGCCCGACAGCAAACAAAATGAAGAATACCGAAGCGATGCGATAAAGTGTGATTGCTTTCAAGTTCACCCTCAACCTTTGGACGTCAATTCCTGTCTTTCAGCATTTAAACTTTCGCCGCTGCCCCGCCGACTTCTTTCCTCTTCTTATCCCACCCGAAAACCGCCTCTCGCACCCGCTCCATCGTTCCCTGCGCCACTCTCCGCGCCTTCTTCGACCCCTCGTCCAAAATCTCCAAAACGCGCTTCGGATTCTTTTCGTACTCCACCCGCCGCTCCCGCACCGGCGCAATCCACCTAATCAAATTGTCTGCCATCGCGGCCTTGCACTCGATGCACCCAATCCCCGCTGATCGGCAGCCCGTCTGCACCCACTCCAGGCGCCCGAGTTCTTCCGCTGAGAACAGTTTATGCCAGTCATATACCGGACACACGTCCGGATTTCCCGGATCCGTCCGCCGCTTCCGCGCCGGGTCCGTCACCATCACCTTCGTTTTCTTCCGTATCTCCTCATCCGACTCGCTCAGCGTAATCGTATTCCCATAACTCTTCGACATCTTCCGCCCATCCAGCCCCGGTATCCTTGGCGTATGCGTCAACATCGCCTCCGGCTCGCAAAGGACATGGAGTGGTTGAACGAAATCGGCATACCTACGATCGAGTTCCGCAAAGAAATTGCTGTGCCCAATCTCAGAGGCGTATTGCCGAATAGCTCCTAGCATTTCAAACGCTGTCTCTTTCGCGAAAACACCACTCCATTTCACGTCTGCTCGCTTTACAAGGTTTTGGAAATAAGTGAGCGCATTTCCCGATAGCTCGCTACCGTCGAACAATTTGTACTTCAACATGAACCCGTAGAATTGATTGAATCTCCTCACGATTTCACGACTCAGCTCGACGTGCGAAACTTGGTCTTCTCCTACGGGCACGTAAAGCGCTACGGGCTCGACGCGCTTTTCGCTGTATATGACCCGCTGCTCGCTGTAAATCACAATGTCGGCGCATTGCAGAATCGGATAGCCCAGGAAGCCGTAATTGTGCAGGTCCTTATCCTTAACGTTTTCCAGCGCCTCTTTATACGTTGGCACCCGCTCTAGCCAGCCCAGCGGCGTCACCATGGACAGCAACAAATGCAATTCCGCATGCTCCGGAATCACCGACTGCTGAAAAATCACGCTTTTTGCCGGATCCAGCCCCGCCGCCAGATAATCAATCATGATCTGCAGCGTGTTTTCCGCGATCGCCGACGTATCCGCGTAATCGCTCGTCAGCGCATGCCAATCCGCAATAAAGTAAAAGCACTCGTACGCCCTGTCGCCACTAGCTTGCGTAGCGCCGGGCTTTAGCCCGGCATCTTTATCGTTCGGCACCACCGCATTCTGCAGCCGCACCCAATTCTGCAGCGCCCCAAAGTAATGCCCGATGTGCAGCCGCCCAGTCGGCCGCATCCCGCTCAAAACCCTGCTCTTCTTGCCTTTATCCCCTGTTGTCACCTTCACTCCCAAAACGTTTTTATAGAAAAGAAATGGGGACGCGCTGAAGCGCGCCCCTACAACGCTTAAAACAATTCCTCGTACGGGTCAACGTGGACCCAGAAATGGGGACGCGCTGAAGCGCGCCCCTACAACGTCCTGCTAGCTCGCCGCCACCTTCTGTTTGTCCGGCGCTCCCAACAACTCCCGCGCGATGATCATGCGCTGCACCTCGCTCGTCCCCTCGTAAATGGTAATCACCCGCGCGTCGCGGTACATCCGCTCGACATCCGTCTCCCGCGAATACCCCACGGCCCCATGCGCTTGCACCGCCTTGTACACCACCCGGTTCACCATCTCGCTCGCGTAAAGCTTGGCCTTGGAAGCACTTGCGCCCATCTTGGTGGGGTGCGCATCCTTCAACCAAGCCGCGTAATACACCAGCCCCCGCGCCGCTTCGATCTCCGTCTGCATGTCCGCAATCATCCACTGAATCGCCTGAAACTCGCCAATTTTCTTTCCAAACGCGGCCCGCTGCTTCGCGTACTTAACCGTCTCTTCCAGCGCCCCTTGCGCCAGTCCAACGGCCTGCGCCGCAATCCCGATGCGTCCGCCATCCAGCGCACTCAAAGCA
>WNFD01018008.1_pt1 | contig 13178 bp, 13 predicted proteins | sample 5400491 | NCBI WGS metagenome assembly WNFD01 (sample SAMN13153343, study PRJNA577476) | soil metagenome | isolation source: 120 cm saprolite under Douglas fir tree site 2 hole 2 replicate 2 | place: USA:California | collected 2015-04-18 | reverse complement strand
GCTCACCCCCGTTCAGGAGCGCGCCTTCCAACTCCTCGACGTGCCGATCAACTTGTAGCCAGTACAGCCGCCGACCGTCTCGCCGATCGGCGAGTCGGATCAATCATTTACGCTTTCGCGATGCTGCAACTTCCGACTAAGTATCCGCTGGCGCGAGCTTCGACAGGACATGCTACCAGTTGTGGTGCTCTCAACGCTCGGTGTGGTCATCTCAGCAGTTTGTTGTCGCGGCAGGCATGGTGAAGTTCTTGGCGTGGCCCGCTGCACCCGCCCTCGTTTTTGGGGTACTGATTGCTGCAACCGATCCGATTGCCGTTCTTGCCATGTTCAAGGATACCGGGATCAAGGGCCGCCTTCGGCTCTTGGTGGAGAGTGAAAGCCTTTTCAATGACGGTGTTGCAGCGGTGTTGTTTGCGCTCGTTCTTACTTGGGCACAGGCGACGGACAGTTCGCAGCTAAGCACGGTGAGCGTGGGACGCACGCTCGCTTTTATGACGGGCGGAGGCATCTTAATGGGTGTTTTGCCTGTGGCGCTGCGGCTATTACGCTCGCTGGACGGACTTCTGACCATTTAGTGGAAGCTACACTAACTGCGGTCGCCGCTTACGGTTCGTTTCTGCTGGCAGAAAATTTCGGGTTCTCGGGCGTGCTTGCGACCGTCGCAGCCGGTCTTCTTATGGGCAATCTGGGTGTTCTCAGGGAAGATGAGAATCGAAATATCTTTTCCCCCGATGGTCGTTCCTTCGTAATTGCTCTATGGGAGTTCGGCGCATTCATCGCAAACTCCCTGATTTTTCTTTTGATTGGTCTAAGGGTCGCGGCCATACCACTTACCAGCGTCGGCGTGAGATCCGTTCTGCTTGCAATCGGATTGGGTCTCGCGGGGCGGGCGCTTACCGTATATCCGGTGTGTCTGCTTTTTCGGTTTTCGACATGGGCTATACCCATGCGCGAGCAGCACGTCCTCTGGTGGGGTGGACTACGAGGGGCGCTGGCATTGGCGTTGGCCCTTGCGCTTCCGCCCTCTTTCCCGCTCCATGACGAAATCCTGATCACGGCCTTCGGAGTTGTCGTGTTTGCAGTCGTCGTGCAGGGGCTGACGATGCCATGGCTTCTGCTGATGTTAAAATTCTCGCGGGCAAATGAAACCGCTCGCCGAAACGCTAATGGCGATCCGGAACGAAGTTAAAGATATGTTGCGCGCCAACGTCGATTTGATCGAGAGCCGGTTTCCCGCCTCAAACTAAATCCAGGGCGGGCTCTTTCGGCCGCTAAAATCGCTCAGGCCGCAGTAGGGCGTAGATCAAGTAAAACAGCAAGCCAGCAGCGACGAGGCCGGCGAGTGAGTAGTCGAAAATCATTTTCGTTCCGCTCAGAGGCGTTCGCAGGCGTGCGCATAAGCTACCGCCACCAAAAAGAAGACCAGCCCGAGGGCCAGCATGACGACATCCAACATGGGGTGCTCCTTGTCGCGCTTGTTTCCGGGTACGACGGTTGCGCGTTCCGGGAAAGAAGATTGCGATGGATCAAGAACAGTAAACGTCGTTGCATATATGTTCTCGAGATGGGCATTACGCCAACGTTATAGGAAAGTAATAGGCGTCAGGAAGTATTGACGTGAGCCATTTGCGAGAGGGTTATTTGGATCGCACGGCCTACGTTGCGCGCAAACGCGACGGGCGATCATCAGGTCGAATGTCCGTTCCGGGTGTGCGCCGTGCAAAGGCGGCGCTTTCCAGTGGGCGCAAGCCCCACTCGGCAGCCGCTCCATGGAGAGTCTCGTCTTGCGGGCGCCAAATAAGCAGAACGGCGCTGCTTCACACCTCTGACGAAGCGCGAACAGGGCCTAACACCGCCTCTCGTATCCAATAATCGATTGAGACTCGCCCAGGCCCCCACGCCATGATGCCGAGCGCCATCGCCGCCCAGGTGATATGAATCGGCCAGCCGTCGGGCACGGTGAGTTCGACGATCGTAGTCATGAACAGCAGGCCGAGCGCGGCAAAGCGCGAGGCAAAGCCGAGCACCAGCAGCACCGGAAACAGGATTTCACCGCAACCGGAGAGGAACGCTATCACGGCCGGCATCGGATAATGGTAGGGGCCACCCGGCAAATGCAGCATGAACTCATCGGTGAACAGCGTCACCGCCGTGTCGCTGAGCTTCAGAAAGCCGTTCCATTTGAGAATGCCGGAACGCCAGAACGGCACCGCCAGCGCCACGCGCATCACGAGCTGAACCAGCGAGGGCGCCGCCACCATCTGCACCAGCCGACTGGCCTTGTCAGCGAGCAAACCGACCGTCCGCAGCGGCTCGCCGGGCGCGGCGTGTTGATCAATGACCATCCTGCTTCTCCAGAGTAGCGGCGGTGAATGCGCCCGCCTCGATCATGACGGCGATGTGTGATGCGATATCGAAAGCGGGCGAGGCGTCCAGCGCCAACGCCGCGGCCTCGCCGAGCGATCGCCCTGCAATAAGGCTAGTGAGGAAGACGGCGCCACCAGGCGGGAGGTGTCGCACGACGACGTCGAGATCGGGCCGCGTGATCAAGGCATCCTCCGGCACCGACGCGTCGATCCGGTCAACGGGCGCCTCGCCGCGGTTGGCGGCGAAGATGGTCACGACGGAGAAGCGGGAGCGCACGATCCTCGTCGCCGGGTGCACGACGAATACCAGGTCGGCGAGCTGCTCGGGCGGGAACGAGCCGAGCGTTGCCGCCGACAGTGGATCGGCGTCGGCCGCATGATAGGCATCAAGCCAAGCCCGTTCGACCCGCGCGGTGTCGGCAAGCCACGGCATCGAGCGGGCATACTCATATTGCTCGATGAAGGCCGGAAAGTCGCGACCATATTCGAACAACAGCGGCGATTTCGGCGGTGTGGCGCGGATATGGAAGCGCGCCATGGCGCGAAAAAACTCCACGCCAGTGATGCGCTGCACGGCCGGGTAGATCGCCGCAACTGCCTCGATCAGACTGACCATGACGTTGTTGCGGTAGACGTTGTAGCGCTTGATGGCGGCCTTGCCGCTCGGACCGGTCACGACCGCGGGCGTCCCGCCGTCCGGATCGATCAAGGCCGCAGCGAACGCCGCCGAACAGGAGGATCGTAAATGCGGTTCAGGCGGTAGCATGATGCCCCTCCGCGATGGTGTGGCAGCGGTCGAGGATTTTCTGCGCGGCAGCCGCCTCGGCCTTGAGGACCGGCCAGTCGGGGATGTTGCTGTCCCACTCGACCAGCGTCGGAATCGACCCGCACCGCGAGACCACGATCTCGAAGAGTTTCCAGACGGCATCCGCGACCGGACCGTCATGGCTGTCGATCAACAGCAGGTCGCCCTCGTCATCGGACTGTTCGGCGTGACCGGCGAGATGAATCTCACCGACGTTGGCCAGTGGAAAGTCGGACAAATAGTCCAGCGCCGAGAAACTGTGATTGGTGGCGGACACGAAGACGTTGTTGACGTCGAGCAGCAGGCCGCATCCGGTACGCCGCGCGACACTGCGGATGAAATCCACCTCGCTCATCGTCGACTCGGCAAAGGCGACATAGGTCGACGGATTTTCGAGCAGCATCGGCTGGCGGATCGCTTCCTGAACCTCGTCGATGTGGTCGCAGACCCGGCCGAGCGTTGCCTCGGTATAGGGCAAGGGCAAGAGATCGTTGAAATAGGTGGTCTCATGCGTCGACCAGGCAAGATGCTCGGAGACCAGCGCCGGCTCATAGCGCTCGACGAGATGTTGGAAACGCGCCAGATGCGCCCTGTCGAGCGGCCGCTCGCCGCCGATCGACATGCACACGCCGTGCAACGATATCGGGTGGTCGCGCCGTATGGCTTCGAGGGCCCGATGCGGGGGTCCGCCCGCGCCCATATAGTTCTCGGCGTGGACTTCGAAGAATCCACGCTGTGCGCCTTCGGCGACGATCGCGGAGAGGTGCTCGTGTTTGAAGCTCGTCCCCGCGAGCGCGCCAATCGGCAGAGCCGGAAAACGAAGAGGAATGGCCGCAGACGCCGCGAGTTTGGCCGTCGCATTCATTTTATTCCCTCCGCTTTTCGCCGTCGTTGACTTGCGCTGATCGACAGATCAGATCGGCTTGAGCGAGCCGGCTTTGCCGTTCGGAAGCTGGATGCTGGCGCAGGTGCCGCCCTGGACGAACTTCCATGCATTGCCCTGGAAGTCGGCGGTCGAGGTCCCCTGGCAGGTCGTGCCTGGACCGGCGGCGCAATCGTTCTGGCCTTTCAGCGCGACGCCGAAGCATTTCTCCTTGTGGGCGGCGATGGCCGCGTCCCCCTCGGCCTTGGTTAGCGGGGCGGCGGCGGCCATGGTCGCGAGCGCGGTCGTGACGGCACCGGCAAGGACGAACGAACTGGCAAGTTTCTTCGCAGACATTGGATTTCTCCTCTTGAGGGTTGCATCGCCCGCTGGGCGAACGCACATCGTCTCATTCGTCCCGCACGAAGCCCTCGTTACGGTGAACCGCTCACGAATCCGTGAGACCACCTTTGGGCCGGGTACAATCGCTGGACGAGCGCGTACCCGCCAATAGCGGAAGGCGGAAGGACAACTCCAATGCCTTGTCCCTATCGCGACGGTAGCCAAAGGGCATTGGAAGCCGCGGGCGATTCGCCGGGATGGTCCGCACTGCATGGGGAGAAGGTAACGTGAACCGGAATTCCGGCGTATATTCAAGGGAACCGGCCGGCAGCATACCCCCGCTGGAAAGCGGAAAAGGATGATCGACGTTCCAAACCGACAACCAGATGATCGCCCGCCGCCTCGTTCTACCGGCAGACCGCGCACGGTCAGCATCCATCTCGCGGTGTCGGCGCTGGTGTTGACGACGATCCTGTTGACGGCCGCGGCATCAAGCCTGCTGTGGTGGCGAACGGCGGAAGCCACCAGCCGGCAACTCGCCAGCACCATCAACGAGCAGATCGTGGCCGCCGTCCGCAAGGAGGTGTCGGCGATCGTCGGCGAAGCGCGCGCCGCTCATACAGCCATTCGCACCCTGTTCCTGCAGAACGTGCTCGACACCCGCGAAGCCGACAAGCGCGAGTTCGTATTCCTGTCGCAACTTCAATCGCATGCGACGATCTCCTGGGTCGCCTTCGGCTGGCCCGACGGCTCATTTTTCGCCGCGCACAAGCTCGGCGACGGCCATCTGGAGATGATGGAGATCTCGCTGACCGATCATCCCGGCCAGCGCCGGATCGACGAATATGCGGTCATTCCAGGCGACATCGAATTCGAACAACGCCGGTTCGTGCCGACCGATTTTCGCGTCGTCGACCAGGTTTGGTTCAAAACCGGCATGGGGGCCAAGGGACCGCAATGGTTCAAGGTTCTCGACCATCCGATCGGGCAACGTCCGTCGATCGCGTTTGCGGGTCCGATCGACGTTTACCAGGACCGGCAAGGCGTCCTCGCGATCATCATCGAATATACCAGGTTCGCTCATTTTCTGGCCCAGCTCGAGGTCGGACGCACCGGAACCGCGTTTATCTTCGACGGCAGCGGAGAGCTGATCGCGGCTCCCGACAAGGAGGCCGACGAACTGCATCCCGCGCGTAGTCAGGAAGCGCTGCTGCCACTGGCCCGCATGGTGCTGGCACAGGCCGGCGACGAGGACCGGAAAGAGGCATGGCGTCGGCGGCTGACATCGCAAGGCGAGGCTTACGAGGTCGCGCTCACGCCCTTGCCGTTTCCAGGCTGGTCGCTGGCGACCGTCATTCCCGAAGCCGAGTTCCTGGGACCGGTCGAAACCACGCTGCGCAGACTGATCATCGGCCTTGCCGCCGGCGCGCTGTTGGCGGCCCTACTGTCGGCCATGCTGGTGCGATCGGTGATCGCCGCTCCGCTGGCCCGCGTGGTCGGAGAAATCCGCCATGTCGAGAGCTTTGCCCTGGACAAGGTCCGCCGTCATCCATCGCGGCTGGCCGAGATATCGAGTCTCTCGGGCGCGATCGCCGAAATGGCAGCGGGCCTGTCCGCTTTCCGCAAATTCATTCCGGCCGACCTCGTCAGATCGCTGCTCAGCCAGGGTGTCGAGGCAAAGCCCGGCGGATCCATCCAGGAACTGACAGTAATGTTCGTCGACGTCGCCGGCTTTACCGGACTTTCCGAACGCATGGGCGATCGCGTCGTGCTGCTATTATCCCGATATCTCGACGCCGTCTCCGAAGTCATCGTCGCGAATGGCGGCACGATCGACAAATTCATCGGCGATGCCGTGATGGCCTTCTGGGGCGCACCAACGGCGCAGCAGGATCATGCCGTGCGCTGCTGTCGCGCGGCACTTGCCTGCCGCAGGGCGATCGAGGCCGCGGGCGTCAACGACGACCAGGGTCATCCGCTCCAGATCCGGATCGGCATCAATTCCGGCCGCATGCTGGTCGGCAATATCGGCTCCGAATTGCGGCTGAACTACACCGTGATCGGCGATGCCGTGAACGTGGCGAGCCGGCTCGAGAGCGCCAACAAACAGTACGGAACGCTGATCCTGATCGGCGCGGAGACCAGGCGCCTCATCCGGGATGCGTTCATCATCCGAGAGCTTGGATCGCGAGCTACGAGGAAGGGCTTTCGAGATATCGTCGTCGCGACTTCTCAGGCGCGATCACCCATTTCGAGGCGGTGCTTAGCGGGCGCCCTCACGACTGGCCGGCTTCCCTGCTGCTCGAGCGGTGCAAGTGTCTTCAGCAGTCAGGCGTGGATGAGGAATGGTCGCCGGTCGCGGCGCTAAAGGCGAAATGACAGGAAAGCCTGATTCTGGCGCTGGACAACGCCTTTCTCGACCTTCGTGTCGACCGACCGGCTGGACGCCATGCGCCGCAGCGCAATGGCGCGCTCCTTTAGCTGGGACCTTTCAGCGGCCTGCTACAGCGCGCTGTATCGCAAGACGATGTCGACCTGAGGTCTTCCCGTCACTCTGCCGCTTTCCTGCCCGCGCTCATGATATCGGTCGACTGCTTCTGCATCGAAGCCATCGACGACTTCACGAATTCCGTCTGCAGCCTGACGCATTCGACTGGCGATTCCGCCTGCGCGAGCTGGCTGGCGTGATTGCAAAGCGCCGCGACGTTAGCCTCGGCGGCGTCGAGTGTCTTTCTCGCGAACTCAAACCATCCAACCATTGCACGATTGAGTTGGCCGATATTGTGATGCGCGAGATCTCGCGGCTCGGAAAGCTGCGCACCGGATTCATTAGACATACAGTTTCCTCTGGCCTAAACACTCGTGCGCGAACATCGAGTCCTTTTTCCTATCGTCCCGCCCCGACAATGGGCGCGGCTAGCCGCATTTTCCAATACCGTTTGGCTAACTTCTCGATAGGAAAAGCGTATGGAGATTCATCAGGTCCGGTATTTCCTGGCTGTCTGCGAGCATCTGAGCTTCACCCAGGCCGCAAGACAGTGCCACGTGACGCAGCCTTCGCTCTCACGCGCGATCCAGCATCTGGAGAAGGAGTTCGGCGGATATCTGTTCGACCGGCGCCGCTCGAAGGTTCGGCTGACCGAGCTCGGCAAGCTCGTGCAGCCCTACCTGCAGGAAGCCTGGGAGCAGGCGCAGGCCGCAAAGAAGGAGGCCAAGGACTACTCGTCCAAGGCGCCGACGCAATTGAACCTGGCGATCATGTGCACCATCGCCCCCCGACTGCTGATCCAGATGTTCTCCCGCTTTCGCAGCGCGCGCCCCGATATCAATCTCGATTTGATCGATGGCACGGCGCAGTCAATCGAGGAGCAGCTGATCGGCTCCAAGGCCGAAGCGGCGATCTACTGCCGGCCCGACCGTGCCCTGGATCCACGCCTGAATTACCTGCCGTTGTTTCGGGAACAGATGATGATCGTGCTGCCGGCAGAACATCGCTTGGCTGCGCGCGAGACCATCGAGATCGCCGATCTTGCCGGCGAGCGCTATGTGCAGCGGTCTTTCTGCGAGTTCAACGACATGGTCGACCGCGTGTTCGACGATCGCGGGATCGATTGCGAGACGGTCTATCGCAGTGACCGCGACGATTGGGTGCTCGCCATGATCGCCAGCGGCTTCGGCTTCGGATTTTTTCCGAGATATTCGATCTCAAATGCAGCAGTGGTGGCGCGCCCCCTGGTCAATCCCGAGTTCTGGCGCGAGGTCAGCCTCACCACCGTGAAGGGCCGCCCCTACTCGCGCGCGGTCGGCGCGCTGGTACATGAAGCCATGAGATCGGCGTGGCTCGATGAGGACGCGCTAGCGGTCAGGAACCATCCGCCGGCTTCCGAAGACCCGGACCACGCGTAACAATCGTCGACGTCCCGCGTACAGACGACATGCGATAGCCTGTTCGACCTTGCGCGCCTCGCATTGCGGTCAGCGCTGGTTCACATCCACTTGATCAGACGATTGGCGACGGAGGGCCCTTCCGAGCGATCGGCCACATCCGGGCCAAAGGAATTGCCTTATGGAAATGCACCAGATCCGATATTTCCTGGCCGTCTGCTCCGAGCGCAATTTCACGCGCGCCGCCAAACTCTGCCATATTTCCCAGCCGTCGCTGACGCGCGCCATCAAACTCCTCGAAGCGGAGTTCGGCGGCTTGCTGTTCCGCCGCGAGCATCCGCATTCGCATCTTACCGAGCTCGGAGAAATTGTCCGGCCCCATCTGCAGCAAGTCTGGGAACAGAGCTATGCGGCCATCACGCAGGCGCACGAATTCACCGCCGTCGGCCGCTCAAGGCTCAAGATCGGCATCATGTGCACGATCGCGCCAGCGCTGCTGACAGATTTGCTGATGCGCATGCGAATACGGCACAAGGCGATTGAAGTGGAAATCGTCGACGGCTCAGCTCGCGACCTGGAGGAACAGCTTGTCGGCGGTCACATCCTGGTCGCGCGGCTCTTCCGGCAGCATCGGATCGACTGCGAAATCGCGTTCGACAGCCCGCGCGACGATTGGGCGCAGGCGTTGATCGCAGGCGGCCTCGGCTTCGCGCTGATGCCGCAACACAGTATCGACCATCCCGGTGTGCTGTCACGACCGCTCATTGAGCCAACGCTGTGGCGGGAGGCAAGCCTGTTTACGTGCAGGGAACGGACGAACGGCGACGGCCTTGACGCGCTCGTGCAGGAAGCGACACGAATGACTACCGCATCGGCGAGGGTTCCGGCCGCCGGGAATAGCCTTGCGGATGATGCACGCTAGTGGTGGCCGATATCTCGAGAAGCGAACGTCGCGGTCGATCACTCAGCCGCCTGCGGCATCAACTCCATATGCTCGTGAAACACGATGCCGGAGAGCGGATCGAATTCGCCGACCCAGGGTGAACGCGCCAGTACCGATCTCGTATGCGTATAGCCGGCGTCCCAGCGTTGCTTGATGCCATCCGGGCTGAAGTCGATGTCCTTGGTGTGGGTTTCGCGATCGAGCTGCGGCGCGAGCAGGCGTACCACATGCATCCGGGTCTGACACCCATAACTTGCCAATTCGCGCGCCGCAGCGCTGCTGCGCTCGGCCTCGGGCAGGTGCGTGACAAGCTGGTTGATGACGTGACGCAGCCGGTGGATCTGTTGCTGCCGCACGATCTGGCTGGCGATCCGGCTGGAATACTGCACATCCTTTTGCCGGTTGAACACCTCCGCCATCGTGGTCGGCTCCGAGCCCGCCGGATTCCACAGGTGGACGGAGAAGATCAGCGAGTCCTTGCGCGGATCGTCGTCGAACACGGCCTCCGTCGGCGTGTTCGATAAGATGCCGCCGTCCCAGTAAAGCTCGCCCTCGATGCGCACGGCCGGAAAGGCCGGCGGCAGCGCGCCGGACGCCATCACGTGCTTCACGGTGATCGTTCCGTCGCGGCTGTCGAAATAGCGCATTTGGCTGGTGCGGACATGGGCGGCGCCGACGGTAAGCCGCGGCTTGCAGCGATTGACGAGATCAAAATCGACCAGCTCTTCGAGCGTCTTTTGCAGCGGCGTGGTCGTGTAATAGCCAGCGCGCTCGGGCCCAAGCACGTAGGCATCGCCAGCATGGGCGAGCGGATTGGGCCTGAAGAAGCCGGCAACCCCGTGGGTGATCGTCGACCAATAGGACAGTTTCTCGTTGAACCCGGGAAACACGCTACCGAAATTCCAGGCCGGGCTCTGCTCCATCCGCTTCCAGAATTCCTGCAAGCGCGAGAGCCGGGCTCGAGGCTCATTGCCGGCGATCAGGCTCGCATTGATCGCCCCGATCGAGGTGCCGATGATCCAGTCCGGCTCGATGCCGGCTTCGTGTAGCGCCTGGTAGACGCCGGCCTGATAGGAGCCGAGCGCACCCCCGCCCTGAAGCACCAGCACGACCTGGCCCGGTAGATCGTTCACCTTCGCACCACGTCCGACAACGTCCTGCATCCTGCTCATGTTTCGCTCTCCAAAGGGCCAGCTATGCGCCTTCTTCGTGATATCTTGCGCTTTGTTACGCCGACTTATGTCAATGTGCGGTCCAGCCGCCGTCGACCGGCAAGGCGACACCGGTAATCGAGGCTGCAGCTTCTGTTGACAGGAACACGGTCAACGCACCGAGCTCTTCTACCGTCGCAAAGCGCTTGTTGGGTTGCTGCGCGAGGAGCACGTCGCGAATCACCTGGTCGCGCGAAATACCATGCGCCTTGGCCTGACTGTCGATCTGCGCTTCCACCAACGGCGTGTAGACATATCCGGGGCAGATCGCGTTGCAGGTAATACCCTCTTCTGCCGTCTCCAGTGCCGTCACCTTTGTTAGACCAACTATACCGTGCTTGGCCGCGACATAGGCCGCCTTGAAGGGCGATGCGACAAGTCCGTGGGCGGAGGCGATATTGATGATCCGACCAAAGCCATTCTGACGCATCGCAGGAAGCGCAAGGCGCGTGGTGTGGAATGCCGATGACAGGTTGATGGCCAGGATCTGGTCCCATTTCTCAGCCGGAAACTGGTCAAGCGGCGCGACATGCTGAATGCCGGCATTGTTAACGAGGATATCGAGCCGGCCGAACTGTGCGACGGTTGCCGCGATCATCTCGGCAATCGACTTCGGTCGCGTCATGTCGGCTGGTGAAAAGCTCGCCTTGACGCCAAACTCGGCGGCAATCTGTTCCCGCGTCCTGCCGATCTCGGCCGCGCTGCCGAGACCGTTCAGCACGACCTCGGCACCTACTGCCGCGAGCGCCCGCACAATGCCAAGGCCGATACCGCTGGTCGAGCCCGTGACCAGCGCGACCTTGCCGTCGAGCGCCCGTCGGGCGTTAGACGTCTGCGGTTTGACAGGAATATTCATGGTCCAAACAAACTCTGAAGGATTGTCGAATTGTATGGAAATGCCTGTTGGCTTCCGAAACCATACGCGCCTGCTATTGCGCATGGGATGTCATTCCCGGGCTTGATCGGCTAGGCTTGGGGTCGATCTTGCCGGGGAGCCAATCCATGGAGATGCACCAGGTCCGTTACTTTCTCGCGGTGGCGCAGCTTTTGAATTTCACCCGCGCCGCCGAGGAATGCCATGTGACGCAGCCGTCGCTGACGCGCGCGATCAAGCAGCTCGAAGCCGAGCTCGGCGGCGACCTGTTCCGGCGCGAACGGCCGACGCAAATGACCGAACTCGGCCAGCGCATGCATCCGCTGCTCAAGCAGTGTTATGAGGCGGCCATCGGCGCGCGGTCGCTCGCTTCCTCCTTCAAGAGCGGCGAGATCGGCGCGCTCTGGATAGCGCTGACTCATTCCGTCGACCTCTCGCTGCTTATTCCCTTTCTCAATGAGGTCAAGCGGCAGTTCAACCGGCTGGAGTTCAAGTTTCTGCGCGGCAAAAGCGGCGAGGTCGCCGAGATGCTGAAGAAGGGCGAGGCAGAGCTCGGCATCGCCGCGGAGATCGACCAGGATTGGGACCGGCTCGACACCTGGCCGCTCTTCACCGAGGATTTCCGGCTCGTCGTCAGCAGGCAGCATCGTCTGGCGGAGCGCGACAGCGTCGAACTGGAGGACCTGCGCGCCGAGCAATTGTTGTCGCGAAATTATTGCGAGCATGCGGAACGTCTCGGCGCCTCGCTACGCGAGCACGGCCTCAACGTCGATCGCGGCCATGAGGTATCCAGCGAGCGCGACTTGATCGAGCTAGTGGAGGCCGACATCGGTGTGGCCATCATTCCCGACACCTCGCCCATTCCGCAGACCTTGAAACGCACGGCGGTCGACGGACTCGACGCGCGCCGCACGGTCCATCTCTATGGAGTTGCTGGGCGCGAGCGGACCGCGGTGGCGTCTGCCATCATGCGTATGCTGCGCGGCGCCGACTGGCGACCGAGCAAGAGGGACGTTGGCATGTAGCAGCGGCCATTTCCCTCCGAAGCGAGTTTCTAATTTGCCGGCTCTTCCCGGGTCAGAAGTATTGATAGCGACCTGATCGCGGGTGCCGCGACCAGCACGAGCGGCAACATCGTCATCCATGAAATCAGCCAAGACAGCAGCCAGTTCTGGATGAAACCTCCGGTTTCTATGAACGGAAAACTCGCTATTGCGGCCGCGATCGCGCATGTCAATCCGGATTGGATGACCCCAAAAACAAAGTGGCTATAGCGGCGCGGAATGGCGAGCATCTGATTGCCTCCGGAGCTGCGGGAAAGCAAACGTTGTGCCATGACTCGCCTCCTCGATACCTAAGCAAAACCGAATGTTTGAGGACCGGGTTGGCTGGTCCGATATTGGTCCGCGGGGGATGCTGTTGCTTTAGGGCACCATCTTCAGAGCGGCGATCAGGTCGTCGATCGCCATGCGCTTGCGGAAGTCGGGATCGACGAAGCGCGCCTTCACAATCCCATCGCGGCCGACCACGAAGGTTGCGGGGATCGGCAGCACCCAGCCGTCATTGCCGTGAAAGCTCGCCATATCCTGGTACGACAGCAGCTTTTGGATCTCGGCTCCGAGCCAGATCGCCAGATTGAGCGACAGGGCATAGCCATTGTCGAGGTCAGTCAGGACAGGAAATGACGCACCGGAGTCCGTCTTGAATTTGCCGGCGAAGGCTTGCGTCTCCGGCATGATCGCAACGACTTGGCCACCCACAGCCTTGATTCGGTCCATCGCCTCGATCACGGCGTGGACGTTCAACCGGCAGTAGGGGCACCAATGACCACGGAAAAACATCACCGCGACCGGACCGTCCGCCAACAGCGAGGGCAGGCCGACAAGCCGG
>WNFD01017801.1_pt1 | contig 13178 bp, 16 predicted proteins | sample 5400491 | NCBI WGS metagenome assembly WNFD01 (sample SAMN13153343, study PRJNA577476) | soil metagenome | isolation source: 120 cm saprolite under Douglas fir tree site 2 hole 2 replicate 2 | place: USA:California | collected 2015-04-18 | reverse complement strand
ATTTACCCCATCGTGGCTAGGCGGGTGTAAGCAGGTGAAGGGCGCATGGCGTATTCCTTATGCTTAATCCTTCTTTCCGGGCCCATTGCTTCGGGCAAGACCACGCTGGCCAGAGATCTCGTGCGGCTGGTATCCGCTGGGCGAGATCGCCGACTGCGCGGTCTCGGCCGCCCGGCTGGCCATCGACCCAGGCGCACTAATCATTGAGGCTGGCGATGTCGAGCGCGAGGCGGGGCTACGGCGCGCCATCGGCTCTACAGGCACCGGGGGCGGGGCGGCCCTGGCCCGCCGCATCGAGCAGCGGGGCGTCCCCGGGGCTGTGCGGATGGCCAAGGACATACCGGAGCTGTCGCCGTACGTTCGCGAGTCCGCCTCTGTGCTTGAGGAGGCACAGGCACGTGGCGGGCGGGTATTCGTCGAGGGTACTCAGGGGACGGGCCTTAGCATCCTGCATGGCTCATATCCTCATGTCACATCGCGCGACACGACGGTGGGCATGCTGCTGGCCGAGGTCGGTGTGGCGCCGCAACTGCTCCGCAGGGTAATCGTTGCCTTCCGTGCCTACCCGATACGGGTGGGCGGCCCATCAGGCCCGATGGGCCGCGAGATCACCTGGGAGACCGTAGCCCAACGATCCGGCTTGCCAGCCGGGCTGCTGAAGGATGCCGAGTTAGGCTCGGTGTCAGGGAACCCGCGCCGGGTGGCTGAGTTTTCCTGGGCACAGTTACGGCGCTCAGCACGGCTGAACGGGGCGACCGATGTCGCCTTGACGTTCGCGGACTACATCGACGCCCGGAACCGGGATGCGCGGCGATTCAGCCAGCTGACCGGCGCGACAATCGAGTTCATTAACGAGATGGAGAGCGTCGCCGCCGCGCCTGTCTCGCTCATATCGGCCAGCTTCGACGGCCGCGGCCCGATCGACCGAAGGCTATGGTGAGACGGTGCGCCATAATTTTGTGAATGACATCGGCGACTATGCCAAGTACGCCCTGCTGCGTGCGCTCTGCTCCAGCGGTCAGGCAGAGATCCGCCTGGGCTTCATCTGGTACCTGACCGATCATGAAGAACGAAACGGCGACGGCCGCAGGCGGCCCCACCTATCCCAGGACGGGTGGCAGAACCTCGACCCGGAGCTGCTTACAACGATGCGGCAGATTGAAGGCACGCTCGGCGGCCCGAACAGGCTCAATGTAGGCCTGATAGAGGCGTCCGGCATCCTCCCAGCTGGTACGGCGTACTTTTCGGAGGCTATCCCCCGGGTGCAGGGATCAGTTAAGCAGCGTGTGTCGGAGCGCACTTCTTGGTTCGAGCGTGCCCAAAAGGCGGTCGCGAATTGCGATCTGGTGTTTCTCGACCCGGACAATGGTCTTGAGGTTCGGTCTGTCCCGCTCACGTCGCCGCTGGCGGGGAAGTACGCCACTGTCCCGGAGATCGCAGCGCTCCTTGAGAACGCTGCAGGGGTTGTACTTTATCAGCACGGCAGCCGCACACCCTGGCCAGCACAGCGTGAGCACATATGCGCACGGATAGCCTCGGGAACGGACCGGGCCCTCACGATACGTTCGTTGCGGTTCGGGGCCTTCGGCACGAGGGCATTCTTCTGCGTCACAACCCAACCGTGGATGACCGATGCCGTGGAGCGCGGGCTGGACCGGCTCCAGCGGCGCGTGGAGGGGTGGGACAAGTCAAGTTATCTGCAGGTCGAGTGACGTCCGGTCCAGAATCCTTCGGCAAGAAGTTTGACGGCCAGCTCAGCGGGCTTGCAGGCTGAGAACCGACTCAACATCGGGAGGGAAGTACTTTTCCGATTTGAGGACCTTGCCGTCCTCCCTGATGAGCGGTTTCCCGTCGCTGCCAAGCTTGCTCATGTTTGACCGGTGTACCTCCCGCAGGACTGTATCCAGGTCGATGCCGTAGGTCAGAGCGGTACCGTATATGACATAGACGATATCGGCAAGCGCATCGGCGATGCCGACCAGATCGCCTTTTTCCGACGCGGCGACGAACTCACCGACTTCCTCCTCCAGCAGGGCAACGCGGAGCCTGGCCAGAGCGTCATCGATTTCAGTGCTGGGAAGCTGCCGCATCGGCAGGTTAAACGCCATATGAAACTCGGCGACCGCGGCGGTTATGTCAATGGGGCCATCCCAGCTATCTGGCACGCCGTCATCACGCTGACTGAACGTCGTTGACATAGCACGCCCTCCCAAGTGTAGATAGCCGACGTCACGAGAAGCCTTACTTACCCTGGCTGTCGGCTGAGACTGGAGGCTACCGCCGCGCGCCTGTGGATCGCGATGTGCATAATTGCCGACTGCCTGTGGATTACAGCGCACCACAACACATGCGTCTGTGGACCGCCAGTCTGACCATCCAGCCCTCGAACGGTAACAGGATGTGGATATTCAAAGTCCCCTGTGGACGTGCGGCTCGCTAAAAATCATGCACTAGTGACGAGCGGACGTTTCCATCACTGAACCAGCTTGCCGCACTAAAGGACAAACCTGGCGTAGGCTCGCAGAATCTCTCCGGGGAGGGTCTGGCGCTGCCCGCCCGCTTTGTTGACCGGCCCAGGGGCGCGAAGATTCACCATCTGAAGGAACTGCAACCCGGATGAAGGGGCGCTCCAAGATAAGGAACCGCGCGGATCTGCTATCCGCTCCTCATCCAGGCCGCGCCGGGCCAGGCTGCATGGTTTGAGATACAACCATCGGGGCCTAGTACGGCAGCAGCCATTCGTGTTGTGACCTGCGGCGGAGCGCGGGAACCTTGGGGCGGTGGGTGCAGTCGCCTCACGATCATGTGTGAGTGACGACAACAAAATCGAGGGCGGCTGCTGCCGCCAGGATAGATAGGTGCTGGGCTGGGCCAGCCGCGCAGGTCACGCAGCATCCCGGCGCCGGCCGGTCCGATTCCCAAGCTGGCAGGAGGATTCCCCTTCCAGCTGGCGGGTCAGAGCTTGCCGCCGGTAACTACGACGCGATGCCCGAGGTGGTCTTCCACCTGCTGAACGAACTGGCCGCTCAACTCAGGCCAGTTCCAGAAAGTAAGGCCGAGGAAGCCGACCGCGAACGGCGGCCCTCCGACCCACCACCAATCGTTAAATTCGATCATCCGATCGCAGTGCGGGCATTGCACCAGGCTGGAACCACCTGAATACCACGTGTCGAGGGCGTCGCCGAACGGCCCCCATTGGTCCGTGACCGCACCCGTCGCCGGGTCGCTGAGAAGGACCATCTGATCGCATCGGGGACAGGCCACTGCACCGAGTTCACCTTGACCCGGATGGAAGACCCGGCGGTGAGCGGTTACTTCAACTCCGTTGGTCCGCAGCGTCAGAAAGTCTTCATTGGGCCTGGTCGTGACTGCGCGGAAGTTAGGGCCTGGCGGGTAACCAGCGTCAGCTCCGAGCACACAGTCGGCTGCGTCGTTCATGATGACACCCGTGCCTGCCAGCCAATGCACTATCGCCTCAGCGAGCGCAGGCGCCTCAGCCTCGGTCGCCTCGACGTCAGCGATGACCTGGAAATAGTCACCCACGAGCGAGAACGTACAGCGCGGCCCCCGTACCGGCAAGGTACAGCCAGGCCGTGCCTCGCCCACGCCCGAGCTGCGCAATCCTGGCGAAACACAGGGTCTAAGCCACCGCGAGCCGCGGATAAGTAACCGCAGGTCAACCGCCTAGTACGGCAGCAGTCATTCGCTAGCGATCAAGGATCGCTAGGTGGCTGGTACGCCGATGCGGCGGGCGAAGGCGGGCAGCCCGGCTAGGGACTGGCGGCGGTCGGCGCGGAGGAGGTCTTCGGCTATGCGGTGGACTGGTGGCCGGTAGCGGACCTCGGCGGGTGCGGCGTGTTCGGCTGCCAGCAGCGCACTGTAGCAGGGTCCGGGTTTATCCCACTGGTGGTACGCGCGGGCGACGTCGATCCAGTACCGGCCCTGCCGTTCAGCAGTGGGTATCGCCGCGGGCCGCAGTGTCTTTGCGTGCTCGATGGCGGTTCCGTTGTCGCCGAGGACCTGGGCGATGCTGACCTGGTACAGGGCAACGTTGGCCGGGCCGAAGGCAGTGAACCGGTAGTTGGCGTCACGGCCGAGCCGCGTTGCGGTGGCTTTCGCCTCGCCGATCAGTTCGGTGGCGGCGGGCCGGTTGCCGTCAACCGCGGCGGTGTAGGCGGCGACTTCGAGGAGCGTGCCGTACATCGACAGCTGATCCGGGCTGGGATCACCGCCAGGCTCAATGTCGTGGGCGGCAAGGATCAACAACTCGCGCGCCTTAGCGGGGCGGCCAGTGCGGCGCAGCACGGTGGCGACGGCGCGGCGCCCGTCGGCGATGGTGAGCGGGTCGTCGCCTGCCTGGGCGGCCTGGAGTGCCCGGTCGGCCAGGGTCCAGGCGAGCGGGTCGTCGTTGAGCTTGATCACGAAGTTGGCCGCGACGATGTAGGCGTCAGCGAGCAGGGTGCTGGCTGCGGCCCGCTCGTCGCCGTCGGCGCTGTCGCGGGTGGCCGCGGCGGTCGCGATCAGCCGGGGAAGGCCGGCCATCAGGCGTTCGTAGCGGGCGGCCTGGAAGCAGGCGCGGGCCTGGGTGGTGGCAGCGCGCAGCGCGGCGAGCGGAACGGGCTCGGCGCCTGCACGCCCGTAGAGAAGGTCGTCGATGTGAACGCCCGGATCAGTGAGCGCCTGGGCCCGGCTGGTTACCGGCAGGCCAAACGCGGCGGCGCCAGCTAATCCGGCGGCACGGGCCAGCAGTTCGCGGCGTCGCACCGGGTCCTCACCACCCTCCGACTGGAATTCACCGCTCACATTAGGCCCGCCGGTCACGGCGGCGCGTTCTTTGAGACCGGCGTCGGCGTGTTGCCCGGCCCGGGTGCCTTTCAACGGAGTCAGGCCAAGGATCTGTGGCGGGATCGTCAGTGCACCAGCGAACCGGTGTAACAGGGTGATGTCGGTCAGCGGCTGGACGCCGGGTTCGTAGCGGGATATCTGCAAGGCCGAGTAGCCGCAGCGCTGGCCGAATTCGGGCCAGGGTCAGGCCCGCAGCCACCCGGGCCGCGCGGACAATGGTGCCCGCGTGCTGGCCCGGCGGCCCCTCGGCCGCGGCCCGCGTGGATCCCGAGGTTCGTTCGGTCTCATCGGCTTCTCCGAACAGGCGCCCCCTCCGACCGTAACCGCGTTTCGCACTGAGTGCACGAGCGTTTGCAGGGTGTGCAAGCACCGTGCAATGCCGGCCAGCGGCTCTTCCGTGCCCCGTTTCCCGGGCGCTTCCTGGGAGCTGATGACATCGAGGAGGAGGACAGGTGAGCACAACGGATTCGCGCCGGGTGAGGCAGGGCCGTCGCTACCGAGCGGGCGTTGGGGATGCGGCACCGATGCGGGTCCGGGTTTTTGTCTGGGCTATGTGGCCGGACGGGTGGTGCGGAAAGCCCGGCTCGATGCCGGTGCCAGGCAGTGGATCGCCCAGGATGCGTAGCATCATCCGCTGACCGCCGGCATAGCGCCGCCGGCCGTGCAACCAGCGAGTGTTGCTGAACAGGAATCCATCGCCGGAACACAGCCGGAACATCTCGGTGTTTGCCTCGATCGCCGTGCGTAACAGCGGCAGCAGGCGGGTGACTTCGGGTGAGAAGCGGGCTAACTCATCCAGCCGCAGCCGGATCCGCAGCCGCCCAGGTTCCACTGCCTCGCAAATCGAGCCAAGGTAGCCGTAATCTGCGCCGAAGGAGGCCGATTGCGGAGCAGAGAGCGCCCGCAGCGCGGCGGGAGCCGGGCTGCGAGAGTTCCAAGGACGCGCGCGCCGTCGACGACGCAGGTTTCGCCGCCTTCCGCGGCGGGCTGGAGACATGCCAGCATCACGAAACGAGGCGGGTCTGCCAGGCTAGATCCGTCGGTATGCGGGGTTAGCTCCGCGTCGGTAAATGCCGAGTAGCCGGACGCGACGGTATCCCCGGTGGCGGTCATCACGGTGACCCCGTCGGTTCCGGCGTCGCGGTGCGGGCGGATGGTGATCAACCGCCGCGCCACCGCCAGCAGCCCGGCGCGGTCGTGGATACCGCTGAAGGTGACCAGCCGGCGGTCACGCAGTTGCGCGATGACCCGGGGATGCTGACCAGGGTCGTGGATATCGGCGTACCAATCCGGGAACGTGTCCATCGCTTCTCCTGCCGGGCTCCAGATAGGTGGACACCGTCAGAGTGGCCCCCTGCCCGGAGCCATGGCTAGTGACAAACTGTCACCAGCCGAGGCGGCTACTGTTGCGATCCCGGTGCTAAAGTCCGGCAGCAGTGGCAGCCGAAGGGGTGAGGCAGGCAGATGACGTCCACCACATGGACCGTGCACGCGTTCCCGGTGTCAGTGAAGAGCGGGCGGAATGGGAGCTGCCCGGCGGCAAGCTCGAGCTCGGCGAAGATCCTCCCGCGTGTGTGGTCCGCGAGATTAGCGAGGAAGCCGACTGGCAGGTGAGGGCGGGGCCGGTCCTCGATTGCTGGCAGTACCACATCAGCGAGGGACAGGACGTGGTCATCGTTACCTACGGCTGCTATGTGGCCAGCGCCACCCCGCCGGTGGTCAGCAGCGAGCACAAGCGGGTCGGCCTGTTCACCCATGGCGAGGTCCCGGACCTGAACATGCCCGACGGTTACAAGCGCTCAATCATGACGTGGTTCGCGCGTCTCACCGCTGACGGCAGACAGGCAAAGCCCTAACCGGCGCGATGGCCACAACCGGAACCGGCGATCCCCCCTCCGGCGTGCGGGCATGGCTGTCACCTGGCGCGGGGGCGTTCTGGCTACCCGTGCTCCCGGTGTCGTCATGCGCGCCTACCGTCAGGCGAACCGGATGACCCAGCAGCAGCTCGCAGACCTCCTTGGCTACGACCGCACCTACATTTCCATGATCGAGTGCGGCAGGCGTGCTATCACCGACCGGGAAACGTTGACACGCATCGCGCGGAAGCTGGCCATCCCCCCGCACGCTCTCGGAGTCGCCGAACCGGATGACGGCGACTTCACGTCGATGATGGAGTTCGGCGCCTCCGTCATCCGGCTAGCCGAGGTCGCCCGCCACAGTGGCCGGGCGGCCGAAGCGGTCAACGAGCTATGGCCGCTTATCACCGGGCTCGAAACACGCATCGCCGCTGGTCATGCCGAGCATCAGGTACTCATCCTCCTCACGCACGCCCGCGCGGCGTTCGGCATTGCCCTTGGCCATCTCCTGCCCGACGAGCAAGTTGCCACCGCCGCCCGCTGGACCGGCAAAGCGCTGCGCATCGCTCAGCACATCGGTGACCGGCAACTGCTCGCCTATGTGCTGCGGATGCACGGTAACGAACTCCGCAAGGCCGGTCACCCTTCCGCCGGCGCCATGACCGATGCGGGCGGGCCATCCGAATTTGCTCACGAGGACGGCAGGCAAATCTTCGCCCTGGCGGAGATCATGGTCCGCAAGGCGTGGACCGGCCAGGGAATAGCCCACGCACTGCATAACGAGCTTCTCGCCATCCGCGCCGAACGATGTGCGGAGCTATACGTACGGCCAGACAACACCACCGCATACCGTGCGTACCTGAAGTGGGGCTGGCACAGGATTAGGAGAAACGCGCCCGGACATGCCGGATGCGCCGCTGTTCGACGTGCTCATCCTGCCGCTGCCCGTCACCTGATAAATAGCCACAGCCAGTGATCTGTAAGAGCGTTCTTTAGTCTTCGTACGGTGGATCTTGCCGACGTCTTGTGGGGGTTCTGTGGTCCATCGAACGGCCGACGTGGTCGTTCCGCTTGTCGATGAAGGCGCCGGTCGTCTCGGTCAGCGGGAGGAGGAAGACATGGCGCAGGGTAACGGCGGCGGCCTGGCCTAGACCGGTTCCCACCGCCAGCCGTTGTTGTCCTCACAGATGATCTTTTCGCCGTCTCCCGCCACACCGGACGCGCCATGATCTGACTTGCGGCAGTACTCACCGGGCTCGTAGCAGTTGCCGCCGTTGGTCATGGGGTAGCAGGAGGCAGGCTGCGGCGCGGCCGGCGGCGTCGTCGCTGGCGGGGCGGGCGGCGGGGCGGGCGGGGCGGCCGGCGGGGCCGCCGAGTGCGTAAGCGTGGGCGTGGGCGTAGGGGTAGGCGACGTGGAAGGACTAAGCGACGTCAAAATAGTCGCGGCCGGCACGACACTCTGGGTCGGCGATGGCTGGGGCGTCGGCGTAGAGGTCGCAGCGCTGCCGCAGCCAGCGGCAAGCACGGCCACGAGCGCCAGCGCGGCGACCTTCAAGCTGGTCACGCTTAGTGAGCTTAGTGTCACGCCATTGGCCAGGCTAGGGCCAAAGGTCCCTGCGTTACGGCACGTAACCCGTTGTCCATCCGCCGCGCAAAGGTCAAGACGAACGGTAGTGCAGACCACTAGGCCGGGTTGGGTCGGGTCGGGCTCCCGCCGCTCCTGGCGGGCCTAGCCCCGCCGGCTAGAGCTTGTAGCTGCCGTCCTTTCGCCTGCTAAACAGCACAAGCCAGGCCAGGCTGGGCCCCACCCCTCCCGGAGCCCAGCCCAATGGTTAGAGCATGTAGTTGCCGTCCTTGATATCGCCGAGGAAGGCTGCCCTTTCGGCAGCATCAAACGTAAGGTGCCCACCGCCCGGGTTCTTGGAGTTACGGGCTGCGACGGCTTCGCTGATCTGGGCGACTTCGACGCATTGGTTGCCGCCGCTGCTGTGGCTGGACTTGCGCCACTCGACATGGGCGGTGCGTCCGTTTCCAGGCGGTAGAGCTTGCTTTTGCTGAAGTCGAGCCGCTGCGCCGCGTTCCTGACCAGACGTAGGGCCGGGCCGCGGCGCGCACCGGTAGTCCTTGCCAGATCGTGCGGGCTGAGCGGGATGCCAGGACCGGGCGTCCTGACCAGGTCGTTACGCCGGGGCGTGGCTGCTGGGTGCCCGGAAGGTGTGCCGGTACATCTGCAGTGAGAGGCCGACCGAGGCGCGCAGATGTTTGCGGAGCAAGGTTGCGCTTGCGAAGCCAGCCTCACGGGCGACGTGGTCGATGGGAAGTTTGCTGCTCTCGAGCAGGCTTCGGCCGTGGTCGACGCGGCGCTGGATGACCCACTGGTTGCGCCAGATTGTGTATGTGCCGGGAGGAAGCCGATCGTAGATGGCCGCGTAACCGATGCCGCTGTCCCCGTGTCGCTCACGGACCCAAGCGTGCCTCCGCTGGGCAGGCTCGCGCTCCGGGCTGATGTCGATTTCGCGGCGGCCAGGTCCGCGGCGGCGCACAAGACAAGCGCGCCGGTCTCAGCACCGACCTCAAGCACGACGGTGCCGGCTTCGGTGGCACCGCGTTGTTTCGGTCACGTGAATGTCCTTCCGCGCTAACGGAGGCCGCCGCTGGGGCGCCGACATGTTCGATGGCTTTGATGCAGGCTGGACTGGGCCTGATCAGGCCGGCGCTAGCAGGTCCCCGCCTCGCGCTAGCGCCGGCCTGTCCGCGGGAGGCGGATCAGGACGGGTTGTCGAACCCGCTGTACGGCACGCTTCAGCCGATCCCGCGCACGAGCCTGACCGCCAGGCCGGGATCTCGGAGCCTGGCATGGCTGGTGCCGGCGAAACACGTCCATTGCTCAAGGCCCGGTGACTCACCAGCGCCATGTTCGGTAGACATGCGTATCCTTTCCGGAGCGGCCGGTCGGCGGGGCGCCACAGCGCCTCGGTGCGCGGACAGGAAGTTTCCGCGCTACTGTCCCGGCCGGGGGCCCGGCCTCGTCTGGGTTTCGGGACCGATGGGCGGGCGGACGCCTCCGGGCGCTGATCGTTACCAAAGCGTTACTGTTCGCCGGACGCGTGGCGTTGCTGGCACACGACTTTTGTCTTGCTGGGCGAGCCGGCGGGCCATCCGTTTGGTCTTCGACTTCGAATGGTGGTCATGGATCCTCGCGACATCCACCCGGCCGCGCCTGAACCTGCTGCGGGGAACCGGGGAGAACAAGGTCTGGATGGGCTGCTTGCCCTGGTGGCGCGCGGTGATGAGGCCGCATTCGAGGCGGTCTACGATCGGCTGGCCAGCGCGGCCTACGGGATGATCCGCAAGGTGGTCCGTGACCCGGCACAATCGGAGGAGGTCGCCCAGGAGGTGCTACTCGAGGTGTGGCGCACCGCGTCGCGCTTCGACCCGGCCAAAGGAAGCGCGGCGACCTGGGTGATGACCATCGCACACCGTCGTGCCATCGACCGGGTCCGGTCGGTGACGGCCACGGCAGCGCGCGATCAGAAGGCCGCGGAGCCGCCGCCGGCCGGTGATGAGGTGGCCGAGGCGGTGGAGGCAAGCCTCGACCGTGAGCGAGTGCGGCGCTGCCTGGATGGGCTGACCGAGCTGCAACATGAGTCCATCACCCTGGCCTACTACGGCGGGTACAGCTACCGGCAGGTTGCCGGGCTGCTCGGCAGCGCGGTGAGCACCATTAAGACCCGTATACGGGATGGGCTGATCCGGATGCGGGATTGCCTGGGGGTGAGCGGATGAAGCTGCTGCGCCACGATCTGCACACCCTCAGCGGCGTCTACGTCCTTGACGCGCTGGACAGCACTACCGAGCGGGAAAGGTTCGAGCGCCATCTGAGCCGTTGCAAGACCTGTGCCAGTGAGGTGCGCGGGCTCCGGGAAGTGACGACCATGCTGGCGATGGCCGCCGCGCTGCCGCCGCCGCCCGCCTTGCGCGACAGGGTGCTCGCCGCCGTGGGACGGACCCGCCAGCAGCCACCTGCGATCGACACCCAGCCGGGGCGTGGGCCGCTTTGGGGGTGGTGGCCGGGGCACCGGTCACTGTGGCTTCCGCGGCTCGCGCTGGCCGTTGCCGGGGTGGGCGTGGCCGCTGCAGCCGCGCTTGCCGTCATGCTCGCCGGCGTCCAGCACCGGCTCGACGTTGCCCAGGCGGAGAATCACGCGATCGCCGAGGTGCTCGCCGCTCCGGACGCCCGTATTCTGACGCGGTCAGCATCGGCTGGCGGCACCGCGACTGTCATCGTGTCCCGGGCCGAACGCGAACTCATCGTGACCACCGCCGGGCTGCGGCCGCTGCCCGCCACCAAGGTCTACGAGGCATGGCTGATCAATCCTCGGCGGACCCGCCCGGCCGGCCTGCTGCCTGCCCCGCGCGGCGGCCGGACGCGGCCACTGCTCGCCACCGGGCTGTCCCCTGGCGACGAGCTCGGCCTCACGGTCGAGCCCGCTGGCGGAACAGCGAAACCAACCACCACGCCGATCCTGGTCATACCGCTCCGCGCCTGATCGCGCCGGGTTGCCAGTTTCCATCGGGCACGCCTGGGCCTTTCCGGTGGCTGGCGCGCTGCGCACGCGGGCTGCGGCCAGCGAGCCCACGATGTGGCGGCCAGGTGTCAGCGTGGGAGCAGGTCATCCGCGCTGCTGATGGGGAACCCGAGCATATCGATTGCGGCCCCGGCCGACTCGCGGGCGAGCGCGAGCGTCGCCTCGCCGACCTTCAGGCAAAGCTCGCGCGCGACGTGCCCGGGGCTGGTGCCGGTGTGCAGGTCCCAGTGATGCAGCGGGCCGGAGCGCATCGCGCCGACCGCGGGCGGCGCGTCCTTCTCCCGGTACAGCCGCGGAGACCAGTAAGCGACATAGAAGTACGTCCCCTTGCCGCTGAGGCTGTAGGAGTCCTCCTCCTCGTCCTCGACCCGGAAGTTCCCGCCGTAGGGCCGCAGCACCTCGATCACCCGGTCCGGGGCCAGGGCCTGCTCGCTGTACACCGACGTGAGCAGCGCCAGGTTAGGCTGCGGCCCGGCGTACTGGACGGTCCCGCCCAGCCGGTCGGCCAGGCCGCGCACCAGTTTGTCGCCGTCGTCCTGCTTGGCCGCGTGGCTGCGTTCTTCGCGGTGCGGCTGCAAGGCCGCGCGCGTGTACCAGGCCACCGCGATCCCGGCCGGGAGCCCGGCCTGCTGCTCGAGCTTGGGCGTCACCGCCACCGGCCCGAACAGCAGCACCCCGTTGCGGAAGATCAGCCGGCCGGGCCAGCGACGCACCTCAGGGTCATACAGCCGCGCCGCGTCGAGGAGCGCGTCCCCGGGATCAGCGGTCAGCAGCAGCCTGGTGCTGGCCGACAGCTTGCTGGCCGTGCGGTCGAAGAGCCCCATCCGCGCCTCCGGGCCAGAACAGGGACGTAATGGCGTGCCACACGCTACCGGCAAATCTGTCGCACACCCATTCACCGCCGTTTTGAGCGGTTGCGGTGTGCGGACGGCATCCAGGAATTCGGTGCGTCACCGGCAGCGACGAGGCCGCCGGCGGCCATGGCCGTGTTGTCCGCATAGACGGTGAAGGTGGCTGGCGAGGCCGCGCTCGCCTCATCGTCGACACCGACGTCCGTGACCAGTTGCGAGCAATGGCCACCGAGGTAGTAGACGATTTCGCTGGGGGGCGGTGGCGCCCAGCCCTCTGTCGCAGTACTTCCACCGATGGTGAGCAGTGCCCCATCACCCTGGGACGCCCCGCCGTTGCTCTGGTCGATTTCCACCGGCCCCACGGCGTTGCTGGCACTGACCATTCTTAACGTGCTCACCATCTTTGTCGCTCCGCCGCCCGGGCCGGGCGTGGCGGGCCAGTGGCCGCTGCGGAGCTTCCTCGAACTCGGCGCGCTGCCCAGGGCCGTTCCGTGCGCGCGGCTGCACGCCCGGGAGCTGATGTGGGAGTGGGGGCTGACGGGGTCGCGCGACGACGTCGAGATCCTGGCATCGGAGCTGGTCACCAACGCCGTCGCCGCGTCCCGGTCCGGGGCGCGGGGCCTTCCGGTGCAGCTGTGGGTGCTGTCTGACAAGGCGCGTGTGCTGATCGTGGTCTGGGACGGTTGCCCGCAAGCGCCGGTGCGCATCGACGTCAGCGGCGACGATGAAAGCGGCCGGGGCTGCTGCTGGTGGAAAGTATCAGCGACCAGTGGGGCTCGTATCCCACGCCGGCGACAGGCGGGAAAGCGGTCTGGGCAACGGCGGTCGGCTCGTGACCGTCACTGATGATCCGGTGCCTGGTTCCGGCCCGGTGGCTGGCGGGCGGCTGGGCGTACGAACCGTGGGCTTGGATCTGGCTGGGGGTTCCGATACCGCGGTAACGTTCTCGGAACGGTCCCGGGCGTAGCGTGACGTTCCGTGGGAGAGGTGCAGCCAAAGGCCGCGCGGACGCCGGTGGCGACGGACGTCACGGCCCG
>WNFD01005077.1_pt1 | contig 13179 bp, 11 predicted proteins | sample 5400491 | NCBI WGS metagenome assembly WNFD01 (sample SAMN13153343, study PRJNA577476) | soil metagenome | isolation source: 120 cm saprolite under Douglas fir tree site 2 hole 2 replicate 2 | place: USA:California | collected 2015-04-18 | reverse complement strand
CAGACAGCTCGAACGATTTCACAACGAGAAGAAGACGTATGCGAACGCACAGATGATGCCGAAAATGATTCGCAAGCACTGCGCGATTACGGCGGAGGGGGAGAAGCTGCTGGAAAACGCCATCACGCGGCTGGGGCTTTCCGCGCGGGCGCACGACCGCATTCTGAAGGTGGCGCGCACGATCGCGGACCTGGACGGCGGATCAAATATCGAGCCGCGGCATCTCAGCGAGGCCATCCAGTATCGAACGCTGGATCGCTCGTACTGGGCGTGAGGCGTGCGACTCCGATCAGCAAAGTCGCCCTGCGGTGGAGCGCGTTCCTAGGAAATCATCGAACGCGGAATTTGTCAGTTCGTGGAGGGCCGTGCGAGCGCTTTGTCGTTCGCTGTGGACTGGTTTGCGGCCGCTACGTCTTTTCGGGGCTGCTCGAGATTCCAGGTGTCGGAAACAATGTAAAGCGGGCGTCCCTTGCCTTCCTCAAAGATTCGGCCGACATATTCACCGAGAATGCCAACGGCAACCATGAGGGCTGCATTGCTCAGACTGAGGATGATCATGAGGGACGTCCAGCCCGGAACGGTCTTGCCGACGAAGTGCGCCACCAACGCTCGAATCGCTTCTTCGATGGCCACCAGCGTCATGATGCCGGCGCCGATGAAGCTGAAGCGCAAGGGCAGCGCCGAAAACGAGAGGGCCGCGGTCCAGGCCAGCCGAATCATCTTGCTGAAGGGATACTTGGTAGTTCCCGCGCCGCGCGCGTGACGCTCATATTGCACGGCTGTTTGCGGATAGCCGACCCAGGTGACCATACCCCGCAAGAAGCGATGAAATTCGCGCATTTCCCGGAGGCTATCGACGCACCTTCTGGACATGAGGCGGAAGTCGCCGACATCCGGCGGCAAGGATTTCAGAATGAAAACGCGCATGAAGCGGTAGAAAGCCCAGGCCGTCCACTTCTTGAAGAGCCCTTCGCCGGCGCGGGCAACGCGCTGTCCAAGGACGACGTCGTAGCCCTTGCGGTACTCCGCGACCATCTTATGAATCACCTCGGGAGGGTCCTGCAAATCCGCGTCCACAAGAACGATGGCATCTCCGGAAGCATAATCGACTCCCGCGGTGGAAGCATATTGGTGGCCAAAATTCCGTGACAGGTTTACGACTTTTAAGCGGGGCTCTTCCTTGCTCCAAGCCACCAGCATCTCAATGGTGCGGTCCGAGCTCCCATCATTCACGGCGATCACTTCGCAAGGGTAAGGAGAATGATCGAGAAATTCGGTAAGCCGCGGACGAAGCAGCGGAAAAATCTCCTGCTCATCGTAGAAGGGCATCACTATGGAAAGCAGGTTTGGGTCAGGCCGAGGTTTGAGAAAGGCATGAGTCATTTCAAGTTCCTGCACTTGCAGCCGCACTTTGAGGAACGAAGCATGGCACCGACTCCTGCAACCGAAGTTTCCGTGCGCGCGCTACGGTTTAGGCGCGGCCGTTTGCCCCGCGGGACACCCAAGAGACTTTTTCACGAATACGTCCATCTCCACCGGATCGAATCGGCCCATCTCGAGCCGAATAGGCCCTTGGAAATCCGGCTCTTGAGAAAGGCGGTTCAAAAACTCAATATTATGCTGATTGTCCAGATCTTCCTTGTTTCTTGCTTCTCCCACGTAATGGGGAGCAGTGAAGACAATGTCACTCTGCCTCGTAAAATCCATGACTTTTTGCCAATCGATGGGACCCTGTTCGTAGTGCCACAACCATTTTACATACGGAACATCCTCCGTGAGAGAAGGCTTTAGCGGCGGGCGATTCAACCACTCTGCCTGAATCGAAGGGGGGTTAAAGACCCGGCCGCTGCCGAGGAATGCAATCTTCGGCCACGTGACGTTGCAGCGATCCGCGATGCCGCGAACCGGAGTCCAATCCCATTGGTCAAAGCGGACTATGGTCCGCCACGGCAGGGCTCCATTGACATAGCCGAGGTCCACGTCTTTGGTATTGGGGATTGCCACCGGCGCGAGAAGCATGAGCAATTGCGCGCCCAGAAGGATGCCGGAGATGGTGATGGAGCCTGCGGAGCGTCCCCAATTCACTTTGTCCACGAGCATTCCAATGGCGATGGCCAGTGGTATGACGGCGGGAGAGATATGCCGAAGCAGATGATTGGTCCCAGACAACTGCGCCAGCAGGATCGGCCCTCCCACGCAAGCGCAAGCACCGAGCGCGGCTTTCTGAAGTGGATCGAAGAATGTCTCTTTGCCGGCGATCGCTTTTCGCAGATAGAGCAAAGCGATTAGGACAATCAGAACGCTGACCCCATGTCCCAGCAGGCACTGGAAGACGGTGTTGAGCCAGCGCATCCAAGTCATCAGGGACGGAGGTCCCAGCGAATTGCGGACGAATCCCCGCGCGAAACGGGTGTAAGCCATGGCGGCTTGGACATTCAACACCCACCACGGCATGGCGATCACAAAGGCAAGCGCTCCGGCTTTCCACTGGGAGAATATGCTGGGCAAGCCAAACTTTCTGAAGTAGCCGGCCACCAACCAGAAGGCCAGAACAGGAAGGGCAATCGGCAGGAAGGACGCCTTCGACAAGAACCCAACGCCAATGGCCAGTCCCAGGCCGATCCAATTCTTTGGGTGGGCTTGCGGATCGCTCCAACAAGTGAAAAGGTAATACAGCATCGCCGTTGTGGCGAGATACATTGGAGCATCGGTACCAAAGAAGATGGCGGCCGCGACCACGTCCGGCGACAAGGCAAAGATCAGGACAGCGAAGGCTCCGGCCACGGCGCTCCCAATCCGCCGCGTCGCCCCGTAGAGGAACCAACAGCTCGCCCCAAAACACGCCAAAGACACCAGCCGCGCCACGGCGGTGTGGAATCCGAACATACCCAGAAAGGGGAGAGCTATAAGGCGGTAGGCGGGAGGGCGCCCGGTGCTATCGAAAAGGAGCCTTCTGGCCAGCCCGCGCAGCCTCCCGTCGTACAACCGGTGTACGTCGATGTGCGCTTCATTCAAATAGAGCGACTCATCCCAATGGATTCCGTAGGGATGATCAAGCGACCAGCGAACGGCCGCCAGCAGTATCACCAACAAAGCACCGGCGGCAACGTAAGGCCAAACGCTACCTTCGGGTTTGGGCTGTTCCATGATTTTTTCTGCTCGGTCTAGACAGCAATAGGTCAACTCCCACGCCAAACGATACAACCAAATCCTACATGATTCGAGAGTGCGCCCCGGCAATTCCCGGAAGCGATTTCATGGATAACAATAGGCCGCAGCGTTCAGGGCTGGCGAAACGGTTGGATTCCCAGATTCTCATGCTAGTCTCTGCCCCTGCGCCTTGAAAGCACACAGAGCAACCTGCTGCTGGAAGCCGACCGCCTGAAGTTGCGGTTTCCTTCTTGGCGCGCATGGCATCTAAAGTATATGAAGGACGACTGGCCTGCTCCATTGACTCTGTTTCCTTTGCTGTGTTAACCATAATGCGATTACATTAGGGCTCTCGGGGCAGCAGCCGCACAAAAAATGGCTTCTGAGATAAAGCACCTTGAAATGACGCTGGAGACGCAAGTCGAGAGCGTCAATCTCGCCGAGGAGATGTGCCTCCGCGTTGCGGAGGCGGCGGGGTTTGGCGAGGACGATTGCTACCGCATCGGGATGAGCGTTCGCGAGGGTGTGATCAATGCTTTTCACTACGGGAACGAAGAGCGCCCGGAGAAGAAGATCTACCTTGCCGTGGACCTTACGGCGGAGAAAATGATTATTCACGTGCTGGACGAGGGCGTGGGTTTTAAGCTGATCGATGTTCCGGACCCCCTCGCCGAGGAAAATCTGCTGAGTACCTCTGGGCGCGGAATCTTCCTGATGCGCGCATTCATGGATGAGTTCGATGTGGTTTCCGGCAGAACAGGAGGCGCGGAAATTGTGATGTCAAAGAAACTGCCCGCCCCCGGGAGCGCGTCCCCGAATGGCCAGGGCGGACAAAACGCCACGCCCCAACAGGAAGAGCAAGGATAAAAATGTCGTTACATGCGACGCATCGAGATGCGGGGAAAGTTACTGTCGTGGATTTGAGCGGCCGAATCACGCTCGGTGATGGCAGTGCTTTGCTGCGAAAAACGATCCGAGGACTGCTGGAAGATCAAAGAAAAATGATTGTGCTGAATCTGGCTGACGTGGACTATATCGACAGCTCGGGAATCGGGGAGCTGGTCAGCGGGTTCACCGCGGTGAAGAATCAAAGCGGCGATTTGAAACTGCTGCACTTGACGAAAAAAGTCAAAGATCTTCTGCAGATCACCAAGCTGTACACGGTGTTTGACGTGTTTACGGAAGAGAGCGCCGCGCTTCGAAGTTTCAACTGATTTCGGCTGGCCGCGCGTTCCCGTGCACCTACGGATTCTTACTCCCGCTCGCCTGATTTGCTCAACTGCGGCACAATCTCTTGGATGATGCCGCCTGCCGATACCTTGTGGATTGTGGACCAGGCAAAATCCCTGGGATTTGACCTATGCGGCGTGGTTCGCGCGGGAAAATTTCCTGAACTGAATCAGACGCCCGTGTGGCTTGCCCGTGGCTACGCCGGCGAAATGAAGTACCTCGCCGATCCGCGGCGTGGCAATCCGCAATCCGCGATGCCTGGAATTCAGAGCGCTATCGTCGCCTTGCTCAACTACAACACCGCGCGGCCGTTCTCCACCGATCCTGCTTTGCCCATCGATGACCACAAGCCAAGCGGCTGGATTTCCCGCTATGCCTGGGGCGACGATTACCACGAAATCTTGCGGGATAGACTGGACGCGCTTGGCGAATCATTGCGAGAACGCTTTACGGTTCCATTCGAAGCGCGCGCTTACGTGGATACAGGACCAGTCCAGGAGCGAGTGCTGGCGAAATACGCCGGTTTGGGATGGCTCGGAAAAAACACGCTGCTGCTCAATCAGATGCTCGGCTCGTTCTTTTTTCTCGGTGTCATACTCACCACACTTGATCTGGAACCGTCGCTCGGTGCGAACGAACTGCCGCCGCCGGATTTGTGCGGGAGTTGCCGTCGTTGCCTGGACGCCTGCCCGACGCAAGCTTTCGTCGAACCCTACCTAATGGATGCCAGAAAGTGCATTTCTTACCTGACCATCGAGCTGCGCGGCGCCATCCCGGAAGAGTATCGCGAACCGATGGGGAATCATGTTTTCGGCTGCGACATCTGCCAAGACGTTTGTCCATGGAACCGGCGCGCCCCGATTGCGACGATACCGCAGTTTCAACCAAGAGTTTTTCCCGCCCAAGAAGAAAACCGCGACGACAGCTCTCTTCCGCCGCAAGACGAATCGTTGTACCTTCCAAAACTGGAATGGCTCCTCGGGCTTTCCGAAGCAGACTTTCGCGAACTCTTTCGAGGGAGCCCCGTCAAACGTACAAAATGGCGTGGCCTGATGCGCAACGCGTGCATCGCGGTCGGGAATTCCGGCCTCCGGCGAGGCATGGCGGATCACGGCCGAATCAGCGAAGTGTTAGAGCGCTTCGCGGCCTCGGAGGACCAAATCCTCGCTGAATCTGCCCGTTGGGCACTTTCACGCATCCAATAAGAGCGCAGGAGAGTGTTGCGGAACAGACAGGTTGCGACAGGCCTGCCGGCAAGCGGCGAGAGACCTCGGGAATCGCAGTTTCCTCAGGGCGCTTTACCATCCTGCGGGCAGTGGCGGTATAATCCCACGCGCAGGTCGATTCGCCCTCCGCGCTGCTGAGGTTTCCATGAATCGCCGTAGCTTTTTATTGAATACGGGTATCGCCGGCGCGGGACTGCTTGGGGCAGGAAATTCTGCACTTGGTCTTTTCCGCGGCGGCACCGCGAACAATTCGGATTCAAATCTTACTCTGGAGGAAAAACCTGTGGCATTTACCGTACCCCCGCTGCCGTATCCGTTTGACGCACTCGAGCCTTACATCGACGCCAAAACGATGGAAATCCATCATGACAAGCATCATGGCGCTTATGTCACCAACGTGAACAAGGCCCTGGAAGGCCAACCCGCTCTGCAAGCCAAGTCGATCGATGACCTTCTCAAGGGTCTCGATGCGGTCCCGGAGAATATCCGCGCCGCCGTTCGCAACAACGGTGGCGGCCACTGGAACCACTCGCTCTTCTGGCCGTTGATGAAAAAGGGCGGTGGCGGAGAGCCCAAAGGAAACTTGGCGGCGGCGATCAACTCGACGTTTGGGTCGTTTGCTGGATTTCAAGAAAAGTTTACAGCTGCCGGCCTGGGCCGCTTTGGTTCCGGATGGGCTTGGCTGCTCGTCCGAGACGGGAAACTGGCCATCGACTCCACGCCAAATCAGGACACGCCTTACTCGCTCGCTGGAGGCGGCAAGGCCGTCTTGGGTCTGGACGTCTGGGAACACGCATACTATCTGAAGTATCAAAACCTGCGCGGTGATTACATCAAGGCCTGGTGGAACGTCGTCAATTGGGACAAAGCCTCGGAACTTTACGACGCAGCAAAGAAGTAGAGTTTCTTCAGGTTCAGGTATTCAAAAAAGAAAAGGCCCCCGGCTGGTCCGGGGGCTTTTTCTTTTGTCTCAAGGATGGAATGGAATCCGAATTAAGCCATCATTTGCCGCTGGGCCAGTGGAACAACGGCCACGGAACGCCGGGTGGAGCGATAATCTCTTGCCACGGGAGCAACGGTGTGTACTTCGCGTGCCGGCACCGGCATGGGCATGCCGCCGGCAGTGTGCCGCGAAGCTTCGCGAACCAACTCCATACGGCCACGCACGTTGAACTTCGCGAGCAGCGATGAGACATGAAATTTTATGGTGCGTTCGGAGAGGTTCAAGTTGGCGGCGATTTCCTTGTTCGCGAGACTCTTCATCAGGCCGGAAAGAACTTCTTCTTCCCGGCGCGTCAACTTCACCTGGCTGCGAACCGACTTCCCGGCCTCCAATAGCTTGTTGGCTTTGTCGGAGAGCCCTTCCAGAAGCTCGTCCGCGGCCTGCACCATCACAACGTAATCGCTCGGGGACTGGCCCCGCACCATGCAGTGCATCGCCAGCAAGCCGGCAGCCTGGTCCACGGGAAACCCGCCATCCGCTCCGGCTTCGACGTGGAAGTGGGCTACTCCAGTGTTCTTTTCATAGAAAAAGTAGACATCGCGGGGAAAGGCTTGGCGGGAATGAGACAATTGCTGCGAATGATCACTTCTGCGGATGACCTTCACGTGCACCCCCTCAGAATGCAGCCTCGTGACGGGACCGAAGCTATTAAGTTTTGTGTTTCTTCGCCCCTCGACGAGGCGTTCTTCCCCAGATTGGACACACACCCAACCAAGAAGCCCAAAAGAGGGCTGAAGCCTCGGCGACTCTTACCTGCTGATCGGCAAAAACTGTTCCCCCCAGGGACTCCATGCAAATCCACTGAGACAGTCTTGCCAAATCTTCACTCTCTGCAAATATTCTTCCGAATGAGAGGATATGCAACTTACTCAAAAATTGGGGGCTTACGCCAACGTCCAGGCAAATTCATGCCCATTTGACGGTAGGAATTGCACAGCAGACGAAGTTTTTCCCCGATTAGTACTAAGGCCTTTACCGCAAGGAAGATTCCGCAACCGCAGGACTGACTCAATGCCCTGTGGAAAAGTGCGTAAGACTCAGTTCAAGAAAGGAGCGTTTCAAAAGGAAACGATTCGCGTTTGCTCTGGGTCAATCACTTCGTATGCCACACCTCGCCAGCGAATCTTGCGTGTGATGAGAGAGTTCGCAAAATTTACAAGGTAAAGGAACGGAATGAAAGCGGTTAGCACGATGTAAATCCAAGCCTGTCCCATGATCTGGGATTTTCCGGCAGGAAGCGCTTCGGTCACACCGATGAGACGAACGGAGCTCCGAATGGCCGAAAGTAGAACGGGAAGAAAAGTAAGGGTGACGAGGTGAAAAGCGGGTCTCTGCTGGAAAATGTCGCTCAGAATCAGAATCACGCCGAATACCAGTGTAATGCAGTAGAGAAGATGCGTGACGGCCGCGCGCGCCCAAACTTTCTCTGCGTATACGCGAGTGATCAAGACCTGGCGGTTCGTGAACTCCAGCAGTCCCTGCAGATCGGTCTCCACATAAGAGAGCGTCAAGCACTCTGGTATGAAGGCAATCGAACGGTTCGTGCGCTCCAGCGCGCGGGTCAAGGAATAGTCGTCGCTGACCGAGCCTCTCCACGTGTCCAGCACACCGGATTGCTCGAAGATGTTCCGCCGGATAGCGGTGCCTCCGCCCCAGCAGAAATTTTTCCCTTTTTCGCTGAGCATGGTGACCACTGGCGCATTCCACGCAGCGAGTATGGCGGTCGGCGGATTGGTGCGATTGGGAATCAACCAGCGCATGGTGGTTGTCGCGCCGACTCGCACGTCTCCCAGCGGAGCCACCAGGTGATGCAGCCAGCTTTTCCCCGGGCGCCCGTCGGAATCGGTGAACACAAGCACTTCAAATTCCGGCGGCAGTTGCTCTACAGCGACCCTCAAGTTGTTCACCTTTTCGCTGCACGCGCTCGGGCTTCCCGCGATGACCACGTGGACTTTCACTCGCGAACTCTTGGCTACCCGTTCGACGATGCTGCGCGCTGGATCTGATTCTGAAGCTAGAATGAAGAAAATCTCGTAATTCTGACGAACGAACTCCGTAAGCGAGAGGAGGTTGCGTTCCAGGCCCGGTTCGATGCCTTTGCAGGGACAAAGAACGGCCACACGCGGCGAGTAGAATCCTGGATCGGCGTGCAGGCGCCGCCGCACGTAGCCGAGCCACTGCAAGACCTGCCAGATGAGGTAGGCCCCGAGGACGATCTGCAAAAACGCTAGGAAGTAGAAAAATGTCTCCATGCTTTCTTGAGGATAGCAAAGGAACATTGCTCGCAGAGCAGCGTCTGAACGGTTAGAATCGCACAGGTAAACGTCCGTCCTAAGGAGAGCAGAAAATGCCACGAGTGGATGCAGGAATGGTTACGTCTGGCCTGGAGATACCGGGTTATCGCGTGGTGAGAAATTTTGGCATCGTGCGCGGAATTATCGTGCGCTCGCGGAGTTTGATCGGAAATCTCGGCGCGGCGCTGCAAACCATTGTCGGTGGAAACATCACCATCCTGACGAATCTTTGCGAGAAGACGCGCGAAGATGCGTTCGAACTGCTGCTGCAGCATGCTGGCGAGCACGGAGCCAACGCCGTCATCGGAATGCGCTACGACGCCACCGAAGTGATGCAAGGCGTCACCGAGGTGCTGGCCTACGGCACGGCCGTGCAGGTGGAGCGCATTTCGTAGCTGTTTTTGGGCGCATTCGCGGCGGGGCCGAGACCAGTGGTAGAATCCCCCTTCCATGTTTTGCTCGAAATGCGGTGCACAGGTTTCTCCGCTCGCCCGGTTTTGCTCTTCGTGCGGAAAAACGGTCGATTTGGACTCGGGCACTACTGTGCTTGGAGATGAAGCCAGCCTCGAGGGAGCAACGATACCGCCCTCGGCCTCCACCCCGCGAAGAGCGCCTTCGTCGCCATCTTCCCTGCGAACTCCACGCCCGCCTTCTAGCAGCGATACGCTGTCCAGTTCAGACCCCATTGGCGGAGGCCGCTTCACACCGGGGCAAATGATTTTGGAACGCTACCGCGTAGTGGCCTTGGCCGGGCGCGGCGGAATGGGCGAAGTTTACCGCGCCGAGGACCTGAAGCTCGGACAGATCGTGGCGTTGAAATTCCTTCCCGAGATGCTTTCCCAGGATGCCGCTGCACTTGCCCGGTTTCACGCCGAAGTGCGCACTGCAAGGCAAGTCTCGCATCCCAATGTTTGCCGCGTATTTGACATCGGCGAGGCCGGCGGAACTCTTTTCCTGACGATGGAGTATGTGGATGGAGAAGACCTCGCTTCCGTGGTCCGCCGGATCGGCAGGCTCTCGCCCGACAAGGCAACGGAGATAGCGCGTCAAATATGTGCGGGCCTTGCTGCGGCCCACGAGCGCGGCGTCATCCACCGCGACTTGAAGCCGGCAAACGTGATGCTCGATGGCGCCGGCAAGATTCGCATCACGGATTTTGGACTTGCGGGCATCGCTGCGAGCATCAAGGGCGCGGATGTCCGCGCGGGAACGCCGGCGTACATGGCTCCAGAACAACTTGCAGGCAGCGACGTCAGCACGAAAAGCGATATCTATTCGCTCGGCCTGATCCTCTACGAGATCCTGACGGGCAAGCGCGCCTTCGAAGCTGCGTCGCTTCCGGAGCTGATGAAACTGCGCGAGTCCGGGAGGATCACCAATCCTTCGACGCTGGTCCGCGATCTCGATCCTTTGATCGAACGCGTCATCCTTCGCTGCCTGGAAAGCGACGCTGAAAAACGCCCGGCCACGGCGCTACAAGTTGCCGCTGCTCTGCCCGGTGGGGATCCTCTCGCAGCCGCGCTCGCGGCCGGCGAGACCCCTTCGCCTCAAATGGTCGCTGCCGCGGGTGGAACCGCTGGACTCGCTCCCCGCGTTGCGCTTGCCTGTTTTGCAGCAGTGCTCCTGGGAGTCGTTCTACTTGTTGCCGTGGGGATCAAGGAAAACGGACTTACGCGTCTCCATGCCGATAATCCGCCCGAAGTGCTGGCAAAAAAATCCCGCGAAATTATTGCCAGCCTGGGATATCCGGAGGCGCCCATCGACAAAGCCGATGGCTTCGATTATGACGGCGATTTTCTGACTTACCTCGCGAAGGATCATTCGCAGCACCTGCAGTGGAACCGCGTCCTTTCCGAACAGCCGCCCGTCCTCCGTTATTGGTTTCGGCAAAGTCCTCGCGAGCTGAGCCCCGAGGGCTTCTGGAGCGCCTCCTACACGCCCGGAGTCGTCAGCTTCTCCGATCCGCCCACTATCGTCTCGGGCATGATCAACGTGCAACTCGCTCCCGATGGGCGATTACTCTTTTTCCAGGCCATCCCCCCGGAAAAAGAAGAGAATCCGCAGCCCGGGCGGCCGGCGGATTGGCTTCCGCTATTCAATGCCGCGGGACTTGACCTTGCACAATTTCACCCCGTCGAATCCTCGTGGGACTCGCTGGCCTCCGCCGACATGCGAACCGCGTGGGATGGCGTCTGGCCTGGCAGCGGCAGGCCTCTCCACATCGAAGCCGCCGCGCGCCGCGGCCGGCCTGTCTTTTTCTCCCTTATCGGCCTGTGGACAAAACCAAGCCGCATGCGCCAGGAGGCACAGAGCAGCGCGGACAAGACCAGCCAAATCATCGGTCTCTGCGTCGCGCTTGTCATCGTCGCGGCGAGCCTGTTCCTCGCGTACCGCAATCATTCGCGCGGCAAAAGCGACCGCCAGGGCGCGCTGCGCCTGGCTTCTCTCATTTTCGCTCTCGAACTTTCCATTTGTCTTTTTCGTTCGCACTTCGTTCTGACTTTTGACACCATCGGAATACTGCTCTTTGCCACCAGCACCGCGCTCTTTGTTTCCGCGTTCATCTGGGTGCTCTATCTCGCTCTTGAGCCTTATGTCCGCCGCAATTGGCCGCAGATGATTATTTCCTGGAGCCGCTTGATCAGCGGACGCCTTCGCGATCCGCTGGTCGGCCGCGACCTTCTATTTGGCGTGCTCCTCGGCATTACTTGGGTTTTTGTCCTCGGGGTTGGCGGCTTCTTTCTCATTCGGGCGGGCGGTCGCCCGCTGCTTGCAAATGCGGATTTCCTCCAGGGATTTCGTGAATCCGTGGCCGTTGGACTCGTGAATATGGTCAGCTCGATCCAGACGACCCTGATCTTTTTCTTTCTGCTCGTTCTTTTGCGTGTGCTGGTCAAGAACCGCTGGGTGGCCGCGGTAATCTTCGCGCTGCTCTTTACCGTGCCGAAAGTGCTGGGCAGCGATCATCCGCTTATTGAAACGCCTATGTGGCTCGCCGTCTACGGCATCGCTGCTTTTACCGTTGTGCGCTTCGGATTGATCGTTCTCGCGATGGGTGTGCTCACTGTTGACGTTCTCATCAACGTGCCCATGACTCTGGATTTCTCCTACTGGTATGCCGGCCGGTCGCTCAGTGTGGTGCTCGGATTTGTTCTGGTCGCCGCCTGGGGCTTCTATACTTCCCTTGCCGGTCAGCGGCTTTGGAAAGAGGACCTCTTCGAGTAGCCGCAGTCTTTCCGGGTTATCATCGGACTCACCCGTCCAGAACCTGCTGCGCCAAGCTCGCCGCTAACTGTTCGATGGCCGTCAAGGTACGGCTGGCCGCCAGCCGCGCGTTTTCCATGAAGGAGGAATCCAGCAGAAAGGCGCAACGGTCGACAAAGGGGTGGTCCGCGGCTTCAAAGGGCTTGCGATTGCGGTGCTTCGCTGCAGAGCGCGAGAGAAGTTCTTCATACATTTGCAGGTCGCGCTGAAAATCGAGCGCGTCGCCCGCGGTCCAACCTTGCTGCCGGGTTAGTGACGCCAGAAATTTTCTGCGGAACGCAGTGGCATCCCGCCGCGGCATGGGACGCGGTTTGGATTTGCCCGTGGAATGCGGTTCGTTGCAGATGATCGCCAGTGCCCGCACCGTCAAAGCCAGCAGCGCCTCTCGTTGCAGCAGCGCCAGGAGCTCGCGGTAAAGCGTAGCGTGAACCTGTAGCGCGTGGCGGCCGTTCTCCACGACGTAAGAATCCACAAACCTCGGCACGATACGCTCCCGCGGCAGCGCCTCTGAGACGCAATGAGCGAGTTCCGCCGGTGCGTCGGCTGCAGTTTGTTTTTCGGGCGGCATGTTCTAGGGAACATGGTAGCAGGAGTTTGTTACGGGGCCGCGCGGTGTCGCCTGAAATGAAAAGACCCGGCAACTTTCGCCGGACCTTCCCTCTTTCTCTTTGCAGGGGCGCAGCATGCTGCGCCCCGGTTGCTGCAGAATTAGACTGCTTCAGTGAATCGCCCTGGGGCTCTCCGGGCCTACACGCTTCGGTTTTGGCTCGGGCTGCGGCACAATGGGCGGCGTCACCGCTTCCTTCTGCAGCGCATGTTCGAGTACTTCGTCCAGCGTGCGCACGTAGGTGATCTTGATGTCGCCGAGAATCTCCGGAGTGAGATCCGCCACGACGTTCGGCTCGTTGTCAGCAGGAAGCAGCACTTCCTTGATGCCTGCCCGCTTCGCTCCGAGCACTTTTTCCTTCACGCCGCCGATAGGCAGAACCACGCCCGAGAGCGTCATCTCTCC
>WNFD01017967.1_pt1 | contig 13182 bp, 9 predicted proteins | sample 5400491 | NCBI WGS metagenome assembly WNFD01 (sample SAMN13153343, study PRJNA577476) | soil metagenome | isolation source: 120 cm saprolite under Douglas fir tree site 2 hole 2 replicate 2 | place: USA:California | collected 2015-04-18 | reverse complement strand
CTGACCCAGACCGACATGGAGAAGCTCACCCAGGGCGGCCAGTTCATGACCGAGAAGGAGGGCGGCTCCGACGTCGGCACGCTGACCACGCGCGCGTTGCAGGAAGGCGACCACTGGCGGCTTCATGGCGAGAAATGGTTCTGCTCGAACGCGGACGCCAAGGTCGTGATGCTGCTGGCGCGGCCGCAAGGCGCCGAGAGCGGCACGCGCGGCGTCGGCCTGTTCCTGATGCCGCGCTATCTCGACGACGGTTCGCAGAACCATTACCGGATCGTTCGCCTGAAGGACAAGCTCGGCACCCGCTCGATGGCCTCCGGCGAGATCAAGCTGGAAGGCGCGATTGCTTATGCGGTGGGGCGGCTCGATCGCGGCTTCGTGCAGATGGCCGAGATGGTCAATTCCTCGCGGCTGTCCAACGGCGTCAAATCCACCGCCTTGATGCGCCGCGCCTACCACGACGCGATGACGGTCGCGACCAATCGCGTGGTGTTCGGCAGCCGTATCGTCGACCTGCCGCTCGGGCGGCGGCAATTGATGAAGATCATGCTCGCGACCGAGCAGGCGCTATCGATGAGCTTCCTGACCGCGGACGCGCTCGACCGTGCGGAGGCCGGCAGCCAGGACGCGGCCGCGTTGCTGCGCATCCTGACGCCGACGTTGAAATTCCGCGCCACCCGCGACGCCCGGAAAGTCTGCGGCGATGCCTTGGAGATGCGCGGCGGCATCGGCTACATCGAGGAATTCGCGACCGCGCGCCTGCTGCGCGACGCGCATCTCGGCTCGATCTGGGAAGGCACTGGCAACATCGTCGCCCTCGACGCGCTGAAGCGCGCGGTCGGGCGCCACGGCGCGGAGTCCGCGCTCGCCGCCGACCTGCATGCCCGGCTCGACGACAGCGTCCATGTGCCGCAGGCCTGGCGCGATCGGCTGCGTGGCCTGATCGATCGCGCCGTCGGGTTCGCGCGCGAGGTTGCGGCGCGCGCCGAGAACGAGGCCGAGGCGCGACGCGCCACCAGCCTGCTTTATCATGGCGCAAGCGCGGTGGCACTTGCCTGGGAAGGCAACCGCGTCCACGACATGCGCGGCGATGCGCGGCGCCTGTTGCTGTCGCGGCTGGTGCTCGATCACCGGCTCGCGTCGGGCGATCCGTTCCGGCTGACGGAAAATACCGCGCAGGATGCGATCGCAAGTCATCTGCTCGGCGACCGCGCGGTCGGCATGGCCGATGTTGGCGAACTGCTTTTGGCAGCGTAGGCTCTTGTCCGAGCGCAAGTGAGCGCGACCTCTCCATCGCGGAGGGGACGCTCTCGTCGCGCGTTTAATATAATCAACCGAGGAAATACCGATGAAGGCAGCCGTGCTGCACGAAGTCAACACGCCGCTGGTGATCGAGGATGTCAGCGTGCCGAATCCCGGCCCGCGCGAGGTTCTGATCCGCACCGCCGTCGCGGGCCTCTGTCATTCCGACCTGCATTTCATGGAGGGGCTTTATCCGCATCCGCTGCCGGCAGTGCTCGGTCATGAATCCGCTGGCGTGGTCGAGAAGGTCGGCTCCGACGTCAATTACGTGAAGCCGGGCGACCATGTCGTGACCTGTCTCTCGGTATTCTGCGGCACCTGCGACAATTGCACCACCGGGCGGCCCGTGCTGTGCACCGACACCACCGTGAAGATGCTGCCGGGCGCGTCGAACCGGTTGTCCTGGGGACGGCCGGAGAAACTCAACCAGTTCCTCAATCTGTCATCCTTCGCCGAACAGATGCTGGTGCACGAGAACGCCATCGTCAAAATCCGGCAGGACATGCCGCTCGATCTCGCGGCGCTGATCGGCTGCGGCGTCATCACGGGTTTTGGCGCGGTGGTGAATACCGCGAAAGTCCAGGCCGGCGAGACCGTGGCTGTGATCGGCTGCGGCGGCGTCGGCATGGCGGCGATCAACGGCGCGGACATCGCCGGCGCGGCGCGCATCATCGCGGTCGACGTCAATCCGGCCAAGCTGCAACTCGCCACCAAGCTCGGCGCCACCGACATCGTCGATCCCAGGAACGGCGACGTGGTGCAGCAGGTGCGCGAATTGACCAAGGGCGGCGTGCATCACGCCTTTGAGGTGCTCGGCCGCAAGGAGACCGCCGAGCAGGCCTTTGCGATGCTGGCGCCGGGCGGGACCGCGACCATCGTCGGCATGATCCCGTTCGGCCAGAAGATCGAACTGCACGGCTTCGATTTCCTGCGCGAGCGCAAAATTCAGGGTTCTTCGATGGGCTCGAACCATTTCCGCGTCGACATGCCGCGATTGGTCGAGTTCTACATGCGCGGCAAGCTGCATCTCGAAGACTGGATCTCGGCCAAGCTGAAGCTGTCCGAGATCAACGAGGGTTTTGCCAACATGAAAGCCGGCAAGACCGTCCGCAGCGTGATCATGTTCGATCGCTGAGCAGCACCCATTCGAGCGCGTCATCAGATTTTCCGTCATGGCCGGGCTTGTCCCGGCCATCCACGTGTCGGGTACCACCAAAGGACGTGGATGCCCGGCACAAGGCCGGGCATGACAGCCTTATTCGTGGAGGCTGCTTCAATTCACCGCGACACATGCGCGGAGACAGCGAGCCATTTTCCGTTCTGTCTGGCCCAGCAGTCGGTGTAGCGCCCGTAAGCATGTTGACCGTCCGGCGTGGTGTAGCTGGTTCGCGCATGGATGATGGCGAAGTCGCCGAGCACGCGGATCTTGACCTCCTCTGCCGTGAGATTCCTGATCCTCACCGGCAGCGCCGTCTGCCTGAGGAACGCGGCACGGTCGACAAGGGATTTGTCGGGATTGGTGCAGTAAAAGTCCTGCGCCAGGATTTCGTTGAAGCGTTTGACGTCCGAATTCTGCACCGAGGCGACGTAATCGCGATTCAGTGTGGTCAGTTCGTCGATGTCGTTGTTCATGCGTTTTCTCCTCCGGTCCCTCCACCCGTCATTGCGAGGAGCCACCGGGTCTCGCCTTCGGCGAGCCCGATGACAGGCTCCGCGACGAAGCAATCCAGGGGCCACGAAAGAAAGTCTGGATTGCTTCGCGGAGCCTGTCATCGGGCGGCGCTTCGCGCCGACCCGTCGGCTCGCAATGACGGCTGTTGGCCGACCTTCGTCCCTCTTTTCGATTGTCTGTATTCCTAATCATCGAACATCGGCGGCGGGACGAAGCCACCGTATTCGCGTTCGATCAGTTCGGCCAATCTCAACGGTGTGCGGTCTTCCAGCCAGGGGCCGACGATCTGCACGCCGACCGGCAGGCCCTCGCGCGAAAGGCCGAGCGGGATCGCGGTCGCGGGCAGGCCGGGCAGGGTGGCGATGCCGGGCCAGGCCAGTTGATCCGGATAGACATAATCCTTGCCGTCGATCTTGATGCGGCGCTTTTCCTGCTCCAGCGAATGGTCGTGCGGGTAGGCCGGCGTCGGCATGATCGGGCAGATCACCGCGTCGAACGACTTGAACAATGCGTGCCATTGCGCGCGCAGCCGCGCCCGCGCGCCGTCGTCGAGCACCCAGTCGCGGTGGTTTTGCGTCATGCCGCGCAGCCGTTCCGCCCCGAGGCTCTTGTCGTCGGGCGACAATTGCGCCGCGCCGGCCTTGGCGCCGGCAATGACCTCCGGCAGGAAAAACGTTCCGAGGAACGACAACAGCCTGCGCATGTAGAGCCGCGACGATTCCCCGAAATCCGGCAACAGCGGACTTTCATGGCTGACCTTCGCGCCGGCCTTGGCAAGATTGCCGGCAAGCGTCTCGATGCAGCCGCGAATGTCCTTGTCCGGCGGCATGATCGGATGGCCCTCGACGACCAGCACGCGAAAATCCTTCAAGTCGGCATGTCGCGGCGGCGGCGGTGCGAGCTTGTAGGCAACGCCGGCGTCCAGCGGGTCGGGGCCCACCATCACGTCCAGTAGCAGCGTCAGGTCGGCGGCGCCGCGCGCCATCGGGCCGATGACAGCCATGTCGCGGTCGATCGGAATCGCTGGAAACGGCGGCGTCGTATGCCCTCGCACCGGCGCCAGATTGTAGGACGGCTTGTGGGCGTAGACGCCGCAGTGAAACGCCGGCACCCGCAGCGAGCCGCCGATATCGGAGCCGAGCGAGAGCGGGCCATAGCCCGCGGCGAGCGCCGCCGACGATCCGCCGGACGAGCCGCCCGGCGTGCGGCCGAGATCGAAGGGGTTGTTGGTGGTGCCGTAGATGTCGTTATAGCTCTGCCAGTCGCCGAGCCCGACCGGCACGTTGGTTTTGCCGAGGATGACGCCGCCGGCATCCTTCACGCGCGTGATCGACAGCGCGTCCTCCGCCGGCTTGAAATCCTTCTGCGGCGGAAATCCCCAGGTCGTGGGCAGCCCTGCGATGTTGTAGGATTCCTTCACGGTCAGCGGCAGGCCAAGCAGAGGCCTCGTCTCGCCGCGCGCCAGCGCGGCGTCGGCGGACCGTGCCGTCTCGAGCGCGCGCTCGAAATCGCGCACGCAGACCGCATTGATCTTGCCGTCATGCCGCTCGATCCGGCCGATCGCGTCCTGCGCCAATTCGACCGCCGAAACTGTCTTCGCCTTCAGCGCCGCCGACAATTCGACCGCGGTCTTGAAACTCCATTGCGATTTGGCCAAGGCCTTCCTCCTGCACGTTGCATCCGATGATGCAAAGCTTAGGCGGAGGCCGCAAGGGAAGTTTGACCGGAAGTTTGACCGGAATTGCCGCGCGACACTCCTCGCTGCAGCATCCGCTGCATGACAGGAGCACGATAAAGTGAGAGGTTGACCTTAAGCCGCGCCGATCAGGATGCCGACACCGAGCACGATGGCGCCCCCGAGCACGATCTGGAACACCGCCTGCAGGAACGGCGTATCCATGTAGCGGGAGCGGATGAAGGCGATCGCCCACAGTTCGAAGAACACGACGATGCCGGCGATGGCGGTAGCGATCCAGAACGCGTTAGGCCAGGAATCCGGCACGAGATAGGGCAGTGAATGGCCGAGACCTCCGATCGCGGTCATGATGCCACTCGCCGCCCCGCGCAGCCATGGCGAACCGCGCCCCGTAAGCGATCCGTCGTCGGACAGCGCTTCGGCAAAGCCCATGCTGATGCCGGCGCCGATCGAGGCGGCCAGGCCTACAAGAAACGTCTGCCAGTTCTGATGGGTGGCGAAGGCGGCCGCGAACAGCGGCGCCAAGGTCGAAACCGATCCGTCCATCAATCCGGCTAAGCCCGGCTGGACATATTGCAGCACGAAGACGCGGCGGCGCGTCTTGTCCTCGGCCTCGCGCACATCGGGTTTCAGGATCTCGCCGGTCAGCTTGATCGCGAGCTTTTCGTGGCCTTTTTCCGCCTCCGCCAGATCGCCGAGCAGGCGGCGGACGCCGACGTCCTCGGCCTGCCCGGCGGCCTTGACGTAAAACCGCTCGGCCTCGAACTCCATCGTCTCCACTTCCTTTCGGACGGTGTCGAGCGAGAGGTTCTTGGTCAGCCAGACCGGGCGGCGGCGCAAGAATCCCCGCACGTCCTCCCTGCGGATGGGCGGCAAATGCTTGCCGAACCGCTGCTCATAGAGTTCCAGCAGCATATGGCGGTGGCCGCGCTCCTCCTCTGCCATCTCCTCGAACACCTTCGCCGAATCCGGGTAGCGTTGCGCGAGATCCTCGGCGAAGGTCATGTAGATGCGGCTGTCCTCCTCCTCGGAGGCGATCGCGACCGCCAGCACCTCGCGCTCGGTCAGATCGGCGAAATTCTTCATCGAGAGACTTCCTGGCACTTTTAGAATGATTCTAAAATATATAGAGGCTCTGTGCCGGGGCGTCAAATTCACCTTTTCGCTGCAATGATGCCGATTTGTTCGATTGACGTTCGCGCGCGCGGGAACTCGGCACACGATCGAAACCCGTTCGTGGTGGGCCTGTGTTGACCGAACGTCTTTTGCGGCTAGGGGGCGGTTAGCGTGAGCCGCGCGCCGCGGCTTCGCTCAGAAACTGCAGCAATAGCCGGCCGGCATGTTCAGGTTGTTCCTGCTGCACCCAGTGGCCGGCGCCATCGATCAGATGGCAACCGATCATGTCGCTGCATGCGCGCGTCTGCATCGCCTCGAAGACGCCGGCGCGCTGATGCGTGGAATCCGGTGCGCTGGTATTCGGCCGCGTAGAAGGCTAGCTCGCTCTCGGGCAGCCATCGGTTCGCGGCGATTTCGGCGGCCGACGGCATTTCTTCGGCCACCGTCTCCGGCATGGTCTTGCCGAGATCCATCACGTAATAGGTCGGCAGGTTCGCAAGCTCGGTCGCCGACCATGCCTTGAGCGGATAAGGCTGGTTCTGCTTCCAGTCCGCGCTCTTGTGATGATAATAGGCGCGCAGGAAATCATGCAGGCCCTGCGGCGCGTCGCCGGCGCGGGCCGGGCAGGCCGATCGATGGTGTCGAAGGGAAGCTTTGGCGGCCCGCCGAACGGCGCGCTCATCATCGCGACCGAGCGAAACACGTCGGGCCGCACCAGCGCGCACCAGGCGGCAACCGGGCTGCCGAAATCATGCCCGATCACGGCGTCGACGCTGCGACAGCCGAACGCCGAGACGAGCCCGAGCGCATCGCGCACCAGGTTGAGCAGCCGGAATGAGTTGAGGTCGCCATCATAGTTCGCGTCCCAGCCGGTGCTGCGGCCATAGCCGCGCTGATCCGGCGCGATCACATGATAGCCGGCATCCGCGAGCGCGGGCATCACCTTGCGCCAGCTGAAGGCCAGTTCGGGAAAGCCGTGCAACAGGAGCAGGCACGGCCGGCCCGTGGTCTCGAAGCCGGCCTCCAGCACATGCATGCGCAGGCCGTTGATGTTTTCGACGTAGCGCGAACGGATGGAAGCGGGGAGAGGGATGTCGGGGAGGGCAGGCGTTGTGTTCATGAGCGGTGGCCTTTCCCTGCGTCGTCCCGGCCAAGCGAAGCGCGAGCCGGGACCCATAACCACGAATGTTTGTGTTTGGCGAGGCTGTGGCCACACACCCTATCACATCCAACATCGATGATTATGGGTCCCGGCGTTCCAGGCTGTGTGGAAAGTCGCGTGAGCCAAGGAAGCGCAGAATTGTTTTCTCAATTGTCGTCTACCGACCGAGGTTGCCAGTGCAATTGGTTTCCGTATCGATGAAACTGAGACAGATGTTCTACACGCAAATTGAACGACGGACTTTTCACACAGCCTGGTTCGCCGGGACGACAGCGACAATTTTGCGTCACGCCATTCCCTCTATTCGCTACTCGCCACTCGCTATTCGCTTTTCCTACAGTCGCTCAACAATCGTCACGTTCGCCATGCCGCCGCCTTCGCACATGGTCTGCAATCCGTAGCGCTTGTTCTGCTGCTTGAGCGCATTCACCAAGGTCGTCATCAGCTTGGTGCCAGAGCCGCCGAGCGGATGGCCGAGCGCGATGGCGCCGCCATTGACGTTGAGCCGTGCGGGGTCCGCGCCGGTGGTCTTCAGCCACGCTGTCGGCACCGAGGCAAAGGCCTCGTTGACCTCGAACAGGTCGATGTCGTCGATCGACATGCCGGCCTTCTTCAGCGCGCGTTCGGTCGCGTGCAGCGGCGCGTCCAGCATGATCACGGGATCGCCGCCCATCATGGTCATGTGGTGGATGCGCGCCATCGGCTTGACGCCGAGCGACTTCAGGCCCTTCTCGTTGACCACCAGCACGCCGGAGGCGCCGTCGCAGATCTGGCTGGCGCTGGCGGCCGTGAGCTTGCCGTTCTCGGCGATCAGCTTGACGCCCTTGATGCCGTCGAGGCTGACATCGAAGCGGATGCCTTCGTCGATCGCATGCGTGTCGGTCGAGCCGTCGGCGCGGGTGATCTGAACCGGCACGATCTCGTCCTTGAAACGGCCGCCTTGCGTCGCCGCGATCGCGCGCTGGTGGCTGTTGTAGGAATATTCGTCGAGCTCGTCTTTGGAGAGGCCGTATTTCTCGGCCATCATCTCCGCGCCGGTGAACTGGCTGAACACGATGTTCGGATACTTCTTCTCGATGCCCGGGCTCTTGTAGTGGCCGAAGCCGTTCTTGGCGGGGAGCTGCGAGGCAAGGCCCATCGGCACCCGCGTCATCGATTCCACGCCGGCCGCGATCACCACATCCATAGCGCCCGACATCACCGCCTGCGCCGCGAAATGCAGTGCCTGCTGCGAGGAGCCGCATTGCCGGTCGATCGAGGTGCCGGGCACGCTATCGGGCAGCTTCGAGGCCATGATGGCGTTGCGCGCGACGTTGTTGGATTGCTCGCCGGTCTGCATCACGCAGCCCATGATCACGTCCTCGATCTGGTCGGGGGCGGCGCCGGAGCGTTCCACCAGAGAGTCGAGCACGACAGCCGCGAGATCGGCCGGATGCCAGCCGGCGAGACGTCCCCCCTTGCGGCCGCCGGCGGTGCGGGCGGCGGCGACGATATAAGCCTCGGCCATCTCTGTTCTCCCTGATTGTTTTGGCTTGCTTGTCCGAAGGATGACCGGATTTAAGGATGGCCTTCCGATTTAGTCAATCAATCAATTAACTCTTGAGATGAGCAGCGGCTTAGGCTTAGCTGCGCGCGCGGGCAGATGACAGGATCACCGTTGAACACCAGCCTACCGACCAGGCTTCAGGCCACGAAGAATACCACCGCCGAGAAGCTGCTCGAGGCGGCGAGCGATCTGATGATCGAGCGGTCCTCGACCGAGGTGTCCTTGAGCGACATCGCCCAGAAGTCGGGCGTCAACGCCGCGCTGGTGAAATATCATTTCGGCAACAAGGACGGATTGCTGCTGGCGCTGCTGGCGCGCGACGCCGCGACCGAGATGGCGAACCTCGAATATCTGCTGGCCCAGCCGGTCACACCGACCGAGAAGCTGAAGCTGCACATCGCCGGCATCATCCGCGCCTATCGCCGCTTCCCCTATATGAACCGGTTGATTCATTATCTTCTGCACGAGAGCAGCGCCGAGGCCGCCGACGAAGTCTCGAAATTCTTTGTCGCGCCGTTGCTGGATTTTCACCGCCGCCTGCTGGCCGAAGGCATCAGGTGCGGCGAGTTTCGCAAGATCGATCCGGTGTTGTTCTACACCAGCCTGATCGGCGCCTGCGATCACCTGTTTTTCGGCCGGCACGCGATGTCGCGCGCCACCGGCGTCGGTCCCGTCACCGACGAGGTCTGCCGCGACTACATCAAGCACATGGAAGCGCTGATCTGCGACGGAGTGTTGAATGAGAAGCAAGAGCGAATGGCTATGAAGGAAACCGCGAGTAGCGAATAGCGAATGGCGAATAGGGAAGAAAATTAGAACTTACATGGCGGTTGTGCCTTTTCCATTCGCCACTCGCTATTCGCCATTCGCCCTTTCGCCCGTCTAGAGAAGAAACGCCCAAGGAGCATCTGACATGCAATTGAAAGACGTTGCCGTTCTCATCACCGGCGGTGGCTCGGGCCTGGGTGCCGCCACCGCGCGCGCCATGGCGGCCAAAGGCGCCAAGATCGCGGTGCTCGACCAGAGCAAGGAGAATGCCGAAAAAGTCGCGGCCGAGGTGAAGGGCGTCGCCATCCACGCCGACGTTACCGACGAGGAACAGGTCAAGGCCGGCATCGCCAAGGCGGAAGCAGCGCACGGCGTCGCACGGGTCCTGATGAATTGCGCCGGGATCGGCGGCTCGCAGCGCATCGTAGGGCGAGACGGCGTCTATCCCTTGGCGAAGTTCGCCCGCATCATCAATGTCAATCTGATCGGCACCTTCAACGTGCTGCGGCTGTTCGCTGAACGATTGGTGACGGCGGAGCCGATCGGCGAAGAGCGCGGCGTCATCATCAACACAGCGAGCGTCGCGGCCTATGAGGGCCAGATCGGGCAGATCGCCTATTCGGCGTCGAAGGGCGGCGTGGTCGGCTTGACCCTGCCCGCGGCGCGCGATCTCGCCAGCCAGAAGATCCGCGTCAACACGATTGCGCCCGGCCTGTTCCTGACGCCGCTGCTGATGGGTCTCAACGAAGAGGCGCGCAAGAGCCTCGGCGCCCAGGTGCCGCACCCGGCGCGGCTCGGCGACGCCAGCGAATACGGCAACCTCGCGGTCCACATCGTCGAGAACCCGATGCTGAACGGCGAAACCATCCGCCTCGACGGTGCCATCCGCATGGCGCCGCGGTAAGGCATATTCCGCTGTCGTAACCATACTCTGTCGTCGTCCCCGCGAGAAAGCGGGGATCCATACCGCGGGATGTTTCTGCTGGCCAAGATGGCCGACGTCGTGCGCAACAACAAAGGCCCGTGGTTATGGGTCCCTGCGTTCGCAGGGACGACGGTGAGGAGAGCTTCGTGTGACCGAACATGGCCGTCGATGCCGGGTCGATCGAGGCGGTGATCGCGATGGAAGACCGCAATCAGGTCTTTGCAGCCGCTCGGAAGAATTCAGCGAAGGCATCAGGGCCTTTCTCGAAAAGCGAAAGCCTGTCTATATCAAGCGATGACAAGAGTCCGAGAACGGACCGATATTTCGGGAGACGCAATATGAGTGGGAATGCGGCCGCGGTGCTGGAGAAGCCGGCCTTTCGCAAGATCGAATGGCTGCCGCGCGACATCGCGGTGGAGCGGCGGGACGACGGCACGATCATCCTGAAGTCGCGCATACCGCTGCATGCCTATGAAAAGGATATTCCGGCTTCGCTGGCGAAATGGGCGAGGGAAGCGCCGGAGCGCACCTGGCTCGCGCAACGCGCGGGTCCCGACCGGCAATGGCGCAAATTGTCCTATGGCGAAGCCAAACGCATCGTCGATGGATTGACGCAGGGCCTGCTCAATCTCCGCCTTGAGCCCGGCCGCCCCGTCGCGATCCTCTCCGGCAATTCGATCGAACATGCGCTGATGACCCAGGCGGCGATGCAGGCGCATTTTCCGGCAGCACCGGTGTCGCCGGCCTATTCCCTGATGAGCCAGGATCATCTCAAGCTGAAATATCTGTTCGACCTGATCAAGCCTGCGGTGGTGATGGTGCAGGATGGGCCGACATTTGCCAAAGCGCTCAACGCGCTCAATCTCGACGGCGTCGCTGTCGTGCATGTCGCGCGGCCCTGCGAGGGCATCAGGAGCATCGCCTTTGCCGATCTCGCGGCCACACTGGTCACGGGCGATGTCGAGACATCGATCGCTGGCATCACGCCCGACACCGTCGGCAAGCTGCTGTTCACGTCCGGCTCGACCGGCAGGCCCAAGGCCGTCATCAACACGCAGCGGATGATGTGCGCCAATGCGGCGATGATGATGCAGGTCCGCCCGCGGGCGGCGGGCGCGATGCCGCCGACGGCGCTGGACTGGATGCCGTGGAACCACACCATGGGCGGCAACGCGGCGTTCAATCCGGTGCTGGTCGATGGCGGCACGCTTTATATTGATGACGGCCGGCCGATGCCGGGCCAGTTCGAGGAGACCATCCGCAATCTGCGCGAGGTGTCGCCGACCTACTACGCCAATGTTCCGGCGGGCTATGCGGCACTCGCCGCGGCGATGGAGAAGGACGATGCGCTGTGTCGGAGCTTCTTCAAGAACCTGAGCATCATGGCCTATGGCGGCGCGCGGCTGCCGGATGATCTTTACGACCGCATGCAGGCGCTGGCGGTGAGGACCACCGGCGAGCGCATCGTGTTCTACACCGGCTGGGGTTCGACCGAGACCGCGCCGACCGCGACCGGCACCTATTGGGACACCGACCGCGTCGGCCTGATCGGCCTGCCGTTCCCGGGTGTCGAGCTGAAGATGGTGCCGTGCGGCTCGAGATACGAATTGCGGCTACGCGGCATCAACGTTACGCCCGGCTATTTCCGTCAGCCGGATCTCACGAAGAAAATGTTCGACGAGGAGGGCTTCTACTGCATCGGCGACGCCGGAATCTTCGTCGATCCGGACGATCCCCTGGCCGGCATCATCTTTGCCGGCCGGGTGGTCGAAGATTTCAAGCTCACCACCGGCACCTTCGTGCATGTCGGTTCGCTCCGCACCGATGCGATCGCGGCGGCCACGCCAGTGGTGCATGACGCGCTTGTCGCGGGGCAGGATCGTCCGTTCATCGGACTGCTCGCGTGGCCCAATCTGCACGCCTGCCGGCAAATCGTCGGCGATGCCGAGGCAAGCTACGAGGACGTGATCAGACATCCCGAGGTGATCGCCTGCCTGAAACGCGGGCTCGAAGCGCATAACAAATCGTGCGGAGGCTCAAGCAGCCTGCGCATCGCGCGCGCGATGCTGATGGTCGAGCCGCCCTCGATCGACGGCAATGAATTGACCGACAAGGGCTACATCAACCAGCGCGCGGGGCTGGAACGGCGCGCGGCGCTGGTCGAACGGCTATACGCCGATCCGCCCGGCGAAGACGTGATCGTGCTGCAATGAAGAACGCTCTCGAACAAATTCCCTCGTCATTCCGGGATGCGCCTCTTGGCGCAGGCCCGGAATCCATAACCACGATCGGGGGTTATGGATTCCGGGCTCGCCGCTTCGCGTCGCCCCGGAATGACACCGAATATGAGGTAAAGCTATGAATTTCGATTTCTCCGACGAACAGAAACAAATGCGCGACGAGGCGCGGAAATTCCTTTCCGAAAAGTGCCCGCCGAAAGCGGTGCGCGCGGTGCTCGACGGCAAGGAGCCGTATGACCGCGAGTTGTGGAAGGGGCTCGCCGAGATGGGATTTCTCGGCGTGGCGATCCCCGAAGAGTTCGGCGGCGCGGGCGCCGGCCATCTCGAGCTGTGCGTGATCGCGGAAGAGATGGGCCGGGCCTTGGCGCCGGTGCCGTTTTCCTCGACCGTCTATCTCGCGGCGGAGGCGCTATTGCTTGCCGGCAGCCAGGCGCAGAAGCAGAAATGGCTGCCGAAGATCGCAAGCGGTGAGGCGATCGGCACGCTGGCGCTGTTCGAGGGCAAGGGCAATCCGTCGCCGCAGGGGATCAAGCTCTCCGCAGCGGGCGGCTCGCTGAATGGCGTGAAGAAACCGGTGCCGGACGGCGCGATCGCCGATCTCGCCATTGTCGCCGCGCGTACGGGCTCGAGCGGACGCGACAGCGACATCTCGCTGTTCCTGGTCGATATGAAGGGTGGCGGCGTCGAGGCCGGGGTCTCAGTTAAGGCATTGACCAATGTCGATCCGACCCGCGGCCAGGCCGAACTGATTTTCAAGG
>WNFD01015708.1_pt1 | contig 13183 bp, 16 predicted proteins | sample 5400491 | NCBI WGS metagenome assembly WNFD01 (sample SAMN13153343, study PRJNA577476) | soil metagenome | isolation source: 120 cm saprolite under Douglas fir tree site 2 hole 2 replicate 2 | place: USA:California | collected 2015-04-18 | reverse complement strand
CGGGTTCAGAAGCAACCTTGATGACGCTGCATCCCACGCGAACGGAATGGTCTCTCGTTCTGGTGCCGTTTAACATTGCGTTGAAGCTGACGAACGCGCGCACGGCTCAACCGTACGCATAGCTCCAGCCCTGCGCATTCGCAGCTTAACGCGGGCGTTGGACGGCCGCGTTGCTCTCATTCACGTCAATGAGGTGGTGATCTACCAAGCATCGGCGCCCTCACGGTCGGACGGAAGTGTCCTGATCGGCCCGGGGAAACGCTTGTAGAACGCTTGCAAGGGCTCCGTGCAACCTCTACTGGCGGATGGCTCGTGAGAGCGCTGGCCCTCGGGCCTTAACCGCGACCCCCTGTACGTGCATCAGGCGGTTGCTCACGTGCAGCCATGACCAGGGCCAGAGCGGTGCATTCGCCTAACCGATCGTGAATGCCCAGGCGTGTCGCTCAATGCGGCAGAACCCGATGGCGTGTTCTGCTATACCTTTTTCAAGGGAGTGGCAGCAAAGCCAGCGCATCTACCTCGGGAGGGCTCCAATGGCCGCGACGTCTAAGCGAGAACGCGCGCTGCAGGTCGTTCTGGTGGTGTTGGGTCTGTTGACGGTCGTCGCCAATGTCTCTGCTCTGGTGACCTTTTTCCTGGCCGGGCTGCGCCCGACTGGCGGGACGACAGCGCCGATGTTCTATACCATTTTGGCGACGCTCGGCGTTTTCTTGGTGCTCGCGGCACGCAACCCCTCCGCGCATCGCAGCTTGATTGCGTACGCCGTATGGTCCAGTTTCGCGCACACGGCGGTCATGGCACTGATGGCGATCCAACTGCCCAACAAACGCGGCGAGCTGCTGGCTGGCGTGGCTGTGACCGGCCTGTCGGCCGTGCTGCTGTTCGTGCTCGCACCGTCCTCAGCCCGTTCTGAAGGAGCAGTCCCCGTTTCGTGAGGGGTCCTCAGTATGCAGCATCTCACGATCGCGACGTCGTCCGGTATTGTTTGGCTCTTGCTCGTTTCCCACTTCGGCGCCGCTCTTGTCGCGCTCCTGGCGGGGACCATCGCGCTCTCGGTCGTGAAGGGAGGACGCCTTCACAAGCGGATCGCCGGGCCGACGGGCCGATTTACAGCATCTTCGAAGTTCTCTGAGAAGGACATCCCGACAATGAAAACGCTTTCAGGAAAGACCGCTCTCGTCACCGGCGCCTCGCGCGGCATTGGCCGCGCCAGCGCGCTGGCCCTCGCCGAGGCAGGCGCGCAAGTGCTGGTCCACTACGGCAGCGGCGCGAAAGAGGCTGCAGCCGTCGTCGCCGAGATCAGCGAGGCCGGCGGCCGCGCCGACGCCGTTGCCGCCGATCTTGCCGCGCCGGACGGGGCGCACAAGCTCGCCAGACAGGTTCGGGCCGTGGTCGGCGACCGGCTGGATATCCTCGTTGCCAATGCCGGCATCTCGAAAGCCGCGACGATCGAGGAGACGACCGTCGAGGATTTCGACCAGCTATTCGCGGTCAATGTCCGCGCGCCGTTCTTCCTCGTCCAGCAGTTGCTGCCGATCCTCCGCAGTGGCGGCAGCGTCATCCTGCTCTCGTCGCTCGCCGCGCATGCCGCTGTCGGAACTCTTTCCGCCTACGCGGCTACGAAGGGCGCGATCGACACACTCGTGAAACACTTCGCCGCCTCGCTGGGCCCACGCGGCATTCGGGTCAATGCGGTCGCTCCAGGCGTCGTGGACACCGACATGTCGAGCTTCGTCAAGACGGACGCCGGGCGGAAATCCGCGGTGACCATGCAGGCGCTCCAGCGTGTCGCGCGACCCGAGGATATCGGCCCGGTCATCGCCTTCCTTGCGTCGGACGAAGCCCGGTGGATCACCGGCGACACCGTTCGAGTGGACGGTGGTTCAAAGCTGTGAGGCACTCGTGACTCTCGCGCTCATTGCGGGAACGTCGCGCCGAACATGGGGAGGCCGCTCTTCGATTCGGCTTTCGTCGCCTCGTCTTGCACCACGTCCCAGTGCTCTGCGAGACGCCCTCCCTCGACGCGGAGGATGTCGACGACGATCCGGGTCGGCCTCCCACCCCCACTGAAGCGCCCGTGCACCATGACCTAGTCGACATCGCGCTGCACCCGGGACATATTGCACGGTAACTCGACACGGCAGGTGGAGCGTGAGCCGGACGGTGACAAGCGAGACGCGGCGCGAGTGGTTGAGGATGATGGCCGCGGTGGGCGCCGGCGCGCTGGTAGAGGGGCTCTTTCCCCGCGAGCTGGCCCGCGCGGCGACCGGCCGGGCCGCACAACAGCAGCAGCAGGATCGCGTGGCGCAGTTCCGGGCCCAGATCGGCGCCATCCCGATACAGCCTCAGCCGCTCGGCGAGAACCTCACCCTGCTGGCCGGTCCGGGCGGCAACGTGGTGGTGCTGCACGGCTCCGACGGCCTGGTCGTGGTGGACACGTTTGTGGCGCCCGCGTGGCCCAAGTTCCAGGAATCGCTCAAGGGACTGGGCGCGCCTGTGAAATTCGTAATCAATACGCACTGGCACTTCGACCACACCGACAACAACGCCTCGCTCCGCGCCGGCGGTGCCACGCTGGTGGCGCACGAGAACACCAAGCTCCGCATGACTCAGTCGCACCACCTCGCGGTACTCGAGCTCGACTTCCCGCCCTCACCCGCCGCCGCCCTGCCCCAGCGGGTCTTCAAGGACGGCTACAAGCTGGAGGCGAACGGCGAGCGGCTGGCGGTGACGCACGTCCCGCCGGCGCACACCGACAGCGACGTCATCGTGCGGTTCGAGAAGGCTAACGTGCTGCACACGGGCGACGTGTTTTTCAACGGCGTGTATCCCTACGTGGACGGCTCCACCGGCGGCCGCATCGACGGCATGATCGAGTCGGCGGGTCGCCTGCTGAGCCTCGCGGACTCGGACACCAAAATCGTCCCGGGCCACGGTCCGCTCGGCAACAAGGCCGCACTCGTGAAATATCGCGACATGCTGTCCACGGCCGCGGACCGGGTACGAAAACTCAAGGCATCCGGGAAATCGGTGGAGGACGCCATCGCCGCCAAGCCCTTCGCCGATCTCGACGCCGACTGGGCCAAGGGAAGGTTGAACGGGGACGGCTTCGTGAAAGTCGTCTACCTGACCCTGTAGCGCGGCCGCCTATCGATCGTATTCGTCGTGTCGGCGGACCCATTCGAGTCCCCGGCCCCCCTCGTCCCGCCCCTTGGGCACGAGATCCAGGTAGTTGTACGCCGTGTTGAGCAGGTCGATGCCGCGCGCATAGGCCGAGTAGGTATGAAACACCCGTCCCGCCGGGTCCTTGTAGAAGACGCTCACCCCTTCCCGCTCGGTGAGCAGCGGGTCCTGGATCGTGTAATTGTAGTAGGCCCGTTTCTGCGCCACCTCCTCGGCTGTGAACGACACCTGATAATCCACGTTGAAATCGGTGTCGCCCGATGAGAACCAGGGGAACGTCCAGCCCATCCGTTTCTGGTAAGCGGCCAACGCGGCCTGGGGCGCTCGGGACACGGCGACCAGGGTTACGTCCCGATGATTCAGGTGGACGATGTTGCCGTTGAAGTTGTCGGCCCAGAACGAGCAGGCTTGGCACGCGGCCTCCCGGGTCCAGGTCGTGGACGGCGAGGCGGTGTGGGGGTCGAACATGGCGTGGTAGACGACCAGTTGGCGGCGTCCCTCGAACAGCTCGCTCAAGGTCCGCTTCCCGCTCGGCCCCTCGAACCCGTAGGCCTTCGTGACCGCTTCCCAGGGGAGCCGGCGTCGCTCCTCGCTCAACTGGTCCCGGAGCCGCGTGAACTCCTTCTCGCGAGCGAGGAACGCCGTCCTCGCCGCGAGCCAATCTTGATGAGACACTACGGGGTGCTGGGTCAGACCGCTCGCGCCATTCCGCGTCATGGTTCGACTTCCCTTCCCTCATTGGGTGATGGGTTGGACAATCCGCGTCCCATCGATAATATTCTACCGATCGGTTGAATGATATTATGCGTCGACGACGTTCCTCGCAAGCCGCGCCCCCGCCCCCGGCGCACGGCCCCCGGCTGAACCGGGTCTACGCGGCGATCGCCGACCCGACCCGCCGCGCCATCCTCGCGGTCCTGGCGGGGGGCGAGTTCAACGTCGGCAGCCTCGCGGGCCGATTCCCCATCTCGTTTAACGGGATCTCGAAGCACGTGAAGGTGCTGGAGCGGGCCGGACTGGTGCGCCGCCGCGTCCGCGGGCGCGAGCACTGGCTCCGTCTCCGGCCCGAGCCGCTCCGGGAAGCGACCCGGTGGCTCGAGCATTACCGCGAGTTCTGGGACGTGCGGCTCGACGCGCTGGAGGCGCTGTTGTTCGCCCCCGAACGCCCCGCGCCCCGGGGCAAACCCCACGTTCGAGGACGTCGGCCCTGAGCCCAACACGCGATTCGGCCGAGGTCCTGGTGATCCGCCGGGTCATTCCGGTCCCCCGGGAGCGGGTGTTCGCCGCCTGGCTCGATCCGGTGAGCCTCGCACGCTGGATGGGCACCGTCGAGGGGGCCGACGTTACCGCGCTCGATCCCAGAGTAGGCGGGAAGTTTCGCATCGTCATGCGGCACCGGGGCGGGACCGTCGAACACTGGGGAGAGTACCAGGCCATCGAGCGTCCATCGCTCCTCTCCTTCACCTGGCTCTCGCCGAATACCGACCACCGACCCACCCTGGTTACGGTGGAGCTGCAGGACCGCGGCAACAGCACCGAGTTGATCCTGACCCACCGCCGGCTCCCGCGCCATCAGGTGGACGCGCACCGGAGGGGCTGGACCGAGATCGTCGCGGCGCTCGAGCGGGCGCTCACCGCCACGGATCCGCCGCTGGAGGGGGAGCGGGAATTGTGAGGGAGACCGGCCCGACCGTGGCGCGCCCGAGGGGGGGACCCTTCCTGGCGGTCAGCGCACTGCTCTTCATGATCAGCGCCGCGGGCACGATCCACTGGTCCCGCACCATGGCGGGAGGGATGGCGATGCCCGGCGGCTGGACAATGTCGATGGTCTGGATGCCGATGCCCGGCGAGACCTGGGCTGGGAGCGGTGTCCGTTTCGTGGCGATGTGGCTGGTGATGATGGTGGCGATGATGCTGCCGCCGCTCGTGCCGATTCTCGCCAGCTTCCGTCGCAACCGGCTGGCCGCCCTGTCGGGAGTGGCCTACTTCTCCGTCTGGGCGCTGTTCGGCGCGCTCGTCTATGCGCTCGGGAGCGGTGAGCGCATGGAAGGCCCGCCAGTTGGCGGTGTGCCGCGCCTGCTGCGCCCCGGCGAGCGGGGACGCCGCGGCCACCCTCTTGCACGGTGTTCGCTTCGGCGTGAATTGCACTCTGTGTTGCCTCGGTCTGATGGCCATTCTGCTCGTGGGCGGCATGATGAAGGTGGCCGTAGTGGCAGCGGTAGCGGTCGCCGTTTCCTTGGAGCGGCTTGGACCCCGGCCCGCGCTGTTCGCTCGCGCGATCGGCGCAGTCGTGATGGCAATCGGGGCGGCGGTGGTCATTCGAGCGTGGTGAGGCGTGCGGGTAGGGTCTTGCAATTGTCTATCCCCGGCTCGCACGCGATTGCAAATAATTACCTAACCTGCGTCATCCCCCCGTCGACCATCAGCTCGGCGCCGGTGGTGAAGGACGAGTCTTCCGAAGCCATGAACAATACGGCCTTCGCAACCTCGAGCGGTTCGCCCATTCTTTTCATGGGGACCATGGCCTTCATGAATTCCAAGATAGGCTCGAAGGCTTTTTCGTCCGCCACGTTGCGGTTGATGATCGAAGTGGCAGTCGGGCCGGGCGAGACGCTGTTCACCCGGATACCTTCGGGCAAAAGCTCGGCCGCCCAACATTGAACCATCGAGCGCAAGGCCGCCTTGGTTGCGCTGTACACCGGAACGGCGAAGAAAGCGCCGCGCACGTTGATGTTGAAATGACGGTCGTAGAATTCTGGGCTAGTGTCGGCGATCATCGATTGCTCGGCGATCCCGGCGTTGATAAAAAGAATATCGATCTTGCCGAAGCGCGAGCGCACCTGGTCGAAGAATCCATTGAGGTCTTTTGCCGAAGTGACATCGCCCTTGAAGCCTACGTTTTCGCCGCTGAGTTCAGCCAGCGTCTCGTCGATCGACGTTTGGTCACGGCCAATCAACGCGATTCTGGCGCCTTCTTGATTGAAGAGTTGGGCCGTTGCCCTCCCAATGCCACTGTTGCCGCCGGTAATCACCGCGATCTTGCCTTCGAGTTTTCTTTTTGCCGTGTTCATTTGCGCTCCTTAATGGACAAATCTGTCCAGTTGTAGTCAAAAAAAATGGACCCTATCGTTTGAGTCCCTCAATCGCGATTCGGGCCACCTCGCCCAAGTCTTTGGGGCGGGCGCCACCGCGGGCCGCAACGCGCAAGCCCGAGAGTAAAGTCTGGATATATTGGGAAGTCGTTTTTTCGTCCAGCGAGGGGCGGAGTTGTTTGGCGACGATGGCCTTTGTGATTAAATCGACGAAGAGGGCGTCAAAAAATTTGCCGGCTTGGTCATTGATCGATCGAATGACTTCGTCCGTGGTGCCAAATTCAATGGTGGAAGAAACGCCTAAGCAGTGAAGAGCCCGATCCTCGGTGGATTCATTGGCGATGTCGACCAATGCGGATTCTAAGGCTTTTAACGGATCCGCGTGAGCTTGGATCAAAGCCAGCATACGTTGCCCGCGCCTCGAATTGTATTTGCGCAGGGATTCGACAAAGACTTCGTGTTTGCCTTTAAAGGTGTCGTAGAAACTTTGCCGGCCGATGCCCATGGCTAAGCGCAGGTCTTCGGTGGTCGTGTTGCCGTAGCCCGCTTTGCGGAAGAGCTTCTCTGCCGTCTCTAGTGCTTTGGCGCGATCAAATTCCTTCGTGCGTGCCATACAATTGAAGTTACAATAATGGACAGGAATGTCAATAATTACGCCCCCTCGACATTGGCACACTGAGTTACTAAGACGTGGGGCCGATCGTCCGACCGAAGGGTGGATTGTGGCATCCCTTCCGGCGGAAATGGGCAACGGAGCGCAAGGGCTATCCGTTGCGCGACCTCGCCGCGGCCGGCGGGTGGGAGGATCTACCGACGGCCTTGATGTACCAGCAGCCAGACCACGACACGCTTCGGCACGTGATCGATCACCCGAAACCGCTCACGAAACAATCGCAGAACGGCTGAGCTGAAGGGGCGCGGCGGGACCCAACATCCTGTCGCGCCTCGAGTTCGCTCGGTGTGCGCCAGGCAGGACTCTCCTGACCGGTGTAGGGCGCGCGATCCCGGACACCCACTCACCAGCCGTCGAGCCACCGCGCGCGACGCGCCCGCGCCGTGGGGGTCACCTCCGGTGCGTCGCTGAAGCGGATGCGAGGCTCGCGGTACCCCGTCACGCCGACCCGCAGCTGCTGCCCTGCCCCGGCGCGCGCGATCTCCACGACCGTGGTGTCGCCGACCCGAAGGGCTTCGAGCACGCGCCGGAGATCGCCGAAGCTTTGGACCGCGCGCCCCTCGATCGTCAACAGGTCGTCGCCCGTGCGCAGCCCGGCGCGGCTCCAGGCGCTCGCCGGATTGTTCAGAACGAGGCGGAGCGGCGCACCGGACTGCGTGAAGTCGATCCCGAGTCGCAGATCGGCGAGCGCCACGCCGGCGCTGTCAAGCGCGGGTACCGTGTCAACGCTGAGCCGCAGCCCCAGGCGTGCGACGATCGGCGCTACCTCGATCAGCGCGCTGCCCCGCACTTGGGTTGCGAACACCTGATCCAAGCGGCAGCCGCACACCGAATCGATCACGGCCTCGAAGCCGGCCGAGCTAAAGCCGCGGCCGCCGGTGCTCCGCCGGAACAGCGAGCGCATCACGTCGTCGAGCCCGCGCGCGTCCTGGCTCGCATCGCGAATCAGGGCGTCGATCTCCTCGCCGAGCAGCTCCCCTTGGCGATAGTAGGCGCCGGTGGCATCCGGATTGGCGAGCGGCGAATCGCCGAAGGCGAGGCTCGCACGCTCCGGCGAGACCCGCCCGCTCCACGCCGCCGCGTAGTAGGACTTGAGCACATCGGCGAGATGATCGAGGCGCGACCGCCTCCCATCCACGAGGCCCGCGCGGCGGGTGAGGACGTCGGCATAGTACATGGTCACGCCTTCGCCCCACCACAGGCCCGTAGTCCGCGCGGGGGGCTGATAGCTCAGCTCACCGTAGTGATCCGGATGGATCGCGACCAGGTTCCAGGTATGGAAGAACTCATGCGCCAGCTCCGTGAGCGACGCCCGGGGATCGCGCGCGAGCGCGGCGCTCGGCACCCCGATCGTCACCGACGCGGCATGTTCCAGCGCGCCCCCAGCACCGTCTTGTATGAGAAACCAGTAGTCAGCGGTGGGCGCGCGACCGAACAGGTTCAGCGTCTCCCCCACTAGGCGCCGCACTTCGTCCACGAAGGCCACGGTGTCGAACGGCGCCGCCTGCGGGAGCGGCCAGTCGCCACGTGAAACGTGGTCTCACGATCCCGGAACGCCCACTCGCGCAGGTCGCCGAGCAGAAGCGGAGCGTCGAGCATCACGGCGGCGTTGGGCGCCGAGAATCCAGTCGGCGTGCCACGCGGCGCCAGGGACGTGGCGACGCGCCACTCGCGTGGCACGAGGAGATCGAGCGTGACCGGCAAGCTCGCGAAATCCGGCGGGTAGAGGAACAAGTCCGGACTGTTGATCAACGCCCCCGTCGGTGTGCCGAACGCCCGCCACGCGGCGCGCACGGCACCGCGGGGCGGCTGGATGTGAATGCGATAGCGCACCGTGCCGCGCCCGGCGGGCAGCGTCACGCGCCAGACGGTGCTGTCCTCGCGTACGATGCTCGTGCTGCCATCGTTCGCTGATCCTTCGACCCGCGCCGAATCAAGGTAGCGCCAATACTGCGCGTCGTACTCGGGATGGACTTTCATCGCCAGGCGCACGGTGCGCGGGGCCTGCTCAAGGCGAATCGCGACGTCGACGATGTCGAGGTGGCTCGGGTCAATCCGCAGCGTGTAGGCGATCGACGGTGCGGGCCGGGCGGCCGTCACGCCCACGTCGGCGATCGCTCGGGACATCCGACGAGACGGCGGCAACACGCACGCACCGGCGGCCACCATCGCAACAACAGTGGCCTTTCCGAATGGTCCGCTCACACGCTTCCCCCTAACGAACGACGCCGCTGCGCATCGCGTCGGCGCGGTGCACATGCAACCGCCGCCCACCGCACGATGCCGCGCAGGTTCGACCCTGTCTCTCTCAGATGCCGGCGGACGGGTTTGGGTTTAGGCCGCCCTCGCTGTGGGTCTGACCGCCGAATCCGCGCAGGCCGAGGCCTCACGGCGCCCGCGCTTGACTCCTCATGGCGACGATCCACGCCGGCAAGACGTAAAGCAGCAGCCAGGCTCGCCACGCGAACCCGGGGAGACAGTTGGTCCAGGTGATTCGCTCCCCGAGCGTGAAGAAGATGACGAGCGCCGCGATGGCCTCTTCGGCCGGCGCCATGGTCGCGAGCGGAGCCCTGCTCCAGGAGAACGCCGCGGCGCGTCCGAACTTGGCGGCTCCAATCTATGGTGGTCCGTTCGGCGGGATGTCCGCCATTCCGGCAAAACTGCCACCCATTTTCATGGCGTGGGCGCAGGATGACGCCGTGGCGCTCGACGCGGTGGTCAAGTTCTATGAAGGGCTCAAATCAGCGGGCGCCAAGCCAGAAGCTCACATTTTTAGCGCCGGCGGCCACGGCTTCGGCATCCGCAAGCAGGGCACCAGCAGCGACCACTGGATCGATGCATTCTATTACTGGTTGGAAGCCCAGGGATTCACTCGGCCGGCCGCACGATAAGGCAACCGGGGGGCTGGCCCTCGACAAGAACGACGCTTTCGTCAAGGACACAGAAATGCTGCGCTACCGCCTCGCCCTCTTCGCCGCCGCCACCTCCTGGATGCCGGCGCGCGCCGCCGCGCAGGCTCCGGCGCGCACCGAGTTGCTCGTCCGCGTGGACGACATCGGGATGAATCACTCCGTCAACATGGCGCTCCAGCAGCTCGCCGAGACGCGCATGCCGCTCTCGGCGTCGGTGCTGTTCGTGTGCCCCTGGTATCAGGAGGCCGTCGAGACCCTGCGGCGCAACCCGCAGATCTCTGTGGGCGTGCACCTGGCGCTGAACTCCGAATGGAAGGGTTACCGGTGGGGGCCGGTGCTCGGAAAGGACGCGGTGCCGACGCTCGTCGACAGCGTCGGATACTTCACGTCCTCGACCGAGCAGTTTCTCGCGCTCAGGTACGACCTCGCTGAGGTGGAGCGCGAACTCAGCGCGCAGGTCGAGCGGGCGCTGCGGTCCGGTCTCCGGATCGACTACGTCGATTATCACATGGGCACTGCGGTGGCGACGCCTGCGTTGCGAGCGGTCGTCGAGCGCGTCGCGAACAAGTACGGCCTCGGCATCTCGCGCTACTTCGGGGAGGCCCACCACACCATGGTCGACACCCCCATCGCGGACAAGCAGTCGGCCTTTCTGACTTATCTCCGCGGCCTCGTGCCGGGGAGCCTCAACCTCGTGGTCGTGCACGTTGCCCGGGCGACGCCCGAGATGAGCGCGTTGGTCGACCTGAACAACCCGGCGCAGAACACCGCGGCCGGCGAGCCCCTGGTCGCCCGCCACCGGCAAGCGGAGCTCGACATGCTCTTGTCCCCCGAGTTCGCGCGGCTGCGCGAGTCCGGAGGTATCGGGCTCGTCACCTACGCCGGCCTGATCGCGAAGCGGGGCCGCTCGACGATGCGGCAGCCGTCGTGAGTCGTGCGCCAACACTTGAGAGGAGGTGGCACGTGAAGGGGAACGGCGGCAGGTGCGCGAGCCCAGCGGCAGTCGGCTGCGCCATTGGCCTGGCGGCCCTGATGACCGGGGGGTGCGTCTCGGCGCTCACTGCTCAGGCGATCCCCCTCGACGCCGACGACATCGGGGGAGTGGTCACCGGTCCGACCGGGCCCGAAGCTGGGGTCTGGGTGATCGGCGAAACGACCGACTTGCCGACCAAGCTCGTCAAGATCGTTGTGACCGACGACAGCGGACGGTATATGTTGCCCGATCTCCCGCACGCGAACTATCGCGTGTGGGTGCGCGGCTATGGGCTGGTCGATTCCCCAAAGGTTCAAGCCACCCCGGGCGCGCGCCTCAACCTGACCGCGGTGGCGGCGCCTAGTCCGCGCGCCGCGGCGGAGTACTACCCTGCCGGCTACTGGTTTTCCCTCATGCGCGTGCCCGACAAGAGCGAGTTCACGGGGGCCGGCGCCGACGGGAACGGGATGGCGCCAAACGTAAAGACCCAGGCCGAGTGGCTCAGGATTCTCAAGTCGGGCGGCTGCTGGGCGTGTCATCAGCTGGGCAGTAAGGGAACGCGCGAGATCCCGCAGACTCTGGGGACCTTCCCGTCCTCGACGGCCGCGTGGGCGCGCCGGTTACAGTCGGGACAGGCGGGTACCCAAATGATGGGGACCCTGAGCCAGTTCGGCGCACAGCGCGCGCTCGCCATGTTCGCCGACTGGACCGACCGGATCGCTGCCGGCGCCGTGCCGCCGACGCCGCCGCGGCCCCAGGGGGTGGAGCGCAACGTGGTCATCACGGAGTGGGATTGGGCCGACCCGAAGGCGTACCTGCACGATGAGGTCTCGACCGACCGGCGGAACCCGACCCGCAACGCCAACGGACTCATCTACGGCTCGTTGGAGCTGAGCGCCGACTACCTGCCCGTGCTCGATCCGCTGCACAACGCCACGACGCGCGTCCCGCTCACGGTGCGCGACCCGAGCACCGCGCCGGCCGCGGGGCCGCCGACGCTGCCGTCGCCGTACTGGGGCAGCGAGGTGCTCTGGACCAGCAAGGCCAACGTGCACAATCCCATGTTCGATGAGCGGGGTCGCGTCTGGCTCACTGCGACCGTGCGCCCCCCAGACAACCCCGCCTTCTGCAAAGCAGGCTCGAGTCATCCCTCAGCGCGGCTGTTCCCGCTCACCCGAGCTGGCCGCCACCTCGCCGTGTACGATCCCAAGACCCAGAAGCTCACGCACATCAACACCTGCTTCAGCACCCATCACCTGATGTTCGCCGAAGACGCGAACCGCACCCTCTGGACCTCGGGCGGCGGTTCGGTGGTGGGGTGGTTGAATACGAAGCTGTTCGACGAGACGGGTGATGAGGAGAAGTCGCAGGGTTGGACCGCGCTGATCCTCGACACCAACGGCAACGGCAAGCGCGACGCGTATGTCGAGCCCGACCAGCCGGTCGATCCTACGAAAGACAAGCGGATCGTGGCCCCCTTCTACGCGGTCGCCCCGGCTCCGGACGGGTCGATCTGGGCGACCGTGCTGAGCTACCCCGGCGCCATCGTGCGCCTGAATCCGGGACCGAACCCGCCGGAGACGGCGCTCGCGGAACTGTACGAGTTGCCGCTCGATCGCTCAGGCGCGCCGGTCGCCGGATTCTCTCCGCGCGGCGGCGACGTGGACCGGAACGGCGTGTACTGGGGCGCCCTCGCGAGCGGACATCTCGCCAGCTTCGACCGCCGCAAGTGCAAGGGACCCCTCAACGGGCCGACGGCCACCGGCCAGCACTGTCCCGAGGGTTGGAGCTTCTATCCGGAGCCGCTGCCGCAGCTCCAGGGCGTTACGGATCCGGGCAGCGCCGAGGCCAGCTACTACACGTGGGTCGATCAGTTCGGCGTGCTCGGCTTGGGCCCGAACCTGCCGATCGACACGGGCAATGGATCCGAAGGCCTGCTGGTGCTCAAGGACGGGAAATGGGTCGTGCTACGCGTCCCCTACCCACTCGGGTTCTACACTAAATGGATGGACGGTCGGATCGACGATGACAGGGCCGGGTGGAAGGGCCGCGGCCTGTGGGCCACGGTCAGCACGCGGGCGCCATTTCACATGGAGGGCGGGAAGGGCACGACGAGCAAGGTGCTGAAGTTCCAGCTGCGCCCCGACCCGCTGGCGCACTAGAGGTTATCCCGAAAATGGTGAAGCGGCTGACGGCCGCCTCCTGCTCCGTATGGTGCGACTGGGTTGCATCGTCATCCTCTCACGACCGTTTGTGAGAGAGGTTCTAGGCCCTCAGAACTCGAGCTTCCGGAGGAACTCGCAGTTCCGCCGCGCGCTCGCGAGCGGATCCGGGGCCTCCTCTTGCTCGA
>WNFD01011149.1_pt1 | contig 13186 bp, 12 predicted proteins | sample 5400491 | NCBI WGS metagenome assembly WNFD01 (sample SAMN13153343, study PRJNA577476) | soil metagenome | isolation source: 120 cm saprolite under Douglas fir tree site 2 hole 2 replicate 2 | place: USA:California | collected 2015-04-18 | reverse complement strand
TCACCGCAGTAGCCGTAGGGAATTTTTCTCTGGCAAGCCCGTGTCCTTTCTCCACTACTGGCCGCTGCCGCGGGAAGTTTGTGCCAAGTTGCGCCATGGGGCTGCTGTTCTTGCTTTCACCGGCGCAGCACGCAGCGACAATCAATTCTCAGTACGGCGCAGATCAGCGTAAGCGGTTAAGGTTCCCAAAGGTGTCATCCATTCTCAGCCAAACGATGAACGATCGACATAAGGCCAGAGTGCTTCTCGCCTGCCTCATTGCCTTTTTGCGATTAATGCTCTACGCACTTCTCGCCGGCTGTGGGCCGCTCCGTGCCGGCGAGGCGCTTGGACTCGAAGTCGGCAAGCATATCTCCCCAGACTGCCGCACCCTCTACATTCAGCAAAAGGCGAAACGCGGCCTCATCCAGCGACGCCTGAAGACCAAGAACGGCAATCGCGAAGTCTATCTCTGCTCGACGCTTGCGGCGATGCTTCAGGACTTCATCGGCACACGCACTTCGGGGCTGCTGTTCCAAACCTCGACCGGTGCGCAACTCCTCCAATCGAACACTCTCCAAGACAGTCTTCATCCCATCCTTGCTGGCCTAGAGCACGTCAAGGGTGGGTTCAACATCTTCCGGCGCTTTCGGATCACGCATCTTGAGAAGTCGGATTGCCCCGACGCACTCAAGCATTTTTGGTCCGGGCATGCGCAAGAGCACATCTCAGAGCGCTAGGTGAAGCTACTCCGGGAAGGCCAATATCGTCTGGAGTGGGCCGAGCGGATAGGGCTTGGATTCACGCTTCCTAGCTCAGTTGGACTACCTGGACTACTGCAGGTGGTTACAAAAGTGGCGTAAGTTATTGAAAACTTGGTGGACGAGAAGGGATTCGAACCCTCGGCCTCCTCGTTGCGAACGAGGCGCTCTCCCAGCTGAGCTACTCGCCCACGAGCAGCAAATCGATTTTAGCAAACGAGCAGGTGCTTGCCAACACGCGTTCTATTGCTTGTAAACTCGTAGGGCGCAGCATTCCTTCGCTTGCGCTCAGAATAAAGCTGCGCCCCTAACATCAAAAACGTACTTTGCAACTGATCCTTACGGCTGCTCGACCGTCCCGCCCGCGCGCTGGGCCACGATCTTCTTCGCGTTCTGATACAGCGCTCGCGCCTGCGGAATCGCTTCCACGGCCTTCTGCACTTGGGGATCGGCTTCCAGCAGAACCTTGAAGCCCTCCTGCTGGTTGAAGGCCGACATGAACACTTCCTGCTTGATCTTCCGCTTGATCCAGTCGCGGTCCTCGGCAATCTCGGGTTCCGTGTACCGGACGTTGTGCTTGCTCAGATACTCGCGGAAGACGCGCATCACGTTGTCGTCCGCCTCAAACTCTTTCGTGATCGCGGGCTTGGTGCCGAGGTAGTAGCGCGTAAATCCGCCTACACCTGTCTCGGCAGGGAAGAACACGTCGCCGCGGTAGAGCAACTGTTCAAACTTCGTCAGTTTAGGGGCAGGCACGATGATATCCGGCGTGATGCCGCCTCCGCCCGTTACCTGGCGTCCGCTATCCGTCAGTTTCACTTCCGTCGGATGATCGGGCACCTTGCGTTCATAGTGGTATTCATACAGCGAAACCGATTTGTAGTCCCGCTGAATCAGCCGACCGCTCGGTGTGTAGTACCGCGCGGTCGTCAGCGCCAGTCCGGTGTTCTCGCTCAGCGGCGTCACCGTCTGCACCAGGCCCTTGCCAAACGTCGTCTCGCCCACGATCAACCCGCGGTCGTGGTCCTGCACCGCGCCGGAAACAATTTCCGTCGCCGAGGCTGAATTGTTGTTCACCAGAATCACCAGCGGCACGGTCACGCCCTGGTTGCCGCGCACCGCGTAGTACCGCCGCTCCGGCGATGTCCGCCCATGATGCGAAACGATCAGCTGGTTCTTGTCCAGGAACATGTCGCCAACCGCGACCGCCTCATTCAGCAGGCCGCCTGGATTCCCGCGCATGTCCAGAATCAGGCCGTCCAGCGAGGATGCATTCAGCTGCTTCAGCGAATCCGCAATTTCGCGGTCCGTCGTCTCGTTGAATCCCGACAGCCGGATATAGCCAACGCCCGGCTTTAGCAAGAACGTGACATCCACCGAATGCCGCGGTATCTCGTCGCGCGTCACGGTGAAAACAAGCTGTTCGGCATAGCCCTCACGCGAAATTGTGATCTTTACGACCGTGCCTTTCGGTCCCTTCAGCATGTCTGCTACTTCGCTGGTGGTCAGTCCATCCGTGGACTTGTCATCGACTTTGATAATCACATCGCCCGGGCGGATTCCCGCGTTATACGCCGGCGCGCCGGCATACGGCGCCATCACCACGGTGTGATTCTCTCGCGGCGCTACGATCATCCCAACGCCGTAGTACTTCCCGCGCTGGTCTTCGCGCAGCAGGGAAAACTGCTTGGCATCAAAGAAACTCGAGTGGGGATCGAGCATGCGCAGCATGCCCGGTATGGCGCCTTGATAGACAGCCTTATCGACATCGACCGTATCGGCATAATTGCTCTGGACTACGTCCAGCACCCGGGTAAAGTCCCGCACGGCCGTCTGATAATCATCCGCGGAGGAGCTCGTGGCTCGCACGTTGGGGCCGTAAATGCCACCCAACACGGCGGATATCAGCAGTACGGCTACCACAACTACAAGTCCGCGGCGCTCTGAATTCATTTTTACCTCGCGTGACAGCTCAATCTCAAATTGTAGCACACCGTCTGCGTCCCAAACTCCGGTTTGACAGCGGCTGACACCCTTTCTATGATGCCCATGGACCCTTTAGACGGCTCCCAAGCGCAATGTTGAGCATTCCTCATATGATTGTGGTGTTTATCGTGGTCCTCGTCGTTTTCGGGCCACAGAAGCTGCCGGAGCTTGCCCGCGGCCTCGGCAAGCTCATGGCTGAATTCCGAAAGGCCTCCACGGATTTTAAGAGCGCGTTTGAAGAAGAAATGCGCGACATGGAGCGTCAAGCCCTCCAGGCCGAGCGCAAGAAGGCTGCTGAGGCCGCCGCCGCTTCGGCGGCTGCCGCCGAGACCAGCCCAGCCCCCACGACGGCCAGCTCCACTGGTACAGAAATGCCCTCGATCGAGGCTCAGGCGGAACCCCGTGTCTCGGAAGACCCGGTGATTTCACCGGTGGCCGAATCGGTTCCGCGCTCTTCGGAAGAAGCGGCCGAAACCGGGACCGAAGCCGCCGCGATCACGAGTTCCCAAGAAATTCCCCATGACAACCAGCATCCGGCCTGAATCCGTGCCCGAGTCCGAATCCAATTCGCAGATCACCACGCCAGCGGAAGAGCCCGCTGGCGCAATGACGTTTTTCGAGCACCTCAGCGAACTCCGCAAGCGCATTGTCTATTCGCTCTATGCCATCGGCATCGGCGCTTTCATCGGCGTTTACGTCTCGAAATATTTCATCAACTGGATCACCAAGCCGATGCTCGATGCGTTAAGGAGCGCGCATCTCGATCCCAAGCTGATTTACACCCATCCGGCCGGGTACCTGAATCTGGTCATCACGCTCGGGGTCTACCTGGGACTCGTATTGGCTTCTCCTATCGTGCTCTACCAAATTTGGCTGTTCGTCGCTCCCGCGCTGTACAAACACGAACGCGGTGCGATCACCGGTTTCATGTTTTCCACCGTCTTTCTCTTTCTCGCGGGAATCGCTTTCGGTTATTTCATCACCCTCCCGTATATCCTCAAGTTCCTCGTCAGCTTCCAGGGCCCGGTCGTGCCCATGATCAGCATCAACGAGTATTTCGACTTAACCCTGATGGTGCTCCTTGGGCTCGGGCTGGTGTTCGAATTGCCGATTCTGATTTTCTTTTTGTCGCTCTTCGGCATCGTCACACCCAAATTTCTCTGGAAGAATTTCCGCTACGCCATTCTGATCATCGCGATCGTGGCCGCCATCGTTACGCCCACTCCCGACGCCATGACCATGCTCATCTTCATGGCTCCCATGGTTGGGCTCTATTTTGTGGGGATTGCCGTCTCCGCCGTCGTGACGCGGCGGCGCGAGCGGCGGCTGGCTGCTCCCGCGGAGGCGCGCTAAATGATTTTGTCGACAAAGAATCTTCTGAGGACGGCCGCAGTCGTTTGCATCCTTCCCCCCGGCCTTACCGGTTGCAAGGCCAGTGGCAACGAATCATCCGGCGTTGCAAGCCAGCCACCATTCAGAAGCGCCGTCGCTTCCGCTCCGCCGCAATCCGCCGATGATGCACCGCCGCCGGAAAAGACCGGCGGCTTCGATGGCAAACGCGCTTTCGCTCATGTCTCCAAGCTAGTCAGCTTCGGTCCACGGCCTTCCGGCTCTCAGGCCATCGTGCGCCTGCAGGACTATCTGCAATCCGAACTAAAAAGCTACGGATGCAGCGTGGAGACAGATTCATTCGGTGCCGATACGCCCGTCGGCCGCCTCCCGATGAAAAACATTTTGGTGAAAATGTCCGGCGAAAAACCCGGCGTGATTCTTCTCGGCACGCATTACGACACGCTGTTGAAGGACAATTTCGTTGGCGCCGATGATGGCGGTTCTTCAACCGCCGTAATGTTGGAGTTGGCCCGTTTGCTCTGCCCCCAGCACGGAAAATATTCCGTCTGGATCGCCTTCTTCGATGGCGAAGAAGCCATGAAGCAATGGAGCGATACCGATAGCCGCTACGGCAGCCGCCAGATGGCTGCGCGCCTCTCCGCCAGCGGCGAAATCAAAAAGATCCGGGCATTTTTGCTGGCGGACCTCGTCGGCAGCCGCAACGCTCATTTTATGCGTGAGTCCACGTCCACGCCGGCGCTAACGGAATTGGTCTGGAACACCGCGGCGAAGCTCGGCTACTCCAGCATTTTCATCAACGACGTCACATCGGTCGAAGATGACCACGATTCTTTCCTCAAACGCGACGTTCCCTCGGTGGACGTCATCGATCTAGACCGGGAGCATGACGTGCCTTACTGGCACACTTCGCAAGACACTCCCGACAAAATCAGCGCAAAGAGCCTCGCCATCACCGGCCACGTTTTTCTGGAAACTGTGAAGCAGCTTCAATCCAAATGATGTAGCGGCCGCCTTCCGGGGGCGGGCGCTTTTTCCGGCTTTGCTGAATGTTTCCTTGAGTCTTCCCGCGGGCCTGTCGACGCCCTGTCCAGAGGACGGGAATTTCTGTGTCAGAATCCTCTACGCCTCGAACCGCACGTCCTTGCCTTTTTGCACCGTCGAGTGCTTCCCGAATTCCTCGTCATTCCGGTACGGAAAATCCGAGCGGTAATGGCTGCCCCGGCTCTCTTCGCGCGCCAGTCCCGAGCGCGCGATCAGCAACGCCAGGGCGTGCAAGTTTCGCAGTTCGTGTGCCTCACGCGCGGGCTTCTCCGATTTCGGCAGCTCCAGCGCTTGCAGCTGCTTGATCGCATCCGCCAATTCTTTCCCGCTTCGCAGAATCCCAACCTCGCGCCACATCACGTCTCGAATTTTCGTCAGTGTCGCGCAGTCCGGCGACGGTTTTGATGCCGCTTTTGGCGGATCCTTTTGCGCCGCCGAAGAATTTTCCGGTCGTGGCGCCGGGCTGCCGGGAAGCGCGGCGCCGCTCCGTTTCCCGACCGGCGCGTCCTTGATCATCGCTTGTCCCGCGCGCGCTCCAAAGACCAATCCTTCGAGCAGGGAATTGCTCGCCAGCCGGTTGGCGCCGTGCACGCCCGTTGCGGCCGTCTCGCCCGCAGCATACAGGCCCGGAAGCGAAGTCCGGCCCCACAGATCGGTCTTCACTCCGCCCATCATGTAATGCGCGGCAGGACATACCGGGGCCATGTCGCTTGCCAGGTCGAGGCCGTAGCCGGCACACGTCTCATAGATTCGCGGAAACCGTTTCTTCAGAAACTCCTCCGTCTTTTTCGTCATGTCTAGATACACATGCGTGCTTTGCGTGCGATGCATCTCGCTGACGATCGCGCGCGCCACGATGTCCCGCGGAGCCAGCTCCTGCGCTTCGTTGTAACGCTTCATGAATCGTTCGAGGCCGATATTGCGCAGCACCCCGCCTTCGCCCCGCAGCGCTTCGGACAGTAGAAACCGCGGCGCGCCCTTGACCGCCAGCGCCGTCGGATGGAATTGCACGAACTCCATGTCGGACAGCACCGCGCCCGCCTCGTAGGCGATGGCCATGCCGTCGCCGGTGGCCACTTCTGGATTTGTCGTCTCCCGGTAGATTTGCCCCAGCCCGCCAGTCGCCAGCAGCACCGCTCCAGCCCTCAACTCGTGCTCTGAGCCGTCGGTTTCATCGATGAAGCGGAGGCCTGTGACGCGCCCGGCCTCCACAATCAGTTCCGTCGTGAAAGCGTGCGCGCGCAGGTGCAGGTGCGGAATCGTGTGCGCCCGCGCGAGCAGCGCCCGGCTGATTTCTCTGCCAGTCGAGTCGCCATGCGCGTGCAAGATCCGTGAGCGGCTGTGCGCAGCCTCGCGTGTAAAAGCCAATTTCGTTCCCGCCCTGTCGAACTCCGTCCCCCATTCGATGAGCTGCGTGATGTACTTAGGACCCTCTTCGACCACCAGAGCTACGGCCTCGGGGCGGCACAAACCATCGCCGGCATTGAGGGTGTCCTGTTCGTGAAGTCCGATTTCATCTTCGTCGGAGAGGGCCACGGCGATCCCTCCCTGTGCCCAAGCCGTCGCGGAATCGCTCAAATTGGATTTCGCCAGAACCAGCACGCTTCCGGCGGCGCTCAGCTCGATCGCCGCGCGCAAACCCGCGATCCCGCTGCCCACCACGGCGTAATCGGCGCGATAGTTTTTGTTGGACTTGGTCATTGGAGTGGGGAACTTGCCGCCTCCGTATGGTAGCACGAAGAAATTGCGCTTATGAGAACGACGGGCCTGGCATGCGATGCAAGCGGAGCGTGTGTTACATTGAAAATGTCTCGCCCATGAAAATGAAACGCATTCTCGTGAAATCGTCGGCCGGTGCCTACTCTGTTGTTTCGGGCGCCGGAGCGATTCGCCGTGCCGCGCAGGAAATTGCCGCGCTCGGGCGCTTTTCGAGTTTCCACGTTGTTTCCTCCCCCAAAGTCTGGCGCGCCGTTGGGAAAACGGTCCAGCGCGGATTGCGGCTTTCGAAAGGCAGCTCCATTCACCTCTTCGATGACGCCGAATCCGCGAAGAATCTCCGCAGCGTGGAACGGATCACCCGCTCCCTCTGCCGTGCAGGAGCCGATCGCCAATCACTTGTGATCGCGGTTGGTGGCGGCGTGGTCGGTGATGTCGCCGGTTTCGCCGCAGCCGCCTTCTTGCGCGGAGTAAAACTTGTCCACATCCCGACGACGCTCGTCTCCCAGGTGGACAGCTCCATTGGAGGCAAGACGGGCGTCAATCTTCCGGAAGGGAAGAACCTGGTCGGATCGTTCTATCCGCCCCAGTTGGTGCTTACCGATCCGGAGCTGTTGCGTACGCTGTCCGATCGCGAATTCCGCGGCGGCCTCGCGGAGGTCATCAAGCACGCCGTTATCGCGGACGCGGAGATGTTCGCGATTCTCGAGAAAGATATGGACAAAGTGCTGCGGCGAGATCGCCGCACGCTCGGTTTTCTGATTCCCCGAAACGTGGAGATCAAAGCTCGCGTGGTGAGTCATGACGAACGCGAGTCCGGCTTGCGGGAAATCCTCAACTACGGGCACACCTTCGCCCATGCTTTCGAAAGCGTGACGAAATACCGCCGTTATCAACACGGTGAAGCCGTAGCCTGGGGCATGATCGCCGCGGCTTTCCTCGGGCACGAACTCGGTTTGACGCGCGCGGACGACGTTTCCCGGATCGTCGCGCTGATTCGCCGCCTGGGACCTCTGCCGCCCTGGCCGCGCGTTCCGGTCGCGGCTTTGCTCAACGCCATGCGCTCCGACAAGAAAACGCGCGGCGGAATTCTGCGCTTCGTCCTCTCGCCCCGCATCGGCGAAGCGCGGTCGTACGACACCATCTCCCTTCACGCCGTGGAACGCGTTCTCCATTTCACGCCTCGGCTCATCACTGCGAGTAGCAAGCTTTCGCGAGGGCTCCATGGCTGAGGCCGCCGCGCCGGTCAAGGGAACGCGTCCCGAGGGCGCGGTTACCGAAGCCGACGCTTCCAATAAAGTCCGCGAAATGTTCACGCAGATCGCCCCGCGCTACGACCTGCTCAACCACCTCTTGTCGTTGCAGCTCGATCGGCTGTGGCGCGCGCGTACAGCCAGGCGTTTGCAATCCATCCTCGATCGCCCTGAAGCTCTCGTCCTCGATCTCTGCTGTGGAACCGGCGATCTCGCATTCGCTCTCGCCCGCGCCGGAAAAGCCCGCATAGTCGGCGCGGATTTTGCCCATCCCATGCTTGTCCGCGCAAGAGAGAAAAGCGCCGCCGTGGCGCCGCCATCGAATCAGAGTCCTGCAACCCCAATGCCTTTTTTTGAAGCCGACGCTCTGCGGCTCCCGTTCACCAGCGATTCTTTTGACCTGGTAACCAGCGCCTTCGGTTTTCGCAACCTCGCCAACTACGAAGCCGGCCTCCGCGAAATTCAACGCGTGCTTAAGCCCGGCGGCACCATCGCCATCCTGGAATTCACCGAGCCGCCCGAAGGTCCGAAGGTTTGTTGGGTGATTTCTATCGCTGGTATTTTTGCAAGGTCTTGCCGAGGATCGGGGGGCTTATTTCCGGCGAGCGATCCGCCTATACCTATCTGCCAAAATCCGTCGCCCGTTTCTTCCGCCCGCCCGAACTTGCCGCGCTCCTGAGCGCCGTGGGTTTCCACTCGGTGGACTATCGCGTCTGGACCTTCGGCACCGTCGCCCTCCACACTGCCGTCAAGCCCGGCGCCTAGCGCGGTTTTCAAACTTCGTTCTTAACAAGCTGCTTGAAAAAATGCACTGCCCGAAAACCAGGGTAGTCTTCTTTTCGGCAGGAAAACCGGTAATAGCAATCCCAATAGCTGATCACTCGTTGTTCCGTAAGTGCCAAGAACTCGGGGTTGGCGCGCAAGAATTGTGCGTACAAAGATTTGTCCAAATTTCCGAGATTCGTCTCAATATCCCGCAATATTTCGACCACGTACTCGCCAAGAAGCTGAACGACAAAGGGCGGAATCCATGCATAGTTGGACCTCACAATTCTAGCCAGATACTTTTGTCGGACAAAGCCGTCGTGATGTCTGGTCAGGATGCAGTCAACCAAAAGCTTTTGTACGCTGGTTAATTTGTCGGTATGGATCAGTGCCGTGTCGTGGTAGACCCGATATGGAATCAAGGCGGCTTCGTCGTTCACTCGTACTGTAAAATTGCCCACTCCGTACCGATTCGTAGGCAGTACCGAGATTGCAGGTTCCGCCTCATTCCGGAGGCTCGTCGGGAATGCGTGCAACAAAAGGAGATTGTCTTGGCGCGTCATGCTCAGGGTATTTTCTCGTGGCAGGAGCCCTACGTACTTACTCTTCCAGTCCAGCGCTGCGCAGCTTCGCAAGCAGCGTCTTCGGCGAAACGCCCAGCTTTTCCGCTGCCCGCGTCTTGTTCCACTGGCACTCGCGCATCGTGTTTTCCAATAAAACTTTCTCCACGTGGCTCGCGGCCCGCCCCGTGACTTCCTCCAGCGAGCCTTCCCAGTTGAAATTCTCGGCAAGCATGCCCGCCGGCAGGTGTTCCACATCCGGCTTCGAAACAGGCAACTGCAAGCCTTCGGCGCGAATGCTCAACCCATCCGCCAGGATCACCGCCCGCTCCAGCGTATTCTGCAGTTCGCGCACGTTGCCCCGCCAGCGGTAGTGCAGCAGCCGGTCTCGCGCCTCGGCTGACAATTCCAGCCCGGGCTTTCCAAATTCGCGGCTGAATTTTTCAAGAAAGTGGTCCGCCAGCAGCAGCACGTCATTCCCGCGCTCGCGCAAGGGAGGAATCGTCATCGGCACCGCCGAAATTCGAAAATACAAGTCTTCGCGAAACAGTTTTTCTTCCGCCATTTTCTGCAGGTCGCGATTCGTGGCCACCACGATTCGAACGTCCACATCGATCGATTGCGTCCCGCCCACTCTTTCAAATCGTCTCTCTTCCAGCACGCGCAGCAGCTTTGCCTGGATCGCCAGCGGCAACTCGCCAATTTCATCCAGAAAAAGCGTTCCGCGATGCGCCAGGTCCATCTTTCCGATCTTGCGCGCGCCTGCACCGGTGAATGCTCCTCGCTCGTGCCCGAAGAGTTCGTTCTCCACGAGCCCCTCCGGGATTGCGGCGCAATTCAGCGCCACAAACGGCTGCTCCCGCCGCGGCGATAGGTGGTGGATCGCCAGCGCGAATAACTCCTTTCCCGTCCCGCTTTCGCCCAGCAGCAGGCAAGTCGAATCCGTCGCCGCCACTCTCTGAATCTGCTGGCTCACTTCCCGGATCGAGGAATGCTCGCCCACGATTCGCGGAAATCCATAGCGCGTGGAGTATTCTTCGCGCAGCAGCAGATTTTCCCGCAGTAACTCCTGCTGCCGCGCGGCCCGCTGCACCAGCAGCTTCAAATGCTCCAGGTCCACGGGCTTCTGCAGAAAATCGAACGCGCCTTCTTTCATCGCGGCTACGGCTTCCTCCACTGATCCATACGCCGTCAGCAGCAGCACCGGTATCGCTGCATCCGCCTGCTTGGTCTCACGCAGGACGTCCAGCCCGGAAGCACCCGGCATCTTCAAATCGGTGATCACCAGCAGATATCTTCGCGCGCGCACCTTCTGAATCGCCGCGGCGCCGTCCGGCGCTTCGTCCACGGTGTAGCCCGCGCGCTCCAGTGCCTTTCGCAACATGGCGCGCAGTTCGGTCTTGTCTTCAACGAGGAGGAGAGGTTCCATCTCTTTCGTTTCTACCACGAATCCTGCCGCCTTCAGGGGACAACCAGAGACACATGTGCAGAGAAGGGAAGCAGCTCGTCCGCACCCTCCAGCCGGTAACGCTCCCCAACTGAGTTGTTGGTCCAGGAATTAAAGGATTTTTCTAACGACTAAGAACTTACAACTAACAACTTACGACTTCGGGTTTGCTACCTCGCCCATCCCGGATCACCGCCCGACTTTCTCAACTGGTCTTCGAGGTCATCCAGCCCCTGCCCCAGTTGATCGAGTTCCTTCTTCTTGGCGTCGATCTTCGCAGTTATGGCGTTGATGTCGGCGCGCGTGTTCTGTTGCGTCATCGCTTTCTGCGGGTCAGGGTAGTATTCCACTTGGGCCTTTTCCAGCTCCCGTCCTAAAAGATCGAGTTCCTTCTCGGCCTTGGCAATCTTGTCTCGCTGGGCCTGAAACCGCTTTCTCCAGGCCGCCTCGCTATTCGGATCTTCGGTCTTGGCGGCGTCTCCGGTTTTGGTAGCGTCTGTGGTCTTGGTCTCGTCTCCCGCCGTTTGCGCCGTCGTAGCGGCCGCCGTGCCGCTGGCATCGCCCGGGGCCGAAGTAGGCGCCGCCGGCTCAGGCGCGCTCTTCTTCACATCATCGTCCGTGTAAACTTTCTTAGGCTTTGGCGCGTCCTTCTTCGCTTCGCGAGCTTTCCGTGCGGCATCCGCCACGGGATCGCCCGTCTGTTGCTGGGAAGAACCCTGCTGTTGCGCGGCTCCCGCGAGCCCAGCCAGGCACAGAGCCGGAACAATCACGAAAGCTTTCATCCAGATTCTCACTCGCATATATTCCTACCTCCCGTAGCTGCTGGAAGACCCCGACAATCTCTTAGATGCTAGTCTGCCTTGATTCTACCGCTTCTGGTACGCTGCGCGGCAGGGGCAGCGTAACGATAAACTCCGCGCCTCCCTCGGGCCGGTTCCGCACCTCCACTTGGCCTCCGTGTTGCACGATGATCTTCTGCACCACGGCCAGTCCCAGTCCCGTCCCTTTTGCCTTCGTCGTAAAGAACGGCCGAAATAGCCTCGGCAATACGTTCGCAGGAATCCCCGGGCCGTTATCGCTAACGCTGATCCTCTGGAAACCCGCCTCTTCGCCCTGGGCGGCGTCTCCGCGTACAACGACCCTGCCTCCGCCAGCGGTCAGCGCACACGCTTCCGCCGCGTTTCGCGTCAGGTTCAGCAGCGCTTGTCTCAGCAGCCCTTCGTCTCCGCCCGCCTCTCCGAATGTCCCTTCCCATCGAATCTTTACCTGCGGCAGGGCCTCTCCCACTTCCGCAACCACCCGCTCGACCATCGTTTGCAGCCCCACCCTCTCGTCCGGAATTTCCAGCGGCCGCGCATACTTCAAGAACTCCGTCACCACGTGCGTGATGTTCCGTGTTTGCTCTAGGATGCGTTCGGCGTAGTCCAAAGCCTCTGTCTCGGAAGACTCCGACCGGATCATCTGCGCGTAACCCGAAATGGTCGCCAGCGCGTTCTTAAACTCGTGCGCGATTCCCGCGGACAGTTCGCCCAGCGCCGCCAGGTTTTCCTTCAGTTGCATCCGTTGCTGCAGCGCGGCTAGTTCCGTCAAATCCGTGAGCAGGCAGATCGCCCCGCTGATCTTTCCCTCGCCGCGCCGGATCGGCGAGATGGTCACGCCCAGATGCCGCGTGTCTCCTGCAGGCGGAATATGCTCCACCTCTTCGCGCCGGAAAATTTTCCCGTTCGAAAGGCACTCCGCAATCAGCTTGGTCATATCCGAGGATGCCCCCAGCGCCTCGCTGTATCGCCGGAATGCCAGTCCGCGAATTCCCAGGACCTGCTCCGCCGCCGGATTCGAGCTGGAGATAATTCCAGTAGCGTTCACCACCAGCAGCCCCGCCGGCATGTTCCGTGTCACTTCTTCGCTCAGCCGCTCCGTCTGTTCCGCGCGTTCTCTTTCAATGCGATGCAGCCGCTCCAGTTCCTTTTCCTGTTCGCGCAGTTGCTGAATCACGCCCTGCATCGACGCCGCCATGAACGCCGAAGGATTCTCCGTGCGCGGCCCGCTTGTTTTGAATTCCTCTTTCTGCTGCTCCCGCGTGCTCTGAAAAAACTTCCGCATAAGAAACACCGCCAGCCCCGTGATCACCAGGAACCCAACTCCCAGTCCCGCGGCAATCATCCAAAGGTGCTGCGTGTTATTTCCAGCTTGGAGCATTGCGAGCATCGCTGTTGTCTTTCGGCTCCTTCCTCTCTTACTCTGTGCCCCTCTGTGTTCGGCGCCTGCCCCGACCTTGTCGGGGTGCTCTCTGTGTTAAATCTTTTTCGTTTTCAGCCCAAGATT
>WNFD01007907.1_pt1 | contig 13192 bp, 11 predicted proteins | sample 5400491 | NCBI WGS metagenome assembly WNFD01 (sample SAMN13153343, study PRJNA577476) | soil metagenome | isolation source: 120 cm saprolite under Douglas fir tree site 2 hole 2 replicate 2 | place: USA:California | collected 2015-04-18 | reverse complement strand
CTCCGTGTCGTCCCCGGAGATCCAGACCGCGTCAAAGTCGCGCCATGGAATCAGCGGCCGTGTGCGCTCCATCTCCGCCACGAGTCCCCGACCGTCCTCCACCGGTACGCTGCGGCTGAACCGGAGATGGCCGCGGCTCAGGAATACCAGTTCGGCGTTGCGTCCATGTCGGTGAGCCCAGACAGCTCTCCGGGCCGGCACCACGCGTGGCAGAAGGGCACGGAGATCGTGACAGGCCGCGGTGAGCGCGAGCGGTTTCCGCCTGGGCTCCGCGAGCAGTCGGAGTGGCCACTCGACGGTTCGCCGCTCGCACGCGAGCACCAGCACTCGGAGGGGCCCTTCGGGCGTGCCCGGTAGCTCACTCCAATCAAATCGCATCTCGTCAGAAGGGAAGGGGACGTGACGCTCCAGCTCGAAGACCAACATCTGCGCCAGGTCGGCCGTGTCCGCGCGCGGCAGCTCAATCACCTTCACGGTCACGAGGTTGCGGGCGAGTCCCATCCGCACGCCCCGCATTTTGAGTCCCCGGGTTTCCAGCTCGGCTTTGAGCAGGGCGGGGAGGTTCTCGCTCGACTCGAGGGTGAAGTGCTCCACCCGTCTCCGGGCGGTGACGGCGGTCAGAGTCAGGCGGCCGTTTTGGACGAAGAGCCCGGCGCACGTTCTCACGACGGATCTGCGACCTCGCGCCAGGAGAGAATGACGACGCCGAGATCCGATGAGGCGCCCGGCGTCCGGACCAGCCGAGAAAAGGGCCGCTGAGCGGACGGTCGGATCCCACCCGACGCCGGCGAAGTCAGCCGGCCGGCGCCGCCGGGCCACGCGGATGGCACCGCGGCGCGCCGCTGCACGATGGCGACGACGCGGGCCCTGGGTTGCCCCGCCACCAGGCCGTCCGCCTCGACGCGGAACGTGGCGCTGCCTACCGTGAATCCCTTGCCGGCAAAGCGTCCCGGCACGGCCGGGTAAGGATCGCGAACACGAGCCTGGGTGATATCGCTGATCTCAGCGTTGGAGAGGCCGAGCGCCTTGAGCACGGGAACAGCCACCGTATTCATGTTCACCGTATCCCGACCGACCGCAGTTGTGAGGTCAACAAGCCCCGGCCGCCCCGTCGTGCCTCCTCCTCCGTACACCTCGCGCGTGACACCCCGGATCTGTAGCAGCTCTCTCACGTCCTGTATCTGGCCGTTGCGCGCCCGGTAGGGTAGGGGAAGCCTGAGGTAGTAGTCCTCACTTTCGGCTCCGTTCAGGCGAGACAGGCTGTCGGGGTCTTTCCAGTCCTGTATCGAGGCGTTGATGATCTCGCGGTCCCGTTTCTCGAGGCCAAGGGCGGCCAGCAAGCGGTCCACCCGATCGGACGTGGCGGTGTTGACGTTGATCCGCGACTCCTCGTCCGTGATCCGGTAGGTGAATTCGCCCGCTCCCAGCGGCACGCGGAGTCGCGGCAACGCGGACAGGCGTGCCGGCTGCGTCGCACCTGCGGGTATGCGGTAGAAGACCAGGTCGCCGTTCTCATCGAGCGCGTGGATGTCACCGGGGCCGAGAACCTCGCGCATGGCCTGCTGCACCGCGGCCTCGGCCAAGTAGCCGGCCAGCAGCGAGTCCTTGTACGACCGGACCATGGAAGCCTCGAGCCGCATGGAGAAGACGAACTCCGTGACTACGACGCCGAGGAGCGTCAGGACGAGCATGACGGCGAGCAGCGCAAAGCCCCCCTGGTTCTTCACGACGGAATCGCCCGAATGGGAATGATCAGGGGTGGATGATCGATCCGACGGCCGCCGAAGAGCGTGGTGAGCGTGACCTCGACCGCCAGCGGCAGCGCCGTCTCCTTCGTTGCGTCCCATCTCTCTTCCCAAGGGTCGCCCACCTCCCGCCGGTAGCGGAAGCGGAGCGCCGTCACCGCTGGGTCGACGAAGATCGGCTCCACGGGTTCGAAGGGGTCCAGATTGGGCAGCGCTTTCTGACGTATCGCCAGGCCAGGCCTGACTCTGCTCTCCAGCGAAAAGGTCACCGCCGTGAAGGCGATGGGTACGGAGGACGGCACGGGGGGCGCCACGGTGACGAAGGCGAGCCGTTCGGAGACGCCCTGGAAGAGGAGTCCGGGTTTGTTCTCCGAACCCGTTCCAGCCCGGTCGCGGTAGGGGAAGCTGCCGCTCAACGTGCGGGCCACGAGCTGCTCTATGTTTCGCTCGTGTTCGAGCAGCTCCGCCCGGCCTTCGCCGCGGCTCCAGGCAGTCAGCCCCACCCGAAGCCCGCTGAACATGATGACGAGGAGCGCGCCGACGAGGCTAAGCGCGATGACCAACTCGATGAGGGTGAGACCGCGCTGCCGACGGCACTTCATGTCGCTGGCCTCTTTGCTGGCACGGCGAGGGCTCGCAGTGTCGCCAGCTCTACCGAGCGCCCACTTCCCCAGCGGACCACGATGGACAGGCTGAAAAGCTCGATGCTCGGGCCGCTGGCCGAGGCAAGCTCTTTCGGAACCGTTACGACCGCAATGCGGCGCTCCCAGGTGAAGGGGCCTTCTTGGCCCTCGTCCACTCCTTCGCCTCTCACCTCGGTCGCCCGCGCTATCCGATCAACCAGGCGCGTAGCCTCCTGAAGATCGCCAGAGAGCTTGACGAGCCGAAGCCCCTGGGAGGACAGCTGGATCATGGTGACGACGGCGAGGCTCAGGATGATCATGGCGACCAATGAGTCGACCGGGCGTGTAGCGACGCGGCCCGTGATCTGATCCACAGTGATGACGTAGGCGCGCGGCCCCGGCGCCTTGATGCGGAAGCGAGCGCCGCTCGAGAGGCCTTGTGGGGAAAAGGTGACCGCGCGCCTGAGCGGCGGCTCCGCCTCGATGCGCACCGGGGCGGCGAGGTGCCGGGCTGCCTGGACCGTTCCCGCGCCCCCCGTCCCGTCAGCTGGGCTCGGGATCAGCACGAGGACGCCCGCTTCGGTGTCCACACGCACCTCGTAGACGCGGTTGCGCGTCACCGCCTGTTCCCGTGCGGCGCGCAGGAAGTTGGCGACGCCGGCCGCCTCGGAACGGCTCCTGAGGCCATCGGCGCCGTGGCCAATAGCCGGCACCCCCACGGCCAAAGCCACAGCGAGGACGAGCAGGACCACGACCACTTCGATGAGGGTAAAGCCGCGCCCCGTTTGCCCGCGTTTCACTTGACCGACCAGGATGTCACGTCCGCGTTCTCGTCCTCGCCTCCGGGGACGCCGTCGAAGCCGTAACTCACGATGTCGTACTCGCCGTGATCGCCGGGGCAGCACCTGTACTGGTAGGGTTTGCCCCACGGGTCGTTCGGGACAGCAGGCTTCTTGAGGTATGGGCCGTTCCAGTTCGGGACGTTCGGGTTGCGGACGAGGGCGCCCAGCCCGACGGAGGCGGACGGAAAGGAGCCGACGTCCAGGCGGTACTGGTCCAGCGCGGCTCCGAACAACTCGATCTGCGCTTTCGCTGTCGCCTGCTTCGACTGCCCGACGCGGCCGAAGAGCCGCGGACCAACCAGACCAGCGACCAGTCCCAGGATGATGATGACCACCAGCAGTTCGATGAGCGAGAAGCCGTGCTGGCCGCGGATCCGGGCCGCTCCTTTGCTGACGTTCCTCGTGCCTGTGCCTGCGACTGACGATGTGGGGCGAAGCATGGGGTCAACCGGGATCACGTTGAGCGCGGACACCGTCTTACAGGGAAATGTCGGTGATCGAGAAAATCGCCAGGAGCATGGCGACGACGATGAAGCCCACAAGGAGTCCCACCGCCAGGATGATGCAGGGCTCGGCCAAGGCGATGAGCCGCTTCACCTGGCTCCGCGTCTGGCTTTCGAATGCCGCGGCAGCCTTGAGCAGCATGTCGTCGAGGCGGCCCGTCTCCTCGCCGACCCGCACCATGTGAATGGCCAAGGGCGGGAAGGCCTTGGACTCGATCATCGGCCGTGTCAGGTCGGTGCCCCGCTTGACCCCCTCCCTGAGGCTGGCCACGGCGGCGGCCAGCAGCTGGTTCGACATCATGTCCCTGACCACGGTCAGCGCCCCGACCATGGACACGCCGCTCTGAAGGAGCGTGCCGAGGATGCGCGTGAAGCGCGCCACCTCCGTGTTGAGAGCGAGCTCGCCAAGCACCGGCAGCCGCAGGAGCACGCGGTCCGCTCGGAGACGCCCGCTGGCGGTGGAGAGAATCACGCGCCCGGCCAGGGCGGCGGCAAGTGCGCCCAGCGCCACCGCCCACCAGAGTTGCTGCAGCCACGTGCTGGCCGAGAGCAGGAGCTGGGTCGGGACCGGGATGGCCTGCCCCAGATCGCGGAAGATGTCCGCGAAGCGCGGGATCACGAAGGTCATGAGGAAGACTACAGTGGCGCTGCCGACGAGGGCGAGCAGGCTTGGGTAGATCAGCGCGGAGACGAGCGCGTCCCGGAACGCCTGCGCATCCTCCAGAAACTCGGCGAGCCGCTTGAGGGTGACCTCCAGCACGCCGCCCTTTTCACCGGCCCGCACCATGTTGATGTAGAGCCTTGAGAAGGGGCGTGGGTGGTGTTTGGCCAGCGCGTCTCCGAACGAGGCGCCGCCGCGCACGCTGCGTAGCACGTCTCCAGTCATACTCTTGATGCGTGGGCTCGTCGCCAGCTCCTCCTGGATGCCGAGCGCGCGATCGAGCGGCAGGCCCGCCTCGAGGAGCATGGCCAGTTGCTGCGTCAAGGCCGCCAGTTCCCGCGCCTTGACCTGGCCCTGCCCGAGTGTCGGCCAGGCGAGTCTCACCCGGCCACGCCCCTGAACCTGGGACGTCACCTCCATGGGAAAATACGCGTCCCGCTGGAGGCGCTCGATCACCATCCGGGCGTCCGGCGCCTCCATGACGCCGTCGATCCTCCGGCCCCGCTGGTCTGCCGCGCGATAGACGAAGACGGCCATCGGCTCTATGCCCCCGGGGATTCTTCCTGCGTGACCCGAAGAATCTCCTCCACGGTCGTCATTCCCGCGCGGGCCTTGGCCCAGCCGTCGTCTCGCAGCCGCACCATGCCGTGCTCAACGGCGTGACGGCGAATGGCTCCGGTAGGCGCCTTTTGCAGTATCAGCCGGCGCGCTTCCTCGGTGACTGCGAAGAGCTCGTAGATGCCTACGCGTCCGCGGTAGCCCGTACCGCGGCAGTCGGTGCAACCCTTACCGCGGAAGAACTCCGCGTCCTGAGTGTCGGTCACACCGAGGGCCAGCAGGTCGGCCGGATTCGGCGGATGCGGCGCCCGGCAGGCCGTGCAGATGCGGCGCACCAGGCGCTGGGCAAGCACGCCGTCGAGCACCGACGAAAGCAGATAGGGCTCGCAGCCCATGTCCTGCAGTCGCGTCACGGCGCCCGGCGCGTCGTTCGTGTGGAGCGTGGAAAAGACCATGTGTCCGGTCAGCGCCGCCTGGATGGCAACCTCGGCCGTCTCCAAATCGCGGATCTCGCCGACCATGATCACGTCGGGATCCTGGCGGACGATGTGGCGCAACCCTTTGGCAAAGGTGAGCCCGATCTTGGGTTTGACCGGGATCTGATTCACACCTTTGAGCTGGTACTCCACGGGGTCTTCGACCGTGATGATCTTCTTCTCGGCAGAGTTGATCTTGTCGAGTGCCGCATAGAGCGTGGTGGTCTTTCCGGAGCCGGTCGGGCCCGTCACGAGCAGGATGCCGTGCGGGCGCCGGATCAGCCGATCAAAGGCCGCGGCCATGGTCGGGCCGAAACCCAAGCGGTCGAAGGGCATGAACGCGGAAGAGCGGTCGAGGAGCCGCATTACGACGGACTCTCCGTGGACGGTGGGGACCGTGGACACGCGAATGTCCAACCGCCGGCCGCCGCTTGTCACGCGGATACGGCCGTCCTGAGGCAGTCGACGCTCGGCGATATTCAGCTCGGCCATGATCTTGACGCGGGAGGTGAGCGCCGCCTGGAGTCGCCGGGGCGGGGATTCCTGCTCGTAAAGAATTCCGTCGACCCGGTATCGAACCCGAAGCGCGTCCTCGAAGGGCTCGATGTGGATGTCGGAAGCCTCGGCGACCATCGCTTCCTCGATCACCAGATTGACGAGACGGACCACCGGCGCCTCGAAGGCCATGTCGCGAAGCTGGTTGACGTCCTCTTCCCGTTCCCCGTCGCCCTCCGTCGGCGCGATGCCCTCCACGAGCTTCTGCAACGCCGTGGAGGCGCCGTAGCTCGCCTCGATGGCTTCGAGAATGGCCTGGGGCGGCGCTACGCAGAGCTTGACGGTCATTCCGAGGCTCTGGCCGAGACTCTGGCGGAGATCGTCCAACAGCACGGGGTTGGTGGGATCGGCTGTGGCCACGCTGATCGTCGAACCCTCCACCGCGATCGGGCAGGCGACATACTGGCGCAGGTATTTGGGGGAGAGGCACTTGAGCAGGGGCAGGGTCGAGGGCAACTGCTCGGTCATCAGATACGGAATTCCCTGCTGGGCGGCCAAGGCTCGCCGCACGTCTTCCTGCCCGACCGCTCCCATGGCAATCAGTACGGCTCCGAGCTGCTCGTGCCCTGCCGAGGTACGCGAGAGAGCTTCCTGGAGCGTCTCGGTGTTGATGACGCCGGTCTCCAGGAGGATCTGCCCAAGGGGGCGTGTGGGTCTTGCGGTCGATGGCATTGCCACGGTCTGCGGATGATCGGCCCCGCCGCCGGCGGCCGTCAAGCAATTTACTCAACTGTCCTCGTTAAAATACCGTATATCTGCACACATACATGGGGGCTCTCGAGGAGAGCCGCTCTCCGTATTGGGAAGACCTCACGCGGCTCGGATGGAGGCCAGCGCTACTTGAGAGATGGTTTGCAGGGGTAGTCGCGATATCGCCGCAGGATCTGAATCAGAATTGCCAAAGCCTTAAAGAAGACACGCCCCGGAGCTGCCTCCGGGGCGGCTGTTTCTCGTTCGCGCTTTTGAACTAGCCGCGCGGTGGCGGTGGCCTGCAGGCGGCCGGCGGGCAGCCTGGCGTCAGCTTCACCGGCGGGGAAGGAGGAGGCGGGAGGGGTTTGACCAGGGGCGTGATCGGCGCCTGAACGTTTGTCGTCGTCGGCGCGCCGCCCTTACCCAGGGTGTCTGTTCCACCGGTGGGGAAGGATGTCGACGCCTTCGACTGCTCCTGGGTCACGATGTGCTCCGTCGCTCCGCCGGAACCGGAACCCTGTCCGAATTGCGGGCTCGAGCGAAGGTTGACCATCAGCTGGTTGACGGCTGTCGGCGTCAGCGGGCGGATCGTCCCCAGGATGTTGCCGATCTGACTGTAGGTCTGGAACTGCGCGACCGTGATCGGGGAAGCTCCCGCGATGTTGGTGGGCGTCACGACCGCGCTTCCGTGAATCACGTGGACATTGGTGGTCAGAGCCGGCGGCGGGCCTCCCGGCAGCTGGGCAGAGGCGCGGACGATCTCCACGACGATCACGGTGCCCCGCACGGCGGCCACGGCGTTGTGGGTGCGGACCTCGATGGCCTCACCGGGACGCATCTTCTGCTGGAGCACGCCCAGTGCGACCTTGCCCGACTGGAGGTCCACGGTGGAGCGGTTCAGCTCTTCGGTGATCGTCAGCACGGAGAGCTCCCGGACGGTCACCAGCGCCTTGCCTCCCATCAGCACCTTGACGGTGGAATTCTCGCCGGTGGTGATGCGGTCCCGATCGAAGACGGAGTCCTTGAACTGGAGCGGTTGCGGCTGGGGCAGGGATACGCGGCTGACCGTGGCCTGTCCAGAAATGGTGCTGACGATGCCCACGCCCTGGCGGACCTGCGCGGGAGCCAGGCCAGGGAACAGCAGCAGAGCCAAGAAACCCGAAACCATTGCCAGCCCGTCAATTCGCCGCATACCGCGTCTCCCCCAGAGCCGGATCATTTAAGGAATTCGCCGTCACACCCAGCCTTCGTATCTAAACGCGAATTGTAGGCTCGGCGAGCCCACTGAGCAAGCTCTCTCTTCGGAACTCGGACCTCCAAAGCCTCTTTTTCTGGTCCTCCAGACACCAAACGGAGGCACTGTCGGAAAACGTGACAGTTAACGCCCGGCCTACTGGCCCTCCGTACGCGTGACGAACTCGAAGGCTTCGATCTCCACGCGATAGCGCCGCTCCGATCCCGCCGCCGACAGCCTGATCTCGAACGGCGCGGTCGACCTGGATCGGACTGCGCCTGCCACATAGGCCCGGCCCCGGCTGACCACGCGTCCGCTTTCGTCCAGCCCCTCGGCCTTGACGACGACCCGCTCGCAGATCTGGTTGGAGCCGTTGCGCACTTCGCCGAGGATCAGGACGCGCGAGGCGCCCTCTCGCTCGGTCTGATAGGTCAGGGTGAGGTCCTTCGAGGACTGGGGAGTGAACGTGTAGGTCTGGGCGTAGACGGGCGCTACCCAGAGCGCGGCCAGCAGGAGGGGAAGTAGAAGGCGGAGGATCACTCGTATCTCAGGGCGTCGATCGGGTTGAGCCCCGCGGCTTTCCTGGCGGGGTAGAAGCCGAAGAAGATGCCGATGAGCCCGGAGAAGGTAAAGGCCAGCAGGATGGCGGGAGGGCTGATCACGGTGCGCCACTCGCCGAAGTAGGCGAGCGCGAAGGAGGCGCCGAGGCCTGCCACCACACCGACACTTCCGCCGATCAGGGCGACGGTCAGCGCCTCGACGAGGAACTGCGTCAGGATGTCGCGTCCCCGCGCGCCCACCGCCATGCGGAGGCCGATCTCCCGCGTCCGCTCGGTGACCGAGACCAGCATGATGTTCATGATGCCGATGCCCCCGACCAGCAGTGACACCGACGCGATGGACATGAGGAGCTTGGTCATGAGCTGCGCCTGCTCGTCTTTCGTCTGGACCATCTCGGCCGCGCTCCTGATGCCGAAGTCGTCGTCCTGGCCCGGCTGGAGCCGATGCCGCTGGCGCACGAGATCGCGGATGTGCTGCTGGACTTCCTTGAGGTCCTCGTTGTCCGCGACCTTGATCGAGATGCCGTTCACGGTGCGGGCATTCGCCAGGGAGACGCCGAGCACCTTCCGCTTGGCCGTCGTCAGCGGGATGACGATCACATCGTCCTGGTCCTGCCCGAAGGTGTTCTGCCCCTTGCTGTCGAGCACGCCGACCACCGTGCACAGGAGCTTCTTGACGCGGACCGTCTGCCCGATGGGATCCGTATCCCCGAAGAGGCTCTGGGCCACGGTCTGGCCGAGGATGGCGACCTTGGCCGCGCCGTCCACGTCCTCCTGGGTGAACACGCGCCCCGACGTCGTGGGCCAGTCGCGCGCGTCGAAATACTCGGGCGTCACGCCCACGATCATGGTGGACCAGTTGAGGTTGCCCCACACGAGCTGGCCCGAGCCGCGCATGGTGGGCGCGGCCACCACCACGCCTTGCACGTCGCGCTGGATCGTCCATGCGTCTTCCTCGGTCAGGCTGATCGAGCTGCCCGCGCCCGCGCGCAAGCCGCCGGAGGTCGTGGAGCCGGGGAAGACGAAGATCATGTTGGCCCCGAGCGCCTGGAGCTGTTCGGCGACGCGCGCCTGAGCTCCCGAGCCGATGGCCACCATGGCGATCACGGCGCCGACGCCGATGATGATGCCGAGCATGGTCAGCGTGCTGCGGAGCTTGTTCACGCGCAGCGCGCGGAGGGCGATGCGGGAGCTGGCCAGCACGTTCACGCGTCATCCTCCTCGGGGGGCAGCGTCGCGAGCAGCCGCCGCGCTTCCCTGGGCATCGCCACCGCCTCGTCCTTGGTCACCCGTCCATCGCGGAAGACCATGACCCGCGAGGCGAACTGGGAGATGTCGGCCTCGTGCGTCACCAGGACGACCGTGATGCCCTGCCGGTTCAGGTCCTGGAGCAGGGCCATGACTTCGATACTCGTGCGCGTGTCGAGATTGCCCGTGGGCTCGTCGGCCAGGATCAGGACCGGGTCGTTGATCAGTGCCCGGGCGATGGCGACGCGCTGTTGCTGGCCGCCCGACAGCTGGGAGGGGTGGTGGTCGGCGCGTTCCGCCAGGCCGACCGCGACCAGCTTGGCTTCCGCGCGCGTGCGCCCCTCGACGGCCGGGACGCGGGAGTAGAGCAGGGGCAACTCGACGTTTTCGAGCGCGCTCGTACGGGGCAGGAGGTTGAAGGTCTGGAAGACGAAGCCGATCTTGCCGTTCCGGATTCTCGCCAGCGCATCGCCGCTGAGCCCGGAGACGTCCACCCCGTCGAGGACGTAGCGACCGTTGGTGGGCTTGTCGAGGCACCCGAGGAGGTTCATGAAGGTGGACTTGCCCGAGCCGGACGGGCCCATGACCGCCACGAATTCTCCCGCGTGAATCTTGACGGTCACGTGGCGGAGCGCGTGGACGGCTTGGCCGCCGAGGTAGTAGTCCTTCGTCAGCTCGCGCGTCTCGATGAGCGTCTGGCCCATGGCCGTCTCAGAGCCGCGGACCGCCGGACGGTTTGGCCGCGCCCGGGCGCTCCCCGGCGCCGGTGATGACTTCCTGGCCGTCCTTGAGCTCGCCGCCGGCCACCTCGGTGAAGGTCCCGTCGGAGATGCCGAGCTGGACGGTGACGGCCTTGGGCTTGCCGTCGGGCCCCAGGATGAACACACGTCCGGAGCTGCCCACGGCGCCCCCGCGGGTGGACTGCTCAGCTACCTGCTGATCGTACTTGGCGCGCTGCTCTGGCGTCAGGACGGTGCGGATCTGCTCGCGGCTCGCGTCCCGAATCTTCTGCCCCTCGATGCGCCGCTCGCCGTCGCTCGGGCTGCGCGCCATCAAGGCGCGGAACTTGTCGCGTCCCTCCTGGAGTATGGGCTCGAGCTTTTTCTCCTGCTCGGGGGTGAGGCCGAGCGATTTCACGAGCCGGTCCCGGACCTGCTCGACGGAGGGAGGCGTGCCTTGCCCCCCTGACGGCAAGGGTCCCGCGGCCACCGAGGCTTCAGGCGCCTCGCCCGGCGGCCGATAGCGGAGGGCCGCGTTCGGCACCTTGAACACGCTGTCCTTCTGGTCCACGTAGAGGCGCACATTGGCCGTCATGCCAGGGAGCAGCCTGCCGTCCCGGTTGCGCGCCGAGACCACCACGTTGTAGGTGACGACGTTCTGGACCGTCTGGGGCGCCTTGCGCACCTGCATGACCTCGCCCGAGAAGGTCTGGCCGCGGAAGGCGTCCACGGTGAAGGTGGCGCGCAGCCCCACGTGGATGCGCCCGACGTCGGCCTCGTCCACGTTGGTGTCCACCTGCATGTCCGTCAGGTCCTGAGCGATGGTGAAGAGCGTCGGAGCCGCGAGGCTGGCCGCCACCGTCTGCCCGACGTCCACCGTGCGCGAGACCACGACGCCGTCGACGGGCGCCCGGATCTCGGTGTGATCGAGATCCACCTGGGCCTGCTTGAGATTGGCCTCCTGCTGGGCCACGTTGGCGGTGGCTGACTGAAGCATGGCCTCAGTCACCCGCAGCTGGGCCTCGGCAGACCGGATCTGCGAGAACTGCGCGTCCTCCTGGGCCTTGGCCGATTCTGCCTGCGCGAGGGCGGAATCATACGCCGCCTGGGCCGTGTCCTCGTCGGCCTGGGCGATGAAGCCCTTGACCCTGAGGTCGTGATTGCGGGCGAGCGTGCGGCGGCTGTCCACAACAGCGACCTGGGCTTTGGCGGTCTGGGCTTTGGCCACGGCCAGGGCGGCCTGGGAATTGGCGAGGTCCGCGCGGGTCTTCTCGACCAGCGCGCGCTGGTTGAGCACCATGGCCTTGGCACTGTCCACCTGGGCCCTGGCCTGGGCGACGGCGGCCTGGAACTTTTCCGGGTCGATCCGGGCGACCAGCTGGTTGCGCTTGACCTGGGAATTGAAGTCGGCGAAGAGTTCCTTGACCTGTCCGGAGACCTGAGAGCCCACCTGCACGGTGACCACCGCATTGAGGGTACCGGTGGTGGAGACCGTGGCCGTGACCGGGCCCCGCTCGACCTTGGCGGTACGGAAGCGGGGGGTGCTGCCCCGGCTCTGGGCGTAGAACCAGGCCCCGCTGGCCGTCGCGGCCAGCACGAGGAAGACGCCCAAGATCCACAAGCGACGGCTCATAACCATGAGACTACCGTGCGGGGCGCTTTATTCCTAGGGTCGGGTCTGGCGGAAGGCTCCTAGCGCCGGCCGAGGAAGCGATCGAGTTGGGCGATCGAAATCCGGTAGGTAGCGAGCGCCTGTGCCACGGTGGCCTGGGCGTTGGTCAGGGCAAGCTGGGCATCCGTCAGCTCGATGATGTTGGCGACGCCGGCGTCGAAGCGCCCCTGGCTCAGGCGGAAGTTCTCGTCGGCCGACTCGACGCCCTTTTCCGCGGCGCCAATGGCCTCCTCCGACTGCTGGACGGTGACGTACGCCTGCTCCACCTGCTGCCAGATCGTGAGTTCGGTGTCGCGCACGCGGGCCTGCGCCGCGTCGCGCTGGGCCTGGGCCTGCTTGTACAGCGCGATCTTCCCGCCGCCGTCGAAGATGGTCCAGTTGAGCTGGAGCCCGTAGCTGTAGGTCTCGTTCATGTCCGAGCGGGCGCCGCCGTAGGTACCCTGGGCGATGACGTTCGGGAAGAAATTGCGGAACTGCTGCTTGACCGTGAAGTCGGCCTGGTCGTACCGGGCCTTGATCTGGCGATACTCGGGCCGTCGCGCGAAGGCCTCGTTGAGGAGGCTCTTGGCATCGAAATCGACGTGCTCGTAGGCCAGGTTGTCCTGGATCTCGGTGGGGGTATTGATCGGGATGCCCATGAGCTGATTGATCGTAAGGCGAAAGATGTTCACGTTGTTCACGGCCTGGATGATGCTCAGCTGGGCGTTGGCGACGTCCACCTCGGCACGCGTGACAGCGGATTTCGGCTGCGTGCCCACGTCGAAGAAGCCCTTGGCGCTGCGCAGGTTCACGAGCGCGCGGTCGAGCTGCGCCTGGCTGACCTGCACGAGACGGTTGCTGAGCGCCAGGTTGTAGTACGCCGTCTTCACGAGCCTGACCGTTTCCTGCTTCTGGATCTCCACGTCCTCGGCGGTGGACTTGGCGCCGGCGCGCGCCGCGTCCGTCGCGGCCAGCGTCTTGCCGAAGTCCCAGAGTAGCTGCTGGGCCGTGACCGTGGCGGTGGTGGAGAGAAACCGGCTCTGGACGGTGACGTTGCGGATGTTCGACAAGGGCGCCGTCTGGCCCGCCGGGCTCTGGACCGAGCTCGGGACCTGGTTCCAGAAACC
>WNFD01005068.1_pt1 | contig 13192 bp, 11 predicted proteins | sample 5400491 | NCBI WGS metagenome assembly WNFD01 (sample SAMN13153343, study PRJNA577476) | soil metagenome | isolation source: 120 cm saprolite under Douglas fir tree site 2 hole 2 replicate 2 | place: USA:California | collected 2015-04-18 | reverse complement strand
TGAGAAAAATGTCCTCTGCAACGCGGTGGATGATCCGCCGTTCTGTGATTTTTATTTTCCTTCGGTTGTACGGCGGGGGGACCTTCAGATCGCTATCTCGACGGCCGGAGCGAGCCCCGCGCTCGCCCAGAGATTGCGCAAAGAGATCAATGCGCAACTGCCGCTCGACGCCGGCGACTGGCTGACCGACCTGGGCAATCTTCGGCGCGAGGTCACACAGATGGAGCCGCTGAATGACGAGCGGAAGTGGCTGCTTCATCAACTGGCTCAGCGCGAAGTCTGCGGCTACGACGCCTGTCCCTCGCGCGTGCTGGCCCGTCAACACGCTTTAACAAATCCTTTGCCGGAGAAGAAGTCATGAACGGCGCCGCTGAACCGGGCACAGTCTACCTTGCGGGAGCGGGGCCGGGGGATCCCAATCTGCTTACGCTTCGTGTTCTGCGGCTTCTCGAGACTGCTGATGTGATTCTTCCCGATGATCTGGTGTCGGAGGAGATACTTGCGCTGGCCCATGCCGGAGCGGAGATTACGCCCGTCGGCAAACGCTGCGGACAGCCTCGCATTACACAGGCTGAGATTCATGTCCTGATGCTCGAGGCTGCGCGGGCAGGCAGATCCGTTCTGCGGTTGAAGTCGGGCGATCCTCTGATCTTCGGCCGCGCGGGAGAAGAAATCGCCGCGCTGCGTGGCGGCAATGTTCCCTTCGAGATCGTTCCAGGAATTACGACTGCGTTTGCAGCAGCAGCGAGACTGAAGACGCCGCTGACGGATCGCAGCGCTGCGTCAAAGCTGATCCTTGCCACGGCGCACCATGCGGCGGGAAAGCTGGAGCTCACTCCGAAGTGGACAGGGGCGTTTCCTGACGATGCGACCCTGGTGATCTATATGCCGGGTCGAAAGTTTCGCGCGCTGGCCGAGGATCTGATTGCTTCCGGGATTGATGCTGCGACACCTTGCGTCGCGATCAGCAAGGCGACCGCACCCGATGAGCAGGTATACGCCACTACACTTTCGGAGCTTGACGATGAGGAGGTTGGTCCGGCGCCGGTAATTCTTTTGATTGGCTACGCCATCCGGATACCGGCGAGCCGGTCGCGCGTCGTTGAAGAATTGATCAGGCTTTGAATCTACGCCGGAGTGCACCAGCCGTACCAACCATTCCGGTCAGCAACAATACGAAGCTGGCTGGCTCTGGCACGTCTGGGGTGACCGGAGGAGTGCCGGGGGCGTCGGGAGGCAGAGTCGTCCCAGTGCCGGGATGACCGCCGCCGGGAGATGTTATTCCGCCGGTATAGGGCGGCACGTAGATTGGTGGCCCGGATGGGTTGTCGGGTGAGCCTCCCTCCGTGAAAGGAGGGGGAGGAAGGTCTTCCTGGGCGATCATGTCGCCGAAACCGGCGGGCAGGAGGTCAATTCCGTCGTTCAGCGGATGCTCTGTGAAGGGCAGTGTGGGTTCTTCTTCGATAACTGGCTCGTCCACCGCGTCTTCTGGCAGGACACCGCAGGCCAGATTGAAGTGGTGGAGCGTCTGTTTGCGGGTCATCCGGGGACCCTTCGCAAGAACGAGTTTTGGTTTGGGCTGAACCTGCGCGATCTTCCGCTGGGCATACAACCTGGCGCGGCGCTTGGCGGCCGCTATACGCTGCAGGTTCCGCGAATGCGCCAGTTCGGCGCGATATGCTGCAAACCATCGTTCGCAGTCAGTGGACGCGTTAACGCACGTCGCCGATATGCTGACAAGCATCACCAACAGCAGTAGATAGGTTAAGCGTCGCATTCGTTTCACCTGGGGTACAAATCTCTGTTCGACTCGCCGTACTTGGGACGAATGCTAGTGAATAGTGCAATTACAGAGCCAAAGCGAGCACCACTTTCAGGTGCTAAATGTTGCAGTATTCGGGTATTTTTTTTGCATAAGTGGGAATATTTTACCCTTTTGTACCAATTATTTTCCTACTGTTTCTTCTAAAGCACCCGCGCCTTATGTGGAAAAGTCCTCCTAAACAGGGACTTACTCTGAGTTACACGCGGGCCGCCCGTGAACCAGAATCAATTCGTCGGACGATCCATTCAACCTGCCTATAAGGCAAAGTTCCAAGGACAGGAGGCTTATTCGCAATAGTTTGCAACTAGGTTGCCAGACAATCCGCCGCAGCACAACCTTTTTCTGATTTTGACGTTCAATCAGATAGGAGTCCGAATGCTTCCAAGGTTCGGATCCCGGCAAAGTCACTGACGCCTGACGGCGTACTGGGCTCTGCATAGGAGATTTCGAAATGCGCTTCTTACGTTATCTCGCTGTACTCAGTATCCTCTTGCTCCCGACTGCGGCTTATTCCCATGCCCAGGTCTCGATTGGAGTTGGGATCGGTGGCCCGGTGTATGGGGCTTACGGCTACGGCTACCCTGCTCCGGTCTGCGCCTATGGCTACTATGGCTATTATCCCTACGCTTGCGCGCCTTACGGGTACTACGGGCCGGCGTGGTTCAACAGCGGCATCTTTATCGGGGCCGGCCCCTGGTATAGTGGCTACGGATATGGATACCGCGGCGTGTACGGCTATCGCGGCGGCTACGGCTATGGGTACGGACGTCCCGGTTATGGCTATGGACGACCCGGTTACGGTTATGGTGGTGGCTACCACGGTTACGTGAGCGGCGGCGGCTTCCATGGTGGTGGCGGCGGCGGTGGATTCCATGGCGGTGGTGGTGGTGGTGGTGGTGGATTCCACGGTGGTGGTGGCCACGGCGGTGGCGGACACCGGTAATTCTTCCAAAGCTGATCAAAACGAAGCGGCTGCAGGATTTCAACCCCTGCAGCCGCTTTTTTCATTTCAAGTAAGACGAGAATCGATCGCTATCCCAACCTCTTTTCGGCCTCCTTGGTGGCTTCGTAGATCTGGTCGAAGGACTCTACGGCGTAGAGCACGGGCTGCATCTCGCTGGTCTGGAACTCCTGGTTGAGGACGGCGTCGAGATCGAAGTTTTTGACCTCGCAGCCTCCGGCGAGCACGCGGGTGCACTCGCCGTGCGAGGAGATCAGGCCGCTGCCGTAGACTTTGATCTCGCCGTCCTGACGAATGAGGCCAAATTCCACGGTGAACCAGAAGAGGCGGCCCATGCGCTCAAGCGCGTCGGGGCGGGCCATCAGGCCGGCGCAGACCTTGCCGTAGTGCTCGAGAAAGTTTGCGAAGACGGGGTGGGCGTGCATGGGGACGTGGCCGAAGACGTCGTGGAAGATGTCGGGCTCGGGGGTGTACTCCATCGAGTCGCGCGAGCGGAGCCAGGTGGTGGTGGGAAACATGCGCGCGGCGAGCATCTCGAAGAAGGCATCGGCGGGGAGAAAGCCGCTGACGGGCGTTGATTGCCAGCCGGTCCTGGGCTGCAGGAGCGCACTGACCTCAGTGAGGTTCGGCAGCTTATCTTCGCGCAGTCCGATCTGGTGGAAGCCGTCGAGATACTCGCGGCAGGCGTGTTCGCGGAGTTGGGGCATGCGGCGCGTTACGAGTTCCGCCCAGATGGTGTGTTGTTCGGGGGTGTAATTGGCCCAGGTTTGTTCGATCAGATACGGTGCGGCCACATGCAGTTTGCTCTGGGCCAGACTCAATGTCGATGTTGCGATTCCCATGACGTTCCTTCTCGGCGCTTTCGTGCCTGCAAAAGCATACATCTTCCTTAGAGTTGTTTTGTCAGGTTGCCGTTACCCCTCCCCCTCCCCCCCGGGGGTATTTGGACGTAAAATCTTTGACTTCAGTTACTTACGCGGTGCTAGTGTCTGCAAAATATTCATAACAAATGAGTTGCGCACAAAATACTTCTTATCAATAAGTTAGCCCCGGAGAGTGTCCGGGGCTTGCTTGTTTGATCTATATATCCATTATAGCGATTGGAGTGGAACTAACATGCCACGCGGATGTTGTTGTGTGGTAATGGGTTAGATGGTTTGGGGGCTTGACATGCGATGTTTGGGCAGAAAACAGGCATAGATAACGAAAATAAATTTGTCGCGTCGCGCGTTGGATTCCGGAGGCGGGCTCCGGCTCTGGGTTCAGGCGTGCCCTTCCAGGTGTTGATGTTCCGTCTTTCTTTAGAGATTGAGTGCCATGTGGGCTTCATCGGTCTTGGCAGGCACAGGCTGCGGAAAAAGTGCCTTCCAAAACAAAGAGCGTACCTCAGGGGCTAAAGCCCCATTGCAAACAGAACACTTGCGGCACGGCTGAAGCCGTGCCCTTAAGCAAGACAGGATTTTTCCGCAGCCTGAAGGCAGCCTCTCAAGCAAGCAGGGCGAACCATGGAAGTTGGCTCGCCCTGCCTGGCCAGGTCTGACTGTTGAGCGCTATCGTTTTTTCGCCGGGACGGCAAGCGTAGATGGCGAGGTGACAAAGCCATCCGTTAGGGTTTGAAGGAAGGCAACGATCTCGGCTTCCTCAGTGCTGGTTAAGCCCAGATTGCCCAACTGCGTCGTGTTCAGGGTGGCTGGGTACTCAGGCGCCGGCCAGCAAGTTACTTTCTCGCCGGGTGAACCTTGCGCGCAACGCGGGAGTGCCTGTGAGGTGTTATAGAAGTGAACGACTTCTTGCAGGCTCTTGAGATACCCGTTGTGCATATACTCCTTGATGAAGGTGGGAGTCGGCCTCTTGTCGACGTTGCGCAAGGTGGCCGTTTGGAACGTACCGTTGAACAGTGGCGCGAGCTGTTTCCACTGCAGCGTATTCGGATTAGGCGCAGCGCCCGTGCCGTTCAGAAAGCCCCCCAGTCCCAGATCGATGAAGGCGAAGCCCTGGGGATTCGCGGTATAGCCAAACTGGTCCGGCGTGCTCTCGCAATAGTACGGAAGAGCCAGATTCGGGGGGAGACCAATATTGTTTGCGGTGAAATCGGTGAAGAGCGGAGCCACATCGGCCGCCACCAGGGTATTTGGCGTGTTTACCGCGGTGCCGCTCAGATGGCATTGATTGCAATGCCCTCTGCCGTTGAACAACGCGTACCCGGCCTGTTCAGTGGCAGTCAAGGTTGCATTGCCGGCGAGAAAGGCGTCGAACTTCGAGGAGAAAGCACTGACATCGGGGGAAGATTCATACGATGCCATCGACATCGTCATGTGGTCATACGTGGAGTTTGATGTTCCCCGGTCAACATCGCTGAGATGTACCGGGAGTGGATCGTTCGCTGGAGGTGGACCTGGCGTGGCGCATACAGTGGCCACATTGGGAGGCCAGCTGATCGCGAACGATTGAGCGCCCCAGATCAGTGTGATCAGCGAAGCATATGGGCGCAGTGACGCTTTCCAGACCACGCACGCCGTGTCGATATTTCCCATCTCCACGGGATTCACCGGCGGTCCTTGTGCCTGTTCTGCCGCTGGATTGCCGAGACGGATTCCAGTGGCGCGCATATCCCAGAAATTACCGCCATAGAAACTGTTTTGCGTTGCGTTATAGTGCAGGATTGGGGAGAAAGGGGCGTACGCATACGTTTGGGGATTTCTTGGACCGAAGCGGACGTTCGGTTCTGGCGGAACTGCATTGGTGATTGGAATCCCTCCAGCCTGAGACGCGGTGGTTGCATTGAAGATACTCGTAGAGCCTCTGAATCCTGTGTACGGCGCATGGCAGGTCGCGCAGGCGATGTTGTTGTTGGGAGACAGGGTAATATCGTAAATCTCGGTTTTACCGAGCAAGGTGATCTGGTGATACTGGTCCAGCGAAGACGCCTGTCCTACCTGCTGGATCAAGCTTGTTTCAGTGAGATTGATAAATGAGAACGCAGTCGCGACTTCCGGGTCTTCGTGGGCTCCGCCGGGGAGCAACGAAAGAGCGTCGATATTCCTGCTGCACACGGAGAATGGCGGTATGACCGTTTGTCCGTGCACGATGCGATAAGGGAGGGACATGACAGCCGCGACCGTCGCACAGGCCCCGGCTAGTGCTAGCAATCTAGTCTGTTTCATAGGGAACCTCTATTTACCTGGTTAGGGTTCGGGCAGGACGAAAGGCTCGCCCAGACCAGCGATCGCTGCGACGCATTCGCGGATTCTTCTAATATTTACCCGAAAAGGGATGAACGCTGTGAACCATGCCGCTGTCTCCCGAAAACGCAGGGAGAGAAGGAGTCACTCGATCACACTGAGTAAGACTGACCCCTAAAAACACCCGGAAACAATTAGGCCCTATCAGACGTGCCGCACGATTATGAGTCTCTGGAGCAGGAATGTCAAGGGGTAGTTTCTATTTTGCATGACGTGCGAACTGAAGGTCCTTGTTTATTTAGGGACCACGGTCCAGGTTTTACCAGGGACTGAATCCTGTTGCTGAGGTTGCGGTTTCGATTGTGCTGTTGCCGAGGTCCTTGTCGTAAAGGACGCCGTCCTGGTTGATGAGGAATGTTGCGATGCCGGTGTCGCCGTACTTCTCCGGGTAAGCAATGAAGGCGAAGCCTCCGGTCATCTTCCCGTTGACGAGGTAATCTTTCGCGCCGCCCTTGGCATCGGGACCCTGTTTGATCAGCATGCGATAGAAGTAACCGTGATAGGGCTGCTGCTTTTCTGCCTGCGGGGTGAACCCTTCCGCGGAAGCGAACGCTACCAATTTTTCCCGAGTGTCACATTCATTGGAGGAGACTCCTTACGACATCATCGGCACGCTGCTACTCGCCATTTGATCGCAGGAACGCACCGAGTTATTCTGACCGAATCTTCTGCGGCGAATGTGTCGCAATCAACTAGCAAAAGTGATAGCGCCGCGCCATCTCTTTATCAGCGCGATTGATTTTGGAGGATGAGGGAGCGCAGGCGATGACGGTGGTGGGTGGGGCGATGTTGGAGTAGAGAAGCAGATTTCTCCACTAAGCTGTTCACAAAGGCGTGAACAGCTTCGGTCGAAATGACGTCTTTGGGGGGTGGGGGGACGAGAACAAAGTCGGGGAGATGAGAACAAATCGGAGCCGACAGAGCGTTCGTTACATCTTGGCGCGGAGGGGTTGCAATGGCTCGGTGTGGGGCTGCATTGCAGGATCGGGGTCGACCATGTACTTCTTCAGGAGCTCGTGGTGGAGGCAGTACAGGGCAAGCTCCAGGCGGTCGGAGACGCCGAGCTTGTCGTAGACCTTGCGCAGGTAGTTCTTGATGACCTGCTCGGTGGTGCCGATCTGGTAAGCGATTTCTTTGTTGCGCATGCCTCTGGTAATGCAGCTGATGATGGCCAGCTCTTTTTTGGAGAGCTTGGGCTGAACTTTGGGATCGGTGAGGCTGGTGGCCTGGGAGCGGTAGGCCTCGATGACCCAGCTGATGGACTGGTTGTCGATCCAGGTCTCTCCCTCGGCGATCTTGCGGACGCATTTGACGAGGAGATCGGGGGAGATGGAACGGGGAACGACGCCACGGACGCCGCGGCGGTAGAGCTCGACTGTATTGGACTCGTCGGCCTCGCTGACCTGGACGATCAATTTGGCTTCCGGGGCCTGGCGCACGAGTTCGGGGATGGCGTCGATGGTGCCGGCGATGAGCTGGCCTTCGAGGACGACGACGTCTGTGGGATAGCGCTGCAGGGCGGCGTAGAGATTGGGGAGAGTTTCTACCTGGGCGACGACGCGGATATCGTCTTCGAGGGCGAAGACCTTCTTCATGCCTACGCGGTAGATGGCCTGCGAATCGGCAAGAATGATGCGGATGCCGACGGGTGTCGCATTTTCTTCTGGAACGTCTTCTTCGTTGCCGTGGTTTGGATCAAAATTAACTACTGTCATATCGTCAGGCCTTTAAAAAGTACTCGTCGATCACCGCAGCGGCTTTTTTCTGGCCACCTTGCAGATAGTGGCGTACGACCCGGCCGATGCAGTGTATGGTCACGTCCTTCTCTGTCCCCATGACAGCGGAAGGCATCGCGATGGTGAATTCAATTCTGCTTTCCAAGGGTGGAAGCTGTTCGCCGACAAAGAGGAGTCCGTTGGCCGAGATGTTCTCTGTCATGGCTTCCATTTCGCCCTCGTCAGTCTGCAGGCGGATCGCGAGTCTCATTGGAAAACGTACTGCCGTTCGAACTGGATTGTCTCCGGCTGGCATTTGCCACTGAGCCACGCGCCCTCCTCTTACCACTTTCGTTTTAGATGCAGCCCCGTGCTGAACCCTTTAGTAACACACTGGAGTGTACCCCAGTCAACAGCCAGCTCCACATTTTTCTCCAGACGCGGGCTACAACGGAGGGGTGAGGGCGGCGGAGCTGCCGACCCATTGCCGGTCGCGATTGTGGTCGACGCCCATCATCAGTCCGCGTCCCAGGCGCACGAGTGCGATAACCGGTTGCAGGGCTTCACCGTCGGGCCAGAGGTACATGATACGGATTTCGGCCTGAGTGGGACCGTGGGGAGTTTTGATGGTGGGTTCGAAGGTGACTCGCTCCTGTAATAGATAAAGGGGTCGGTCCGCGATGGGGATGACGTGGAGGTCTTCGTCGGTGGGGGCGAACTGAATTCCCTTGCCTGCGAAGGAGTAGAGCGGCTTGAGGAGGAGGTTTTCGCGTTGATGGGGAAGGCCTTCGAGGTTGCGATGAGCGAACCAGTCGTCGAGGAAGACGGCTTTGGGGACGGAGGGGTGGTTGAGGTAGGGGAGAGAGAATTTGCTGATGCGGAAGTACCAGTTGGGATGGCCGGCCCATTCGACGTCGAGCGAGTCGCGATAGTCGAAGGGGAGCTGGATGTTTTTGCGCTCGAGTTCGTCGACGATGGCACGGTTGTAGATACGGTGGATGGGGATTTCGCGGCCGGCGCGTTGATAGAAGAGGTGGTTGCCCTTTTTGCGCAGTTTGGCGACGTCGACTGTGGCTATGTGAAGCTTGTCTTCGTAGACGTGGAAGTCGGGGAGCGTTTTTTGATGGTCGGGATCGATCTCGAGGAGGACTACGTTTTCGGGGTCGTGGTCGCCGACGATGACCTGGCGGAGGAGTTGCCAGTAGGCTTGTTCGTTTAGGTCGGCTAGATAACAGTTGAGGTTGGGATCGAGGTTGTAGGTCTCAATGTATTGATGGGAGAGGAGGTCCTGATAGCCGAAGATGGAGGGAAAGGCCTGGAGCTCGACTAATTTTGGGGTGAGGGAGTCGTCTGGGTTGCGGACGAGGCCGAAGTCTACGGTCATGAAGTTGGGCTGGGGGTTTTCGTCGGGGACTCGATATTGCTCGGGGATGGTTTGGTTGGAGGCTTCGATATAGGTGGGGTTGTTGAGGAGTTGGTGCGTGAGTTCGGCGCCGGTGTCGGCGAGTTCTTTTATCAGAGCGGGGGGGAAGAAGCAGGGAGTTTCGGCTACGCGGAATTCAATGGTGGTGCGGGTGAGGCGGTTGAGACGCGCGACGAGATCGCTGTACTTCGCTGGGGTGAAGTGTGCGTTGAAGTGGTCGCGATAGGGCTGCAGCATGGGAGTTAGTGTAGCTGCTGCGCTCAGAGATGTTTGTAGAAAAACAAATGCAAAAGCAGGGACAAAAGCGGATTTCTCCGCTACGCAGCGCACGATGATACCGTGCGCTGCTTCGGTCGAAATGACGCATCTTCGTTCGGCAGGATAAATTTGGCCGGGCGAAACAGTCGCTGGTCAACGTAGCTAGTGTGAACTTAGCTCACGGTGCGGGATGCGCGGCGAGGAAGGTGTTGATCTCGGCGTATTCGGGTTCAGTGAGGCGGAAGGTTGCGGCTGGGGTGACGCCTTCGACCTGCCTGGCGTTGCGGCCGCCGACGATGGCTGCGGTGATGGCTGGGTTGTGAAGCGTCCATGCGATGGCGATGACTCCGGCAGCGACTTTGTGGCGGGCGCCGATTTCTTTGAGTTTGTCGGCGACGGCGAGGTTGCGGGAGAGAAGGGGTTCCTGGTAGTTCTTCGCGTTGCGACGGAAGTCGTTTGATGGGAAGGCGGCGACTCGCTCTTTGGACATGGCTCCGGTAAGCAGGCCGGAGTGCATGGGGGCGTAGTTGAGGACGCCGATGTTGTGGGCTTTGCAGAAGGGTAGGTTTTCGTCTTCGTAGGTGCGGTTTAGCATGGAGTAGGGCGGCTGCTGCGAGGTGATGGGGGCGATCTTCATGACGCGCTCCATCTGGGCAACGCTGAAGTTGGAGACGCCGATCCAGCGGACTTTTCCTTCGCGCTGGAGGTTGGCCATGACAGACCAGCCTTCTTCGATGTCCTCGTCGGGCTTGGGCCAGTGGACCTGGTAGAGGTCGATGGCTTCGACGTTGAGGCGGCGGAGGCTGTCCTCGCACTCGCGGCGGATTTGCTTTTGGGAGTTGGTGACTTCACGCTTTTCGTCCCAGACCATGGTGGACTTGGTGAAGATGTAAGGTTTTTTCGAGGTGGTTTTGAGGGCGCGGGCTACGACTTCTTCGGAGTGGCCGAGGCCGTAGACGGCGGCGGTGTCGATCCAGTTGACGCCGAGGTCGAGGGCTTTGTGGATTGCGGCGATGGAGTCGTTGTCGTCCTGCGGGCCCCATGCGAAGGCCCAGTCGCCTCCTCCGATGGCCCACGCTCCGAAGCCGATGGGGGAGAGGTGGAGGTCTGAATTGCCGAGTTGTTTCTGGTCCATAGTTGATTCGATGCGTACACAATGGCCCCGGCTTCAATGGGAGATGAAAAACTGGATGGCGCATCGAATAGAGAAAACAGATTCCTCCGCTGCGCTGCGGAATGACAAACAAAAGAACAGGCAACAAGAAAGGCAAAGACAAATGCGGGGGTTCTTCCCCTTCGACAAGCTCAGGGTCAGAATGACAACTGTTGGAGGTGATCTGTTTTAAGCGTCTCTTAAGCGTCTTTAAGCGTCGATCAGAAATTGTCCGTCGCGCATGATTTGTTCTTCGCCGTCGGCGTCGCCTAGCCAGATGCTGAACTCGAGGCCGACTACGTCGATATGGGTGGAGGACTTCCATGGGGCTCCGGTGTGGGCGCCGTAGGGGTCGCCGAAGGCTATGTGGATGCCGGGGAATTTTTCGTCCTGGAGGATGTTGCCGATGACGCGCTCGACGCCGATGTTGGTGCCGATGGCGAACTCGCCGACGCGGTCGGAGTTTTCGTCGGTGTGGGTGTAGGCCCAGAAGTCGCGCTCGAGCTCCTTATTGGAGGACGCCACGCGGGTAATGCGGTTGCCTTCGATGTTGATGGTGAGGGGGTGGGCGCGGAGGATGCCGTAGCGGGCGCAGAGGAAGTCGCCGACGACGCCGTCGACGACGAAGACGCCGTTGACTTCGCCGGGCGCGGTGAAGCACTCGCCGCCGGGGAGGTTGCCCCACTTTTCGGTGCTGATGATGCCGGAGGTTTTGAACCAGCGGTATTCGGGGTTGAGCTGGGCGTGGATGTCGGTGCCGGCGGGGGTGGTGGCGCGGACGTAGGTGGCGGCGCGGACCTTGTCGAGGACGGCCTGGGAGAGGCGGTCGATGGCGAGGAAGTCGGCGCGCATACCCTGGGTCATTATTTCGGGGGTGATGTTGACCATGTGGGCGTGGCGCATGCGGCGGCGGTTGACGACGTCGGTCATCTGCATGCGGCTGTGGAGCTCGTTGGGCTGGACGGAGACGGCGAAGATGCTGACCTGCGAAGTTTCCATGTCGGCGAGGACGGTGGCGGGCATTTCGGTGAGGGGGCGAGGGGCAAGGGATTCGAGGACGAAGGCGTTCCAGGTGCAGCCGATGCGCTCGAGTTCGGCGGCGATGGAGGCGGCGATGGTGAGGCAGCGCTCGTCGGTGATGAGGGTGACCTTTTCGTTTGGCTGGATGCGCAGGCAGGTGGTGACCGCGTTGCGTGCGCCGGGGGTGAACTCGGCGGGGAAGGCAGTAGTGCGGAGATCCGGTGCTACGGGTATTGCCTGATCAACCATGGTGTCCATCTTTCGGGTGAAGCTTCCTGTCTAGGATATAGGTTTCTTGGGAATTTCACAGATTTCTGATGTTTGGTGTAGGTGGGTGTGGGGTGGGCGTGCTGTGGACGACCGCAAAAAACAAAGACAGAAGCAGATTCCTTCGCTGCGCTGCGGAATGACAAACAAAAAATCAACAGCAACGACAACAGCAAAGGCGAAATGCGGGTCTCACCACTGCGCGGCAATTAGAGACCGGCTTTGGTTTCGGCGGCCATGTAGTCGACTACTGCTTTCAAGTCGCCGGTTTCGCGGAAGACTTTGAGCTGGCGGTCGGCGCCGGAGCCCTGGTGAAGCATGGTGTGGATGTAGGCGATCTCTTTGCGGCTGCCTAATTCGTCGAGGACATCGTCGACGAAGGCGAGGTATTCGAGGATGAGTTCGCGGGCGGGGACCTCGATCTGCTTGCCGAAGTCGATCATCTTGCCGTCGAGGCCGTAGCGGACGGCGCGGAACTTGTTCTCCATTAATAGGGCGCGGGAGTATTGGCGGTAGTCGATGTTGCGGGAGTGGAGGCGCCAGAGCTTGCAGGCGGTGGCCTGGATGAGCGCGGCGATGGCGATGGTTTCGTGGGCGCGGAGGGGGATGTCGCAGATGCGGACCTCGACAGTGTCGAAGAAGGGATGAGGGCGGACGTCCCACCAGATTTTTTTGGCGTTGTCGATGGAGTTGGTCTTGATGAGGAGGTTGACGTAGTTTTCGAACTCGGAGTAGCTGGCGAAGCTGTCGGGGAGGTTGGTGCGGGGGAAGTTTTCGAAGACTTTGGCGCGATAGCTCTTGTAGCCGGTCTCCATGCCTAGCCAGAAGGGGGAGTTGGTGGAGAGCGCGAGGATGTGCGGGAGGAAGTAGCGGAGGGAGTTCATGATGCGTATCGCGGCTTCGCGGTCTTCGATGCCTACATGAACATGAAGCCCGAAGATGAGGTTGGCGCGGGCGACGAGTTGGAGGTCTTCGACGACCTGGGCGTAGCGGGGGTCGGGGTAGATCTCCTGGACGCGCCAGTCGGCGAAGGGGTGGGTGGCTCCGGCTACGAGGATGAGGCCGTGCTCTTCGGCGAGGGCGATCATGTTGCGGCGGAGGTCGAAGAGGTCTTCCTGGGCGACCTGGATGTTGCTGCAGATGCGGGTGCCGACCTCGATGACGGCCTGGTGCATCTCGGCCTTGACGCGCTCTTCAAGGCGAAGCTTCCCCTTTGCGAGCATCTCGGTCGCGATGTGCGAGCGGAGATCGCGGGTCTCGGGGTCGATGGTCTGGTATTCCTCTTCGATGCCTAGCGTGAAGGTGGGGCGCATATTCTTGGCCTCGTT
>WNFD01005067.1_pt1 | contig 13192 bp, 8 predicted proteins | sample 5400491 | NCBI WGS metagenome assembly WNFD01 (sample SAMN13153343, study PRJNA577476) | soil metagenome | isolation source: 120 cm saprolite under Douglas fir tree site 2 hole 2 replicate 2 | place: USA:California | collected 2015-04-18 | reverse complement strand
AGCCGGCCATCATCGGCCACTCCTTCGGTGGTCTGCTCGTGCAGATCCTCGCCGGCCGGGGACTGGCGTCCACAACCGTGGCCATCGACCCGGCTCCGTTCCGGGGCGTGCTTCCGCTACCGTTCTCGGCACTGAGGTCTGCCTGGCCAGTCCTTCGTAACCCGGCCAACCGCAACCGGGCGATCCCGCTCACACTGAAGCAGTTCCGGTTCGGGTTCGCCAACGCCGTGAGCGAGACCGAAGCCAAGGAGCTCTACAAGACTTTCGCCGTCCCGGCCTCGGGGAAGCCGCTCTTCCAGGCCGCCGCCGCCAACCTCAATCCGTGGACGGAGGTGAAGGTCGACACCAAGCACCCCGATCGCGGGCCGCTCCTGATCATCTCGGGGGAGAGGGACAACACGGTCCCGTGGGCCATCGCGAACGCCTCCTTCAGGCGACAGAAGGCCAGCCGCGGCGTCACGGAGATCGTGGAGATCAAAGACCGCGGGCACGCGCTCACGATCGACAGCGGCTGGCGAGAGGTAGCCGACAAGGCACTCGCGTTCGTCCGGCGCTTCGTCTAGTCCCTGGCCCTTAGGCGGTCCTCGGAACTATCTCTCTCGTCAGTGAGTTCCTTACCTCAGGGCCTGAAGGAGACAGGGTATGACCAGTCAAGCCGTTCGTGACCCGATCAAAGATCAGTTGCTGACGCCCAAGAATGCGGCGCTCATCATCATCGACTACCAGCCCATTCAAGTCAGCTCGATCCTGTCGATGGACCAGGAGCTGCTCGTTCAGAACATCGTCCGCGTGGCGAGGACCGCCAGAGTCTATGGGCTGCCCGTGGTGGTCTCGACCGTTAACGTGAAAACAGGCAGAAACAAGCCGATGATCCCCGAGTTGCAGGAGGTGCTACCGGGAATCGAGCCGCTCGACAGGACCAGCATCAACGCCTGGGAGGACGTGGAATTCCTCGCCGCCGTCAAAGCAACCGGCCGCAACAAGCTTCTCATGACGGCCTTGTGGACGGAGGCATGTCTCGCCTTTCCGACGCTCGATGCCCTACGCGAGGGGTACGAGGTGTATCCCGTCGTTGATGCAGTCGGTGGAACGTCGCTCGAAGCGCATCGGGCGGCGCTCGAGCGCGTTGTCCAGGCCGGCGCCAAGCCGGTGAGCTGGGTCCAAGTTATCTGCGAGTTGCAGCGGGACTGGAAGCGGGAGGAGACGGTGAAGGCGGTCGCGGACATTCTGTTCGATCCGAAGGTGCCCTTCGTGGCTGCGGAGCGGCGTGCCGCGGTGCCAGTGTGATTGGCCGTCCTCGCTGTTCGCCTGCGTTGGAGATACAATAGGAACACTCAGTCAGGAGATGACGATGACCAGCACCATCACTCCGCGAGTCTATCCCACGAAGAACGATCTGCCCGAGGCCGGGCGGCTCGAGGTGATCGCGCTGCTCAATCAGCGCCTCGCTGACGGCATCGACTTGCAGGCGCAATGCAAGCAGGCGCACTGGAACGTGAAGGGGCCTACCTTCATCGCGTTGCACAAACTGTTCGACGAGATCAACGAGGACGTTGCAGCGTACGTGGATCTGATTGCCGAGCGGATCGTCCAACTCGGCGGCATCGCCGAGGGTACCGTGGGCGTGGTCGAGGGACGGTCTACTCTGCTCGACTATCCGTTGACCCTTTCGACGGGCGCCGAGCACGTGGCGGCGCTGTCGGATGCCCTCGCCGGATTCGGCCGCACGGTACGGCTCGGCATCGAAGAGATGAACGAGCTCGAGGACGCCGGTAGCGCCGACATCCTCACCGAGATCTCCCGGGGCGTGGACAAATGGCTCTGGTTCGTCGAGGCCCACCAACAGGGCGCGTGATCCCATGACGCTCGTTGCTCCTCCTGCCCCCCCCTCGCCTCCGTCTCCCGGCAAGCACGCCGAGCACCTCTATCCAACGCTGACGCCGGCCCAGGTCGCCCGTCTTGCCGCACGCGGGCGCCGGCGCCACGTCGAGCGAGGTGAGGTGCTGCAGCAGGCGGGTGAGCCGGCAGCGCGTCTCTTCGCCGTTGTGGCGGGCCGGCTTGACGTCGTCCGCCCATCAGCCGCCGAGGAGGTCGTAGTGTCGTTCAGCCCGGGGATGTTCACGGGCGAAGTGACCTTGCTGTCGGGCCGTCGCGGGCTCGCCCAGATCCGCGCAGGAGTGGACGGTGAGGTCATCGAAGTCGGTCGCGACGACCTAGCGGCCCTCATCCAGACCGACGTCGAGCTGAGCGCAATCCTCATGCGCGCCTTCATCCTGCGGCGGGTGGAGTTGATCAACCGTGGCATCAGCGACGTGGTAGTCCTCGGGTCGACGCATTGCCAGGGGACGCTCCGCGTGCATGAGTTCCTCACCCGGAACGGGCACCCCCATACCATGGTCGATTTGGATCGGGATGCCGGCGTCCAGGAGCTGCTCGATCACTTCCACGTCACGGCAGCCGACGTGCCCGTGGTCATCACGTGCGGCGAGGTCGTGCTCAAGAACCCCACCAATCAGCAGGTCGCCGATGCCCTAGGCTTCAACGACGCGATCGATCGGACCCAGGTCCGCGACCTGGTCATCATCGGGGCGGGACCCGCGGGGCTTGCCGCCGCGGTGTACGGGGCGTCGGAGGGACTGGAGGTGCTGATCGTGGAGGCGACCGCGCCGGGGGGTCAGGCCGGCGCGAGTTCCAAGATTGAGAACTACCTCGGCTTTCCGACGGGGATCACCGGTATTGACCTGGCGGCGCGGGCTGCCAACCAGGCGCAGAAGTTCGGGGCCCAACTGATGATCGGGAGCGCGGCCAGGCGCCTCGCGTGCGGCCGCACGCCGTACGCGCTCGAGGTCGGTGACGGGCAGCGGCTGCCGGCGCGCGCGGTGATCATCGCCACGGGCGCCGAATACCGGCGGCTGCCACTCGACGCCCTGCCGCGGTTCGAAGGAGCGGGCGTGTATTACGCCGCGACCGCTATGGAGGCGAAGTTGTGCGCCGGCGAAGAGGTGGTCGTCGTGGGCGGAGGCAACTCGGCGGGTCAGGCGGCGGTGTTCCTGGCCGAGACAGCCCGGCAGGTGCATATGCTGATCCGCTCGACGGGCCTGGCCGACACCATGTCGCGCTACCTGATCCGTCGCATCGAAGATCATCCATCCATCGTCCGACACGTGCGCACGGAGGTAGTGAGCCTCGAGGGGAACGGCCACCTCGAGCGGGTGGGCTGGCGCGACAACCAGAGCGGGCGGATCGAGACACGCGGCATCCGGCACGTTTTCACCATGACCGGCGCCGTGCCCAGTACGCACTGGCTGGAGGGCTGCCTCGCACTCGACGCCAAGGGGTTCATCAAGACGGGACCGGACCTGTTGCCCGAGGACCTGGCCACCGCGCGCTGGCCGCTCGCCCGCGCTCCTCATCTGCTGGAGACGAGTCTCCCTGGTGTTTTCGCGATTGGTGACGTCCGCGCCGGGAGCTTGAAGCGCGTGGCCTCCGCTGTGGGCGAGGGATCGATCGCCATCGCTGCGGTGCACCAAGTGCTGCACGAGTAAGGAGAGGTCTGCGATGTCCGGCGGTCCCTGCGCGCACCTCAAAGCGATCACCACCGTGAGGCAAGCCAAGCGGCGGGAGTGCGCCGAGTGCGTGAAGATCGGGGCGCAATGGGTCCATCTGCGTACCTGCCAGGAGTGTGGAGCTACGCTGTGCTGCGACAGCTCCCCCAACCGCCACGCCAGCAAGCATGCACGCGCCAGCGGGCATCCGGTGGTCGCTTCATCGGAGCCGGGGGAGCGGTGGTTGTATTGTTATCCGGACGATGGCTTTGCGGAGTATTGAGACGAGGAGTATTGGCATGGCCAGGGATGAAGAGTTCGAGGAGCGCACGTCGGCCGCGGCGGACGTGAGGGCCCGGTTGCGAAACCGCGGGATCGCCATCACGGGCGCCGAGAAGCCCGAGGATCTCGTGGACCTGCTCTCGGCGGTGGAGCGCTTCGAGAAGGCGGTCGAGGCGCATGGGGGAGACTTGATGGTCGACGACTTGAAGAGCGTGCGGCCCGACGACCGCCACTTCGTCGTGCCCCAGCGCGCACGTGGCGAGGCCGTGCGGGCGTACATCGTCCGGATCGACGAAGCGGCGGCCGGGCTGCGTCGCCATCCGCGGCGGCCCGACTGAGATTGGACACGACACGCCCCCCGACTGAAGTGTCGGGGAGCGGAATCACTGGCCCGTCGTCGCCGGCTCGTCGAGAAACGGAATGACCGTGGCCGCTAGCGCCGGTGCGCTGAAGATGAGGTAGTGTGTCAAACCCGGTAGAATCGCGAGCCTCGACTTCGGACGCCCCGCGCCATCCCATCCGCCGTCTCGCTTCCCGCCGCCGAGCAGTCCGAAGAGCTCCACCGCATGTGCGGGAGGGAATATGTCGGCGTCCCCCGCGACGACCAGCGTCGTCGCCTTGATGCCGGCGATAGCTCCAGAGAAGTCGAAATCCTGCTTCATCGCCTCGCCGATCTTGCTCAGGAGCCGGGGCCAGTCCTCGGGCCTCGGCGCGATACTGGCGTACAACTGATACATCGGGGTCTGTTTCATTGCCTCGGCGGCCGCGACACTCACTTGCCCCTGCTGAGCGAGTATCTCGGGATAGAACGCACTGCGCCTGAATGGTGTCGACACCACCACGAGCCTGCGCACTTCTTCAGGGTGTCGGATGGCGGTCTGCAGGGCAACGCCGCCGCCGAGCGAGTAGCCCATGATGTCGGCCCGTTCGAGTCCAAGGTGCTTGATCAGGGCGGCGATATCGTCCGCCATCAGCTCGACGCTGAGGGGTCGATCGATATCGGCCGTCCGCCCGTGGGCCTGCAGGTCGACGGCGATGACCTGGCGGCCAGCGGCGAGTGCTGGGAGGTTGGGGCCAAACATCTCGATCGCGCCGAGACTGCCATGGAGCAGGATGAGCGGTCGTCCCGTTCCGGCGACCTCGTAATAGAGCTTGATGCCGTTCACGTCTGCGTAATGGCCCACCCCCCTCGTCTTGCCCCCCCATGCGCCCTGCGCGTCATGCCTGACCTGAGCCTGAGCACGCATGGGCGCTTCCAGGATCGCCGCAACGGCGAGAACCGCGGCGATACTGCGGGGAAGCGGAACTGCTCTGAAAGACGGGTGCACTGTATTGCCTCCTTCTTGATGTTGGGCTCGGCAGCGACAGAAGCTCGCTCTGATGACGACGAACGGGGTTAGCGCAGATCGACAGGGCAGTGGCTTGCCCCGGGCTTCCGACCCAACGCCACACCTCCCCTCCTCCGGACTGAGTGAAGCTCAAGGCTCTCGCTGACTTGACAGATTCGTACCCTCGCTGTATGTGGGAAGCACATTCGGGCCCGGGTTCACTTTTCCGCAGGTTGCCTGTGGCACACCAATCCGGTTGGCGATACCAATCACGCCCTACGACTTGAGAGGACGCGCATGAGACGAGTACCGTTCATCTTCGTTGCGTTTCTGGCAGTGCTCTGGGTCGCTCCGCTTGGCGCGCAACAGGCCACCGGCACGATCCGCGGACGTGTCAGCGACGCCACGGCGAAGCGGCCGCTCGCTGGAGCCACGGTCACGTTCGGGAGCCGCGGCGCGCTTAGCCAGGCGGACGGTCGCTATATCCTCACCGGAGTCCCGTCGGGCACGGACAGCCTGCGGGCCAGGATGCTCGGCTACGCGCCGGCAGTGCGGGCCATCACAATCGCGGGGGGCGATACGCTCACAGTCGATCTCGCGCTGACCGCCCAGGCGGTGGGCCTCTCGGAGATGGTGGTCGTCGGCTACGGGCAGCAAACCGCGGGCAACCTCACCGGTGCCGTGACCCAGCTCGGGGCGGCGGAGTTCAACCCGGGCCGCATCATCAGCCCCGGAGCTCTCATTCAGAGCAAGGTCGCGGGCGTGCAGGTCGTGGATAACAACGAGCCGGGCGGCGGCCTCCAGATCCGCATCCGCGGTACGACCTCCGTCAACGCCAGCAGCGAGCCCCTGTACGTCATCGACGGCGTGCCGGTGGGCAGCGGCTCCGGCGGCGGTATCTCCGCGGGCCGCGACCCGCTCAACTTCCTGAACCCGAACGATATCGAGACCATCACGGTGCTCCGGGACGCCTCGGCCGCCGCGATCTATGGCGCGAACGGATCCAACGGCGTTGTGCTGATCACCACGAGGGCCGGGCGACGCGGCGGCCCGCAGTTTGAGTACAGCACCAGCGTCTCGGCCTCCTCGGTCACCAGGCTCCCCACCATGCTCAACGCGGCCCAATTCCGGACCGCCGTCACCCAGTACGCACCGCAGTACCTTGGCCAGCTGGGCAGCGCGAACACCAACTGGTTCGACCTGGTGGACCGCACCGGGTACGGACAGGATCACAACCTGTCCGTCTCGGGCGCGGGTGATCTCAGCACTTGGCGACTGTCGTTCGGCTATCTCAATCAGGACGGCGTCATTCAGGGCAGCACGGCCCAACGGCTCTCGCTTGGATTGAACTACTCGCAGCGCCTCTTCAACGACCGCTTGAGCGTGCGCACCAGCCTCAGGGGCTCGCGCACCCTTGACCAGTTCACCCCCACCGCGACCGGCGGCGTGCTCGGCAATGCGGCGACGATGGGGCCGACTCAGCCGGTCATGGATCCCACGAGCCCGACCGGCTACTACGAGTGGCCGGGGAACAGCCTGACCTCCGGAGACAATCCGGTCGCTCTTCTGGCCCTGGACAAGTCCCACGGCACGACGTACCGCAGCATCGGCAACATTCAGGGCGATTGGCAATTGCCGATTCTCAATAACGCGCTGACGGCGCACCTGAACCTAGCCTACGACGTTACTCAGGTGGCGTCGGTGACATTCAACCCCAGCATCACGCACCCCGAGCAGAAGTTCGGCTATTTGGGCGAGTTGTGGCACAACGATAACCAGATGACGAACACGCTCCTCGACACGTACCTGAGCTACGCGGCTCCGACAGGTGTCGGGCCCGGCAGCCTCGATCTGACGGCGGGGTACTCGTGGTCGGGCTCGCACGCGGAGTATACCTCCCTGTACGAGACGCACCTCAGCACCGACCTGCTCGGCGATAACGGTATTCCCACCTCGACCACCGGCAACGTCACAAACAGCTCGCCGATCCAGGAAAGCCGGCTGATCTCCTTCTTCGGGCGGGCCAACTACAACATCAACGACCGCTACCTGCTGGCCCTGAGCCTGCGCCGCGACGGGTCCTCTCGCTTCGGTGCGAACCACTCGTGGGGCGTCTTCCCCGCCGCGGCATTTGCGTGGCGGCTCTCGCAGGAGTCGTTCCTCCGTAACGTCCATTCGCTGTCGGACCTCAAGCTCCGGGTGTCGTACGGGAGGACAGGGAACCAGGCGTTCCCTAATTACCTCCAATACGCCGCATACCAGTTTGGGAATCCGCAGGGCCAGGTGCTGTTCGGCAACCAATACGTGACCACGATCCGGCCGGGCGCAAAGAACCCGAACCTCAAGTGGGAGTCTACGGGCTCTTTGGATGTCGGGTTCGACTTCGGCTTCAACAGCCAGCGGATCAGCGGTACGCTTGACTGGTACAACCGGAAGACTGACGACATGCTCTTCCTCGTGCCCGTCGACCCCTCTACCAACCTCTCGAACTTTGTCTGGAAAAACATCGGCAGCATGCGCAACCGCGGCATTGAGATGAGCCTGGGCACCCAGCTGATGGACGGCGGCCGTCGTGGCTTCTCCTGGAGCGCCGACTTCACCGTGTCCCACAACACCAACACTCTGCTCAGCATCAACCCGGCCGACAGCGTCACGCAGATCAATGTCGGCGGCATCTCGGGCGGCGTGGGCACCACCGCGGAGGTCCTTACGCCGGGGCAGCCGGTCAACTCGTTCTTCCTCTGCCGGCAGGCGTATCAGAACGGTAAGCCGCGCCAGGACTACTACTACAGCGTGCCCGGCGACACCGTGGTCAAGGATGTGAACTGTGTTAAGAACCGGCAGCCCATGCACGACCCGGCGCCGAGATGGATCCTGGGACACTCGTCGCACTTCACCTACGGCGACTTGGACTTCGGTTTCACGCTCCGGGCGTACCTGGGCAACTACGTCTACAACAACGTGGCGTCCTCGAGCGGTGACTACCGCGAGCTTTCGGCGGGTACGTCGCCGTACAACCTGCACGCATCGGTGCTGGCGACCGGCTTCACAGTTGCGCAATACCTCTCGGACTACTATCTAGAGAAGGCGTCGTTCCTCCGCATGGACAACGTGACCGTCGGCTACTCGTTCAACTATAGCGGTCAGCCTATGCGCGCCTACGCCACCGTCCAGAACGCGTTCACCATCACCGGCTACAGCGGCGTGGACCCGACGGCAGGCATCAACGGCATCGACAACAACATCTACCCGCGCGCCCGTACGTTCACGGGCGGGCTGAGCGTCCGGTTCTAGATCGCGACCCTGAAGACGAACCCAATGAGAGGGATCAGACATATGAACACCGGAGCCAGCAGGGCCATCGCCGTCATCACGGTGCTTGTGGCCGGCGTCGCGCTCGCCTGCACCGACACGCTCGTCGAGCCGAAGAGCACGGTGACCGAGGCGAACATTTTCAGCGACCCGAACTCCTACAAGGCATTCATCGCCAAAGTCTACGGGGGGCTCGCACTCACCGGGCAGCAGGGCCCGACCAACCAGCCAGACATCCTGGGCCTCGACGAGGGGTTTGCCGAGTACGTCCGCGTCTGGTGGCAGCTGAACCAGCTGCCCACCGACGAGACGATCGTCGCGTGGGGCGATCCCGGACTCCCCGAGATCAACACCCAGCAGTGGGTTTCCAGCAACCTGTGGGTCTACGCGATGTGGTCGCGGATCTACTTCCAGGTCGCGATGGCGAACGAGTTCCTACGCCAGACCACAGATGACAAGCTGACCGCGCGGGGGAACGTCAACGACGCCCTCCATGCCCAGATTCTGCAATACCGCGCCGAGGCCCGGTTCCTACGCTCGCTCAGCTACTGGCACCTGATTGACATGTTCGGAGGAGGCCCGCTCGTGACCGAGGCGGACCCGGTCGGCGGCGCACCGCCGTCCGCGGCCGCGCGCGACAGTCTCTATCGGTTTGTCGTGAGCGAGCTGAACGCCATTCTGCCAGCCCTTCCTGCACCCGGTGCGACTTCCTACGGTCGTGCCACACAATGGGCCGCGCAGATGGTCCTGGCGCACGTCTACCTGAACGCGGCCGTCTACACCGGCACCCCGGCGTACGACAAGGCGCTGGCGGCCGCCCAGGCGGTCATCAGCTCCGGCGCCTACAGCTTGGCTCCGGTCTATCGGAACAACTTCCTTGCAGACAACAACACATCGCCCGAGATCATCTTCGCCGTCCCGTTTGACGGAACGCGCACGCAGACGTGGGGTGGGACGACGTTCCTCGTCCACGCCGCCTGCGGCGGCGCGATGATTAACGCCAATTACGGTGTCAACGGCTGCTGGTGGGGGCTGCGCCTGAAGCCGCAGGCTTACTACCGCTTCAATACGGCTGCAGACCATGCCGCCGGCGACACCCGTTCTGCGTACTTCTTCACGACCGGCCAGGACACGGCGGTGAACAGCATCAGCACGTTCACAGAGGGGATCGCGGCGCCGAAGTACTCGAACCTCAACTCGGTCGGTGTAGCCGGTTCCGACCAGACGTTCCCAGACACGGACTTCCCGATGTTCCGCCTCGGGGACGCCTACTTGATCTACGCCGAAGCCCAGCTGCGCGGCGGCGGCGGCACCGCGGCCCAAGCGCTGACCTACGTGAACCTGCTACGGGGGCGCGCCTACGGGGGCACGTCCGGCGACATCACGGCGCCCCAGCTCACGCTGCAATTCCTCCTGGACGAGCGGAGCCGTGAGCTCCTGTGGGAGGGCCACCGCCGGACCGACCTCATCCGGTATGGCCAGTACAGCGGCGGGACCTATCTCTGGGCGTGGAAGGGTGGGACGCAGGCTGGTGTGGCGACGGGCTCGAACCTCGATCTGTACCCGATTCCCTTGAACGAGCTCTCGGCGAACCCGAAGGTGAAGCAGAATCCGGGCTACTGAGCGCGCAGAGATCGTTAGTTTTCACTTGTCCGCAGCTCCGCCGGCTTCGCGGCGGAGCTGCGGGTCTTTCATGAGCCACTGGATCCGAGCCGTTCCGCTTCGACTCCGACTCGCCGCAGCAGGGCTGCTCGCTTGTGCCGCGGTCGCCTGCTCCAATACCCCGGCGTCCCCGCTGCAGACCGGCCTTCCTCCGGATCGCCCGGTGCTCCCGCCAGCCTACCGCCCCAGTGGCCACTCGGCCGCGGGCGATGTGTTCGTGCACCTGTTCGAGTGGAAGTGGACCGACATCGCGAACGAGTGTGAGCAGGTTCTCGGGCCCGCGGGATTCACGGCGGTGCAGGTGTCGCCGCCCCAAGAGCACAGCGTCCAGTCCAGTCACACTTGGAGCGAGCGCTATCAGCCGGTCAGTTACAGCATCGCGCTCAGCCGCTCGGGGACCGGCACAGCGTTCGTCGCGATGGTGCAGCGCTGTCAGACCGCCGGCGTCGGCATCTACGTAGATGCTGTCATCAATCACATGACCAACTACCCGAGCCCCGGCGTCGGCAGCAACGGCACCGCCTACTCCAAGTACGACTATCCAGGGCTGTACGGTTCCGGCGATTTCCACACGCCGTGCCTGGTCAACAACTACCAGAGCGCGGCCAACGTGCAGGACTGCGAGCTGTTCGGCTTGCCGGATCTCAATACCGGTCTGCCCTCGGTCCGGCAGAAGATCGCCGGCTACCTGATCATGCTCGCGCGCCTCGGGGTCGTCGGCTTTCGCATCGACGCGGCGAAGCACATCCAGCAGGTGGAGCTCGACGACATTCTCGCGATCGTGGATTCCACGATGACGGCGGAGGGACGCCCAATTCCGTACTACTTTCTCGAGGTGAGCGGCGGGGCCGGGGAGGCGCTGTCGCCGCACGACTTTTTCGGCGAAGCGTATCGCTCCGGCGGCGCGGCAGACATCACCGAGTTCACCTTCGTGGGGGTCGGCGACAAGTTCCGAGGGATAGGTGGACAACACATCTCCCAGCTCAACCCGAACGGGCCACCTGGAAGCCAGTTTTCGCCGGCGGCGTGGGGGCTGATGCCTGCGGACAAGGCCGTCGCGTTCCTGCAGAACCACGACACCCAGCACCAGTGCGGCATCAGCTATCGCGACGGCAGCGTCTTCCGCGTGGCCAACGTATGGATGCTGGCCCAGCCCTACGGGTACCCGTCCATCCTATCGAGTTACGCGTTCGACTGCCCGGCGGGAAACGACATGGGTCCCCCGTCCGATGCCAACGGGAATACGAACACGGTGACCTGCGCGTCGAGCCTCGAGACGGCGACGATTGGCCAATGGGTGTGCGAGCACCGCGACCCCATGATCGCTGGGATGGTGCGGTTCCGCCGCAATGTCGCTGGCACGGACATCAATCACTGGTGGGACGACGGCGCCAACGCCATCGCTTTCTCACGCGGCGCCATGGGCTTCGTGGCTATCAACCGCGAGAGCGCCGCGGTGACGGCCACTATTGCCACGGGGATGCCGCCGGGCACCTACTGTGACATCCTGACGGGCGGGCTGGTCGGGACGGCCTGTGCCGGTACCGCCATCGTGGTGGATCCGAGCGGGGCTGTCCAGCTCCAGCTCACCGCCAACTCGGGTGTCGCGATCGACGCCGCGACGCGGCATCCATGAGGCGGCTGCTCGCCCCAGCCCTCGGTGTGGTGGTCGCCGCTCTACCTGCGAACGGGCAGGCGACCCTCCAGTTGGCCCTACCCGCCCAGTCGCCGGCGGGCGCGCCGGTTTTCGTGGCGGGGACGTTCAACCGATGGAACCCCGCTGCGCCCGGGTATCGCTTGGCAGCGCGGGCCGACGGACGGTACGCCATCACGCTCCCGAGCTCGGTGCGCGGCCGAATCGAATTCAAATTCACTCTGGGATCGTGGGAAACGGTGGAGCAGGACAGCGCCGGCCGCGATGTCCCCAACCGCAGCTTCGTGGTGCCGGCGACCGGCGCCGCCTCGTACGCCGCAACGGTGATGGGATGGCGGGACGAGAGCCCGCGGCCGAGCGCGCCGTCCACTGCCACGGCATCGGTTTCGATGCTGAGCCCCGATTTCGCGATGCCGCAGCTCGGGCGCACGCGGCGGGTCTGGCTCTACCTCCCGCCCGGCTACACCACGTCGCAGCAGCGCTACCCCGTGCTCTACATGCACGACGGGCAGAACGTATTCGACGCCGCGACGAGCTTCGCGGGCGAGTGGGGCGTGGATGAGACGCTCGACAGCCTTCACGCGCTCGGCGATGGGGGCGCAATCGTCGTCGCGGTCGACAACGGTCAGCAGCGGCGGTTCGACGAGTACTCTCCCTGGCACAACCAGAAATACGGGGGCGGTGAGGGGGACGCCTACGTCGACTTCCTCGCGAAAACGCTGAAGCCCTATATCGATCAGCACTATCGCACGCTACCCGACCGCCTCCACACCGCCGTCGCCGGCTCCAGCATGGGTGGGCTGATCTCCCTGTACGCCGGGCTCAAGTACCCCGATGTGTTCGGCCGGGTCGGCGTGTTCTCGCCCGCTTTTTGGGTCGCGCCGTCGATCTACGCCGTCGCGCGCCGCGCGCACCCACGTCCCGGGACGCGCATCTACATGGTGACGGGGGCACTGGAAGGGGACACCCCGGAGGAATACGTCCGCGATCACCAGCGGATGATCGATACGCTCGCGGCGGCGGGGTTCACGATCGGCAGCGACGTGCGGGCGGTCGTCCGGTCCGACGGGAAGCACGCCGAGTGGTTCTGGCGGCGCGAGTTTCCGGCGGCATACCAATGGCTGTTCCAGGACGCGCCGACGCAGGCCTCCGCGCCCCCCCCGCCTTGGACGCATGGTGCCGTCTGCTACGAGGTGTTCGTTCGGTCGTTTTACGACAGCGATGGCGACGGCATCGGCGACTTGAACGGCCTGATTCAGAAGCTCGACTACATCACCAGCCTCGGTGCCTCCTGCATCTGGCTCATGCCGGTGGCCGCCTCGCCCAGCTACCACGGCTACGACGTCAGCGACTACTACCGCGTCGCGCCGGCCTACGGCACGAACGACGATTTCAAGCGCCTGGTGGCG
>WNFD01016892.1_pt1 | contig 13197 bp, 12 predicted proteins | sample 5400491 | NCBI WGS metagenome assembly WNFD01 (sample SAMN13153343, study PRJNA577476) | soil metagenome | isolation source: 120 cm saprolite under Douglas fir tree site 2 hole 2 replicate 2 | place: USA:California | collected 2015-04-18 | reverse complement strand
GAGCGCTCGATGTCCCGGCAGACCTGCGCCGAGCCGAGGATCGGTCCGACGCGCGCCGCCAGATCGCGCACGACGTCCGTGCTGCCGCCCGCGGCGCTCGCTTCAGAAGCGAGAAGGGCACCAACTAGAAACATACTCAAACGAAAAAACATCGCAAAAGCTCCGCGCGGTCTGGGTGATGAAAATTTTTTCTCAATCATGATGACGTGCTGCCGAAGACCCATTCGCCGCAGCGCCTGCGCGCCGTGCGGCTCATACCCGGTCGACTTTCGTTTACCGTTGAACGGCATCACGATGCCAAGCAGATTTTCGCGATTGGCGACGCTGTGGGCGCGAAGGCGGGCGGGGAAGCGGTAACCGGCGATGGTCCGGCCGTCCGACGCCGCAACGCGGCCGGCTCGTTCACGAACCGCATCCATACTGCGGATTGACGCCGTGGCAACGAAAACGCATTACACAACACTCCGGGCCGTCCGATTAAGCTTGTCACTCCATCATGCTGAAGTTCGACCAAGGGCTCCATTTTACCACGGCACCGGCCCTTGTTTCAGGGCCGGTGCCGTGGAGATCATTCAAGTTCAATCGCTTGGTATTTACCGGTTTCTTCGAGCGCCGTCCCCCAGACTTTGTGCGAGGCCTGGTGTTCGCCGCGGCTGAAACCGATCGGTGTGCCAAGTCCGAGATCGAGGTTGCGGGTGTTCTCCAGAATGTCGACCAGCCGTTCGGTTTCGATCTGCGGACCGCAGCGCCTCAGCGCGTCGATCAGGACGTTTGCCGAAACGAAACCCTCGAGCGAGATGTAGTCCGCATTCTCGCCCGGGAAATATTTCGCAAGCGCGTTCTTGTACTCGAGCACCATGCTCGAATAGCCGGATACCGCGGGCACCGTCTGAGTCACGACGACACCGTTGGTAAAACGCGGTCCCAGCAGCATCAGTTCGTCGGCAAGCGAGCTCGCGCCCACGGCCGACACGTTCGAATAGATCATCCCCGGGAACAGGTCGCGGGTTTTCTCGATGAACTTGGCTGCCGGCCGCGTGGTCGCCACCATCACGACCGCCCGGATCGGCACCTTCTGCAGCCTGAGCTGATTGACGGCGTCGTCCACGTCGATGGTGTTGCGCGTGTAGTTGAGCCGCAGGATGGCGCTGTCGTTGATGCCGAGGGCGCGAAATGCCTTTGCGACGCCGGCGAAGCCTGAATCGCCGTAGGAGTCGTTCTGGGCGAACACCGCGATCTGCCTCGGTTGCAGCTTGCGGATCTTCAGAAGATAGCGCACCGCCGCGTCGGCTTCCTCCGTATAGCTTGGCCGGTAATTGAAGACGTAGCGGTCCGGAGGATCGTGCCGCACCACGTTGGCGCCGGTCAGCGGCCCGAAGAACAGCGCGTGCCGCTCCAGCGCATACGGAACCGCGACCGCGGCGGTCGGCGTTCCGAGGTTGCCGATAAAGCCGAACACCTGGTCCTTGTCCCAGAGCTGCTTCATGGCGTCGAGCGTTCGCGTCGGCTCAAAGCCGTCGTCGGCCGGGATCAGCTTGATCGTCCGGCCATTGACGCCTCCGGTATCGTTGGCTCGGGCGAACGCGATGTCGATCCCGAGCTTCATGTTACGGCCGTTATCCTTTGCGCTTCCGGAATACGGAATGACGATCCCGAAGCGGATTTCGCGATCGGTGACGCCATGCACGTTGCCCGGGGGAAGCGGCTGGGTGGGCGCGGTCGCGGCGTTGGCCGCGGAGGGGGCGATCGCGTCGGCCAGCGACGGCCCGGCGGGCGCATTCGATGATGCGCCCGGTGCGCCGCCAAGCGATTGTTCGAGGTCGGCGACCTGGCGGTCCGCCACCCTGCAATCCATCTTCCCCGTCGTCACGGCGCTGCGGCCGTCGGCAACGTAGCGGTCCAGGAGGTGGGCAACGTCGACGCGCTCGGCCTCGTTCGACGAGGCCTCCCTGATGACCGCCTGGAATTTGTCGATAATCACCTGCACACGGGGCCGCGTGATGTTCTGGCAGGCCAGCGCCGAACCGATGATCGGTCCCACCCGGCTGGCAAGGTCGCGCACGACGGCCATATTGTCGCCCGGCGCCGCGCTGGCGCCGCTCGCGAGCACGGCGCCGAAGAGGACGATGGCCCAGCGGGGGTTCAGAGACGAACTCCGCAGCAAGGCCAGATTGAACCAATGATTGGACATTTCGCTGTTGCCGCTTCTGTTGTTGTTTCTGGATTGTTGTTAGCCGCGGATCTCGCTACGGAGCCGTTTCACTGGCCTTCTGGCGCCATTGCAAAAACTGTTGAAGCGTCTTGTCGGACTGCTTGTCCGATTGCTCCCGCTCGGCGGCCTGCGCGCTGTCGCTTGCCGCCAACAAGGATTGGAATTCGGCAAGCGCCGGCTTCGGTGCCTCCTCGGTCGGATGCTGCTGCGAGAGAGCCGTCGTGAAGGATTGCACGGCCGCGGAAAACGACTGCCCGCTATCCGGTTGCCGCGCCGCGGGTATCATGATGACGAAAAACAGCGCGATGATCGCCGAGATGCCGATGGCTGCCGCCAAGCGGCCCGTAATGCCGAACAACGCGCCGCGTTGCTCCAGCTCGCGTGCCAACGCCCGGGTTTCCCCCAACACTTGCGGATCGAGTGGCCGGCGCAGGGACTCGTACACCGCACTCTCGAGTTGGGAGTCGAGCGGCACGGGAGGCGAGATGTTGCGCCCGGTGATCTCTGGCCTCTTGTCACGCAACGCCCTGATATCGTCCACGGCGGCGGCTATTCGCTGCTCCGGTCTGTCACGCAACCGGCGCGGTGCATAATGCAGTGGATCGTGGGGGCCGACTGGTTCTGGCTCGTTTTCGACACTCATACGCTACTCCTCTGGGGTTTCGTTTGCCTTACGTTGGCGGTCCTTTGGCCGTGTTGCGAAATGCATCAACACAAACAGATCTTTTTGACGACAGAGGATGCGCTTGCGATGTGCGCGCTGAACAATCCGGCCGGACGTGGTTGATCAGGGCCTCGGACACCCATTGCGAAACGTGGCGCGGTGTCGTCAGAGCCAAGCGGCGAGACAAATCTCGATGCCGCAGATTCCCCACCCATCTCATTGCCTGCCCCCGGCAAATTGCCCGCTCTAAAATTTGCACATTCCGATGTGCCGCTTTCTGCGGACCGGACGATATTGGTACTTATCGTCACCAGGACGTGATGAAGCCCTGGCGGGACGATATTAAGTTCGAATCGAGGCAGAACTGCGTTGAGTCTTTGGCCGCCCGCACCGCTTCTTAAGGATCCGTAAACAAAAAAGCTCCGATGAGCCTTATTTTTCAAGCATTAACCTGCCGTTAACCAACACCGCCCACTGTTAACCATTCGATAACAAAAGGCGAGTCGACCATCATGGATTCCAGCGTCGAACCGACACGTCAACTCGTTCGTCTGCGCGGACGCTCCTATGTCGCGTTTGTTTTTGCACCCATTGTACCGATCGTAGGTTGGCTAGAGGAGATCGACGCAACGCTTGCGCGTTCGCCGAACTTCTTTGCTGGTAAGCCGGTAGTGCTCGACCTGTCGTCGGTCGATCTGAGCCAGTCCGCGATCGCGCATCTCGTCAAAAGCATCGAGCAGCGAAATATCCGCGTGCTTGGCTTCGAAGGCGTGGACGCCGCCCATCTTGACGCAAGCATGCCGCCCTTGCTGACAGGCGGCCGTCACTGTGCGCCGCAACTGACCGTGGCCGAAAAGCCCGAGACCAAGCCTCAACCGGCATCGCTGTTGCTCGACAGTCCGGTGCGCTCCGGCCAGTCGGTGATTTTCATCGAAGGCGACGTGACGGTATTGGGGTCGGTCGGCTCGGGCGCCGAGATCGTCGCGGGCGGCTCCATCCATGTCTACGGAACGCTGCGCGGCCGCGCCATGGCTGGCGTCAACGGCAACGCGTCGGCGCGCATCTACTGCCAGAGGATCGAGGCCGAGCTGCTCGCGATCGATGGCTACTACCTGACCGCGGAGGAGTTGGACGCGGATTTGCGCTCCAAGCCGGCGCAGGCCCGGCTCGACGGCAAGATCATGAGGATTTCGCCGCTCAACTGAATTGTCATTGTAATTGTAACTGTAAACGGAGGTAAGAAATGGCGAAGGTGCTCGTTGTGACGTCCGGCAAAGGCGGGGTCGGCAAGACCACTTCCACCGCGGCAATAGGAGCCGCGCTGGCGCAGGCCGGACAGAAGGTCGTCGTCGTCGACTTCGATGTCGGTTTGCGAAACCTCGACCTCGTGATGGGCGCCGAGCGACGGGTCGTGTTCGATCTGATCAACGTCGTGCAGGGCATCGCCAAGCTTCCTCAGGCCCTGATCCGCGACAAGCGGCTGGACAATCTGTGGCTGTTGCCGGCCTCCCAGACCAAGGACAAGGACGCGCTCACCGAGGACGGCGTCGGGCGCATCATCGGGGAACTGCGCACCAGCTGCGATTGGGTGCTGTGCGACAGTCCGGCGGGCATCGAGCGCGGCGCGATGCTGTCCATGCGTTTTGCCGACGAGGCGATCATCGTCACCAATCCGGAAGTCTCCTCGGTGCGTGACTCCGATCGCATCATCGGCATGCTGGATTCGAAAACCGTCAGGGCGGAGAAGGGCGAGCGGGTCGAGAAGCATGTCCTGATCACGCGCTATGACTCGTCGCGGGCGGCGCGCGGCGAGATGATCACCATCGAAGACATTCTTGAAATCCTGGCAACGCCGCTGCTCGGCATCATTCCGGAGAGCCAGGATGTGCTGCGCGCCTCCAATGTCGGCTCGCCGGTCACCTTGAACAATCCCGCGAGCGCGCCCGCCCGCGCCTATCTCGACGCAACCAAGCGCCTGCTCGGCGAGGCCGTTCCGATGCTGGTGCCGGGCGAGCGCAAGGGCCTGATGAACCTGCTGTTGGGACGGAGGGCTGCATGAGCATGCTGCGGCTTTTCTCCAGCCGTCCTGCGCCGGTCTCCAGTCTTGCGACTGCGCCGATCGCGCGGGAACGGCTACAGATTCTGTTGGCGCATGAACGCGGCACGCGAGGTCAGCCCGACCTGTTGATGCAGCTGCGCGAAGAAATTCTAGCCGTGGTGTCGCGGCATGTTGCACTCGATCCGGACAAGGTCATCGTCCGGATGGAGAGAGGACAGCATGTTTCGACGCTTGAGGTCGATATCGAATTGCCGAGCGGCATCGAAAAGACATTCGCTGCGACCGGGTGACGGGCCGCTGCCGATGCAGATCGCGCGCGTCACGGCGCAAGAGGCGCGCTATCCCACCATCCGATCGCGACCGGCCCAGAACGCTGCCCGCAGCACCTTCTTGTCGACCTTGCCGAGGCCGGTCATCGGCAATTCCTTGACGAACTGGATCTGCTTCGGCGCATGCGCCGAGCCTTTGCGTGATTTCACCAGATTGATCAATTCGTCGGCGGTCGGCCGCGCGCCCTCGCGCGTCACCACGACCGCGGTGACGGCCTCGCCCCATTTGTCGTCGGGCACGCCGACGACGGCGCACATCGCCACATCAGGATGCTGCGACAGCACGTCCTCGACCTCGCGCGGAAAGATGTTGAAGCCGCCGGAGACGATCATGTCCTTCTTGCGGTCGAGGATGAACATGTAGCCGCGCTCGTCGCGGCGCGCGATGTCGCCGGTGTGCAGCCAGCCGTTCTTCAGCGTTTCCGCGGTCGTTTCGGGCCGCTTCCAGTATTCGGCCATCACATGCGTCGCGCGCACGCAGATTTCGCCAGCCTCGCCGGGTGCGACTTCCTGGTCGTCATTGTCGAGGATTTTCACCTCGCAGGCGGCGATCGGAAAGCCGCAGGACAAGAACAATTCCGGCGTCTTCGGGTCGTGGTCGGCCTTGCGCAGCACCGAGACGGGATAGCATTCGGTCTGGCCGTAGAGCTGCGAGAACACCGGGCCGATCCGCTCGATGCCTTCGACCAGCCGCGATGGCGACATCGCGGACGCGCCGTAGAGCAGGAGCTCGAGCGAGGAGAGGTCGGTCTTGTCGAGCGCCGGATGATCCAGCAGCACATAGATCATGGTCGGCACGAACAGCGTGAAATTGATGCGTTCGCGCGCGATGGTCGCAAACACCGCCTCCGGGTCAAAGCCTTTCAGCATGTGCACGGTGCCGCCGCGCATCAGGGTCGGCAGCACCTTGGTGCCGGCGACATGGCTGATCGGCGCTACGGTGAGATAGCGCGCGCCGTCGGGAATCTCGAAGTCGGCGAGGATCGCGTTGGCGAAGCCGCCATATTCGCGATGGGTGCGCAGCGCGCCTTTGGATTTGCCGGTCGTGCCGCCGGTGTAATTGAGCGTTGCGACGTCGTCAGGACCGGCAAGACAGCGCGCGGTGGCGTGGCCGGCCTGCTCGATCGCGGCCAACAGGTCGACGCCGTAATCGGCCGGTCCGAGCGTGAACACGGTTTTGACGCTGGATGCCTTGTTGCTTGAAGACTTGTTACTTGAAGACTTGTTGCTTGAAGACTTGGCCGCGAGCTCGCCGCCGCGATCGCGAAACGCCGCGGCGTCGACCACCAGCATCTGCGCTTCGGAATCGTCCAGCTGGAACAGTTGATCATCCAGCGAGCCCAACGGGTGCAGCCAGGTGATCGCAAGCCGCGACAATTGCGCGGCGACGCCGGCGCACCAGCTGTCGGCGCGATTGGCTGTCAGCAAAGCGACGCGCGCGCCGGGCTCGAATCCGAGCCGCATGAAGATGTTCTGGATGCGGCCGATCAGGTCGGTCGCGCCCTGATAGGTGAGCGATCCGCCCGGCCACGCGAATGCGGTCCGCGATGGATAGCGCGAAAGCGCCCGCAGCGTCTGCTCGCAGACCGGTGGAAATGCATAGAGCGGATTGCCCATCTCGTCCTCCCGCGATCTTGCCGCGATTTTGTCATCAGCCTTCGATTGTGCCAATATTGGCGGCAACGCTAGCACGACGAAGCCGGTGCTCAAATCAAATGACTTTGCAAACGACTGATTCGCTCGCGCGCTTTCGTGACCGCTTGAGCCTGCCGCTGATCGCGGCTCCGATGTTTCTGGTCTCGGGCGTCGAGCTCGTCTCGGCCGCCTGCCGCCATGGCGTAATCGGCGCCTTCCCGACGGTGAATTGCAGAAGCGGCGACGAGCTCGATGCCTGGCTGACCGAGGCAGGTGCTGCTGCGACACCGGCCGGAGCTGGTCATCACCTCGGTTGGCTCACCCGCGCCCGTCATCAAGCCGCTGCATGATGCCGGCGCGATTGTTTTCGCCGATGTCGCCTCCATACGCCACGCCGAACGGGCGGTCGCGGCCGGCGCCGACGGGCTGGTGCTGCTGACGGCCGGCGCCGGCGGCCAGACCGGCTGGCTCAATCCGTTCGCGTTCGTGCGCGCGGTGCGGGCCTTGTTCGATGGGCCGATCGTGCTGGCGGGCGGCATCGCTGACGGCCACGCGCTGCGCGCCGCCGAGGTGCTCGGTTGCGACCTCGCTTACATGGGCACGAAGTTCATCGCCACGCGCGAGAGCATGGCCGACCCGAGATACAAGGCGATGCTGGTCGAAAGCTCCGCCGATGACATCCTGCTCACCACCGCCTTCACCGGCCTGCAGACCAACATGCTGAAACCGTCCATCGCCGCAGCAGGACTCGACCCGGACAATTTGCCGCCGCGCGGCGCGATCGACATCGGCAAGGACATCGATATCGCCGCGCGCGAGCAGCGCCCGAAACGCTGGCGCGACATCTGGAGCGCCGGGCATTCGGCCTCCGGCGTGACGGACGTGCCGGCGGCTGAAGATCTCGTCGCCCGCACGATTAGAGAGTATCGTGATTCGCATCGTGATTCGCGCGGACGCGACTCGGCCTCCGGAGCTGCACGGGCCCCGGGTTAACGCGCCATTAACCGTGCCGCCCCGACAATCCGTCTCCAAGGCCCGCGCTCCGCGTCGCCGCGGCAAGGCCGCGCCGGAGCCGAATCGATGGGGATGGTTGATGGACTTCACCACGCTTTTCAAGAAAACGCCGGCGACGTTGGACGAGATCAGGATCCGCGTCACGCATGCGCTGCGGCGTCATCCTTTGTGCCGCAACGTGCAGTTCGATGTCGTCAGCACGCCGCGCACGTCGAGGGGCTGCAACTGGACCGTGAGCTTGCACTCCGTTGAACCCCGTGCGTTGTGGGAGGCCTCTGATATTGTTGCCGATATTCAAGACGCCTACGAACTTTCTGCCGCGGCTTGATTTTCGGTTACTTTTAAGCTTATTTTCGCGTCGGTCGAGCGACGTCGCCGCCGCAGCAAGGGCGCCGATAAGCCTTAATTAATACCAAGTTTCGGTGAAAATCGCGGCCGGTCTAACGGCCGGAACGGAGCACTGTTTGACCAGAGCAATCACAATCATCACGCTGACCTGCTTTCTCGTCGTGGGCGCCGCCGCAACCAGCATTTTGTCGCGCGAAGCCATGCAGGCGTCCGATGCCGAAACACCCGCCATGGTTGTGAAGAATCCGGTCGCCAACCGGGAAAGCAAGCATGACCGGCTGAGCATGGCGAGCCTCGCGCTGGCCTCCCTGGAGCCGCAGCAACCCGAAAGCTTCAGCGAACAGCTTCGACAGGCTTATGCCTCCTCCAGCGCCGCCGACATCGAGGCCGCGAAGGCAGCCGCCGCGTTGCCGCAGCTCGTGCCGCAGACGGCCTCGGCGCCGAAGCCGAAGGCCGTGGCGAACAAGCCGCAGCCGCAGAAATCCTACGCGCTGTTGAGCGATGGGCAGATCGCCGGAATCAAGGAGCGGCTGAAGCTCTCCTCCTCGCAGGAATCCTACTGGCCCCCGGTCGAGACCGCGTTGCGCGCCGTCGCCCGCAAGATCCATTCGACCCGCCAGGGTAATCCGAACGCCACCAATCCGAACGCCATCGCGGTATCACAGATCGATCCGGATTCCGAAGAGGTCCAGCAACTGAAATCAGCGGCGATGCCGCTGTTGTTCCAGCTCCGCGAAGACCAGAAGGAAGAAGTGCGCAAGCTCGCCCGCATCATTGGGCTCGACAAGGTCGCGTCCGCGATTTGAGATCAGCAAAAGCGCGCAGCTTTCGCGGCCAATCCATCGCTCAATCAATCCCGGTTTCGCATCCTGTCGCGCGAATTGCGCGCTGATCGCCATGCATGACCGGGTTCCCGGTCCGCTAAAGCATGATCCGGAAAAGTGGGTACCGGTTTTCCGAAAAGATCATGCTCAAATAATAAGTTAGAGCGCGATGACGATTCCTCCTAAACTCATCGCGCTCTAGCCTCTCGCCCCTGCCGGAACATCCCAACAGCTTGAGCGTTGCCCGCGCATGGATAAGGGAGCCGAACCCATGCGCACTTCAATGGCCTATCTCGCAGGAGCCGGAACCGTCGTCATCGCGATCACAGCCGGCCTCGGCGGCGGGCTTCTGATCGCGGAGATCATGAGCCCGCACGCACCGAAGCAGGAGATGAGCAAGCTGGAGCGGCGCGCCTCGCCCGAGCCGTCAGCTTCGACCAGGGATCCGCTGGTGCCAGTGCCCTATCTCGCGGCGACGCAGGCGGCTTCCAATGGTCCCGTGGTCGTCTCGCCGGCGTCGCGGAACGCGCAGCCGGCGCTGGCCGAAGCCAACAATTCGTCGCCACCAGCCGCACAGCCGGCCGCGCAAACCTCCGACGTGACGGCGTCAAACGATCAAGCCGCGAAGTCGCCGGACGCGTCCAAGCCCGAGGCTTCAAAGTCAGAGGCTTCAAAACCCGAGACCTCAAAGCCAGAGGCTTCAAAGCTCTCGGAGGCTCCGGCATCCAAACCGTCATCGCCCGCTGTGCAGCCCGCAGCATTGCGTGAGCAGGTCGCCTTGCCGGATGACGCGTACGCGAAAGCCCGCGACACCGATATGAAGCGCGCCGAGCGGCGCAAGAGCGAACGCCGCCAGCAATGGGCGGATCGCCGCCGCACGCAGCAGAGCCGCGAGCAGGAGCTGCGCGATGTCGAAGAGAGGGTGAGGGCAGAAACCGAGCCGCGTGATGACGACGAAAGGCCGGTGCGGGTTGAGTATCCGCAGGTGAGGTTGTTCGGGGCGGAATGAAATTTTTTGCCGTTCGCGGCGAGCCAAGTGTGACGTCAAGTGACGTCCAGTCCAACTGACGTCCAGTCGACGGGCTCAAGCGGTGAGGCGCCGGGCCGCTGGGGCGGTGGATATCACCACCGCTTCCGCGTCTTTGCCGCGTTGAGACGTTTTCGATCGATCGTTCGATGCGCGGGCGATTGCCCGAGCCTTTTCCGTTCCGATTGAATCGGAACGGAGGCTCTCGCCTTTTGTTCTGACGCGTTCTTTTATGCGAACCAAACGCTCCAGATCGGACACGCCGAACGCCGGTTGACCGTTTCTTCCTCGAAAGGTTTTGCAATTTTTAGCTGCATCTGGTCGTTCTCGAACAACAACCACAACGAGATCCAGCACACGTTCTGGTGCATGCCCCGCACGTGCAGGACGATCAGGTCGCAACTTTTCGGTGATCCCGTAAGACTACGGCCATACTCGGGTTCAACTCGCCGATGCTTGACGGAGAAGGTCGAAAGGCCGTCACCTTCCAGGGACGACTCTAAGCCATAATCCTGGCGTTGTGTAAGGTTGGCGCTGCTCGCGCACGATGGGAGCGCCACCGGAGTCGATAGCGCCGCGACGGCCGGCGCCCTTATTTTTTAGATGTGAGGAGTTATTTGAATGAGAGGAACAATTTCGCCTGAGCGCAAATGCGATGCATGCAAAGGCACCGGACGTTCCGAGGTGAAGCAACCGACGCAGCCCGGCCGGAAAATATATCCCGCGAGGTGCGCGGAATGCGGTGGCAAGGGACGAATAAGAGAGCCCGCCGAGTGAACTATTTTTTTGCCCGGGAAGAGCTGGGCCGCCTCGCTTTGGCCTACCTAAGAGCGAACGATAGCACTCATCCTTCGTCCTGAACGACGCGAGCGTAGCGGTTGGAGCTTCGAGATGGACGCAAGACCTGCTGACATTGTCGCCTCGATGGTCGATGCCAGCGTCAAGAAGCTGGCGCTCAGCCCGCGCGACCTGCTCATCCGTGGCGCGATCTCCGGCGCGTTGCTCGGTGCCGCCACTGGCTTTTCGTTCAGCGCGACGGTTTCGACCGGTCAGCAACTCGCCGGAGCATTGGTGTTTCCGGTCGGCTTTGCGATGATCATGCTGCTCGGATTGGAGCTTGTCACCGGCAACTTTGCGTTGCTGCCGCTGGCGCCACTGGAAGGCAAATCGCTCTGGAGCGCTGTCGTCGCCAACTGGTACTGGGTGTTTCTCGGCAATCTGCTCGGCGCCATAAGCTTTGGCGGACTGCTGGCGATCACGCTTACGAACATGGGCGCCACGGCGCCGACGGCGGTCGCCGTGCGCATCATCACGGCGGCCGAGATCAAGACGGTGGCAAACGAGGCGCTCGGCAATGCCGGCATGGTCTCCGTCTTCGTCAAGGGCATCCTGTGTAATTGGCTGGTCTGCCTCGGCGTCGTGATGGCGATAAGGTCCAGCTCTACGGTTGGCAAGGTCATGGCGGCCTGGTTGCCGATCGCGACCTTTGTCGCCCTGGGCTTTGAGCACTCCGTCGTCAACATGTTCGTCATTCCCACGGGCATCCTGCTGGGCGCGAAGGTGAGCCTTTTGGAGTGGTGGATCTGGAATCAGATTCCGGTCACGCTTGGAAACATCGTCGGCGGGTTCACGGGCCTTGCGCTCTATGTCACCTACAAGCCCGCAGAAAAAACCCCGATCCCGGCACTGCCGGTCACGGCGCGGGCGCTCGCGGAACAGAGGTCGCACTGACGAGGCAGTCGAGCCGCTAGAGCGCGATGAGTTCAGGATGAATCGTCATCGCGCTCTAGCTTATTGTTTGAGCATGATCTCCGCGCAAACGCGTTCCGCGTTTGTCGCGAGGGAAAACCGGTTTCCACCCCGCATCACGTGCGGGGCAGGCGTTTTCCGGATCATGCTCTAGGACGCTACGGCGTTTTCGTTCGGTTCAAGCCGTGGCGGCAACAGCGCGCGCTCGGCGGACGCGTTTTCCAGGCTCGTGTAGGGTCGTGGCCTGGGCCTCGGCTCGGCTAGCCGACGGATCGCGCCGGCCCCGAGAAGATAGAGCGCAGGCCCGCAGAATATCGCCAGGAGCAGGATCTGGAGAAGGTTAGGCGCCGCGCCGATCGTGCGCGCTTCCGTCGTGGTCTCCGCGACGGTGGAGAGGGGAGCCGGACCAGCTTCGATGCTCGCACGCCGGTCCGTCATTTGCGCTTGGGCGACGAAGGCAGGGGCTGCCTGTGAGCCGCTTGTCGGAAAACGCACGCCCGTTGCCTCGACCTCGCGTGAGGCGACTGGCGGAAGCCTCGCACGATCAGGGTGCTCGGCACGCGAGATGTTTTGATCGGCGTGTTCTGACATTCCCGCGGTCGCGTCGGCTGCTGATGCGCTTTTTCCGTCGTCCTTGACGCGGGATTGAGGGAACAAGTCCGTTCGCGCCGGTAGCTCATTGCTCCCGGCGTCTTCCGGCGAGCGCGCCGGCGTTGCGCTCGTGCGAGCGCCCGCACGCGCCGCTTGAACCGATGCGGATCCCTTCGCCTGTGACGGTGTTTCGATCTTCGCTCGCAAGACCCAGCAATGGCGGTTGGTAATCCAATCGCTCAGGTGAAGCCAATACTGACCGGGTGGCGCCGCGGTTTTCGGTTTGGTGAGGAGACAATCGCCTGGAGCGCCCTCGGCGCTCAGCGGGATGATTGTGATCGATGTGCAGGCAACAAGGCCGGTCAGAACGGCGCGCAATAATCTCGTCGGTCGGTTCGTCATCTCGACCTCAGGTCATCTACGCAAGACAAAGAGCGGTCCTATTTCGGCGACGAGTTGGTTCGCAATGTGGCGACGGTGCAAGACCGCGGCAATTGCGGCAGGCGTCCTTTGCGTTTTCTTAGGCGGGTGTGTTTTTTTATCTACAACCTCTGCGACGACCGAAAGGCGTTTGGAAGCCCCAGCAAGAAACCGGCCCCAACGTCGAATTTTGGGGCCAATGCACCTCGTCAGAGCGCTCCGCGCGATTAGCGTCGCCACCATGCCCATGTTTATTTAAATGTCGCCTTTTCTGTGGGACAAATTGGTTTACTCTAGCACCGGATCGGGAATCCTCCGCGTGAGT